>Ga0210384_10001323_pt1 | contig 34159 bp, 35 predicted proteins | sample IncBWH2MmetaG_FD_160574 | JGI IMG/M metagenome (GOLD analysis project Ga0210384, IMG submission 160574) | Forest soil microbial communities from Barre Woods Harvard Forest LTER site, Petersham, Massachusetts, United States - Inc-BW-H-2-M | ecosystem: Environmental > Terrestrial > Soil >...
CCACCAGGATCGCCCCGTCCATCTGGGCCGCCCCCGTGATCATGTTCTTGATGTAGTCCGCGTGCCCCGGACAATCGATGTGCGCGTAGTGCCGCTTCGCCGTCTCGTACTCCACGTGCGACACCGCGATCGTGATCCCCCGCTCCCGCTCCTCCGGCGCATTGTCGATCGTCCCAAAATCCCGGACCGCCACCGCGTTGAACTTCGTGTGCAGCACCTTCGTGATCGCACTCGTCAACGTCGTCTTGCCGTGATCGATGTGCCCTATCGTCCCAATGTTCACGTGCGGCTTCGTCCGATCAAACTTCTGCTTGGCCATCCGGGGGACCTCCCTCGTCGCTACCGGTCGGTGATGATGGAGCCCATGTCCGGGATTGAACCGGAGACCTCGTCCTTACCAAGGACGCGCTCTGCCGACTGAGCTACATGGGCCTCATGGGCCTGAATGCCGAGCCTCATCCGTTGCGTCGTCGAATAGGACCAGGTGGAGCGGGAAACGGGATTCGAACCCGCGACCCCCAGCTTGGAAGGCTGGCGCTCTACCGCTGAGCTATTCCCGCCCGTTCTCCCGACGCGCTCGCTAGCAGTCAAAATGCTTGGCAGAAAAGTGGTCGCACGCAAGTGGTGGGGAGAGGAGGATTTGAACCTCCGAAGGCGTTCGCCAGCAGATTTACAGTCTGCCCCCTTTGGCCACTTGGGTATCTCCCCGCCTGCTCCCCAGACCTGAACCCCTTGAGATTCCTGCTGATTTTACTGGCGCTGGCGGGAGGATTTGAACCCCCGACCCACTGCTTACAAGGCAGTTGCTCTACCCCTGAGCTACGCCAGCAGTCGCAAACCCTCACTTTAGGTTCGCACCCCCATCAAGTCAAGGGTTTTCTGTCAAGATCTTTCTCCGCGACCCCTCTGGCGGAGTACTTCGTAGCACAGGACGGCCGCCGCCGCCGACACGTTCAGCGACCCGAGCCGGCCGCGCATCGGCAGGCTCACCAGGAAGTCGCAGCTCCTGGCCACCAGGGGCCGCAGCCCCTCCCCTTCGCCCCCGAGGACGAGACAGAGGGGGCCAGTCAGATCCATCTCCCACGGGAGCTTCCCGCCCGACGGGGCAGCCCCGGTGATCCAGACTCCCTCTTTCTTGAGAACCTCGAGGGCATTGATCAGGTTGGTCTCCCGGGCCACGGGAATCAGCTCCGCGGCTCCCATGGCCGACCTGGCGGCCGCCCCGGTGAGGCCCGCCGCATGGTGCTTGGGCACGATCAGCCCATGGACACCGGTGGCCTCGGCCGAGCGCAGGACCGCTCCGAGGTTTCGTGGGTCCTGGACCTGGTCCAGGGCCAGGAAAAAGGGCGCCTCCCCACGGCTGGCCGGGATCCCGAGCAGGTCGCCGAGGGAGACGTAGCTGACGCTCGCTACCCGTGCCACCACCCCCTGGTGATGCGAATCCCCGGCGATGGCCGTGAGCTGGTCACGAGTGCGGTAGGAGATCTTCACCCCCTGCCGCTTGGCCAGGCTCAGGAGCTCGAGCAGCGCGGGTCCCCGGCCCTCGCCCAGGATCGCGATCTCCTCGATCCGTCGGCTCCCCGCCCGGAGCAGCTCCAGCACGGGATTGCGGCCGTACAGGGGCCGCGCCTCGTCCTCGGAGTCGGCGCGGTCCGGGCCCATGCGTGGGGAGCCTATCCGGGATTCGTCCTCTCGGCTCAAGGGTGTAGCTTCCAGATCGTGCCGTCCCGCGTGTCCTCCAGGATGACCCCCATCCGGGAGATCTCGTCCCGAAGGCGGTCGGCCTCGCGGAAGTCGCGCTGTCGGCGCGCCTCCTGCCGCAGATAGACGAGCGAGTCGATCTTTGCCTTCATCTGCGGATCGAGGGTAGTTTCCCGCCGGGCCCCCCCCTCGAGCAGGCCCAGCACCTGGGCCAGCATCACGAGCTCGCCGACTCCCATCAGGAAGGCGCCCGCTCCGATACTGCCCTGGGCGAGCTGATCCTTCGCCCCGTGCAGGAACCGGGCGAGGTCGAAGAGCACCCCGAGCGCCTGCGGGGTGTTGAAATCATCGTCCATCGCGGCCTCGAAGCGCGCCCGCTGGGTCGCCACCTCGTCGAACAGGCCGCCGTCCGGCCCCGGCGCCGGGGTCCCGCGCGAGGCGATGCGCTCGGCCTCGTCCTTCAGGGAGCGCAGCCGGCTCAGGGCGCGCCCTGCCTCGGTGATGCGCTCCTCGGCGAACTCGAGCGGATTGCGATAGTGCGTCCCGAGCAGGTAGAGCCGGAGGGCCTCGGGCTCGAAGCGCCGCATCAGGTCCTTGATGGTCAGGGTATTGCCGAGAGACTTCGACATCTTCTCGGCCCCCAGGTTGACGAAGCCGTTGTGCAGCCAGTAGCGGACGAACGGCTTCCCGGTGGCCGCCTCGGACTGCGCGATCTCGTTCTCGTGGTGCGGGAAGATCAGGTCCTCGCCCCCGCCGTGGACGTCGAGCATCTCGCCCAGGTACTGCATCGCCATCGCGGAGCACTCGATGTGCCAGCCCGGCCGTCCCTGTCCCCACGGGCTCTTCCACGACGGCTCACCGGGCTTCGTCGCCTTCCAGAGAGCGAAGTCGAGCGGATCGCGCTTGCGCTCGTCCACCTCGACGCGAGCGCCGGCCCGGAGGTCCTCCAGATTCTTACCGGAGAGCTTGCCGTAGGGGGCGAAGCGCCGCACCTCGAAGTAGACGTCGCCGTCCACCGGGTAGGCGACGCCCGCCCGGATCAACCGCTCGATCAGGGCGACCATCTGCGGGATGTGCTCGGTGGCCTTGGGCTCGACGTCGCCGGGCAGCACCCCGAGCGAGGCCATGTCGGCCCGATACTCGGCGATGTATCGCTCGGAGATCTCCTGCGCGGGGACGCCCTCCCGGTTGGCCCGCTGGATGATCTTGTCGTCGATGTCGGTAAAGTTCTTCACGAACTTCACCGCGTGCCCGCGATGCTTGAGATGACGCCGGATCACGTCGAAGACGATCGCGCTCCGGCCGTGGCCGATGTGGCAGAGGTCGTACACGGTGACCCCGCATACGTAGATGCCGACCTCGCCGCCGTGCGCCGGCTTGAGGTCCTCCTTGCTACGGCTGAGCGTATTGAAGGCTCGGAGCGCCATCACGCCGTCTCCACGCTGACCACCGCCATCGACGCGATGCCTTCGCCGCGTCCCAGGAGCCCCAGGTGCTCGGGGCTCTTGGCCTTGACACTGACCTGCTCGACGCCCAGGTCCATGGTCAGTGCGAGCTGCTTGACCATGTCCGGCAGGAACGACGCCAGGCGCGGCGCCTGGCAGATCACCGTGACGTCCACATTGACCACATGTGCTCCCTTGCTGGCGATGAGATCCATGACCGACCGCAGCAATCCGAGGCTCGACGCTCCTTTGTAGCGCGGATCGGTGTCCGGGAACAGCCGTCCCAGGTCGCCCAGGGCGAGGGAGCCGAGCAGGGCCTCGCATACCGCGTGGGTAAGCACGTCGGCGTCGGAATGCCCACCCAGCCCGCGCTCGGCCGGCACCGTCACGCCGCCCAGCACCAGCGGTCGGCCGTCGACCAGTGGATGCAGGTCGAAGCCCAGCCCGGACCGGAACACGGTCATGCCCGGTGGCGGGGGAACGCCCAGGCCCGAGCCGTCTTGAGATCTTCCGGTGTCGTGATCTTGAGGTTCTGGGGCAGCCCCGGGACCATCGCCACCGCGGTGCCCAGGCGCTCGACGAGTACCGCGTCGTCGGTGCCCGCGAAGGCATCCCGCCGCGCCTTGTCGTGGGCCTCCCACAACAGCGCGCGACGGAAGGCCTGCGGGGTCTGCGTGATCCAGAGGCCCTGCCGCTCGATCGTGGTCTCCACCGCGCCGTCTCGCACCCGCTTCACCGTCTCCCGCACCGGCATCCCGCAGGTGGCCGCGCCCCCGGCGGCCGCCTTCCGCACGGCGTCCACCAGCGCGCCGGTGATGAACGGACGCACCGCATCGTGCACCACGACCCACTCCGCGTCCTCCGGCACGCGCTGGAGCCCCCGCCACACCGACTCCTGGCGGTCGGCGCCTCCCGCGACCACGTCCAGGATCCGCGGGACGCGAAAGCGCGCGAGCATCCGGCGGGTGGCGACGATGTGTGCCTCGGGCACCGCCACCACGATGCCGTCGAGCCCCCGGGCACGAGCGAGGGCCCGGAGCGTCGCGACCAGGATGGGCACGCGGCCGCGCCCCAGGGCGAGATACTGTTTGGGCCGGCGGGAGCCCATGCGTGCACCGAGGCCCCCCGCCGGCACGATGGCGTAGGTCACCGCGACGCGCTCTCCTCTTCGCGCTGGCGGGCGAAGATCATGCGGCCGGCGGCGGTCTGGTAGATCGTCGTCACCGTCACGTCCACCGTCTGCCCGATGAGCCGCTTGCCCTGTTCCACGACCACCATCGTGCCGTCGTCGAGGTAGGCGACGCCCTGGTTGGCCTCCTTGCCTTCCTTCACGATGTGCACGTGCAGCGGCTCGCCCGGGAGCACCACCGGCTTGAGCGCATTCGCCAGCTCGTTGATGTTGAGCACCGCCACGCCCGACAGCTCGGCTACCCGGTTCAGGTTGTAGTCGTTGGTGACCACCTTGCCGCCGGTCGCTCGCGCCATCTCGATGAGCTTGCGATCCACCTCCCGCGCCTGCGGAAAATCCACGTCGTCGATGCGCACGGTCACCCGGGGCACGCGCTGCAGTCGCTGGAGCACGTCGAACCCGCGCTTGCCGCGGTTGCGCTTCAGGGCGTCGGCCGAATCGGCGATCTGCTGCAGCTCACGCAGGACGAACTGGGGAACCAGCAGCGTGCCGCTCAGGAAGCCGGTCTGGCAGACGTCGACGATGCGCCCGTCGATGATCACCGACGTGTCGAGGATCTTGTCCCCGTCCTGCCGCGCCGCCGTCTTTGGGAAGAGCTTGACCGACATGTCCTCCAGCTCGTCCCGCTTGGCCAGTGTCACCATCGCGCCCAGGTAGCCCAGCAGCAGCGCGAACAGCCCGCGCCCGAGCGCGCCCGCGCCGGGTACCACCGCCTCGAGCGCGGTACCCAGGCCCAGACCCAGCACCACGCCGAGCATCGCCCCGGTGGAGCCCCAGAACAGCCGATCGACCGGGATGCGGCGCGCCTGCCACTCGAGCAGTACCGCGAGCACGCCGGCGAGGAAGCCGGCTCCACCCAGGAACAAGTTGTTGGGCGGGTGCAGGCCCAGGGCGTGGCCCAACGCGAGGCCGGCGGCGGTCGCCGCCATCAGTACGAGGACCCGGACGATGAGAATCCCTATCTGCATTCTGCCCTCATGGCCCCAGCAGGACCTTCACGGCCTCGTCCACCGACCCCACGCCCTGGACGTCGAGGGCGTAGCCGCCGCGGCTCGGCAGGCTACCCTGGGGCACGACCGCGCCGGTGAATCCGAGCGCCGCCGCTTCCTTGAGCCTCGCATCGAGTCCGGTCACGGCGCGAACCTCCCCGGCCAGTCCGACCTCTCCCACCACCACGAGATCTCCCCGGAGCGGCCGGTCGAGGTAGCTCGAGGCCGCGGCGAGCACCAGCCCAAGGTCGGCGGCCGGCTCGGCCGCCCGGGCACCGCCGGCGACGTTGACGAAGGCGTCCTGCGACTGCAGGGGAAAGCCCACTCGCTTCTCCAATACCGCCAGCAGCAAGCATACGCGATTGTAGTCGGCTCCCAATACTGTGCGACGTGGGGTGCCGAAGCCGGCCGGGGTGACCAGGGCCTGGATCTCCACCAGCAGGGGGCGGGTGCCCTCCAGACTGGCCACCACCACGGACCCCGCGGCATCCTTCGGCCGCTCGGCCAGGAAGAAGCCGGAGGGGTTCGGGACCTCGGTAAGGCCGCGCTCTCCCATCTCGAAAACCCCGATCTCGTTCGTCGACCCGAAGCGATTCTTGACCGCCCGGACCACCCGGTAGGCGTGGTGCCGCTCCCCCTCGAAATAGAGGACGGTGTCCACCAGATGCTCGAGGACCCGGGGCCCCGCGATGGCCCCCTCCTTGGTCACGTGGCCGACCAGGAAGGTGGCGATTCCGTGGCCCTTGGCCAGGGTCATGAGGCGGGCCCCGCACTCGCGGACCTGGCTCACGCTACCCGGCGCCGACTCGAGCCCGGGCAGGAACACGGTCTGGATCGAATCCACGATCAGCACCCGGGGCTTGAGCGCCTCGACGTGAGCCAGCACGGCCAGGAGATCGGTCTCGGCTACGAAGTAGAGGCCTTTCGGCGGTGCCCCGAGCCGATCCGCTCGCAGCTTGACTTGCCCCGCCGACTCCTCGCCGGAGACGTAGAGCACCGGGCCGGCCCGCTCACCGAGCAGCAAGCTCACCTGGAGGAGCAGCGTGGACTTGCCGATGCCCGGATCGCCCCCGATGAGCACGAGCGAGCCGGTCACCAGCCCACCGCCCAGGACCCGGTCGAGCTCCGCCATGCCGCTCGACGTCCGGTGGCCGTCGCCCTCCACGCGGATCTCGGCCAGCGGCTGTGGCCGGCTCGAGGTGGCGCCGGCGCCCCGCGGCGCGCCGCGGGCGGGCACCGCGCGCTCCTCCACGAGCTGCACGAAGGTGCCGACCCGCGCGCAGTCCGGGCAGGTCCCCGGCTTGGGTGCGGCGAGGCCGCACTCCTGGCAGCGGTAGACCGAGCGGTCCCGCGCCATCACTGGCTTCCGCCGGCGGCCTGGGTCCGGGAGCCCGACTCGATCGTCGAGCGGATCAGGCTGCGCAGCAGGAAGCTGCGCCGGGCGCCCTCGAGGAACTGCACGAGGTTCTCGTAGACCGTCGGGTCTTCGAGCAGCGCGCCCACCGTCCCCTCGCCCGCCTTGAGGCGCTCGGTGACCGCGCGCAGGTTGGCCATGGCCGCGCGGAAATCGGCGGTGGCCTCGCCCAGGGAGCCGCCGACGGAGCCGGGAGCGCCGTCGCCCCCGTCGCGGGTGAGCTGGCCGAGCAGGCCCTGCCCCTTGGCCACCCGCTCGGAGACGTCGCGGAAGTTGCGCGCGACCGCGCGCAGATCGTCCGCCATCGCCTTGTACTGGGGATCGTAGAGCAGCGCGGTGACGAGGCTCTCGCGCCCGTCCGTCTTCTCCGCGCCGGGGCCGAGCGCGTCCATGGCCGCGAGGAGCGCACGCACCGACTTGCCGCTCTCCGGCGCGAGCAACACCCCGATCGCGTTGTCACCCTGCTCGGCCCGCGCCAGGAGCTGCTGGGTCCGGGTCAGGATCGCGTTGAGGCGCGTCAGCGCCTCGGGCTCGTCGTACACGAGGGCGTGCACGAGCCCCTTGCCGGTCTCCACCTCCTTGGCGATGCGGTCGACCCGCGCCGCGGTGGACTTGAGACTCGACGCCAGCTCCTTGACCGTCTGGAGGGTCTCGGCCCCCGCCTTGAACATCTGCGACATCTCGAATGGCTCGGTGGACGCCAGCATCTCGCCCGGCGCGAGCGGCGGAGCCGACGGTGAGCCGAGCGAGATCTCCACGATCTTGTCGCCGAGCAACCCCTGGGTGGCGATGCGGGCCTCGGAGTCGCGGCGGATCCGCTCCGCGTAGCGCCGGGCGATCGTGAGGGTCACGCGCACCTTGCCGCCCGGCTGCTCGGCCAGCCGGACCGCGGTGACGCGGCCGATCTGCACCCCGGCCAGCCGCACGGTGGCGCCCTCGATGAGGCCGCCCACCTCGGTGAACTCGGCCACCAGATCGTACTTGCGCTCGAAGTAGCGGGCCTGAGCGCCCAGCAGGTAGATGATCGCGACGAAGACGAGCAGCCCGGACAGGATGAAGGCGCCGATGCGCACCTGCAGGGCGAACTGCCCGCGCTCGGCCACGGCTAGATCTCCCGCAGCTCGCCGGCCAGGAACCGGCGCACGCCGGGATTGGCGGAGCGATGGATCTCGGCGGGGGTGCCGACGTCGGCGAACCGGCCCTCGATCATGATCGCCATCTGGTCGGCCACCAGCTCCGCGAACTCCACGTCGTGGGTCACCACGATCGCGGTGTCGCAGACCCCGGTCCGGAGCTGCGCGATGAGCTGGGCGACCAGACGCGCGTTGGTCGGGTCGAGCCCGGCGGTGGGCTCGTCGAAGAACACCACCTCGGGCTCCATCACGAGCGCCCGCGCGATCCCCACCCGCTTGCGCATGCCTCCGCTCAGCTCGGCGGGGAGCAGCTCGTCGGTGTCGGGCAGGCCGACCAGCGAGAGGAAGTGATGGACGCGCTCGGTGATCTGCCCGAGCGACATGCGAGTGTGCTCGCGCAGCGGATAGGCCACGTTCTCGAAGACCGAGAGCGAATCGAAGAGGGCCGCGCCCTGGAACACGAAGCCGGTGCGCCGCCGCAGCGGTAGCATCGCCTCCTCGCGCATCCGATCGGTGCGCATCCCGAAGAGGTGGACCTCACCCGCGTCGGGGCGGTGCAGGCCCGAGGCGATCCGGAGCAGGACCGTCTTGCCGGTGCCGCTACCGCCCATCACGGCCAGGATCGTACCCTTGCTCAAGGCCACGCTCACCCCGCGCAAGACGTGATTCTTCTCGAACGACTTGTGGACGTCCCGGAGCTCGACCAGCGACGAGGGGACGATCATCTCCTCACCAGAACAGGAAGAGGAAGAGCTTGGTGATGAAGAAGTCCGAGATGATCACCCCCATCGCCACCTGCACCACGGTGGCGGTGGTGGAGCGTCCGAGGCCCTCGGTGCCGCCCTCGGTGGCGAGGCCGTTGTAGCAGCCGATCAGGGTGACCAGCGCGCCGAAGACCACGCTCTTGCCGATGCCGGTCAGGAAGTCCTTGAGGACCACCCAGTAGGCGATGGTGTTCCAGTAGAGATACGGGTCGACGTTGCGATCGAACACAGCGATCAGCATACCTCCGAGGAGGCCGGTTCCGTCAGCCAGGATCGTGACGAGCGGAAAGACCAGGAGAGCGGCCAGGAGGCGGGGTACGATCAGCTTCTTGATGTAGTTGACGCCGATCGCGCGGAGCGCGTCGATCTGCTCGGTGACCTTCATCGAGCCGACCTCCGCGGTGATGCCGGAGGCCACCTTGCCCCCGACCAGGATCGCGGTCAGCACCGGCCCCAGCTCGCGGAGGATCGAGAGCGCCACCACCGGTCCCACGTAGTTCTCGGCCCCGAACCGCGCCATGTTCACCGCGGTCTGCAGGGCCAACACCATGCCGGTGAAGAGCGCGGCGGTGAGCGCGACCACGAGCGAGCGCACCCCGATGGTGTCGATCTCCCGGGCCACCAGCCAGAAGTAGGACGGGGGCAGCGTGAGGTTGCGGAAGACCCGGACGGTGAGGAGCCCGAGGCCTCCGTACCAGACCGCGGTCTCCCGGACGTGATCCCGGAGCCCCCGGGCCGCCATCAGCGCGCCTCCGGCGCGAAGCTGTCCACCAGGGCCCGGAACGCGGGGCGCCCGGAGCCGAACACCCCGGTCGGCGCCACGTAGAGGAAGTCGTGCACGCACGGCTCCGCGCGCAGCACGACCGCCTCCACCGTGACGTCGCGGCCGTCCGCGGTCCCGCGCACCACCGAGCGCGCGGCCTCGTGACCGGCCACCGTCGTCGTCCCGGTCTCCACCACGTCACGATGGGTCAGCCCGAAGGTCAGGTGGCGCGTCAGCACGTCGAGCGGGCGCGAGGGCTCGCGGCCCTGGCAGGTGGCGTCGACCAGCATGCCGCCGGGCAGCGCCGCGCTCTTGAGCGACAGGTCGGCGCGCGAGCCCGGCTCCACCGTCCAGCCATCCGTGGGCAGGGTCACTCGATAGCCCTTCGCCGAGTGAAACACGCCCTGGTCGATGTGACTGCCCGTCGCGCAGCCGGCGACTACCAGCAGCATGACTGCGGGGCCCAGCATGACCACGGGGCGCAGCATGACCCCGGGGAGCAGCACCGCGGGCCCGCCGCGCGCGGGCCTCACTTGCCCCGCGCGTGCCGTGACGCCAGCTCCTGGAAGACGCGGCGGAGCGGGATCCCGCGGGCGGTCAGCAGCACCATGGTGTGAAACCACAGGTCCGCGATCTCGGACACCACGCGCTCGTCGCCCTCGCCCCCGAGGGCCGCGGTCATCACCTCCGCGGCCTCCTCCCCGATCTTGCGGCAGATCTGGGGCTCGCCCTTCGCGAGTAGCCCCGCCACGTACGAGCCGGCGGGCGGCGCCACTTTGCGCGACTCGAGCACGCGCTCCAGCACCTCGAGCATGGCCGGTCTCGAAGACGAGGAGACGGGCTCCGCCGCGCCGCCGTCCAGGCGGGTGAAGAAGCAGCTCCGGGCGCCGGTGTGGCAGGCCACCCCGTCCTGGTGCACCTGCACCAGCAGCGTGTCGCGATCGCAGTCCGCGTAGATGCCGTCCACGTGCTGGGTGTGTCCCGAGGTCTCGCCCTTGCGCCACAGCGCCTGACGCGAGCGCGACCAGAAGTGGGTCAGGCCGGACCGCACGGTGGCGTCGAGGGCCTCGCGGCTCATCCACGCCACCATCAGGAGCTGGCCGGTCTCGGTGTCCTGCACCACCGCCGGGATGAGCCCCTGCGCGTCCCACGCGAGCTCGTCGCGCACGCTCACCGCTCGAGCCTCACCGGCACGCCGTGCTCGTGCAGGTAGCGCTTGGCCTCGGGGACCGTGTGCTGGCCGAAGTGGAAGAGCGAGGCCACCAGCGCGGCATCCGCGCGGCCCTCGACCACGCCCTCGCGCAGGTGCTCGAGCCGCCCGACGCCCCCCGACGCGATGACCGGCACCGACACCGCGTCGGCCACCGAGCGGGTCAGCGCGAGATCGTAGCCGGCCCCGGTGCCGTCGCGATCCATGCTCGTGAGTAGGATCTCGCCCGCCCCCAGCGCCTCGACCTGCCGCGCCCACTCGATCGCGTCGCGGCCGGTGTTGCGGCGCCCGCCGTGGGTGTAGACCTGCCAGCCGCCGGCTTCCCCGGCCGCCTTCGCGTCGATCGCCACCACGATGCACTGACTGCCGAACGCGCGGGCCGCCTCGGTCACGAGCGCGGGCCGCTCCAGCGCCGCGGTGTTCAGCGACACCTTGTCCGCGCCCGCCCGGAGCAGGGTGCGGATGTCCTCGAGCGACCGCACGCCGCCGCCCACCGTGAGCGGCATGTAGATGCCCTCGGCGGTGCGGCGGACCACGTCGAGCATGGTCGCGCGGCCTTCGTGCGAGGCGGTGATGTCGAGGAAGACCAGCTCGTCGGCCCCCTGGGCGTCGTAGGCGAGCGCCGCCGCCACCGGGTCGCCCGCGTCACGCAGCTCGACGAAGCGGACGCCCTTCACCACGCGGCCGTCCTTCACGTCCAGGCAAGGGATGAGCCGCTTGCAGAGCATGACCGCCTACTGGACGTCGGCGACGGCGGACGCCAGGTCCACCGCCCCGCTGTAGAGCGCGCGGCCCACGATGACGCCGGCCAGCCCGCCCACCGTCGCGAGCCGGCGGATGTCGTCGAGCGAGCCCACTCCGCCGGAAGCGAATACCGGGATGCCCGCGGCCTGGGCCACCGCGCCGGTGCTCCAGAGGTTCGGGCCGCTCTGGGTGCCGTCGCGTGCGATGTCGGTATAGACGATGCCGGCCGCGCCGGCCGCCGCCGCGTCGCGCGCGAGCGCCATCGCCTCGAGCTCGAGCACGCGGGTCCAGCCGTCCACCGCCACCCGGCCGTCGGAGGCGTCGATGCCGACGATCACCCGATCGCCGAAGCGCCCGCAGAGCTCGCCCAGGAACGCGGGGTCGAGCGCGGCGCGCGTGCCCACGATCGCCCAGCGGGCCCCCGCCTCGAGCACCGCCTCCACGTCGGCGGGCTCGCGGAGGCCGCCGCCCACCTGCACCGGGATGGTCACCGCCCCGATCATCGCGCGCACCAGCCCGGTCTGGACCGGCCGGCCCGCGAAGGCCCCGTCGAGATCCACCACGTGCAGCCGCCGCGCCCCCGAGTCCTGCCAGCGGCGGGCCATCGCGACCGGGTCGTCCGAGAAGACGGTCTCCGCGTCGGCACGGCCCTGGCGCAGGCGCACGCACCGTCCCGCCTTCAGGTCCACCGCCGGGACTATCTCGAACACGCGCCGGCCCGGCTCACCGCGACTGCCGCACGAGCTCGGCGAAGTTCTCGAGCATACGGATGCCCCAGCGCTGGCTCTTCTCGGGGTGGAACTGGGTGGCGAAGAGCGCGCCCCGCGCGACCGCGGCGGGGAACGTGACCCCGTAGGTGCAGGTGGCCACCGTCAGCGAGGTGTCGGTCGTCTCCGGGTAGTAGGAGTGCACGAAGTAGAAGTTGGCCCCGCTCGGGATGCCGTCGAACAGCCGCAGGCGCCCGTCGTGCTCGACCTGGTTCCAGCCCATGTGCGGAACTTTGAGATGCGTGGGGAGATGCGTGGGGAGATGCGAGGGGAAGCGGCGGACCGCGCCCGGGATCACGTCGAGGCCCTTGCCCTGGCCAAACTCCTCGCTCTCGGTGAACAGGAGCTGGTAGCCCAGGCAGATGCCGAGGAAGGGCCGGTCGCCCTCCAGGCACGCCCGCAGCGGGGCGAGCAGGCCCAGGGTCTGCAGGTTCGACATCGCGTCGTGGAAGGCGCCGTCGCCCGGCAGCACCACCGCCTCCGCGTCGTCGACCACCGTCGGGTCCTGGGTGACGACCGCGGGCACGCCGACGCGGGCGAAGGCCTTCTCCACGCTGCCGAGATTGCCCCGGCCGTAGTCGACGACCGCGATCACAAGCTGCCTTTGGTCGACAGGATCCCGGTGATCCGGGGGTTGAGCCGGGTGGCATCCGCGAGGGCGCGGCCGGTCGCCTTGAAGGTGGCCTCCGCGATGTGGTGGAGGTTCTCGCCGTAGTGCATGTTGAGGTGGAGGGTGATCTCGGCGTTGACCGCCACCGCGCGGAAGAAGTCCTTGAGCAGATCCAGGTCGAAGCTGGCGATCCGCGTCCGCTGCAACGGCACGTTGAAGACGAGATAGGGCCGCCCCGAGATGTCCACCGCCGCGTGCAGCAACGCCTCGTCCATGGGCAGGAACGAGGCGCCGTAGCGGACGATCCCCTTCTTGTCCCCGACCGCCTCGCGCAGTGCCTTGCCCAGGCAGATCCCCACGTCTTCCACCGTGTGATGGAGATCGACGTCCAGGTCACCCTTGGCGTCCACCTCCAGATCCATCAGCGCGTGCTTCGACCACGCCTCCAGCATGTGATTGAAGAACGGGATGCCGGTCTCCACCTTGGCCGCGCCGGTGCCGTCCAGGCTCAGACGCAGCACGATCTGGGTCTCCTTCGTGTTGCGCTCGATCCGGCTCTGCCGCGGCACCGCCGGCTCCGTCTTCCCCCGCTCCGCCGTCATCGCGCTCCTCCCGCGCGGGCGATCCGCACCGCCGCCGCCGCGCCGTGTCCGTCGAGGCCCTCCACGCGAGACAGCCGGCCGACGTGCGGCCCCGCCTCGGCCAATCCCTCCGGTGAATAGTCGATGACGCTGAGCCGGGTCACGAAGTCCTCGGTGCTGAGCGCGGAGGAAAAGCGCGCGGTGCCGCCGGTCGGCAGGACGTGATTGGGCCCGGCCACGTAGTCGCCCACCACCTCCGGGGTGTGGCGGCCCAGGAACACCGCCCCCGCGTGCCGCACGCTCGCGAGCAGGGCCTCCGGGTCGCGCACCTGCAGCTCGAGGTGCTCGGGCGCGAGCCCGTTGGCCAGCTCCACCGCCTCGTCGAGGCTCGCGGTGAGCACGAGCGCGCCGTGGCTCGCCAGGGCCGCGCCGGCGATCTCGCGCCGCGGCAGCACGGCGAGCTGCACCGCGAGCTCGGCGGCGACCGCGTCCCGCAGTCCGGCCGAAGGGGTGAGCAGCACCGCGCGGGCCATCGGATCGTGCTCGGCCTGGGCCAGCAGGTCGGCGGCCACGAACGCGGCGTCGGCGCTGTCGTCGGCCACCACCAGCACCTCGCTCGGCCCCGCGACCATGTCGATCCCGACGTCGCCGAACACCTGGGCCTTGGCCAGCGCCACGTAGATGTTGCCGGGGCCCACGATCTTGTCCACCTTCCGGATGGTCGCGGTGCCGTAGGCGAGCGCGGCCACCGCCTGGGCGCCGCCCACTCGGTAGGCCTCGGTGACCCCGGCGATCCGCGCGGCCGCCAGTACCGCCGCGTTCATCGACCCGTCCGGCGCGGGCGGCGAGACCAGCACGATCTCGCGCACGCCCGCCACGCGGGCCGGCACCACCGTCATCAGCACGGTGGACGGATAGGCGGCGCGCCCACCCGGCACGTAGACCGCCACGCGATCGAGCGGCCGCACCTCCTGGCCGAGCCGGGAGCCGTTGTCATCCTTCATGCGCCAGGAGCGCGGGGCGCACTCCTGGTGGAAGCGCTCGATACGCTCCGCGGCGTAGCGCAGCGAGCGGAGCGTCGGCGCGCCCACCGCAACCTCCGCGGCCGCGTATTCCGCGGCGGTCACCGCCAGCTCGGCGGCGCCGAGCGTGACGTGATCGAAGCGCCGGGTGAAGTCGAGCAGCGCGGCGTCGCCCTGCTCGCGCACCGCCGCGATGATCTCGCCGACCCGGCGGGCGATCTCCGGATCCACCGAGCCGGGCGGCCGCTCCAGGGCCCGGATGATCCCCGCCACGCCCAGCGAGCCGGTTTCAAGCCTTCGAATCATTCTTATATCCACTCGGCTCGCCTGCGGCTGCGCCTCGCCCGGCAACGGCCTGCCGCATCGCGGAGAGCAGCTCGTTGACCCGCGCGTGGGCGGTCTTGAGCGAGGCGCGGTTCACGATGAGCCGCGCGGTCGAGGTGAGGATCTCGGCCACCTCCACGAGCCCGTTGGCCCGGAGCGTCTCGCCCGACTGCACCAGGTCCACGATGCGCTCGGCCAGGCCGACCAGCGGGGCCAGCTCGATGGAGCCGTCGAGGCGCACCATCTCGACCTGGATGCCGCGATCCGAGAAGTAGGCCTCGGTCAGGCGCGGATACTTGGTGGCCACCCGCACCCAGGACCACTTGGCCGGATCGTCGCGCTCCCACAGCTCGCGCGGCTCGGCTACCACCAGGCGGCAGAAGCCGAAGCCCAGGTCCACCGGCTCGTAGACGTCCGGCTGCTGCTCGAGCAGGATGTCCTTGCCCACGATGCCGAGGTCCGCCGCGCCATACTCCACGTACGTCGGAATGTCGGCCGGCTTGAGCAGGATGAAGCGTAGGCCGGCCGCCTCGTTGGTCATGAGGAGCCGGCGGGAGTCGGCCTCGACGCCCGAGATGCCCATGCTCGAGAGCAGCGCGAGCGCGGGGTCGAGCAGGCGGCCCTTGGGCAGCGCGAGCGTGAGGGAAGGCGTCACCGCATTCTCTCGATGCTCGCGCCCAGGGACCGCAGCTTGACCTCGAGCCGCTCGTAGCCGCGGTCCAGGTGGTAGACGCGCGAGACCTCGGTGCGACCGCGGGCGGCCAGCCCGGCCAGCACCAGCGAAGCGGAGGCGCGCAGGTCGGTGGCCATCACCGGCGCGCCCTGGTAGTAGCGCACCCCGCGCACCACCGCGGTGGAGCCCTCCGCCTCGATCCGGGCGCCCATGCGGCAGAGCTCGGCCGCGTGCATGAACCGGTTCTCGAAGATGGTCTCCGAGATCTTGCTGAGCCCGTCGGCCAGTCCCAGCATCGCCATGAACTGCGCCTGCATGTCGGTGGGGAACCCCGGGAAGGGGCTCGTGATCAGGTCCGCCGCCTTCGGGCGGGCCGGTCCCTGGCAGCGGATGCGGTCGCCGGTCACGGTGACGAGCGCGCCGGACTCCTCGAGCTTGCCCAGCATCGCGGTCATGTGCCGCGGCGCGGCCCCGACCACCGTGACGTCGCCGCCAGTGATCGCGGCGCCCACCAGCAGCGTGCCCGCCTCGATGCGGTCCGGGATCACCCGGTGCCGGGCGCCTCCGAGCTCCGACACGCCCTGGATCTCGATGCGCTCGGTGCCCGCGCCCTCGATGCGCGCGCCCATCGCCACGAGCAGCCGGGCCAGGTCCGTCACCTCGGGCTCGCGGGCCGCGTTCTCGATCACGGTGGTGCCTTCCGCGAGCGCGGCGGCCATCATCAGGTTCTCGGTGCCGGTCACTGTGACCAGGTCGGTCGTGATGCGCGCCCCCTTGAGCCGGGTGGCGCGGGCCTCGACGTAACCGTTACGGATGAAGACCTCGGCCCCCAGCTTCTGGAAGCCCTTGAGATGCTGGTCGATCGGCCGGACCCCGATGGCGCAGCCGCCCGGCAGGGCCACCTTGGCGAGCCCGGTCCGGGCGAGCAGGGGGCCCAGCACCAGGACCGAGGCACGCATGGTCGAGACCAACTCGTAGGGCGCTTCGTTGCTGGTCACCTCCGCGACCTGGATGCGGGTACTGCCGTCGGGCTCGGTCGAGACCGTGCCGCCGAGGCGCTCCAGCAGGGAGCGAGTGGTGCTCACGTCGGCCAGGTCGGGCACGTTCTCCAGCACGACCGGCTGCCCGGTCAGGAGCGCCGCGCACAGGGCCGGCAGGGCCGCGTTTTTGGCCGCGCTGACCCCGACTTCTCCCCGGAGCGGCCTGCCACCCTCGATCACCAGTCGAGTCGCCATCAGCAGCCCTCCCGCCGCGCCGCGCCGGATGCGCAGGCGGCCAGTGTGGAGAGGATCGGCCCGGGCCCGCTCCAGCGTCCTCCGATGTAGCGCTCCACCCCGTTCAGGTCGCGCCGGGCCTGGATCCCGGCGAAGCCTTCCGCGGCCATGAGCGAGGCGATCGGCCCCGCCTGCTCCTCGCCGATCTCCATCAGGAGCCACCCGGCGGGCTTGAGCACCGCCGGGGCGCCGTTCACGATGCGGCGGATCACCGCCATGCCGTCCGGCCCGCCGTCGAGCGCGGCGCGGGGCTCGTGGCGCGAGACCTCCGGGGGCAGCGACGCGATCACCGCGCTCGGCAGGTAGGGCGGGTTGGCCACGACGAGGTCCAGGCTGCCCAGCAGCGAGCCGAGGGGCGCGAAGAGATCGCCGGCCAGCAGCCGCACCCGCGACGAGAGCCCGAGCTCTCGCACGTTTCGCGAGGCCACCACGAGCGCGCCCGTCGAAACCTCGACGGCCAGCACCTCGGCGCGTGGCACCGCGCGCGCGATCGCGCACGCGATGGCGCCGCTGCCCGTGCCGAGATCGGTCACCACCGGAGCCGGCGATTCGCCGAGCACCGCGAGCGCCCAGGCGACGAGGCCCTCTGTCTCTGGCCGCGGCACCAACACGTCGGGCGTGACGGCGAGACGCAGGCCGTAGAAGTCCTCCCAGCCGAGCAGATACTGGAGCGGCTCACGGGCCGCGCGCCGCGCGATCAGGCCGAGGTAGCCGGTCGCGGCGGGAGCAGAGAGCCGGCGCTCCGGATCGAGGTAGAGCTGGAAGCGCTCCACCCCGAGAAGCGTGGCGAGCAGCCACTCCGCCTCCGGCCGGGCCGTCTCGATCCCGGCCCCCTCGAGCGCGGCGCGGCCCTGCCCGAGCAGCGCGGACACCGTGCGGTCCGTGGTCACCCCGATCACGACACGCTCTCCGCCAGCTTCTGGCTCTGGTCGCGCTCGCGCAGCGCATCGATCAGCTCGTCCAGATCGCCCTCCAGCACCGCGGGCAGCCGGTGCAGCGTCAGATTGATCCGGTGATCGGTCACGCGGCCCTGCGGGAAGTTGTAGGTGCGGATGCGCTCGCTGCGCTCGCCGGTGCCCACCTGGCTGCGCCGATCAGCCGCGATGGCGGCGGCCTGCTCCTCCTGCGCGCGCTCCAGCAGGCGGGCCTTGAGCACCCGGAGGGCCTTCGCCCGATTCTTGATCTGGGAGCGCTCGTCCTGGCAGGTGACGACGAGCCCGGTGGGGAGATGCGTCAGGCGCACCGCGGAGTCGGTGGTATTGACCCCCTGGCCCCCCGGCCCGGACGCGCGGTAGACGTCCACCTGGATATCCTTCTCGTCCACCCGGACGTCGACGTCCTCCGCCTCCGGCAGCACCGCCACCGTCACGGTGGAGGTGTGGATGCGCCCACTCGACTCGGTGGCGGGCACGCGCTGCACGCGGTGGACGCCGCGCTCGAACTTGAGACGGCTCCACGCGCCGCGGCCCTGCACGAGCGCGACCACTTCCTTGAGTCCGCCCACCCCGGTCGGATGGCTGTCGATGACCTCCCACTTCCAGCGCTGCCGCTCCGCGTACTTGGTGTACATGCGGAACAGCTCGGCCGCGAACAGGCCCGCCTCGTCGCCCCCCGCCCCGGCGCGGATCTCGAGGAAGACGTTCTTGTCGTCGTTGGGATCGCGGGGGATGAGGAGGCCACGCAGCTCCTCCTCGACCTTGGCCTGGCGCCCGGACAGCTCGTCGATCTCGGCCTGGGCCAGCTCGCGCATCTCGCGATCGGCGTCCTCGGCCATGATGTGGCGCGCCTCGGAGAGGCGGGCGAGCAGCCCCTTGTACTCGCCGAACTTGTGGACGGTCTCGGCCAGGTCGGACGCGGCCTTGGCGGTGCGAGCATAGACCGCGGGCTGCCCGATCACCTGGGGATCGGACAGGGAGCGGTTCAGCTCGCCGTACCGCTCTTCGATCTGACGGAGCTTATCGAACATGCCGGCGCCTCAGGGGAGGACACACGGGTGGCGGTGCCGCCGCGGCGAGAGACAACCGAGAATCGAGTGCTGCGGGGTCTGCGGCTCGGAGCGCGGCGTGGCGCCGAGCCCGTCCCTACCCCTCCGTGGTGGTCTTTCTCTTGTATTTCCGCTGGAAGCGCTCGACGCGCCCGGCGGTGTCCAGGAACTTCTGCTTCCCGGTGAAGAAGGGGTGACACTTGGAGCAGACCTCCACCCGGATGGTCGGCACGGTGGAGCGGGTGTGGATGATCTCCCCGCAGTTGCAGGTGATCGTCGTATCAACGTAGTCCGGATGAATGCCAGCCTTCACGGCGCACCTCCTGAATGAGTCCTAAAGGATAGCAGGGAGGGTCGCAAAAGGCAAAAAGGGCCCGGGGGCCGGCCCTGGCCCTACGCCAGCTGGTTCATCTGGTTGAGGAAGTCCTTGTTGGACTTGACCATCTTGAGCTTGTCGAGCAAGAGCTCCATGGCCTCGACCGGATTCAATTGCGACAGGGCTTTACGCAGCAGCCAGACCTTCTGCAGCTCGTCCTTCTCCAACAGCAGCTCTTCCTTCCGGGTGCCGGTCTGCTCGATGTTGATGGTCGGGAAGATCCGCTTGTCCATGAGGCGTCGGTCCAGGTGCACCTCCATGTTACCGGTGCCCTTGAACTCCTCGAAGATCACGTCGTCCATACGGGAACCGGTGTCGATGAGGGCGGTGGCCATGATGGTGAGCGAGCCGCCCTCCTCCACGTTCCGGGCCGCCGCGAAGAAGCGCCGGGGCCGCTGGAGCGCGTTGGCGTCGAGACCCCCAGACAGCACCTTGCCGGAAGACGGGATGACCGCGTTGTGGGCACGCGCGAAACGGGTGATCGAGTCGAGCAGGATCACGACATCGCGCTTGTGCTCCACCAGTCGCTTGGCCTTCTCGATCACCATGTCGGCCACCTGCACGTGCCGCTGCGGCGGCTCGTCGAAGGTGGAGGAGATGACCTCGCCCTTCACCGAGCGCTGCATGTCGGTGACCTCTTCCGGTCGCTCGTCGATCAGCAGCACGATCAGGTACACCTCGGGGTGGTTCTTGGCGATCGCGTTGGCGAGATTCTGCAGCAGCACCGTCTTGCCGGTGCGGGGCGCCGCGACGATGAGGCCGCGCTGGCCCTTGCCGATGGGACAGAGCAGATCCATGGCCCGGGTGGTCAGATTGTCGGAGTCGTGCTCGAGACGAATCCGCTCCATCGGATAGAGCGGGGTCAGGTTGTCGAAGAGCGTCTTGTCGCGCGCCTGCTCCGGCGTCTCGAAGTTGATCGCCTCGACCTTCAGGAGCGCGAAGTAGCGCTCGCTGTCCTTGGGCGGCCGCACCTGACCGGAGATGGTGTCGCCGGTGCGGAGATCGAAGCGCCGGATCTGCGAGGGCGAGACGTAGATGTCGTCGGGACCCGGGAGATAGTTGTAGTCCGGCGCGCGGAGGAAGCCGAACCCGTCGGGGAGCACTTCCAGCACGCCTTCCGCGAAGATCAGCCCGTCCCGCTCGGCCTGCCCCTGCAGGATCTTGAAGATCAGCTCCTGCTTGCGCAGGCCGCTGGTGCCTTGGACACCCAGCTCCTTGGCGACGTTGTTGAGATCCGAGATGGTCTTGTCCTTGAGCTCGGACAGATTCATCCGCTTTCCTCCTAGACCGACCACACCGCTCCCCTCCGTGGTGGGGGAGGGCTCCGGGGCGACAGACTGCTTCGGCGGGATACGCTTCGGGCTACGTTCTGAGATGGTCGTCTCCGGCGGGTTTCGTGGGTTCGGGTCGACTCTGTACGGGGTACCGTGCCTTGCTACTCGACAACTGTCCCACACGGTTTCCCGCCCTGTCAACCTTGATTTTCTCACATACGCACGTCGATGATCGCGCGCTGCCGGATCTCCACGAGCCAGTCCTTCAGTCTCGCCTCGTACTTCTGCCGGTAGAGAATCTCGCGCACCTGGCCGCGCACCTGGATCAGCGCGTCGCCGCTCAGGGTGTCCCGCGAATCGAGACGGAAGATGTGATAGCCCACCTGGGATCGGAACGGCGTCGAGGCCTCGCCGGGTTGCAGGCGCAGGATCGCGTCCTCGATGTCGGCGGCCAGCTCACCGCGCTTGAGCGCCCCGAGGCTGCCGCCTTCCTTCGCCGAGGGGTCGTCCGAATACTTCTTGGCGAGCTCGATGAAATCCTGGCCCTCCAGCAGGCGCGTGTAGACCTCGTCGGCCCGTCTGCGCGCCTCGGGCCAGCCTTCCTCGCCCTTGCTCGGGTCCGGCTGCAGCAAAATGTGCCGCGCGGTGAAGGTGAGGCCGGTTTCGAGCTTGACCCGGTTCTCGGCGAGGTAGGTGTCGATCTCCTGTTCGGTGACCGAGATCCGCAGGTGCACCTTGCGGCGGATGAGCCGCTGCACCATGAGCTGCTCCTTCAGCCGCTTCTTGACGCCTTCTATCGTGAGCCCCTGGGTCTTGACGATCTCCTCGAACTCCTTCTCGTCCTTGGCCTTGAGCTTCTTCATGATATCGGCGACGCTCTCGGCCAGCTCGCTATCCTCCACCACGATCTTCTCGCGGTCGGCCTGCTGGAGCTGGATGCGGTTCTCGATCAGGTTCTGCAGCAGCTGGGCGCGGAGCGCCTTGCGGGCCTCGCCGTCGGTGACCCGCTCGCGGTTCTCCGCCATGTAGTACAGCTCGGCCTCGTCGAGCTCGTACTGGGTGATCGCGTCGTTGTTCACCACGCAGATCACCCGGTCCACCACGTCCGCGGTGGGATTGAACTGTTCGCGCGCGGTGAGGATGGGCGCCGACGCGGGCGGACCCGGCTTCTCCGCCAGCGGGGCGGGCGCGGCCGGCCGGCCGAACAGCGGCACCCAGCTCGGCACCGTCATCGAGCAGCCCGAGGCCAGCAGGGGCAGCAGGGCCAGCAGCGCGGCCGGAGCCCGTTTCACTGGAACGACTCCAGGAGCTTCGCGAGGGCGTCGCGGACCGCGGGCCAGGGCTCGGCAGGAACTCGCGCTTCCACCGTGTACTCCTTTCTCAACGACAGGGCGCCGCGGCTCGCCGCGATCGCCTTCAACACCCGCTCCGGCGTCACCCGGGTGGACGGCGCGAACGTGAGCACCGCGCGACCGGCCCCCGCCTCCACCCGCTCCACGCCCAGCCCCCGCGCGGTGACCCGAAGCCCTACCACGTCGAGCAGCGCCTCCACCGCGGGGGGCGGCGGGCCGAAGCGATCGGCCAGCTCGGCGCGCGCGTCGCTGACCTCCTCGGCGCGCTCGATCTCGGCGAGCCGCTTGTAGAGCGCGAGGCGCTGGTTGACCTCGGGGACGTACGTCTCGGGCAGGAGCGCTTCCACGTCCACCGAGATCATCGGATCGACGCGCTCGGCCGCCGGCTCGCCGCGCAATTCTCTCACAGCCTCCGCGAGGAGCTTACTGTAAAGATCGAAGCCCACCGCCGCGATGTGGCCGTGCTGGGCCGCCCCCAGGAGGTTGCCGGCGCCCCGGATCTCGAGGTCCCGCATGGCGAGCCGGAGGCCGGCCCCCAGCTCGGTCATCTCCTCGATCACCCGCAGGCGCTTCTGGGCGGTGTCGTCCACCCGCCCGTCGGCGGGCACCAGGAGGTAGGCGTAGGCCTGCTGCCGCTCACGTCCCACCCGACCCCGGAGCTGGTAGAGCTGGGCGAGGCCGAACCGGTCCGCCCGGTTGATGATGATGGTGTTGGAGGACGGGATGTCGAGGCCCGACTCCACGATCGCGGTGGAGACCAGCACGTCGGCCTGGCCGTCCACGAACTTCACCATCACGCTCTCCAGATCCCGCTCCGCCATCTGTCCATGCGCCATTACAACGCGCGCTTCCGGCACGAGGCTCTGGATGAACGTGGTCATGGAGGCGAGCGACTGGATGCGGTTGTGCACGAAGAATACCTGCCCGCCCCGGTTCAGCTCGCGCTCGATCGCCTCCCGGATGACGGTGCGGCTGAACGCGGTGACCACCGTCTCCACCGGGAGCCGGTCGAGCGGCGGCGTCTCGATCGTCGAGAGATCGCGCACCCCGGAGAGCGCCATGTGCAGGGTGCGCGGGATCGGGGTGGCGGTCAGGGTGAGCACGTCCACCGCGGTGCGCAGCTGCTTGATCCGCTCCTTGTGGGTGACGCCGAAGCGGTGCTCCTCGTCCACCACCAGGAGGCCCAGGTTCTTGAACTGCACGTCCTTGGAGAGGAGCCGGTGGGTGCCGATCACCACGTCGACCGCGCCGGCGGCGAGCCCGGCCACCACCGCCTTCTGCTCCTTCGGGCTGCGAAAGCGTGAGAGTAGCTCCACGCGGGCCGGGAACGGGGCGAAGCGCTCCACGAAGGTGTTGTAGTGCTGCTGGGCCAGCACGGTGGTCGGCACGAGCACCGCGACCTGCCGGCCGTCGGCCACCGCCTTGAACGCGGCGCGGAGCGCGACCTCCGTCTTGCCGTAGCCCACGTCGCCCGCCACCAGACGGTCCATGGGACGCGCGCCGCCCATGTCCGCCTTGACCTCGTCGATGGCGCGGAGCTGATCCGGGGTCTCCTCGAAGCGGAAGGAGGCCTCGAACTCGCCCTGCCACGGCGTGTCGGTGGAGAACTGCGGGCGCTCGGCCACCGAACGGGCCGCGTAGAGCTTCAGCAGCCCTTCCGCCATCTCGCGCAGCGCGGCCCGCACGGATTCCTTCACCCGCTGCCACGCGCCGCCGCCCAGCCGGTCCAGGCGCGCGGCGCCGTCGGGGGCGCCCATGTACTTGGAGATCAGGTCGAGGCGCTCCACCGGCAGGTAGAGCCGGCCACCGTCCGCGTACTCCAGCAGGAGGAAGTCGGCGTCGTGGCCGTCGGTGGAGAGCGTGCGGAGCCCGTGGTAGCGGCCGATGCCGTGCTGCTCGTGCACCACCAGGTCGTTCGGGGCGAGGTCGTTGAAGGAGGCGATCGCCGCGCCGCGCTGGAAGAGGGGCCGGCGGAGGCGCCGCCGCTGCGCGCCGAAGATCTCTTCCTCGCACAGCACGATGAGGCCGAGGGCGGGGATCTGGAATCCGGCCGAGCACTCGCCCACCAGCACGCCCAGGCCCTCCTGACTCCAGAGGGTCGCCTCGAGCCACGGCTCGAGATCGTGCTCGGCCAGCATCTGGCGGAGCCGGTCGGCCTGGCGCGTATCGTCGACCACCAGGCGCACCGTGAAGCCCTCGGCCCGCCAGTCGCGGATCTCGCTCGCCAGCGTCTTGAACTGGCCGCGGAAGCCACCGACCGTGCGGGTGCCCATCGTCACCCGCGGCGTCGCGCCTTCCCCTCGCGCCAGCAGCGGCAGCTCGAGCCGCTGGAAGCGCTCGAGCATGGAGGCGAGCGGCACCGCGGCCGGCGCGTCGTCCGGCGGCGCCTCCAGCATCGCCGGGTCCTCCAGCACCACGAGCGCGTCGGGCGGCAGGTAGTCCATCAGGGTGACCGGCTCGTCCTCCTTCACTCCGAGGGGCAGCACGGTCAGCTCCCGGAGCGGCGCGATCGAGCGCTGGCTGGTGGGGTCGAAGACGCGGAGCGACTCCACCTCGTCGCCGAAGAACTCGGCGCGCACCGGCCGGGCGTGGGTGGGGGAGAAGATGTCCACGATGCCTCCCCGGAGACTCCACTGCCCGACTTCCATCACGGTTTCCACCCGCTCGTAACCGGCCTCGTCGAGCAGCGTGAGCAGGATCTCCCGGTCGCTGGTCTCGCCCACCGTCAAGGTGAACGTGCGCCGCCTGAAGGCCGAGGGCGGCGGGACCGGGATCGAGAGCCCGGACGGGGTGGCCACGATGGCGACGGCGTCACCCTCGAGCAGGCGGCGGCAGCAAAGCGCGCGCTCCGCGTCGGGCTCGCGGTGCCGCTTGCCCCGCCAGGAGGCGCCGGTCCCGGACGGGAACTCGAGCACGCGGCCCTCGCCCACCGCCCCGCCGTCGACCGGCCCGCCGGAGAGCGTGGAGAGGAAGAACAGGGCGTCCTTGGCCAGCTGGTGGCGCTGCGACGGCCCCGGGGCGAGCACCAGGCTCGGCCGCCCGGTGCGCTGGAGCAGCGCCGCTACCGTGAGCGCGCGCGAGGAGCCCCACAGGCCGTCGGCGCGCAGGCAGGGAACTCCCTTGGCGAGGGCCGCCAGAACCTCCTCGAGGGCGGTCCAGCGGGACAGAACTGACTCGACGGTCACGCTCATCACGTACGACGACGGTTCAACACGTATCATCGGCAGCGCGCGGCGTCAACGCCGCTCGACTACCGGGAGCCCTGGGCCAGATAGAAGGAAAGCGTTTCGAGCTCGATGGTCAGGTCCACGTTCTTCAGGCGCACGTCCTTGCCCGCCTTGATCCGGCCGGGCGCGAAGTTGAGAATGGTCTTGATCCCCGCCGCCACGAGCTTCTCGGTGACCACCTGCGCCGCCTCGCCCGGGACCGCCACGATGGCGATCTGGAGATTGCGCGCCTTGGCCTCCCGCGCCAGCTCGCGCATCGGCTGGATCGTGACGCCGTCCACCGGCTTGCCCCACTTGGCCGGATCGTCGTCGAAGATCGTGGAGATCCGGAACCCCTGCCGGGCGAAGCCCTTGTAGTGGAAGAGCGCGGAGCCGAGGTTGCCGAACCCCACCAAGGCCACCTGCCACTCTCGATCGAGCCCCAGGATGCGCTGCAGCTCGGCCTTGAGCCCGGAGACGTAGTAGCCGATGCCGCGGACGCCGAACTCGCCGAAGTAGGCGAGGTCCTTCCGGACCTGCGCCGAGTTGAGGCTGAAGCGCTCGGCCAGCTCCTGGGAGGAGATGGTCTTGACCCCATCCTCCTCGAGCTGCAGCAGGCTGCGGGTGTAGACGGAGAGGCGGCGCACCGTCATCTCCGGGATCCGGGGGATCTTGAAGGGGGACCGTCGCGCCATATTCGTTTCCGGGCGCCCACCGCGCCCGCCGAGCCGCCTCGCGGGAATGCCCGCATGCCGTCCCGGGGCTCTCACCCCGGGACGGAGCCTTCAGGTTTCGCCTATGACTTCACGAACAGCAGGATGACCGCGATGACGAAGACGAACAGGGTCAGCGACTCGATGAAGGCCAGACCGAGCAGCATCGCGGTCTGGATGCGCGCGATGGCGCCGGGCTGACGCGCCATGGCGTCCACCGCCGAGCCGGCCGCGCGGCCCTGCCCCAGGCCGCAGAGGCCCGCGGCCAGACCGAAGCCGAGCCCCGCCGCCAGTACCGCGAAGGCCTTCGACAGGTCGCTGCCTCCCGCGGCGTCGGCCGCCCAGGCCATTCCCGGAACCGCCAGAAGCGCCATCACACTCATGGTCACAATGCGTTGCACGGCTCTCCTCCTTGTTGAGGGTGACTGCGACTTAGTGATGCTCGGCCTCCTCGACCGCCGCCGAGATGTAGAGCATGGCCAGCTTGCAGAAGATGAAGGTCTGGATGAACGCGACCAGAATCTTCAGCGGGAGCAGGAAGCCCACGACGAACACGACCATGACGACCGCGGCCGGCGCCCCGATCACGATGCCCCCGAGGGTGCCGGAGAGAGCCCAGCCCAACATCCCGTCGAACCCCATCATGAAGAAGAAGATGGCGAGGAGGATGTGACCGGCCAGCATGTTGCCGAAGAGGCGGAGCGAGAGCGACAACGGCCGGGCGCAGTGGCTGATGATCTCGATGACGAACATGAGCGGCTTCAGCGCGACCGGCACCGGACCCGCGAAGTGCTTCAGGTAGGGGACGAAGCCCTGCTTGCGCACGCCGATGTAGTGGTAGGTCACGAACACGATCAGGGCGCACGCCGCGGTGGTGTTGAGGTTGGCGGTCGGGGCCACCAGCCCGGGCACGAGCCCCATGAGGTTCGAGGTCAGGATGAACAGCCCGAGCGTGGCGATGAGCGGCAGGTAGCGCAGTCCCTCGTGCCCGATCGTCTCGTCGAGCTCCTTCACGAACTGTTCGAGCACGATCTCCATGAAGTTCTGGCTGCCGGTCGGCACGAGAGTCACCCGGCGCGAGGCCACGAAGGCTACCACCGCGAGGATCCCCATCACGATCCACGTATAGAGGACGTGGTCGGGAATGGCCGCGAAGTGCAGGATCGGCGGATGCTCGATGATCTCCATGGGCGCGCGTCCTCGTCAGGCGTGTCGGCGGGCGTCGAGGAGGCCCTGGGCCAGCAGCACCGGCGGGAGCGCGGCCAGCCCGATCCCGACCGCCACCGGGTGGCCCCAGCCCTGAGCGATCAGCAGGCCGAGCGTCCCGAAGGTGACGAGCTGGCGGAAGCCGATGCGGCCGATGCGCCCGATTCCACCCTGACCTTCCGCCACCAGCTGAGTGGCGCGGCTCACGTCGCGGGCGAGCCAGCGGAAATTCACGAGCGCGATGGCGCCGCCACCGCCCACCCCGGCCGCCGCTTGCGGCCCGGCGAGCCACCACGCGCCCACCGTCATGGCGGCCACCGTGATGCCTCCCGTCCAGGTCACTCGCGCCGCGAGATCAGCGATCATCACCCTGCTCACCCGAGTCGGAATCCTGCTGGTTCAGTGTCTTGATGGTTCGGTAGAAGTTCACGCCGGCCGCCGCGATGCCGAATCCGAGCCCGATCAGCAAGAGCCACGGGCGCGTCCCGATCCAACGATCGGCGAAGAAGCCCGCGGCCAGCCCGATCGCCACACATGCGAACAGCATCGTCCCCAAATTGACGAGCTGTGCAGTCTGACTCCGCGGCGGCCTCTTCTCGGCCGGAGCCATGTGAACAGGAACACTATCACAGGCATTCGGGGCTGACAAGCCGACGCAAGTGCCTTATTTGGCGATCTTTTCTGACATTCTCGCCATGTCGGTCAGGCACAAAGTCCACGGCTCAACGCGCAGTCTCGGGCTCGATCCAGCCCCGCGCGCGCTCCACCGCGCGGCGCCAGCCGGCATAGGCGGCCTCGCGGGCGGCGGACGGCATGGCGGGCGTAAACCTGCGCTTGAGCTTCCAGTGGCGGCTGAGATCCCGGCTCTTCCAGAGCCCCGCGCCCACGCCGGCCAGGTACGCGGCACCCAGGCCGGTCGTCTCGGTCACCGACGGGCGCAGCACCTCGACGCCCAGGATATCGGCCTGGAACTGACAGAGAAAATCGTTGGCGGCCGCGCCGCCGTCGACGCGCAACGTGGTCAGCGGAACGCCGGACTCGCGCTTCATCGTGTCGAGGACGTCGCGGCTCTGGTAGGCGATGGCCTCCAGCGCGGCGCGGGCCAGGTGCGCGCGTGTGGTGCCGCGCGTGATGCCGACCAGCGTGCCCCGCGCGTACGGATCCCAGTAGGGCGCGCCCAGACCGACGAACGCGGGCACGAGGTACACGCCCCCGGTGTCCTCCACCGAGCGGGCCAGCCCCTCGGTCTCCGCGGCTTGCTTGATCACCCCGAGGCCATCGCGCAGCCACTGCACCGCCGCGCCGGCGATGAACACCGCGCCCTCGAGAGCGTAGGACGTGGCGCCCTCGAGCGTCCACGCCACCGTGGTCAGCAGGCCCTCGCCGGAGGCCACCGCGCGCTCGCCGGTGTTGAGCAGCGCGAAGCAGCCGGTGCCGTAGGTGTTCTTGGCCATGCCCGGCTCGACGCAGGCCTGCCCGAAAAGCGCGGCCTGCTGGTCGCCCGCGATGCCGGTCACCGGGATTCCGCCGGGCAGCGGTCGGCCGGCCACGGTCTCCCCGAACACGCCGGCCGAGGGCATCACCGCGGGCAGCAGCGCCATCGGCACCCCGAGCGTGCGGCACAACCCCTCGTCCCACGCACGCCGGTGGATGTCGAAGCAGAGCGTGCGCGAGGCGTTGGACGGATCGGTGGCGTGCATCGCTCCGCCGGTGAGCTGCCAGAGCAGCCACGAATCGACGGTTCCGAAGGCGAGCTCTCCGCGCTCGGCGCGCGGGCGGAGCGACGGGTCCTGGTCGAGCATCCAGCGGATCTTGGTCCCGGAGAAGTACGGGTCCACCACCAGCCCGGTCTTGCGCCGGATCTCGGGCTCGGCGCCGTCGGCCTTCAGGCGGTCGCAGAAAGCCGCGGTCCGCCGGCACTGCCAGACAATGGCATTCTGGACCGGCCGGCCGGAGGCGCGCTCCCACAGGATGGCGGTCTCACGCTGGTTGGTGATGCCCACCGCCGCGATCTCGGCCGGCGTGATCCCGGCCGCGCTCACCGCCTGCGAGGCGGCCTGCTCCACGCTGGTCCAGATCTCGACGGGATCGTGCTCCACCCAGCCCGGCTGCGGGTAGTGCTGCGGCAGCTCCGCGTACCCCTTGGCCCGCACCGCGCCGTCTCCATCCACCACCAGCGCGGTGGAGCCCGTCGTGCCCTGATCCAGCGCCAGCACGAACCGGCGCGCGGTCACCGGCCGAGCAGCTCCTTGGCCAGGTCCGGGCGGTCGGTGATGACGACGCTCACGCCCTGGCCGAGGAAGCGCTCGATCGCGTCGCGCTCGTTCACGGTCCAGACTCCGAGGGTGAGGCCGGCCAGACGGGCTTTGGTCGCGACCTCCGCGTTCACGGTCGCCTGGTTGAGGCCGACGAAGGCCACACCCGCCGCGCGCAGCGCCCGCAGCTCGCCGTCCACTGCGGCGGCCGGAAGCTGGCGCGCCGAGTAGAGCGCGCCCGCGCGGGCGTCGGGCCGCAGCTCGCGCACCCTCCGCCAGGTCTCGGCCTCGAAGGCCATCACCACCGCGAACGGGGTGAAGCGCTGCCGGTCCAGGATGGCCAGCACCTTCTCCTCGATGTCGGGATAGCGCCGCCGCCGGTCGTCCACCTTGATCTCGAGGAGCATCTGCCGCTTGCCCGCCGCGGCGAGGGCGACCGCCTGCTCGAGCGTGGGGACGGGCTCCTCGGTGACCGTGCCGTCCCGGTCCCGGAGCCGCAGCCCCTGCAGCTCGGCCAGGGTGTGCTCGCGCACCGGCCCGCGGCCGGTGGTGGTGCGATCGAGCGTGGGATCGTGGATCACCACCACCTCGCCGTCCCGCGAGAGATGCACGTCGAGCTCGAGGTAGTCCGCGCCCAGGGCCAGCGCGTTGCGGAAGGCGAGCAGGCTGTTCTCGGGCCAGAGGAGCGCCCCGCCCCGGTGCGCCGCGAAGAAGGAGGCCACCGTGCCCTGCGCGGCCGCGGTCGCGCTACCCAGTACCGCGGTCACTCCGCCCAGCGCGAGGAGGAGGAGCAGCAGCGCCCTCACTTCTCACTCTCCACCAGGCCCTTCACGAACCAGCGCTGCATGAAGATGATGATGGCCACCGGCGGGAGCAGCGCCATCATGGCCCCGGCCATGATGAGGTTCCAGGTCGGCAGGTCGGTTCCGCTACGGGGGATGAGCTGCTCGAGCCCGATCACCACCGTGCGCATCGCCTCGGTGTTGGTGATCATCAGCGGCCACAGGTACTGGTTCCAGCCGAAGATGAACAGCACCACGAAGAGCGCCGCGATGTTGGCCCACGACAGCGGCAGCAGGAACTGAAACAGGAAGCGCAGCGGGCCGGCTCCGTCGAGCTGGGCCGCCTCGGCCAGCTCGTTCGGGATCGTCAGATAGAACTGCCGGAAGAGGAAGGTGGCGGTGGCGGAGGCCATCAGCGGCACCGTGAGCCCCTGGTACGTGTTGAGCCAGCCGAGCGTGCCGATCACCTCGTAGGTGGACATGAGCCGCACCGGCACCGGAAGCATGAGCGTCACGAAGATCATCCAGAAGCAGAGCATGCGGCCGCGGAAGCTGAAGTAGACGACGGCGAAGGCGGAGAGCATCGAGATGACGATCTTGCCCACCGCCACCGTCACCGCCATCACCGCGCTGTTCCGGAGCATGACGCCCATGTCGGACTTCTGCCACGCCTCCGCGTAGTTCTCCCACATGTGGGTGGAGGGCAGGAGCCGGGGCGGGCGCTGCACGACCTGCTTGAGATCCTGGGTCGAGACCACGAACGCGAAGTAGAGCGGGAACACCACCACCGCGATGCAGGCGATCAGGAGCGCGTGGACGAGCAGCGAGCTCCAGGGGAAGCCCTTCTGCCGCGGGGTGGCCGCGACCTGGACCCGCGCCTGGACCGGCTCGAGCCGGGTGGTGCCGACCGCGCTCATTCTGAGTCCGCTCCGGTGAAAGAATTCGCGTCGCGGTTCGGCCTCTTCGCGCCCTTGGCGCTCATCGGTAGGTCACCTTCTTCTCCGCGAAGCGGAACTGCAGGACGGTGAGGGTGATGACCATGGCCATCAGGATCACCGATTGCGCGCCGGAGGAGCCCAGGTTGAGACCGATGAAGCCGTCGCGGTAGAGCTTGTACACCAGGATCTCGGTGGACTGGCCGGGGCCGCCCTTGGTGACCGCGTCGATGACTCCGAAGGACTCGAAGAACGCGAAGACCATGTTGAGCACGACCAGGTAGAACGTGATCGGCGACACGAGCGGGAACACGATGGAGACGAACCGCCGGATCGGCCCGGCCCCGTCCACGTCGGCGGCCTCGATCACCGAGGTCGGGATGGCCAGGAGCCCCGCGATATAGAACGCGATGTTGTAGCCGAGGTGCGTCCACGCGGTCGCCACGATCACGAGCGTCATCGCCACCCAGCTCTTGAGCAGCCAGTTGAACTGGTAGTCGGTCACGAACGAGAGGAAGTAGGGCAGGATCCCGTAGGAGGGATGGAAGATGAACAGAAAGATGATGCCGGCCACCGCGGGCGCGATGCCGTACGGCCAGAGCAGCAGTGTGCGGTAGATCGCGAGCCCCCGGATCTTCTGGGTGGCGAGGCCCGCGAGCACGAGAGCGGCCAGCACCGCGAGGACCGTCACGCTCCCCGAGAAGAGGACGGAATTCACGACGCTCGCGTAGTAGGCGGGGTCGGACAGCAGCTTGGTGAAGTTGTCGAGCCCGGTGAAGGTCGACTTGTCGCCGAACGGTGAGACCCGGTACAGCGAGAGCTGCAGCGACTTCAGCGCGGGCCAGAAGAAGAAGAGCACGGTGACCGCCATCTGGGGGGCCACCAGCACGTACGGCAGCCACCGGCTCTTGAAGACCGTCCGGTGCACTATTGCTTGTTCGCGGCCGCGAACTCTTTCAGCAGCTCGTTGGACTTGGCCACCGCGTCGTCGAGGCCCTGCTTCGCGGTCTTCTTGCCCGCGAAGACGTTCTCCATCTCCGCCTCGATGACGTCCCGGATCTGCACGAAGTTCCCGAGGCGCAGGCCCTGGCTGTTCGGGGTCGCGGTGCCCTTGGTGAGCTGGGCGAACGCGGTGTACTGGTCCGGGTTCTTCTTGAAGTGGTAGCCCGCTTCCAGGTTCTTCACCGCGCTGTTGGAGATCGCGAGATAGCCGGTGGTCACGTGCCACCACATCTGCTGGTTGGTGTCGGAGATGAACTTGAGGAAGCGGGCCGTCCCCCGGTTCTCGTTGGCCGGCTTGCCCTTCATCACCCACAGGGTGGCGCCCCCGATGATCGACGTGGCTCGCTTGTACGGCGCGCCGTAGTGCGGGAGCTGGCCGGTCGCCCACTTGAAGCTCGCGCCCTTCGTGAAACCCCCGATCAGCGAGGACGATTGCATGTACATCGCGCATTCGCCACTGAGGAACTTCGGATCCGCGTCACCCCGCCGCCCGCCGTAGGAGAAGACGTTCTCCTTCTGCCACGCCACGAGCTGGGCCATGTGCTTGACCCCGAACTCGCGATTGATCAGGAGCTCGACGTCGAGCCCGTCGAAGCCGTTGTGCTTGGTGGCGAACGGCTGGTCGTGCAGCGCGTGCATGTTCTCGATCTGGACCCACGACGGCCATCCGGTGGAGAAGCCGCACTTGCTCGCCCCGGAGGCGATCAGCTTCTTGCTGTACTCCTCCACCTGCTTCCAGGTCTGCGGCGGTTTGGTCGGGTCGAGGCCCGCCTTCTGGAACTCGTCCTTGTTGTAGAACAGGATCGGGGTGGACGAGTTGAACGGCATCGAGTAGAGGTTGCCGTCCTTCGAGTAGTAGCCGACCACCGGCGCGATGAAGTCCTTCCAGTCCATCGCGATCTCCTGCTCCTTCATGAGCTGGTAGACCGGGAGGATCGCGCCGGAGAGCATCATGGTCTGGGTGCCCACCTCGAACACCTGCACGATGTTGGGCGCCTGGCGCTGGCGGTAGGCGGCGATCGCCGCGGTGAGCGCCTCGGCGTAGTTGCCCTTCTGCAGCGGCTTCACCTCGTACTCGGTCTGGCTGTCGTTGAACTGCTTGACCAGCGCGTTGACCGCGTCGTTGAGCTGGCCGGTCATGGCGTGCCAGAACTGGATCTCGGTCTTGGCGAAGGCGGGCGCCGCGGGCACCAGCAGCAGCCCCGCGACCAGCAGGAGCGCGATCACCGCGGGCCGCCGGGACGTCTTTGTCTCTGACATGGAGAAGCCTCCAGTTCTAGGTGGGATAGCGATCACATTAGCGACTAGGTGTCTCACCGAGATTTCGGCCGGATCACGTCTTCATATCGCCCCGGAAGGGCGCGCCGACTATAGCACTACTGACGTTTTTCGTACACGGCGGTGTTGCCGGTCTCGGCCGAGCGGGCGAAGAGCTCCTTCCGGTCGAAGCCGGGCACCAGCGTGATGATCACCGACAGGCTGCCGACCCTGAAATTCAGCTCGACCTCCGACTCCGAGGCCATGTAGCGGCCGCTCATGCGCTGCCCGTCCAGCTTGAGCGCGGACACCCGGCCGTCGGGGGTGAACTCGAGCCAGTCCTTCGGGCCACCGTCGGGGTCCCGCGTCATCTCCCAGCGGCCGAGGAGCCACGCGTGGTCGACCGCCGACGCGGGAGCCGTGACCGCGAGCAGCAGCGCCAGCCCGATCGCCCAGACGAGCCGACGACCGGCCGTCATTCGTGCCGGAAGCGGCGGCTGCGCTCCACGTGCTGGGAGTAGGCGAGGAGCTCGGCCTCGACGCGCCGCGACGACCAGCCGAGCAGCTCGGCCATGCGGACCGCGATGGGCTCGGCGCAGTCGAGGCCCTGGCAGCGGCTCTGGCCGATGCCGGTGCGGCGCAGCAGCACGTCCTGGAGCGACACCGCCAGCTCCTCGCGCACCGCGTGGTGGAGCTGGGCCACGATCTCGGGATTCCGGGGGCAGAGCCGCTCGAGGCCGTCGGGCAGCTTACGGGCGAGGTCGAGCACGCGCGGATAGGCGCGCCCGTAGGTCTCCACCAGCATGCGCATCGTCCCGCGCGAGAGCCCGGTGGCCGCCATCTCCTCGGAGACGTCCATCCACACCCGCGCCTCGATCTTGCCGACCTCCTCGTCGGTGCCGTCGAGCATGGTCCGCGCGGTGCGCGAGGGGGCCTTTCGGCCGAGCCCGCCCATCACGCGGTCGCCCACGTCCTCGGCGAGGCTGCGAAAGCACGTCAGCTTGGTGCCGGTCACCGAGAGGAAGCGCCCGTCGGGCCCCTCCGGGATCACCCGGTGCTCGCGCGAGACCGCCGAGGCCGAGCGGCCCGGCTCGTAGGAGAGCGGGCGCACCCCCGCGTAGGTGTAGGCCACGTTCTCGAACGCCACCCGCTGGTCGGGCAGCACCTTCGCCACTTCCTGCAGGAGGTAGGTCACTTCCTCCCGCGTGGCCCAG
>Ga0210384_10001324_pt1 | contig 34147 bp, 28 predicted proteins | sample IncBWH2MmetaG_FD_160574 | JGI IMG/M metagenome (GOLD analysis project Ga0210384, IMG submission 160574) | Forest soil microbial communities from Barre Woods Harvard Forest LTER site, Petersham, Massachusetts, United States - Inc-BW-H-2-M | ecosystem: Environmental > Terrestrial > Soil >...
GGCACCGGGCGCGGCGGACGCAATGCGGAATTTTTGCTGAGCCTGGCGGTGACGCTGGACGGCCATCCCGGCATCTATGCGCTGGCCTGCGACACCGACGGCATAGACGGCTCCGAAGACAATGCCGGCGCCGTGTATGCGCCGGATTCTGCCAGCCGCGCAGCGGCGCAAAACCTGCGCCCGAAAAACCTGCTGGAAAACAATGACGGCTACGGCTACTTCAATGCACTGGACGACCTGATCGTCAGCGGCCCGACCCGCACCAATGTCAATGATTTCCGCGCCATCCTGATTTTATAGACTCACCCGGTTTTGCCGCGTGCAGGGCCGCCATCTGCGGCGATCTCCCGCTTTTTCCGCGGCAGATGCGGCCCTGCATTGCGCGCAAATCTCCCACAACATCAACTTAGTGAATCCCTATGCGCCGTCTACGTAAAGCAAAAATTGTCGCCACCCTCGGTCCCGCCAGCGCTGACCGGGCCACGATACAGGCATTGTTCGAGGCCGGCGCGGATGTCTTCCGTTTCAACTTCAGCCACGGCTCGCACGCCGACCATCAGGCGCGATACGAGATCGTACGCGCTATAGAACAATCCCTGGGCCGGCCGATTGCGGTCCTGGCCGACCTGCAGGGCCCCAAGCTGCGCGTGGGCCAGTTTGCCGACGGCAAAGTCACGCTGCATCCGGGCGATGTATTCGTGCTGGACAATAATCCGGCGCCGGGCAACCGGCAACGCGTGTGCCTGCCGCATCCGGAATTGTTTGCGGTGATCGCCGGCGGCCAGTCGCTCTTGCTGGACGACGGCAAGCTGAAGCTGGAAGTGCTGGACAGCGACGGCCAGTCTATCCGCACCCGTGTCGTCAACGGCGGCGTATTGTCGGACCGCAAGGGCGTCAACGTGCCGGATGCGGTGCTGCCTATCCCGGCGCTGACCGCCAAGGACAAGCGCGACCTGTCGTTTGCGCTGGAGCTGGGCGTGGACTGGATCGCCCTGTCCTTCGTGCAAAGGCCGGAAGATATCCTGGAAGCGCGCGCCATCATAGGCCAGCGCGCCGGCTTGCTGGCCAAGCTGGAAAAACCGGCGGCGCTGCAGCAGCTGGACGCGATCGTGCAGGTATCCGATGCGGTGATGGTGGCGCGCGGCGACCTGGGCGTGGAGTTGCCGCCGGAACAGGTGCCGGGTGCGCAAAAACGCATCCTGCGCAGCTGCCGCGCGCACGGCGTGCCGATCGTGATCGCGACGCAGATGCTGGAATCGATGATCTCGGCGCCGGTGCCGACCAGGGCCGAGGCTTCCGACGTCGCCAGCGCAATCTACGACGGCGCCGACGCGGTGATGCTGTCGGCGGAATCCGCCAGCGGCGCCTATCCGGTGCAGGCGGTGGCGATGATGAACCGCATCATCAGCGAAGTGGAAAAAGACCCGCTGTACCGCAATATGCTGGACGCGCAGCAAGTGGTGCCGCAGGCCAACAAGGGCGACGCCATCTGTTCGGCGCTGCGCAGCGTCACGCAGATCATAGGCGCGGTGGCCACCGTTACCTATACGACGTCGGGCCATACCAGCCTGCGCGCCGCGCGCGAGCGGCCGTCGGCGCCGATACTCAGCATCACTCCGCAACTGGCGACCGCGCGCCGCCTGGCTCTGGTCTGGGGCGTACACTCCACCGTCAGCGACAAGGTGCACAACGTCGACCAGATGGTGGCTGCCGCCTGCACTACCGCATTGAACGAAGGCTTTGCGCAGGCCGGCGACCAGGTCACGATCACCGCTGGCATGCCCTTCGGCGAACCGGGCACCACCAACCTGCTGCGCATCGCCGAAATCTGGCCGCAACAAGCCGGCTGACCCCCCTCCTCCTGGCAAGAAGGCCTCTCCCTCCGCTACACGGAGGGCGGGCCTGACTCGTCCTTATATTTCCCTGCTCGCCGTGTATGAACAGCTTTCGAACTGCACAACTCAACAAATTCAGCAGCGGAATAGGCGCGGCAATCCAATGCAGCCTGAAAAGTTTCGCGCAAATCTATTGCCAGTCTTCCGCATGGTTCGGCGCCGGCCTGTTGCTGGCGCTATCCATGAGCGGCGCGACGCTGGCCGTCGCCGGCTGTGCCGGCATGGCCATCGCAAATGGATGCGCGTTGGCATTGCGCGCGCGCCGCGCCGACCTCGCCGATGGCGTGTACGGCTATAACGCCGCACTGTGCAGCGTCGGCCTGGCCGCTACCTACCAGGCCGATACCGGCCTGCTGCTCTGGATCGCCGCCGCCGGCCTGGCCTGTGCGATGGCGACGCACGCCTTCCTGCGCTGGGGCCGGTTGCCGGCCCTGACACTGCCTTTCGTCGCAATCATGCTGCTGGCGGCATGGCTGGCGCCGCTTACCGGACTGCACCTGCTGGCAAACGGCGGCAAAGCGTATTATTCGCTGCCGGTTTTTGCCTTCCACGCATGGGCGCAGATCTGCTTTATCGACAGCCCTGCGCTGGGTATGCTGCTGTTGGCGGCGCTCGCCTGGCAGCGATGGCACAGCGCGATAGCGGCGTTGTGCGCCGCCTTGCTGGCCTGGGGTTTAGCGGCGGCCGGAGCCGGGATATGGCCGATGGACGTTCATCCGCATCTGACCGGCATCGCGCTGAACTGCATGCTGAGCGCCGTATGCCTGACGGCGAACCGGCGCAGCCGCCCCGTTTGCCTGCTCGGCATGGCGGTAACGGCGGGGCTGGGCCTGGTGTGCGCCGTGCTGGACCTGCACTTGTTTACCTTACCCTTCGTTGCCGCAAGCTGGGTCATCCTGCAGGCAACAAAGGCAGATGGGCAGCTACCTGCGGCTCAGTCACGCCGCAGCCCTCAACGCAGCCCGACGACATAGCCAACAGGAAGACTAGAACTCTTCCCAGTCATCGCCGGATGGCTGGCTCGCCGCCGGCGCTACCCTGGACGAGGCAGCTTTGGCGGCGGGCCTGGCGCTCGCCCGCGCTATCAGCATGGGGCGCTTCAACGGTGCGGCCGGCCTGCCGGCAGGTTTCGCGACGCTGACCCTGGTTGCCGCCTGCGCATTCTGCGCCAGCTTGAAGACGCTGACGACCTCTGCCAGGCTGGCGGCCTGCTCCTGCATGCTGGCCGCCGCAGCGGCAGCTTCTTCGACCAATGCGGCATTTTGCTGGGTTACCTGGTCCATCTGCGTGATGGCCTGGTTGACCTGTTCGATTCCCGTACTCTGTTCGCTGCTGGCGGCGGCGATCTCGCTCATGATATCCGCCACCTGCCGGACCGAGGTCACGATCTCATTCATCGTCACGCCGGCATCATCCACCAGTTTGCTGCCGGCATCGACTTTCTCTACCGAATCGTTGATCAATTCCTTGATCTCCTTCGCCGCTCCTGCCGCGCGCTGGGCCAGGTTGCGCACCTCGGAAGCCACTACCGCGAAGCCGCGTCCCTGTTCTCCCGCGCGCGCTGCTTCCACTGCCGCATTCAGCGCCAGGATATTGGTCTGGAAGGCAATGCTGTCGATGACGCCAATGATGTCGACAATCTTGCGCGAGCTTTCCTTGATCGATCCCATGGTGTCGACCACCTGCTCCACCACCTTGCCGCCCTTGGTCGCATAGTCGCTGGCCGATACCACCAGCTGGTTGGCCTGCCTGGCATTGTCGGCATTCTGCCGCACGGTCGACGTCAACTCCTCCATCGACGAAGCCGTTTCTTCCAGGCTGGATGCCTGTTCCTCGGTGCGCTGCGACAGGTCCAGGTTGCCGCTGGCGATCTGGCTGGATGCGGTAGCTATCGTGTCGGTGCTGACCCTGACTTCCGACACCGTCGTAATCAGGCTGTCATTCATTTCCTTCAGGGACTGCAATAGTTTGCCGGTCTCATTGGTGGAGTCGACCTGTATGTTACGGGTCAGGTCGCCGCCGGCAACGGATTGCGCAATGCTCACTGCGTAATCCAGCGGTTCGGAAATGCTGCGTATCAGCCAGTAGCCAACGAGGATTCCGAGCAATACACCGAGCACGATGGCGCTGACAGACAGCGCGCGGAAAGTGCTGAAATTCTGTTGCGACTTGTCGTACTCGCCCTTGCCCACATCCAGTTGCAATTTAATCAATCCATCCATGTCGGCGAATAAGGGGGCCGCCAACTGGCTCATCGCGCCATTCTGGATTTCGGTCGCCTTGGCAACGTCCTTCGCGCGCAATGCCGCCAGTGCGGGTTTCAGCGCATCGCCGGCAAATTTGTTGCGGCCTTCCGTATACCGGTCCGCCAGTTTCTTTTCTTCCGGTGTCAGGTAGGTCGCGAGGTACTCTGCCCATACCTTGTCGCCCTGCTCCAGCAATTTCTCGACGTCCGCCGCCTGCTGATCCAGGGTCGCCGGGTCTTGCGTCATCGCCCTGGCGACACCTAGCTGCTCCCGGTTCATCAGGCGGGCCACGGAATCAAGCTGCCCCAGTGCGATCAAGCGGTCTTCATACAAGGTTTTCAGCGCCGCATTGGTTGTGCTCAGGCTATACAGGCCGCTCAAGCCTATCCCGGCGAGCAAGACGGAGAGAAACCCGATGACAAATATCAGGCGCGACTTGATGGAGGTATTTTTGAACATCTGGTTCACTTTGCTTTGGCTGGCGTTTGAAGGAGGATATCGACAGGATGGCGATAAATGGCTGGCATGCAACAAGCAAGCCGTGCGTTGCCTCAAATCAACAATAGCATGCCGCTCCGCCTGCCAAATTGCATTTATCGATTTTTAACAATCGATGCACACGGCCCCGCCGGCGCCCTAGCCTATTTGTTCACAGATGCTTTTTGAATTCGGCGACCGCTTCTTCCAGGTCGCGGTATTGTTCGCAGGAAGAATTGCACAGGGCGGCCAGCTCAGCCAGCTGCTTTTCAGCGTTGGCAAGGTCTTTCGCCTGCAGGTAGGCCTCGCCCAGGTATTCGTGCGCCCCCAGGTGCCTGGGGTTCAGCCGCAGCGCCACCGCATAGTGCTCAAAGGCCTTATCCAGGTTGCCCTGCTTGCGATAGGTATAACCCAGCAGGTTGTGGATATCCGCATTATCGGGGTCCAGCGCCACCGCTTTTTGCAGGCTGGCCAGGGCCGGCTTCCATTGCTTGGCGTCCAGCGACTTGCGCGCTTCTTCGTAGTAAGATTTGGCGGTAGGCGCCGGCGCCACGGTCTCCATACCGGATGCCATGCAGCCTGCCGCCTGGCACAGGAAAAGCAGGATCAACAGATATTTTTTCATGTTGCGGCTCCTTGTTCCGGATTTGCTCAACACGCGCCGAGGCCTGGAGCATTTCTTGCTGTAGCTTATGCAGCCTATGCCGACAGTACTACGCTGGCAAGTACAAAATCATAGGGGAGACAAGTTCGCAACAATGAATATGTCTAATTATTAACTGATCCAGCCCGCGCATCTTATAATTAGCCAGGAATACAGTTCATGCTGTGCAGGTGATGTTTGTTGCATTGCATCGCACCTAATCTCGAACCACCGCTCATCTGAAAGGCAATTGTGACCCCAGCCATGTCCGACACGCCGCTTCCGCCCAGACTGGAACTCTCCGGCATCTGCAAGAGCTATCCCGCCGTCGTCGCCAATGACCATGTCAGCCTGACGGTCGCGCCGGGCGAAATCCATGCGGTACTCGGTGAAAACGGCGCCGGCAAGTCGACCTTGATGAAGATCATCTTCGGCGCCGTGAAACCGGATGCAGGCAGCGTGCGCTGGAATGGTGCCGATGTGCATATCGCCAATCCGCAGGATGCACGCAAGCTGGGCATCGCGATGGTGTTCCAGCATTTTTCGCTGTTCGACACGCTGACGGTCACGGAAAATATTGCGCTCGGCCTGGCAGCCGACGTCAATATGGCAGAGCTGGCGGAACAGATACGCCAGACCGGTAAAAATTACGGGCTGGACCTGGAGCCGCACCGGCACGTGCACACGCTGTCGGTCGGCGAAAGGCAAAGGGTGGAAATCGTCAGGGCGCTGCTGACCAGGCCGCAATTGCTGATCCTGGACGAGCCGACTTCGGTCTTGACGCCGCAAGCGGTGCAAAAACTGTTCGTCACGCTGCGCCAGATTTCCGCGGAAGGTTGCAGCATCCTGTACATCAGCCACAAGCTCGATGAAATCCGCGAGCTGTGCCATTCCGCCACCGTGATGCGCGGCGGCAAGGTCACCGGCCATTGCGACCCTGCGCAGGAAACCGCGGCCAGCCTGTCGCGCCTGATGATAGGCGCCGAACCGGAACAGGAAGCCGCAGCCAAGCCGCATGCGCCGGGCGAACTGCGGCTGCAGATCCGGCAACTGCGCCTGCCGCGGGCACATGCATTTGCGACGCCGCTGGACGGCATCAGCCTGGAGCTGTTCAGCGGCGAAATTGTCGGCATCGCCGGGGTATCCGGCAACGGCCAGCAGGAATTGCTGGCGGCGCTGTCCGGCGAGGACCGCCGCTGCAAGCCCGGCATGATCACGCTGAAAGGCAAGGCGGTCGGCCATCTGGGACCGAATGCCCGCCGCGCGCTGGGACAGAGCCTGGTGCCGGAAGAGCGCCTGGGCCGCGGAGCGGTGCCGGAAATGAGCCTGACCGACAATATGCTGCTATCCCATCAGCGGGCGCCGTTCGTCGTCAACGGCATGATACAGTTCAAGCACGCGATCCAGGCCGCCAGCGACATCATCGGCCGCTTCCGGGTCAAGGCCTCCGGACCGGCCGCGCTGGCCAAGAGCCTGTCCGGCGGCAATCTGCAAAAATTCATCGTCGGCCGCGAGATCGTGCGCAACCCCGACGTGTTTGTCGTCGCCCAGCCGACCTGGGGCGTGGACGTCGGCGCGGCGGCGCAAATCCATCACGAGATACGCCTGCTGAAAGAAGCCGGCTGCGCCGTCCTGGTCATTTCAGAAGAACTGGATGAATTATTCGATTTGTGCGACCGCCTGCACGTGATCGCCAAGGGGCATTTGTCGCCGTCGATCTCCAGCCGGGATGCAACACGAGAACAGATAGGATTGTGGATGAGCGGTTTATGGGACAAAGACGGCGACCAGGATGCCGCTCGCGGCCAGGCCAACGCTGCCGGGGAGCTGGCCAGTGCTTAAGCTACCACTTGCGTTTTCATCGGTAAGGCTGGAACTGCGCGCCGTCCCTTCGCGCAAGATGGCCTATTTTTCGCCATTGCTGGCGCTGGCGCTGACCTTGTTCTTCGGCGCGCTGCTGTTCCTGGCGCTGGGAAAAAATCCGCTGACCGGCCTGCAGGTGTTCCTGCTGGAGCCGGTGAAGAGCCGCGCCGCCATTTCGGAACTGCTGCTGAAGACCACGCCGTTGGTGTTGACCGCGCTCGGCTTGTCGGTATGCTACCGCGCCAATGTCTGGAACATCGGCGCCGAGGGCCAGCTGATCGCGGGCGGGATCGCCGCCGGCAGCACGATACTGATGTTCGACAACGGCGCGCACCTGCTGTCCGGCGGCATGGTGCTGGTGCTGGCCAGCCTGGCGGGCGTCGTCGGCGGCGCGCTATGGGCGAGCATCACCGCGTTGCTGCGCGACCGCTTCAACGCCAACGAGATCCTGGTGTCGCTGATGCTGACCTATATCGCGCAACTGCTGCTGATGTATATGGTCAACGGCCCGCTGAAAGATCCGCACGGCATGAACTTTCCGCAATCGCGGGTGTTTTCCCCCGAATTCCTGCTGCCTATGCTGGTTCCCGGCAGCCGCCTGCACGTGGGCTTTGCGGTGATGCTGGTCGCCACCGCCGTGATGACGGTATTCGTGTACCGCAGCTTTGCCGGCTATCGCCTGACCGTGGGCGGCCTGGCGCCGCTGGCGGCAAGATATGCGGGCTTTTCCAGCCGGCGCGCGCTGTGGACTTCGCTCTTGATCTCGGGCGGCTTTGCCGGCATCGCCGGCGCGTTTGAAGTCAGCGGGCCGATAGGCCAGGTGCTGCCGTCGATCTCGCCCGGTTACGGCTTTGCGGCGATCATCGTCGCCTTTGTCGGCCGCCTGAACCCGATAGGCACCATCTTCGGCGGCCTGATCCTGTCGCTGTTCTATCTCGGCGGCGAAATGGCGCAATCGCGGCTGGGCCTGCCGTCGGCGATCACCGGGCTGTTCCAGGGCATGCTGCTGTTCCTGCTGCTGGCCTGCGATACGCTGATCAACTACCGGCTGCGCTGGGTAGCACAACCACAATCCTAGAGGCACATATGGAAAATCTCGCCGCGCTGGTCGCCGCCTCCATCAATTCGGGCACGCCGCTGTTGATCGCCGCTTTGGGCCTGTTGATCAATGAACGGGCCGGCGTGCTGAACCTGGGGGCGGAGGGCATGATGCTGGTCGCCGCGATCGCAGGTTTTGCGGTCGGCTACCATACGCACAGCCCCTTGCTCGGCTTTGTCGCCGGCGCCGTCGCCGGCATGCTGATGTCCAGCCTGTTTGCATGGCTGACCCTGGTGCTGGCCACCAACCAGGTCGCCACCGGCCTGGCCCTGTCCATTTTCGGGGCCGGCCTGTCGGCCTTCATGGGGCAATCCTTTGTCGGCATGTCGCTGACCACCAGGCCCACCGCCATCCCGTATCTGGCTGATCTTCCTTTTGTCGGCGTGGCCTTGTTCAGCCACCACTGGATCGTGTATTTCAGCCTGTTGCTGTGCGCGGCCATCATCTGGTTCCTGTATCGCACCCGCGCCGGCCTGGTATTGCGCTCGATAGGCGAATCGCCGGAATCGGCGCATGCGCTGGGCTACCCGGTGCGCAGCATACGCTTTGCCGCGCTGCTGTTCGGCGGCGCCTGCTGCGGCGTGGCCGGCGCCTATTTGTCGCTGGTGTATACGCCGATGTGGGTGGAGGGCCTGGTTGCGGGGCGCGGCTGGATCGCGCTGGCGCTGACCACCTTCGCCACCTGGCGTCCGGCGCGGGTCTTGCTGGGCGCCCTATTGTTTGGTAGCGTAACCATCTTGCAATTCCATTTCCAGGCGATAGGCATCGCGATACCCTCGCAGATCCTGTCCATGTTGCCGTATGTGGCCACGATCGTGGTACTGGTACTGATTTCACGCAATCCCGACTGGATACGCCTGAACATGCCGGCTTCGCTGGGCAAGCCTTTCCGGCCGGGTTGAGGGTCGGGATAAGGCGAGATTTTGTCGTACAGATTTTTTGAGCGTTGTTGTAAATTGGGTAGTCCCACTCTTGTATAAAAAGGAAAGCATCCATGAAATTCACACGTCGACATACGCTGGCAGCCGCACTGTCAGTGGCCGTGCTCAGCCTGTTCGGTTGCGGCAAGAACGAGGAAGCCAAGCCTGCCGCTTCCGCTCCCGCCGCCGCATCGGCGCCGGCCGAGAAAAAGGCCGAGCCGCTGCATGTGGCTTTTGTGTATGTCGGCCCGGTAGGGGATGCCGGCTGGACCTATGCGCATGACGCCGCGCGCAAGGTAGCGGAAGCCAAATACGGCGACAGGATCAAGACCACGTTCGTCGAAAACGTCCCTGAAAGCGCCGCCGATGCAGAACGTGTGATGCGCGACCTGGCGTCCCAGGGCAATAAACTGATTTTCGGCACCACCTTCGGCTATATGGAAGCGATGCTGAAAGTGGCGAAAGATTTCCCCGATGTAAAGTTTGAACACGCCACCGGCTACAAGACCGCCGACAACCTGGCCCAGTACGACGTGCGTACCTATGAAGGCGCCTATCTGGCCGGCGTGGCAGCAGGCAAGCTGACCAAATCCAACAAGCTGGGCGTGGTCGGCTCCGTGCCCATCCCCGAAGTGCTGCGCAATATCAATTCCTTCACGCTGGGCGCGAAATCGGTCAATCCCAAGATCACGACCAAGGTAGTCTGGGTCAATAAGTGGTTTGATCCGGGCAAGGAACGCGAAGCCGCGATTACCCTGATCGGCCAGGGCGTGGACGTGCTGATGCAAAATACCGACTCAGCCGCGGTGGTCCAGACCGCACAGGAAAAAGGCGTGTATGCATTCGGCTGGGATAGCGACATGAGCAAGTTCGGCGAAAAAGCCCACATGGCGGCGTCCGTCATCGACTGGAGCGTGTACTACACCAAGCGCATAGGCGACGTGCTGGACGGCACCTGGAAAACCGGCACCACCTGGTGGGGCCTGAAAGAGGGCATGATAGACCTGAAGGCCTTCAACGCCAGCCTGAGCGACGACGTCAAGAAAGTTATCGCCGAAAAACGCCAGGGCGTCATCGACGGCACCGCACCGATCTGGAAAGGCCCGATCAAGGACAATACCGGCAAGGAAGTGCTGCCGAAAGACAAGGTCGCCGACGACAAATTCCTGCACGACATCATCTTCTATGTGGAGGGAGTAGAGGGCAAGGTACCGGGCTGAGTGCGGCTGGATTGAAAATGGAAGGACGGCTGGCCCCTGGGCCGGCCGTTTTTTTATTTGCCGGCCTATCGCTTATACTGGCGGCATTACCCGCAAAAATGAAATCCCATGTCAAACAGCGAAGCAACCGAGCAAGCCAGGCAAACCTTGATGGAGTACCATCAATTTCTGCTGGCGCAATTGCAGCATGAAAAAGCGCGCGCCAACCCCGATCCGGAAACACTGGCGGAGCTGGAAGAGCACCAGTTGGAAGTGCAGCGCGAGCAGCAGTCGCTGACGCCGGCGATCATCCACAAGGCGCTGACAGTCTATGCGCCGTTTCTGAAGACCATGCTGTAAGTTTAACCAAAATTTTTTCAAAAGAATTCTGATGAGTATCAAGCTTCAAAAAGAAGTCGAAGACCGCCTGATCGGCTCCATACAACGCTATGTTTCCGAAAACCTGGATGAAAGCATAGGCGAATTGAAGGCCCGCCTGTTCCTGGATTTTTGCGTCAAGGAAATCGGCGCCAGCATCTATAACCAGGCGATACTGGATGCGCAATCCCATATGCAGGACAAGGTGGCCGAGATGGATGGCGCCTGTTATGAGACCGAGTTTGCTTACTGGAAGAAATCCTGATTGTTGAATTGTAGGATTGTTCATTTCAAGACGCTATCAGGCCGCGTATCGATGACCAATGTCAAACCGGCCCGTTGAATAAAGTGGAAACGCAGTGATTCGATGCAAAGGAGAACGCCTTGAACAGTCCCGATACCGACAAAGTCTTCACCGGCTCAATCCCAAAGTGCTATGAAGAGTATCTCGTTCCGCTGATTTTCGAGCAGTACGCTGCGGACCTGGCGCATCGGCTGGCTGCGCGGCCCCAGCCCGTTACACGCATACTAGAGATCGCCGCCGGCACCGGCGTCGCGACCCGCAAGATGGCTTCCACACTGCCGGAAAATGTCTCCATAATCGCCACGGACCTGAACCAGCCCATGCTGGATCTGGCTTCCGCGATCGGAACCATACGTCCTGTGGAGTGGCGTCAGGCAGATGCCATGCAATTGCCCTTCCAGGATGCAAGGTTTGACGCCGTGGTATGCCAGTTCGGAGTCATGTTCTTTCCCGACAAATCGAAGGCGTTTTCGGAGGTGCGTAGGGTTCTCCGCCCGGGTGGCGTTTTCATTTTCAGCGTCTGGGACCGTATCGAGGAAAACGACTTCGTTCACACTGCTTCGACCGCACTCGAATCCCTCTTCCCCGAGGACCCTCCACGCTTCATGGCCCGCACACCCCACGGCTACCATGACCTCGCAGTCATTGCGCGAGATCTGCAAGCAGGTGGTTTCAGCGCGCCTCCCCAGATTAGTACCGTCGCGATGCGCAGTCAGGCAAGGTCTGCGCGGATTCCCGCAATCGCGTACTGCCAAGGATCGCCGCTACGCAACGAAATCGAGGCGCGCGGCAAGTCACGGCTTGGCGAAGCAACCGATGCCGTAGCAGCAGCCATCGCGCAACGGTTCGGGCATGGCCCGGTGGACGGTAAGATTCAGGCGCACATTGTCACTGTCGAATGCTGAATTGCAGCCGGTGAGCTTGGAAATTCCTTGCAGGCTGAGGCTCACCAGAACGGGCATGATTTGAACAGGGAAGGCGCGCCCCTAAAATATCTGACATTCAGCGAAAGCGGTCATTCGATTTTTTCATGCGATCGGCAGCTATCCCCTGCGGATTCAACCAGTGAATGCAACACTCCTCCTGCCTAAGCAGTCTATAGTGTGTTGCATTCACCGGTTGAATCCGCGCCCCACAGAAGCCAGTCAGGTTGTTCCAAAGCAGGCATTGCAAACTGCTAAGACGGCCACTCTACTCAAAACCAACGACCGGACGATGCCCACCGCTGCGAACGCTATTCAGGAACAATGATCACTACGCAGCGATTTGCCGAATAATATCTCGAACTTCTACGCTATTCTGATTGCTTTCATCTTGTAGGTACTGCGGCAATTGATTGGTGCAAAACGCTATAACTTCAGTCAGATCCTTGCCAATATTGAGATAATGCTCAAGATCACCATTCTTAAGAATAAATGTTTTGTTTGCATATTCCGTGATTATTCTGGATTCGAAGTCAGTGTGTGCGCATTGGAAAGCAGTTACCGCTGTTGATGTATTTAGCTTCGTCCGCGATTCGCCAGGGTAGAAGACATTGTAGGCATAGTCCAAGTCGGCAATCCGATAGACAACCAACCCAAAGCTCTCAAAAAGAGTAGTCCATTGAGCTAACTCGTTCTTGCCGCCGACGTGAAGTATCGCAATCTCTTGGTTTAGATCTTGATACAGCGCCTGCACTACCGCCTTAAAAAAATATCTGTCCGAATCACCTTCGACCAAAACTACTTTCTTGGCAAAGAACGCGTAGGTTGATCTTGTATTATCGAGAATACGAATCAAGAGCTTCTGTTCCGCTGTAAGTTTCGGAAACCGAATCTCTGTGTATCCTTCTGTGTTGAGACTGAGTCGCCTTACACTGCTGATGGTTGCGGAATTTATGAGTGCTTCGGAATGCGTAACAAGAATATATTGACAGCTTTGATATTTGTTTAACTCTCGAATTACTTGTAGGTACTCATGTTGAAACTGATAATGTAAATGAATTTCTGGCTCATCGATGATAACGAGCCCACCTTTTAGGTCGCCTCGTCCATAGGCCTCGAAAACCAGGTGGGTAATTGCCTTCTGCCCGGCACTGAGGCTGTTGATATCCGCAATAGCCTTATTTCTTCGCAGATCCAGAAACTCAAATCTGTATTGCCAAGTGCGAAGATCAAGAAGTTTAATTTTGCACGTCAGATTGACGATACGGAGACGCTTGTTGATCTCAATTATAAACGGCAGCTCGTTAGCTGCGGCCTCGCATTCCGCCTCATTCATTTTCTGCGAGATTAAGCCGAAGTGAATTTCTGCAACTCGGAGACGAACAAGCGCGAAAATCGCCGGTTCCGAGTTATCGTTGGCATTCATACTCCTTGTGAAGTCAGCGCTCCGAATTTGCTGGATCTGCGTGGCGGGGGTGTAATCTCGCAGGCTTATGGAGGCATTGAAAGCATGGTAGTTGCGGTAACTGCTTATAAGAGTAAATGACTCGTAAAGCGTTTCGATCGGATTCTCTGAATTTTCTAAATTGTAAAGGGCGATCGTCTCTTTGTAAAAATTGTAGTCCGTGAGGTACTCATACCCAAAATCTTGCGCACAACCCCGAGGTTGGACAGAGAACGTTTTCTCAGTTTGATTCAAGATGATATCTAGAGTATATGTTTCGCTATAGCCTGACACCGCGGTTGCGCCCTTGGTGGTGTATCGTCCTATCCATGGCGTTAACGTACCTTGCTTTTCTTGCAGGAACTGAAGATTCTTTATATCGATCTCATCCAACTTAACCACAATACGAATTGTTTGAGGCTTATCTTCTGTATTCCAATTGGGGTCCAATCTAAAACCATTGGACGAAAGGTTGTTGGCAGGTAGAAGGATCTGTTTTCGCTGATCAATGTTGATACTGCTCCGTTGAGCGTATAGATCTTGATTGAGATTGTACTGTTTATAGAGTACGCGCCTGAACAGAAAATTTATGACCTCCAGAGCAGTTGATTTACCTGACCCATTTTCTCCAATAATAATATTGAGATCATCACCAAAATTGATAATCTCAGCATTTTCGACGTTGTCGAAATGTTTGTAGCTCAAAATATTAGACAATTGCAGCGATGCTATTTTCATATATTGTTTTACTATCGAAATATTGGTGTATTAAATTGAAGTATCGGTGATTAATTTTTTTCAGGTAAGATCGATCTATATCTTTTCTTTCCGAATGGCCGCTATTGGGAAAACCAAAGGAACGGTTCGAGTGGCAGCTTTTGGCCGAGGCTGTGTAAAAACGCAAAAATCAGAAATTTTCGCGGGTAGGGTGACCATTGCTGGCACTGAGAAAATCGCGTAGCGGGCGTTCTGAAAGGTCTATTTTTTCGTGCATCGAATTTTCTCGCGTTTTTACACAACCTCGGCCGACTGCAGCGGTCGGTTATCCAAACTAAGCAGATGGTTCTTTAGCAGGCTTCTGGGGCCAGCAATACATAGCTCCACTTGTTTCTCCCATCGCGCGGCGCCAAACTTCCTCCGGAAAATACCCTCGATCTGTGAGAGCCCCAAAGAAATCATTACCCCCGCGCGCCTCGGTGAGAATGACTGCGGGCGTTTGCCGGCCTTTGAGCTCGATAAGAATAACGTCCGACGAATACAGTCCGCCGTCCTTGAAACATACTCGGTCAATGTCATTCCACCGGAACTCTTGGTTCCATGTCGCTTCCAGTTGTTCTAGCACGATAACGCGAACTTCATTGTCGTCAAATTCTACGGAAAGTTTTTGGTCCATAGGCTTTGGCCTACGGGACGTCCACCAAGAACGAAGTTGAGCAAGAATTGGCATGGATGGTTATGGTAAGGAATTGCCTTATCCTGCCACACAAAAATTGCCAAAGCAATATCAAATAGAAGGTATGGCCGAATGACCGCAGCCATAACCGGTCCAATCGCTTGGCGGAAATCAACCGCTCAAAGTATAGATACAAAGACCGGAGCAGCCTGTTCCATCTCGCTTAGCACCGGCCCCCTCTACTTCGACCAACTAGCCGGCACTCCTCAGTATCTCCTGCGCGCGCAAGGCGATCGGCGACAGGTATCCCGCCCGGCGGATGACGCCTATCCTCCTTTGCACGCCGCCCAATGAAACCGGGCGCACGACGACATTCTTGGGAAGAAAGCCGGGCCGCGTGCTGCGTATGTTGGTCATGCTGATCAGCTTGGTGCGGGAAACGATGGTTGCCAGCGCGCTCAGGGTATCGGCCTCGACACTCATGGGTGGCAAAGCCAGGCCGTGTTGGGCAAAAGCCTGTTCAACCTGCGAGCGGGTGAATTCGTTTTTGCCGGTGCCGGCCCAGGCATGGCCGACGAGGTCTGTTACCTTGATGTCTTTTTTTGCGGCGAGAGGATGCTTGTCGTTCATCATCAGCCAGCATAGTTCGGCATACAGCGGCTCGCACTCCAGGGAAGGGTCCAGCCGCTCGGGGACGGGGCATACCGCCAGCTCTATCTCGCGCCGGCTCAGCGCGTCTATCAGCGGGCCGCCCAGAGCGGTGGTGAATTTGAGGTGGGCAACCGGCCTTTCCACCATCAAGGTCGGCATCAGGCTCTCCAGCGTGAAATCCGACGTGGCCGGCGTCACGCCTATGCGCAACAAGCCTGCCTGGCTGCCGCCGACATCCCGCGCCTCCTGCACGGCATCCTCCAGGCCACGCGCCACTGCCTGCAGGCGCTCGCAAAATGCCCGCCCTGCATCGGTCAGCTCCGCGCCGCGCGAGGTGCGTGTGACCAGCTTCACGCCCACCTTCCGCTCCAGCCTTTGCACCGATTTGGTCAAGGCCGGTTGCGAGATGCCGAGCCGCTCTGCGGTGCTGGTAATGGTCCTTGTCGATGCGATTGCCAGAAAATATTCAAGATCGTCTCCCAGCATATTATTCCCCAAAGTTATGGATTTTTCGCTTTACGTTATTTTACATTATGACGCACAGGGCTGATAGTGATGTGGCACTGCTTCATCCAAAGCGCTGAGGCGGGACGACACCATCACAAAAACCCTCATCGCGGGACAGGACGGCATGCGGCGCTTGCCGCCAAGCGAGCCTGCCGCGACGAAACAAAGGAGACCCCATGCCAAAATCTTATTCCCGCCGCGAGTTCATCCAGGCCAGCGGTGCGCTGGCAGTGGGCGCCAGCCTGCCGTTTGCCAGCCATGCCTTCCCCAAGGACGACTGGAATGCCGGCCAGGTGGCCCACCTGCTCCCTGCGGCCAACCATGAGCGCGTCCTGCTCAAGGCCTCCTTTTCCCAGCCATTGAAAGAGGCGCCGCAGCTGTCCATCGGCGGCAAACATGTCAAAGGGCGCAGGTCCGATACCAAGGGCCGCTTCTGGAAGTTTGACGTCACCGGCCTGAAGGCCGACACAAGCTATACCTTGCAATTGGCAGACGCGAAAGGAAAGCCGCTGTGCTCGCCCTGGCCGCTGAAGACCTTTCCTACCCCCGACGCCTCGCCGGAACATCTGCGCCTGCTGGTCTACACCTGCGCCGGCGGCCATCCGGATGCGCGCGGCCCCGGCGGCATGGAAGCGTTCCGCTCGCTCGCCATCCGGCATGCGCTGCTGGAGCGCGGCCTGTCCTTCCAGCCGCACGCCGTCATCGCCAACGGCGACCACGTCTACCAGGACCAGCGCACCTGGCTGGAGAGCAACAACCCGGCCATCCGCAAGGCGGCGCACGATTTCTATAACGGCATAGGCATGTTTGATACCACGCAGCCCGTGCTGGGAACGGATAACGAGCGCATCCTCACCACCGTTGTCGATCCGCAGATAGCGCAGCTGTACGGCACCCGCCTGCGCTCGACTCCGGTGTTTTTCATGATGGATGATCATGATTATTTTGAGAACGACGAGGCGGAAGAAAATTTCGTCACCTTTCCGCCGGACCACTTCGACCTGAATCTGGGCCGCACTGTGCAGGATTTGTATTACCCGGAGTTCTTGCCCGACGCAACGCGCTCTTTGATGCTGCCCGGCAGTAACGCCAGCGACCGGGCACCCCAGTTGTCTGAATGCTTCGGCACGCTGCGTTACGGCAATCTGCTGGAAGTGCTGATGTATGACTGCGGGCGCTATATGTCGCTGAAGGATAAGCACGCCGGCATCATTCCGCCGGAAGCCGAAAAATGGCTGGTGGAGCGCACCCGGCAGTCCGAGGTGCGCCATCTGATCCACATGCCGTCCACGCCTTTCGGCTGGTCTGCCGGCAAGTGGCGGGAATGGTATGCCGATGTGGTGGTATCGGATGAAACCGCTGCTGCGCCGCCGGGCGCCATATCGCAACGTTTTTGGGCAGTGACGGGAAAGAACATGCACCTGAGCACGGCGAAGAGCAAGTATATGTGGCAGACCGGCTGGTTTGCGCAGCATCAGCGCATCGTCACCGCGATGACAAACCAGAAGCGGCCCGCGGTCATGATGTCGGGCGATCTCCATGCAACAGGCTGGGACCGCATGCTCAGGAGCGGCGACCTGGATCTGAGCAAAAACCCGTTGTACCTGATCCTGAACGGCACCCTGGGCACCGGCAAGGCCGGCTGGCCTAGCACCGCGCGCGGCCTGGCGCCCAGCACACCCACGGAGGTCACGCTGGAACGCAATATCCAGCCGATAGAGAAAAACGGCTTTTCCATCGTGGATATCACGCCGGACAAGATCACATGCCGCCTGTTTGTATGGCGCGAGCCCGATCCTTTCGAGGCGATCAGCAGCCTGGAACCGTATGAGGTGATAGAGATCCCTGTCGCTTGATGCTTACGGTGCAGGCGGGGCCCCTGATGGAAGGCGCGATCCGGTGAACTTCTCTCTGCGGTCAGCGGGCTCGCTGATCGCAGCCTTGTCTTCTAGGGAGATGCCGGACGGCAGGTTGTCATGCACGGCAAGCAGGCCAGTGCCGCCGCATCGCAGACAGGCTATTGGCAGCCTATTTCCACCAGGTCGCCTTCAGTTCATTCAACATGCCGCCGGTCAGCTCTTCCGCCGACTTGCCCATGATCTCGCGCGATGCGTCGGCGACGATCTTGCGCAGCCACTGCACCTCGGCGGCCGCGTGCGAACGCTCGTGCCACAGCATGAAGAAGCGCATCTTCGGCATCGGTACCGGCATCGGCAGCACCGCGATCGGCCACTGGCCGGCAAAGTGCATCGCAAAGCTGCGGCTGGTGGTGAAGATCAGGTCGGTCTTGGATAACACATACGGCACCATGCCGAAATACGGTATCGTCATCTTGATTTGCCGCTTCAAGCCCTGCTCCGCCAGCGCGCTGTCTATGATGCTGCGGTGCCCCATCATGTACGGCGTCGGCGCCAGGTGCGCCATCTCCAGGTAATACTTCAGCGACAGGCCCTTCTTGACCACCGGATGCTCTTTATTGATCATGCACACCAGCTCGTCCTCGAACAGATGCGCCAGGTGCAGGTGCTGCGGCAAATCCGGCCAATTGCCGATCACCACATCCAGCTCGCCGCTTTCCAGCGCCGAAGAATAATCGAAGCCCGCGTTCAGCGAGTGCACCACCAGACCGGCATGGGGCGCCTGTTCGCGCACTTTTTCCATGATCAGCGGGATCAGCAGCACGCTCAGGTAATCCGGCGCCCCCAGGTGGAATACCCTTTGCGTCTGCGTCGGCAGGAAGGCCGGCGCCGGATTGGAGATGCTCTCCATCACGCTCAGGCCCTGCTTGGCCAGCAACAGCAATTCCTCGCCGCGCTCGGTGGCCGTCATGCCGGTTTTGCCCCTGACCAGGATGGCGTCGCCGGTGATTTCGCGCAGGCGTTTCAGCATATTGCTGATCGCCGGTTGCGATTGCCCCAGTTTCATCGCGGTGCGCGTGACGCTGCGCTCCACCAGCAAGGTGTGCAGCACACGCAGCAAATTGGTGTCCAGATGATCGTGCGGTCGGTTACTCATTATTCAGTGTGTCGCATCTAGGGTGTTGGGCCGAAAAAGGGCATTGTCAGGTATCTCTACATGGCGTTAACCAGACTAAACCAAATTAGTTTATGTGAATAGCCTTAAATGCATTATTCATTGCGTAACGGGGGCATTCGGCCGGTGGCAGATCAAGGCGCGCCGCACTTATCCGTGTGTGCCGTCTGCAGTGGCCAGGGTTCGCACACGGCCGGCGGCATTGTTGCAGGCAGTAAAATAATCTATTTCCAATCAGCATCTTTATTCGAACGCGCGAATTGGTTACACTGCAGCATCGAGCAATGCGGCATATGGATTGTGAGCGCAGCGTACAGCCGCAATAGCAGCATCAGCACAAGGAATGCCGAGCATGAGAAAAATATTACAAATCCTGTTGCTCGGCCTGGTGGCTCTGTTATCCGGGGCGACCCTGGCCGGCGACGCATTGAAGCCTATCGCCGAGCCTGTCGTCGATGGCAGTGCCGGCATCGCCAGGCTGAAACAGGCGGCGGCACAAGGCGATGCCACGGCGCAGACCACGCTGGGCATCCTGTATTACAACGGCACCGTGGTAAAGCGGGATCTCAAGCAGTCGCTGTCCTGGCTGGAGGCGGCCGCCGCCAAGGGGCATGCCGGAGCGCAAACCCATCTGGGCCTGATGTACAACAGGGGCGAGAGCGTCGCGCGCGACTACCGGCAGGCGGCCTCCTGGTATGAAAAAGCCGCCGCGCAGCAATTCTCCAGCGCCCAGTTCCAGCTAGGCTACCTGTACTACCGCGGCAAAGGCGTACCGCAGGACATGCAAAAGGCCATCTATTGGTTTGAACAGGCGGCGGCGCTAGGCAATGTCAGCGCCGAGGATAAGCTGGCCGACATTTACGATGACGGCGAAGGCATGCCGCGCGACGACCAAAAAGCGGTGTATTGGTATACGCAGGCAGTGGCGCACGGTTCCGCCAGCGCCCACTTCAACCTGGGCCTGAAATACCTGGAAGGAGAAGGCGTGGCCCGCGATCCGCTGAAAGCCTACCAGCTGATGCTGCAGGCCAGCCTGTTTATCGGCAAAAAATCCGGCGATAGCCGCGACCTGGTCAAATCAGGCTTGACCCAGGAGCAGATCAGCGAAATGCAGACGCGCGCGATCCAGTGGCAGCAGCCGACCTAGCTTAGCGCCTCGCAAGGGACGCACACTGCGCCATCGACAAAGACCTTCAATTGCCCCGGCTGGAACTGGATCCAGGTTTCATTGTTGGTCAGCGGTTCGGTGACGATCACGGCAACCCTGTCCCTGGGCGTGGTCACTTCGGCAAAATCCACCGACACTTCTTCGTCCGACAGCTTGGCCGTCGTAAACGGGTACTGGCGCACGATGTAATGCAGTTTGGTGGAACAATGCGCGAACAGCGCCTCGCCGTTCGACAGCATCATATTGAAAGTGCCGTAGGCGGCGATTTCCTCGGTGACTCGTTGCAGGAAGGCCGTCAGGTCCGCCAGCGCCGGCACGGCCTCGCCGAAATGCCGGCGCATTTCTTGCAGCAGGTAGCAAAAGGCCAGCTCGCTGTCGGTATTGCCGACCGGCCTATACGGCCCGTCCAGCACCGGACTGAAATTCTTCAGGTCGCCATTGTGCGCAAACACCCAGTAGCGCCCCCAGCACTCGCGTACAAAAGGGTGGCAGTTTTCCAGCGTCACCTGCCCTTGCGTCGCCTTGCGTATATGGGCGATCACATTCTTCGATTTAATCGGGTAACGCTTGATCAGCTCTGCGATGGGCGACGCCACGGCTGCCTGGTGGTCGACAAAATGACGCACGCCGCTGCCTTCAAAAAAGGCGATGCCCCAGCCGTCCTTATGTTCGTCGGTGCGGCCGCCGCGGGTGGCAAAGCCGGTAAAGCTGAACACGATGTCGGTCGGGGTATTGCAATTCATTCCTAGTAACTGGCACATGGCGGTTCGCGAAAATCAGGGCGTGGTAATTACTGCATGGTACTACCTTTCCCCCCAATCGCCCAAGCAACCGAGAGCATGCCGAAAAAGCCACAAATCGCCGGCATATACAAAACGCTACAAGCGCAATATCTGCCCGCACCCCACGGCGGCGGCGAACTATCACCAAAATCAAATAATCAACATGCAAAATTCCGGCAACTGCGGGAATCTTTTATGAACGACATTACATCACCCGAATTGCGAATATCAATAGCTGAAAATAGTAGGAAGCGTCTCGACCAACAGTTAAGATGCGGCCTGGCTGGAATCGGAAAAAAATTTGGTTAGGTTGGATTTCATAATAAAGCGAGGAGCGAGGAACAAAATGTTATTTCTGGAGAAATTTTTTAAACTTAAGGATCATGGGACCGACGTACGCACCGAGCTGCTCGCCGGTCTCACCACATTCCTGACGATGGCTTATATCATCTTCGTTAACCCGTCCATCCTCGGCGATGCGGGTATGCCCAAGGATGCGGTATTCGTCGCCACCTGCGTCGCCGCCGCGCTGGGCACGCTGATCATGGGCCTGTACGCCAACTACCCTATCGCGCTGGCGCCGGGCATGGGCCTGAATGCCTATTTCGCCTACGTGGTCGTCAAGGGCATGGGCTTTCCGTGGCAAGTGGCGCTGGGTTCGGTCTTCATTTCCGGCTGCCTATTCCTGTTCGTCAGCATCTTCAAGATACGCGAGCTGATCATCAGCGGCATCCCGCATTCGATACGCACCGCGATCACGGTGGGGATAGGCCTGTTCCTCGGCATTATTTCCCTGAAGAGCGCCGGCATCATCGCGCCCAATCCGGCCACCTATGTGACCCTGGGCAATCTGCACGAAGCCGGCCCTATCCTGGCAATCTGCGGCTTTTTCCTGATCGTGGCGCTGGATCGCCTGAAAGTGCGCGGCGCCATCCTGATCGGCATCCTGGCCGTGACGGTCGCCAGCTTCATCTTTGGCGGCAATCATTTCGCCGGCCTGGTATCCACCCCGCCTTCGCTGGAGCCGACGCTGTTCAAGCTGGACATCAAGGGCGCGCTGTCCATCGGTATCGTGAATGTGGTGCTGGTATTCTTCCTGGTGGAGCTGTTCGACGCTACCGGCACCCTGATGGGCGTGGCCAACCGTGCCGGCCTGCTGAAAGAAGGCAAGCTGGACCGCATGAACAAAGCGCTGATGGCTGACAGCACGGCGATTGCCGTCGGTGCCTTCCTCGGCACTTCCAGCACTACCGCCTATATAGAGAGCGCCGCCGGCGTCCAGGCAGGCGGCCGCACCGGCCTGACTGCCGTCACTGTTGCGGTGCTGTTCCTGGCTTGTTTGTTCGTCTCGCCGCTGGCGGGCACAGTGCCGATGTATGCGACCGCACCCGCGCTGTTCTATGTTGCCTGCCTGATGCTGCGCGAACTGACCGAAATCGATTGGGAAGATACGACAGAAAGCGTGCCTGCCGCGGTCACCGCCTTGCTGATGCCGTTCACCTACTCTATCGCCAACGGCGTGGCATTCGGCTTTATCACCTACGTCGTGCTGAAGCTGCTGACCGGCCGCGTCAAACAGGTGTCTGCGATTGCCGGCGTCATCTCCAGCGTGTTTCTGTTCAAATTCATCTATCTCGGCGCCGGCTAAGGCCAAACCTGCCGGAAAACAAAAAGGGAGCCTCGGCTCCCTTTTTTTACATCCGGCTATTATCATTCGATTATTCGAGTTTCCAGACAAAATCCACCTTGGACCACAATTGGTCGGCCTTGCCGTCCTTGGTGCCAGGTTTGAATTTGCACTGGCTGAAAGCACCCAGCGCCGCTTTGTCCAGGCTCTTGGAGCCGCTGGATTTCTCAATCTTGGATTCGACCACTTTACCGTCAACAGCAATCAGGAAGCCCATGCTGACCGTGCCGGTTTCTTCGTTCATCAACGCAGCTTTTGGGTATTTGGGGGAGTCGCAGGATTTGCTATCCAGGACGGGGGAAGTTTCAGCCGCCAGCGCGGAAGCTGCAGCGGCCAACAATACAGCGGAAACCAGGGCGGACAACGTGGAAAAGCGGGCATTCATCATCATACTCTTTTCAAATTATTTATAAACTCTGCGACCGGCAATCGGCGCCAGCCGCATTCCTTCTTTGCGACAAAATTTACTGATTGATTAAAACTCAACCCATTCGTCGTCCTTGCCGGACGATGCGGCAATCTTGCGCGCGCTGCTCCTGGCGGCCGGTGCCGGCTTGGCGGCGATCGCCTTGGCCCTGGCCTTGATCGCCACCGGCTTGGGTTCGACGCGTTGCACTACCGGCGCCGGCGCGGGCGCCGCGCTGATGCTGAACTGGTCGCCGGCGCTCAGCCTGAAGATACTGACTACCCTGGCCAGCTCGGCGGCCTGGTCTTGCAGGCTCTGGGCGGCGGCGGCGGCTTCTTCCACCAGCGCGGCATTTTGCTGCGTCACGCCGTCCATCTCGATGATCGCCCGATTGACTTCCTCGATGCCCACGCTCTGCTCCTGGCTGGCGGCGCTGATCTCGGCAATGATATCGGTCACGTGTTTCACGCTGGTGACAACCTGGTCTATCGTGATGCCGGCCTGGGCCACCAGTTTGCTGCCGACCTCCACTTTTTCCGAAGAATCGCCGATCAGCGTCTTGATCTCCTTGGCCGCAGCAGCGCTGCGTTGCGCCAGGTTGCGCACCTCGGCGGCCACCACTGCAAAGCCGCGCCCTTGTTCGCCGGCGCGCGCCGCTTCCACCGCCGCATTCAGCGCCAGGATATTGGTCTGGAACGCAATGCCGTCGATGACGCTGATGATGTCGACGATTTTCTTTGCCGATTCATTGATGGAGCCCATGGTATCCACCACCTGCGCCACCACGACGCCGCCCTGGCGCGCCACTTCCGATGCGGAGGCCGCCAGCTGGTTGGCTTCACGCGCATTGTCGGCATTCTGTTTCACCGTGACCGTCAGTTCCTTCATCGATGACGTGGTCTTTTCCAGCGAACCGGCTTGCTGCTCGGTGCGCGAAGACAGGTCCAGGTTGCCGGTGGCGATTTCGCTGGATGCCGTGGCGATGGTGTCGGTACCGACGCGCACCTGGCCGACGATGTCGACCAGGCTGTCGCGCATCGCCCTCATTTCCGCCAGCAGGCTGGAGTTGTCGCCCGGCTTGGTGTCGATAGCAGCGGACAAATCGCCGGCCGCGATCTGGCTGGCGATCTTGGCCGCATAATCCGGTTCGCCGCCCAGTTGCTTCAACAGGCTGCGGGTAATCGCCCAGGCCGCCGCGATACCGGCCAGCAAGGCCAGCACGGCGAAGATCAGCATCATGCTGCTGGCGGTGGCGAAGGCGGATTTCGCGTCGGCGGCGATCTGCGCATTCAGTTTGTCTTCCAGCGTGACCATCTCATCCAGCGTGTCCAGCCACTTCTTTTGCACCGGACGGATTTTCTTGATCAGCGTGATGGTCGCGACTTCAGGATTATTCGCCAAACCCAGCTCCTGCGCCTTGGCCGGCAAGGAGGCGGAAGCGTTTTCCTGTTCTTTCAGCTTGGCCAGCAAGGCCTTTTCTTCCGCTGAAGTACTGGATTCGCTGCCGAACATCTCCGCCAGCTTGGCTTCAGCCTCGGTATACTTCTTGGATTGCTCCTTGATCCTGGCCAGTTCCGGCTCCATATCGCCGGCATCGTTGAGCAGGGTCAGGTTGCGCAGCGAAACCATGCGGTCGTACACGATTGCGCGCATATCCATGACCAGGCGGCTCTCTACATTGCTGACACCGATGACTCTTTCCAGCCGGTTCTGGATTTGCGACACGCTTCTGATGCCCAGTGCGGTCACTGCAAGCAACAGTACCAGCACCAGGGCAAAACCGAGGCCCAGACGCTTGCCTACCTTCATTTTTGCTAAGTTCATTTATTAGTTTCTTTTATTAAGTGATGTAAGGAATTGATGCATGCGCCTGCCCATCGGCCCCTGTAAATCTGCCGGCCCCAGGATCGATGCCCAGGTCCGGCCGGCTCTCCAGCCCATCGTTTTTGCAACACGCTCAATCACGGGCAACAGAGCATTCATCAATCAAGGGACTGATTCCCGCTCTTCTCCCAGGATCGAAGCGCCGACAAAGATGATAGGAGTTAACTACATCCGACCAAGAATATACTCGATTTTTTCCGTATAGCAAGGCTTTCTCCATGAAAATTCCATTGAAAACAGGTAGCCGCAGGGCAAAAAAATACAAAGCGTTTTCAATGATCTGCGCTGTCAAATATGCCCAAAAAATGTGCAAACTAACTATTGCAGCAATTTAACAATTGAACAGAATTTTCTTCGCCTGAGCACGTAAATGCCCTGCCATTGATATTGCGCATCATTATTCTCATATGGTCATTTTCTACACGGGTGGTAATCTCAAACTGTGGGAGGACGCTGCCCTTGGCATGACAGTTAGACGCAACATTCGTGCCAATTAGCAACATCGCGCAGCTCTTCCAGAGCGGGATTTCAACGTTGGCAAGAAAATTGCTGATCCCGAAGAAAAATTATGATGGAGAATTCATGTCGGAACCGATTCGTTTTTACTACCGGGGCAGCACCCATAGCGTAGACCGTTCAGCCACCACCCGGACCGTGTTGCAGCATCTGCGCGAAGACCTGCATTGCACCGGCACCAAGGAAGGTTGCGCCGAGGGCGACTGCGGCGCCTGCACCGTCGTCATTGGCGAATTGCAGGATGGCCAGGTGCAATTGAAATCGGTGAACTCGTGCATACAAATGCTGCCTACGCTGGACGGCAAGGCCCTGTTTACGGTGGAAGACCTGAAAAACGGCGACCAGCTGCATCCGGTGCAACAGGCGATGGTGGAGTGCCACGGCTCGCAGTGCGGCTTTTGCACGCCCGGCTTTGTGATGTCCCTGTGGGATCTGTACCTGAAAAACGAAGCTTCCTCTGCTCCCCCGCAACGCAAGCAAATCGACGATGCCTTGTCCGGCAACCTGTGCCGCTGCACCGGCTACCGCCCCATCATCGACGCCGCCCAGCGCATGTGCGAATTCCCCAGGCAGGAATTCGACCGGGCAGCCCTGGCTGCGGCCTTGCAATCCTTACAGCGCCAGGAATCCTTCAGCTATAGCCATAACGGCCAGAGCTTCCATGCGCCGCGCACGCTGGCCGAATTGCTGGCCCTGCGCGCCGCCAGGCCGAACGCCGTGATCCTGGCCGGCTCTACCGACGTCGGCCTGTGGGTCACCAAGCAGATGCGCGATCTGAACGACATCATCTACCTGGGCCAGGTGGCGGAACTGAAGCAAATGAAAATACAGGACGGCATGCTGGAAATCGGCGCCGCCGTCTCGCTGAATGACGCCTATGAAGCCATCTGCACCCATTACCCCGACCAGCTGACCGAGTTGTGGAAGCGCTTTGCCTCGCTGCCTATCCGTAATGCCGGCACCCTGGGTGGTAATGTCGCCAACGGCTCGCCTATCGGCGATTCTTCGCCGTGGCTGATTGCGCTGGGCGCCGAAGTGGTATTGAACGGCGGCCGCGGACGGCTGGTGATGCCGCTGGAAAAACTCTACCTGGCCTACCAGAAAAAAGACATGCAGGCCGACGAGATCGTCGAAGCGGTACGCGTGCCCTTGCCGCGCAAGAACCGGATCTTCCGCACGTACAAGCTGGCCAAACGCTACGACCAGGATATCTCGGCGGTATGCGCGGCATTTTCCGCCACGCTGACCGGCGACACGGTGACGGACGTACGCATCGCCTACGGCGGCATGGCCGCCACCTCCAAGCGCGCCGACCGGACGGAAGCCGTGCTGGAAGGGCGGGCCTGGAATCAAGCCAACCTGGATGCCGCGGCGGCGGCGCTGGCGCAAGACTATGCGCCGCTGTCCGACATGCGCGCCTCCAGCGACTACCGGATGAAGACCGCGCAAAACCTGCTGCGCCGCTTCTGGCTGGAAACCCGCGCGGACGCGCCTTTGTCCAACCTGGACGTCAACGCCTTTGCGCACGCCTAATCGATACACGGAGTAATGATGAACAAGCAAGCTGATCCGTTTTTGATCGCAGAAGCCAACAAGGGCGCCGGCCCCATACACTGGGCTGAAGTCGGCCAGTCTCATCCGCACGAATCCGCCATCCTGCACGTGCTGGGCGAGGCGACGTATACCGATGACTTGCCGGAATTGCAGGGTACCGTGCATGCGGCGCTGGGCCTGTCGCAAAAAGCCCATGCCAGAATCGTTTCCATGGATTTCGACGCCGTGCGCAGCGCCGCCGGCGTGATTGCGGTATACACCGCAGCCGATTTCCCCGGCGCCAACGAATGCGGCCCCATCATTCATGACGACCCGATCCTGGCCGACGGCGTGGTCCAGTACGTGGGCCAGCCCATCTTTGTGGTGGTGGCCGAGAGCCATGACCTGGCGCGCCGCGCGGTGCGCAAGGTACAGATCGTGTATGAAGAGCTGCCGGCTATCCTGACGCCGGTGGCGGCCAGGGATGCCCTATCCTTCGTGATCCCTCCCATGAGCCTGAAACGCGGCGATGCGCAGCAAGCCATAGCGAACGCGCCGCACCATGTGCGCGGCAAACTGGACGTCGGCGGCCAGGAACAGTTTTACCTGGAAGGCCAGATTTCCTATGCAATACCGAAGGAAGGCCGTGGCATGCATGTGTACTGCTCTACCCAGCACCCAAGCGAGATGCAGCATATCATCGCGCATGCACTGGATGTGCCCTCGCATAATGTACAGGTCGAATGCCGCCGCATGGGCGGCGGTTTCGGCGGCAAGGAGTCGCAATCCGGCCTGTGGGCCGCGGTCGCTGCGATGTGCGCGCTGCACCAGAAGCGCCCGGTCAAGCTGCGCGCCGACCGTGACGACGACATGATGGTCACCGGCAAACGCCATGAATTCCATTATGAATACGAAGTTGGCTACGACGAGCAGGGGCTGATACTGGGCGCCAAGGTGGAAATGGTATCGCGCGCCGGCTTCTCGGCCGACCTGTCCGGCCCGGTGGCGACCCGCGCGGTCTGCCATTTTGACAATGCCTATTATTTGTCGGATGTCGACATCAAGGCCATGTGCGGCAAGACCAATACCCAGTCGAACACCGCGTTCCGCGGTTTCGGCGGCCCGCAGGGCGCGATTGCGATTGAATACATCATCGACGATATTGCCCGCAATCTGGGCAGGGATGCACTGGATGTGCGCAAGCTGAACTTTTATGGACGCAACGACGCCGAAGGCCGCAACGTCACGCAATACGGCCAGAAAGTTGTCGATAACGTCATCCACGAACTGGCGGCGGAACTGGAGCAAAGCAGCCAATACCGCCAGCGCCGCGCCGAGATCACCGCCTTCAATGCGGCCAGCCCGGTATTGAAAAAAGGCCTGGCGTTCACCCCGCACAAATTCGGCATCGCCTTCAACGTCACCCACCTGAACCAGGCCGGCGCGCTGGTGCACGTGTATGTGGACGGCTCGGTGCTGGTCAACCATGGCGGCACTGAAATGGGCCAGGGCATCAACACCAAGGTGGCCCAGGTGGTGGCGCATGAACTGGGCGTGTCGCTCGGTTCGGTGCGCGTCACCGCCACCGACACCGGCAAGATTGCCAATACCTCGGCCACCGCCGCCTCCACCGGGGCCGACCTGAACGGCAAGGCGGCGCAAGATGCGGCGCGCCAGGTGCGCGACAGGCTGGCGGCTTTTGCCGCCAACACCTACGGCGATGGAGCTACCACCGCTGCCGACGTGCAATTCTATGCGCAACAGGTACAGGTCAACGGCCAGACCATCCCGTTTGCCGACCTGGTAGGAAAAGCCTACCTGGCCCGCGTGCAATTATGGTCGGACGGCTTCTACGCCACGCCGCACCTGCACTGGGACAGCAAGAGCATGACCGGCAGCCCGTTCTCCTACTATGCGTATGGCGCCGCGGTGTCCGAAGTGATCGTCGATACGCTGACCGGCGAGTGGAAGCTGCTGCGCGCCGACGCGCTGTACGACGCCGGCAATTCGCTGAACCCGGCGATCGACATCGGCCAGGTCGAAGGCGCCTTCATCCAAGGGATGGGCTGGCTGACTACCGAAGAACTGTGCTGGAATCAGGCCGGCAAGCTGACGACGCATGCGCCGTCCACCTACAAGATACCGGCCATCTCGGATTGCCCGCAGGATTTGCACATCAAATTGTTCAAGAACCGCAACGTGGCCGACAGCATACACAGGTCCAAAGCGGTCGGCGAACCGCCGTTGCTGTTGCCGTTCTCGGTGTTCTTTGCGATCCGCGACGCGATAGCCAGCGTTGCGGACTACAAGAAGAACCCGCCGTTGCAGGCGCCGGCTACCGGCGAAGCGATTTTGAAGGCGGTGGAAGCGATTTCCGTCGTTTAATCTTTCATCATTTAACATGTAGGGTGGGCATTTGCCCACCCGGCTCAGTGCGACCGGCGCCAACCGGCGTGGGCAGAGACTGCCCACCCTACTTATCCGGCAATAGATAAGATTCATATGTCCATACCAAACACCACGCAAGCCTACCGTGCCAGCCTGCTGCATTTTACCGACGACCCTCTGCACAACGCACAAGGGGTGCAGTGGCATGAAGACGGCCTGCTGATCATCCATGACGGCCGCGTGCACGCGGCGGGCGACTATGCCCGGCTGAAATCCAGCCTGCCTGCAGGCACTGACGTTGCGCACTTCCCCGGCAAGATCATCATGCCGGGCTTTATCGACAGCCATATCCATTACCCGCAGACCGACATGATCGCATCGCCGGCGCCGGGCTTGCTGCCGTGGCTGGAAAAATACACCTTCCCGACCGAACGCAAGTTCCAGGACCCGGAGCACGCGGGCGAAGTGGCGTCCTTCTTCGTCGACGAGCTGCTGCGTTGCGGCACCACCACCGCAATGGTGTATTGCACGGTGCATCCGGAATCGGTGGAAGCCTTCTTTCACGAAAGCGAAAAACGCAACCTGCGCATGGTCGCCGGCAAGGTGCTGATGGACAGGAATTGCCCGGAATTCCTGCGCGATACCGCAGAGAGCGGCGCGCGCGATACCGAGGCGCTGATACAGAAGTGGCACAAGCGCGGCCGCCAATTGTATGCGATCACGCCGCGTTTCGCGCCGACCTCCAGCGAGGCGCAATTGCAGCTGGCCGGTGAACTGGCAAGGAAATATCCGGACACTTACGTGCAAACCCACGTCGCCGAAAACAAGGACGAATGCAAGTGGGCCAGGGAATTATTCCCGCAGGCGCGCAGCTACCTGGATATCTATGACCGCTACGGCCTGATGCGCGAACGCGCGATGTATGCGCACTGCATCTGGCTGGACGACACCGACCGCCAGCGCATGGCCGAAACCCAATCGGCGGTGTCGCTGTGCGCCACGTCCAACCTGTTCCTGGGCAGCGGCCTGTTTGACTTCCAGCGCGCGCAGGCGGCGGGCGTGCCCCTGTCGCTGGCCACCGACGTCGGCGGCGGCACCTCCTTCTCCATGCTGCAAACGATGAACGAAACCTACAAGGTCGCGCGCATGGGCGGCACCTACCTGCCGGCGGCGCGCATGTTTTACCTGGCGACGCTGGGCGGCGCGCGCAGCATGCAACTGGAAGGCACGATAGGCAATTTCGCCAAGGATGCCGAAGCCGATTTCATCGTGCTCGACCCGCAAGCCACGCCTTTGCTGGCGCGCCGCACCGCGCGCACCGACAGCCTGGAAGAATTGCTGTTTGCGCTGGCGCTGCTGGGCGACGACAGGAGCATCGCGGCGACCTATGCGGCGGGTAAACTGGTGCACCAGCGCAAATAGAGCCGCGGATTCCGTTGCGCGCCATTCAGGCTACAATCACCTATTTGCGCGGCTGCCGCAAGTACCGGAGCGGTGCTGACGCGGCAACACTCTTGGACTGCCCCCATGACTGACACTGAATGGCAAACCCGCATCGACCTGGCCGCCTGCTACCGCCTGTGCGCGCTGAACGGCTGGGATGACCTGATCTATACGCACATCTCCGCTACGGTGCCGGGCGAGCCCGGCCATTTCCTGCTGAACCCTTTCGGCCTGCGGTTTGACGAGGTTTGCGCATCCAACCTGGTCAAGATAGACCTGCAAGGGAAGACCGTCAGCGGCCGGCATCATAAGGTGAATGTGAGCGGTTTCGCGATCCACGCGGCGGTGCATGCGGCACGGCCTGATGCAGCGTGCGTGATGCATCTGCACAATACCAACGGCATCGCGGTCGGCATACAGGAGCAGGGTCTGCTGCCGCTATCGCAGCACGCGCTGCGCTTTTACGGCCAACTGGCCTACCACGATTATCAGGGACTGGCGCTGTCGCCGCTGGAGCAGGGCCAGCTGACCGCGGCGCTGGGCGACAAGCCGGCGATGCTGCTGCGCAATCACGGTACGCTGACTTGCGGGCGCAGCGTCGCCGAAGCCTATGTGCTGATGGATACCCTGGACAAGGCCTGTGCAATACAATGGAAGGCGCAGGCCGGCGGTGGCTGTCTGCACCAGCCCACGCCGGAAATTTGCGGCCAGACCCACCTGGAATTGCTGGGCGACGGCTCGCCCGAAGGTATACTGGAGTGGCCGGCGCTGTTGCGCAAACTGGACCTGCTCAGCCCCACCTATACTAACTAATCAAACCAAGGAAACGATATGCCCACGATCAATGTACAAATGTTTGAAGGCCGCACGCTGGAACAAAAACGCGCGTTTGTAAAAGCGATTACCGAAGCCGCCTGCGCGACGCTGGGCTCGTCGCCGGAATCGGTCGACGTGATCATTACCGACGTGAAAAAAGAAGACTGGGCTACCGGCGGCGTATTATGGGCGGATAAAAAATAACACACCGTATGGGCACCTGTGCCCATCGTGCCTTTGCACTTTTGGAAATTTACCCCGGGCTGTATCGGTATTTTATATCCGCGTGGGCAGGGACTGCCGACCCTACAGAATCGGGCAAATTTAAGCCAATTCGCCTACCCCTATCCTGCGCGACATCCTTGCGGCAAATTGCGACACCAGCATCGCCAGCGCCAGCAGCACCGCACCGACGATAGACAGCTGTGCCAGGTGCCCGGCGCTGATCATCGCGCCGCCGGTCAATGCCCCCAGCGCCTGCCCCAGGTAGATCGCGGAGGAATTCAGCGATACCGAGGCCGGCGCCAGAGCCGGCGCCATTTCCACCAGCCGCGCCTGTTGCACGCCGTTCAGCGCGAAGCAACCCAGCCCCCATAACAGCATCAATAGCGTGGTAATGCCCAGCGAGTCGCGCGTCAGCGGCCAGAAAATCTGCGCCAGGCACATGCAGCCCATCGCATACAATCCAACCTGGGTCGTGCCCAGGCGATCCATGAAGCGGCTGGCCAGCAGGTTGCCTATCACGCCGGTCACGCCGAAACACGCAAACAACACGCTGATCGTGGTCGGGCCGGCCTGGATGAATTCTTTCAGCACGGCGGCAATATACGAAAACAGCGTGAACTGGCCCACGCCCTGGATTGCCGTAACGGAAATCGCCAGCAGCAGGGGCTTGTTTGCATACAGGGATTTCCACGCCGCCTTGTCCATCGCCGGCACGAATAGCCGCGCCGGAATCTGCAGCCATACCCACAGCGCGAATAGCGCAGACAGGCCGCCCACCAGCGCTATCGTCAGCCGCCAGCCTATGTGCGCGCCCAGGTAGGCCCCCACGGGCATGCCGACCACCGCGGCAATCGACCAGCCGAGAAACACCAGCCCTATCGCCTTGCCGCGCTGCTCCGCCGGCACCAGCAAACCCGCCGTCGCCGCCGCCTGCGCGGTGAACAGCGCCGCGCCTATCGCCGTCACGACCCGGATCGCCATCAGGCTGAGGTAGCCGGGAGCACACGCCGCCAATATATGCATCACCGCATACAGCAACAGCGCCGCCGTCAGCAGGACGCGCCGCTCTAGCGCACTGGTCCAGCCCGCCAGGAAAGGGCCGCCCACGCAGATCGTCATCGCGAACGCCGAGATGACTACGCCTATCGCTGCCGGCGTGACGGCGAGATCGGCCGACAACTCATTCAGCATGCCGGGCACGATCAGCGCGCCGGTGCCGATCGCGAAATTGCCCAGCGTGAGTGACCACAATTTGGTTTTCATAGTGTGCAAGGCAAAAAAATGCCGATCTGACAAAGACCTTACATACTATACCGATACGCGTTTCGGTGCTTTTTCAGCAACTTGAGAAACTTGCCGTCTCAAAAACCGCAGGCTCTGAATAGCGCCGCGGGCACGCTATTTACGCGCGATCACGCAATCTGCAGGCCGGCTTTCCAGACGCCCATCACGACAGGAATATCCTGCACCACCCGCACGCGGATATAGTCGGCCCGCAGGCCTTGCGCGATTTCGCCCCTGTCGGTCAGGCCCACCATTTGCGCCGGATTGCGCGTCACGGTGGCAATCGCCCTGGGCAGGTCATAGCCCTCGCGCAACAAGACAAAAGCGGCGTGCAACAGACTGGCGGGCACATAGTCGGAAGACAAGGCATCCACCAGGCCGGCGCGCGCCAGTTCCGCGGCGGATACATTGCCGGAATGCGAGCCGCCCCTGACCATGTTCGGTGCGCCCATGATGATGCCGAGACCGTGTTCATGCGCGGCCCTGGCCGCCAGCAGCGTGGTCGGAAATTCGGAGAGCGAGACGCCGTTTGCCACCCCTTCGATCACGTGCTCCAGCGTGGTGTCGTCATGCGTTGCCAGCGGGATCGGATGGCGGCGGCGGTTGCACAGGTCGACCACGTCGCGCCGGTTGGCGGCCGCGTACACTTGCTGCCTGTGCAGCAAGCCTTCCAGCATGCCGTCGACCTTCTCTTCGCTCCAGCCGCGCTTGCCGCTCACGTACACGCGGTAATGGCTGATGTCGGTCCACTGCCGCTGGCCCGGCGTATGATCCATCAGCGACACCAGCTTCAGGCTGTCGTCGTCGACATAGGGTTCAAACCAGCCCAGCAAATTCTGTTCGGCCAGTTCCAGCCGCAAGTGCAGGAAATGGTCGGCGCGCAGGATGCCGGCGCCGCCGGCCTGTCTCAAGCCTTCTATGCAGGAGATCATGGTCTGGGTCCTAAGGCTGTCGGCATCCAGGTCGCCCACCGAGATTGCATCCAGCACGGTCGTGATGCCGGAGGCGGCGATCTGCGCGTCGTGCGCGATGATCGCAGG
>Ga0210384_10001325_pt1 | contig 34120 bp, 36 predicted proteins | sample IncBWH2MmetaG_FD_160574 | JGI IMG/M metagenome (GOLD analysis project Ga0210384, IMG submission 160574) | Forest soil microbial communities from Barre Woods Harvard Forest LTER site, Petersham, Massachusetts, United States - Inc-BW-H-2-M | ecosystem: Environmental > Terrestrial > Soil >...
AGGCGGTTGGCCTCGCTGGCCGCCGCGGTCGGGTCCACCGCGTCGCCCACCACGAAGACGAGCTTCTTGCCCATGACCCCGCCGCGCTCGTTGATCATGTCGCGCATGATCTCGTAGCCCTCGAGGTGCCGCTTGCCTTCGAAGGCGAGCGCGCCGGTGAGCGGCTCGAGCACCCCGATCTTGTACTCGCCCTGGAGCGCCTGACCCTCGCTGCCCCGGACGAGGGCGGCCGAGACCAGGACGACGGCGATGAGCAGCACGATGGCGGTCAGACGTCCGCGTTGCTGCGGCATGGAAGCTCCTCCTCGGGATAGGGGATGCGCAGTTCTAGCATCGGGCGCGCGCCGGTGTCAACGGCCGCGGCTTCGACGGCTCGGCTACTGCTCGGCCTCCTGCTGCTGCTCCTGGGCCGCGATCTCCTCGGCGGCTCGCCGCAGCCGGTCGCCGCGGCGCTCCGGCACCTCCTGGTAGACCGGCACGTCGATCTGCTCCATCTCCTCGTGCAGGGCCGAGATGTCCTTCGGGGTCGACGCCTGGGTCCGCACCTCCGTCGTCAACATCTCGTCCGCGTTGCCCCGGAAGATGCCCTTGTTGGGCGGCACGTCGTCGTAGTGGCGCCCGTGCCCTACCACCACGTAGTGATCGTCCACCGCGCGGTTGTGGGTGGGATCGAAGGGCACCCAGCCCGCGGTCGGGGAGTGGAGCTCGATCCAGGCGTGGCTCTGCGCGGCCTCGCCCTCGTCCGGGGCCACGTGGAGATAGCCGCTCACGTAGCGGCAGGGGATCTGGCGGAGGCGCAGCAGCCCCAGCATCAGGTGGGTGAAGTCCTGGCAGACCCCGGCGCCCGCGGCGAGGAAGTCGTCGGTGGTGGAGTCGTAGCGGGTGACGTTCTTGCGGTACGCGAGCTGGGCGTGGACGTGGCGGCCGCAGGCCCGCACCACCTCGCCCAGCGTGGCGGTCGGGGGCACCTCCACCCCCTGGGAGAACTTGCGCAGCGCCGCGCCGGCGCGGACCGGCCCGTCGAAGGCGAGGAAGTCGAGCAGGGGATAGGGCGGCTCCGGGAAGGGGCGCACGTCGGTCAGCGCGCCCGGATCGGGGGTGGCGGGGTGGGTGCTCACCGCGGAGCGGGCGACCACCTCGATGCGATCGTGGAAGTGCACGATCGTGAAGTGGTGGACCGCGTTGCCGTGCCAGTCGCGGTAGCGGGCGATCTTGGTGGGCGGCCCCACCGCGAGCACGAAGGACTGCAGCGTCTGCTCCGCGGTGGTCTTGGGCTGCATGCGCAGCTCGAGGAACGACTCGCGGATGTACGCGTCGTAGGCGAGCGACAGGGTGTGCTCGATCTCGAGGAACATCGGCGGCTCAGCTCCCGAAATACACCGCGGAGAGCGCCTCGTGGGCGCGTCCCAGCTCGGTCAGCACGTGGTCGAGGAAGGAGAGGATCTGCCCATCGCGGATCAGCTCGTGGCCCTGGTACGAGAGCTCGGCGGCCAGCTTGCCCACGACGCGCGCGGGCTGGCTCACGTCGCTCGCGCTCGAGATGCGGTCGAGGTGCTCCTTCACCGCGCTCGCCCCGTAGCGCACCGAGCGCGGGGTCTGCGGGTCGAAGAGGAGGAACTGCAGCACGTCGATCGGCTCCAGCCGGGCCCCGAAGACCTTGCGGTAGTTCTCGAGGCAGGACAGGCCGCGCAGCAGGCTCCGCCACTGGCTGTAGAAGAGCGGGAGGTCGACGGTGGGCTCGGCGGCCACCAGGGCCGGCAGCTTGGTGCGCAGGATCACCACGGTGCGGAACACGCGCTCGAGCGACTCGCCCAGCTTCAGGAAGAGCCAGCCCGCGTCGCGGGTCAAGGTGTGCTCGATGGCCCCCACCGTGCTCATGAGCCCGCGGTGGGTGGACTGCATCGCGCTGCGGAAGGTGGCGGGGTCCGCGAGGTGGCGCCGGGTCTGACTCTCCAGCTCCCGGTAGGTCTCGTTCAGGTTGATGAAGACCTCGACGGAGAGGGCCTCGCGGACCGAGCGGGCGTTGTCGCGCGCCTTCTTGAGCGAGTGGAAGATCGAGTAGCGGTTCTCCGGGTCGATCGAGAGCCCGAGCAGCGAGGCGGAGGCGAGGCCGGCCAGGTGCCGGAAGGGCGGCTCGCTCTCCGGGAAGCCGGGGAAGATCACCCGGAGGTCGCGCCACTCGCCGCGGGCCACGCGCTCGTCGAGCCCGAGCACCTCGGTGGAGAGCTCCTCGGTCACCAGCAGGAGCCGGGTGGTGTTCTCCGCCCGCTCGAGGTAGCGCCCCATCCAGTAGAGCCCGTCCGCGACGCGCGAGAGGATCATGTCTCGCGCGGGGCGAGCACCCAGGTGTCCTTGCTGCCGCCACCCTGGGACGAGTTGACCACGTAGGAGCCGGCGCGCAGGGCGACGCGGGTGAGCCCGCCGGGCAGCACCCGGATGCGGTCGCCGTAGAGGATGAACGGACGGAGGTCGACGCGCCGGGGCTCGAACTTGCCCTCGATGTGGGTGGGATGCGTCGACAGCTCGACGAGCGGCTGGGCGATGTAGTTGCCCGGGTTCTTCCGCATCGCGGCCAGGTAGGTCTCGCGCTCCTTGGCCGCCGCGAACGGCCCCATCAACATGCCGTAGCCGCCCGCGTCGCCGGTGGTCTTCACCACGAGCTGATCGAGGTGCTCGGCGATGTACTTGAAGTCGTCCTTCTTGTGCCCGAGGTAGGTCGACACCTGCGGCAGCAGCGGATCCTCGCCCAGGTAGTACTTGATGAGGCGCGGCATGTAGGCGTAGACCGACTTGTCGTCCGCGACCCCCGCGCCGGGGGCGTTGGCGAGGGCCACGTTGCCCTCGCGGTAGACGTTGAGCAGCCCGGGCACTCCCAGCATGCTGTCGCGCCGGAACGCGAGAGGGTCGAGGAAGTCGTCGTCGATTCTTCGATAGATGACGTCCACCTGACGCTTGCCGTGGGTGCGGCGCATGAAGAGGTGGTTGCCCTCCACCAGGAGATCGCGACCCTCCACCAGCGGCACCCCCATCTCGCGCGCGAGGAAGGAGTGCTCGAAGTAGGCCGAGTTGTGGATGCCCGGGCTCAGGATCACCACCACCGGGCTCTGGCCCCGGCGCGGGGCCACGAAGCGCAGGGTCTCGAGCAGGAGGGTGGGGTAGTCCTTGATCGGGCGCACCGGGTAGGAGCCGAGGAACTCGGGGAAGACTCGGCTCAGCAAGTTGCGATTCTCCAGCACGTAGGAGACGCCGCTCGGCACCCGGCAGTTGTCCTCCAGGACCAGGTACTCGCCCCGTCCGTCGCGGATGATGTCGGTGCCCACCACGTGGGTGTAGATCTTCCGGGGCGGCATCAGGCCCAGCAGGGCTCGCTTGTATTCCTTCCGCGAGAGGATCAGCTCGGCGGGGACCACGCCGTCCTTCAGGCACTTCTGCTCCCCGTAGATGTCGGCCAGGAAGAGATTGAGGGTGGTGATGCGCTGGATCAGCCCGTCCTGGATGCCCTTCCACTCCGGGGCGGGGATGATGCGGGGCACGAAGTCGAAGGGGAAGATGCGCTCGAGCCCCTCCTTCTCGCCGTAGACCGTGAAGGTGATGCCCTGATTGCGCAGGGTGAGCTGCTGCAGGCGCTCGCGCCGCTCGACGTCCTCCTTGGTGAAGGACTCCAGGATCGAGATCAGCGCCTCGTAGTGCGGGCGGGCCTGCCCGCGCGGATCGAAGACCTCGTCGAAGCCGCTCCGGGGCGTGACCCACTTCATCCGCGCGTCGCCTCCCTGGGCCCTCGAGCCTCTCGTGCCGGGCCGCCGGGTGTCAAGGCGCCGCGGAGGCGCGTGCTAGACTGACCGGCGCCATGGCCGACCCCGCGCATCCGCCGCACCGTCACATCTCGCCCGAGACGATTCGCTTCTGCCCGCTCTGCGGGGCCGGGTTGGTGGCGACCCCGATGGGACCCGACAAGCGCCCGGAGATGGTCTGCTCTGGCTGTGGGTTCATCTTCTACATGACCCAGAAGGTGGTGGCCGGCACCATCCCGTGGCAGGACGGCCGTCTCCTGCTCACCCGCCGGGCCATCGATCCCGCCATCGGCAAGTGGACCTTCCCCGGCGGCTACGTGGACTGGGGCGAGACGGTGGACGCGGCCGCGCTGCGCGAGACCTGGGAGGAGACCGGCCTCACGGTGGAGCTGGGCGGGCTCGTCGGGGTCTACTCCTACCCCAACGCCCCGGTGGTGATCGTAGTCTACCGCGCGCGGGTGCTGGGCGGCACGCTCACCCTCTGCCACGAGAACGACCGGGTCGAGTGGGTCACTCCCGCGGAGGTGCCCTGGGAGGATCTCGCGTTCCCCTCCACGGTGGCCGCGATGCGCGATTTCCTCGCGCGGCCGGGCGACGGCGATCACGCGCAGGGCAACGCGCTACCCACGTGACGGCAGTGTCACGGTCGCCCGTCCGGTGACCACCTTCTCGCCCTTGCCGTTCTCGGCCCACAGCTCGAGATCCACCTGCGGATCGTCGGGCTCGCGGCGGGCCGGCCGCTTCTCGAGCACCCGCCCGTGGCAGGTGATGACGTCGCCCGGCCGTACCAGCGCCGCGAAGCGGACCGAGAGCTTGTGCACGCGCCCGACCCCGACCCAGTCGGTCACCGACTGGGCTACGAAGCCCATCGAGAGCATGCCGTGGGCGAAGATGCCGCCCATGCCGGCCGCCTTGGCGAAGGCGTCGTCCTGGTGGATGGGGTTGAAGTCTCCCGACGCGCCCGCGTAGCGGGTGAGCTGGATCTGCTGGATCGGCGGCTTCACGAGCGGCGGCATCGTGGCGCCGGCGGCCACGTCCTCCCAGTAGAGCTTGGCGTAGCGCATCGGGCTCAGAGCCTCACCACCGTGATGTGGCGCGCCAGGCACACGATCTCGTTCTCCCCGTCGGTCACCGTCATCTCCCGGGTCACGAAGGCCATCGGCCCGGAGCGGCCCGACTTCTCGTAGACGTCGGTGATGCGGCTGCGGCAGAGATACGTCTCGCCGGGCCGGATCGGCTTGTGGTGCTCGAACTCCTGCTCGCCGTGCAGGATGCGTGAGATGTCCACCCCCAGGTCCCGCAGCAGGCTGCCGGTGTCCGCATTCTCGTCGCGGAACGTGGTGGGGAACGTGGGCGGCGCGATGATGTCGCCCCACTCGGAGGCGCGGCCCACCGCGTCGTCCAGGTAGAACGGGGAGAAGTCGCCGATCGCGCGCGCGAACTCCTTGATCTTCCCGCGCTCGACGGTGACCGTGAACGGGGCGTACTCCTTGCCCTTCACGTCCTTGTTCACGCTGATCGGCATCGTCGCTCCCCTAGCTCGCCGCCCCGCCGGCCTTGGCCGCGGTGCGCGCGAGGAACCGGTCGAGGCTCGCCACCACGTAGCGCTCGTGTCGCCCCTCCGCGATCTTCTCCACCTCGTCCCACGCCTCCACGTCGAAGAGACAGCGGCGGCCGTCGGTCTCGCGCAGGACGGCGCGGGCCCGCACCGTCATCCCCACCGGGGTGGCCGCGAGGTGCCGCATGTCCGCCGCGGTCCCGACCGTCGCGCCCCCCGGCGGCAGATGCGGGACCATCACCGCGTGGGCCGCGTTCTCGAGCAGGGTGAGCACGAACGGGGTCGCGAACACGGTGACCCCGGTGTTGCCCAGGACGTCGGCGGTGAGGTCGCGGGTGACCACTTGATGCACTTCGGCGGCCTGTCCCGGGGCGAGCGGCATGGCGGTGTCCTCTTCTACCCCGATCGTCGCGCCACGTCAACGCCACGTATACTTGCCGAATGCCCGTGCTCCTGGCGGCGCTGGGTGCGCTGCTCATGTCGCTCGATTCCGCGATCAACATCGTGCTCCCCGCGATGGCCGCCGCCTTCGGCGTCGCGCCGGCCGCGATTCGCTGGGTGATCATCTGCTACGTGGTCACCTACGCGCTCACCGCGTTCGTGGCCGGCGTGCTCGCGGATCGGCTCGGCCCCGCTCCGGTCTTCGTCGCCGGGCTCTGGCTCTCCGGCGTCACCTTCCTCGGCTACGCGCTCGCCCCCGCCTACGTCGGCGTCCTGCTCCTGCGCATGGCCCAGGGGCTGGGCGGCGGCCTCGTCTACGGCACCGCGCCCGCGCTGGTGACCCTGTCGCTCCCGCGCGAGCGCCACGGCCGCGGGCTCGGGATGATGAGCCTTGGGCTCGGCGTCGGGCTCGGGATCGGCCCGCTCGTGGGCGGCGTGCTGCTCGAGCACTTCGGGTGGGCGGCCTCGTTCCTCTTTCGCGCTCCGCTCTTCCTGGCGGTGGCGGTGCTGGCCCAGACCCAGGTGCGCCGGCTCGGCGGCGCCCGGCCGGCGAGGCGCCGCGTCGCGCTCGCGGACCTGCTCCGCCTGCCGGTTTTGCGAAACGCGCTCCTCGCGTTCCTCTCGAACCACGCGCAGTTCGCGGTGTGGCTGCTCGTGCCGTTCTTCCTGATCGGGCCGCTCGGGCTCTCCCCGACGGTGGGCGGGCTGGTCTTCGCCCTCACCCCGCTCGCCAACGCGCTGGTGGCCCCGCTCGGCGGCGTCCTCACCGACCGGGTCGGCGCGCGCGGGCCGCTCGCGTGCGGGCTCGCGCTCGAGGCGGCGGGCCTCCTCGCGATCGCCACGCTCACCGCCGGTACCTCGCTCGTCCTGGTCGGCGTGGCGATGGCGCTGGTCGGCCTGGGGGTGGGGCTCTTCCAGGTCCCGAACCTCGCCCAGATGATGGCGAGCTTTCCGCCCGCCCAGCAGGGCGTGGCGGGCGGGCTCGCCTTCCTGAGCCGCACCCTCGGCAGCGCGGTGGGGGTGCAGGTGACCGCCGCGCTCTTCGACGCGCGCGTCGGGCGCGACGGCTTCCTGTCCGCGTTCCACGTCGCGTTCCTCGCGGCGGCGGCGGTGTGCGCGGTCGGCGCGGTGCTCGCGGTCCTGCCCGGCGGGCCCGCGCGCGCGGCGCCGGTGACGCGCCCGGGGCCGTGACCGCCGCGGAGGAGGCGTGCGTACTCGGGCCGCGGCCCGTCAGGGCTTCGGGATCCGGAGGGTCTTGCTGATCATCAGGCTGCCGGAGAGCAGGAAGAGCAGCGAGACCAGGTGGAGCTCGAGCCCGATGATGTGCACCGGGTAGAGGCGGCGGTAGTGGAAGGCGAGCATCAGCAGACCGAGCGGCACCACGCTGGTGGGGATCGGGGTGCCCTCGAAGTAGGTCACCTTGCCGGTCTCGCGGGAGAGATCGGCGGCGGTGACGTTGTAGCGGGCCAGCCGGCTCACCCCGCACCCGACGAAGTACATCAGGATGACCTGGTCGGCCACCCGGTCGAGCCCGGCCGCGTAGGCGATGCCGGCCGGGGCCACCCCGAACGAGATGACGTCGGCGAGCGAGTCGAGCTCGCGTCCCATCGGTGAGGCCACGTGCCGCCAGCGCGCCACGCGCCCGTCGAGCACGTCGAACACGAGGGCCAGGGGCACGAGCAGCGCGGCGCCGTAGAGGTACCGCCGGTCGCCGGTCGCGAGGAAGCGCATGGCCGCGAAGACGGCCGCGACCCCGCAGAAGCCGTTGGCGAACGTGAAGAGGTCGGCGAGGTGGAAGTCCCGCAGCATCGAGAAGTGGCGGCGCGGCGTCGCCATCGCTAGCGTGCTCCCGGCGGCCCCGCGGCGGGGGTCAGCACGTAGGCGGCGAACAGCTCGTCGAGGGCCCGCGCCGGATCGTCGGTGAGGCCGGCGTGCACCGGCGAGCTCTGCAGCACGTCCGAGCGCGGGGCGGTGAGCCAGTGGAAGCGCTCGGAGGGCGGCGCCAGCGCGACCGGGCCCGCGCCGGGATCGCCCGCCGCGACCGCGCAGCCGGACGCCAGGTAGCGCGCGAGCAGCTCGTGGTCGACGTCGGGGACGCGGGCGCGCAGCTGATCGAGGCCCATCAGGGTCCGCATCCCGAGGTAGCCCGCGGTGCGGGCGTGGACCACCACCCCGACCGGCACGAACGCGCCCAGGTGCACGTGGGGCACCGCGCGCAGCACCGCGAAGTCGTAGGCGATCGGGGCGCCCGCGCTCATCGCCGGGCCGAGAGCGGCCGCGGCGGCTCGCGGCGCGCCTGCCCCTGCGCGCGCGTCGCCTCGGCCACGAAGTCGCGCGGGGCGCGCAGGCGCGTGGCGAGGTAGTCGCGGTAGCGGTCGCGCGCCGCCGTCGCGGAGGCGAACTCGCGCCCGCCCACCGGATCGAGCAGCAGGTCGTCGGGCACCTGGGCGAGGACGTGGGCGATCACCTCGGGGGAGAGGACCGCGGCCAGTCCCGCGTCGACCGCGCCGAGGTCGCCGGCCCGGTCGAGCAGCACGTGGTCGCGGATACGCGCGAACGGGGTGCGGGTGCGCGCCTCGTCCACCGTCGCCCAGTCGTGCTGCGCGTAGAGCGCGCCCCCGTGATCGATGAGCCACGGGCTCCGGCGCCAGACGAGCAGGTTCGGGTTGCGGTGACTCCGGTCCGGGTTTGTCACGAGCGCGTCGAGCCAGACCAGCCGGGTCGCGAAGTCGGCGGTGACGAGGTCGCCGGCCGCGCCCGCGTCGAAGTTGAACGCGCCGTCGAGATAGCGCAGCCCCACGTTGACGCCCTGGCTGCCGCGCAGGATGTCCTGGATCTCGGGATCGGGCTCGCTCCGTCCGAAGGCGGACGAGAGCTCCACGATGGCCAGCTCCGGAACGGGCAGGCCGACCGCCTGGGCGAGCTGTCCCACCACCAGCTCCGCGATCAGCGCCTTCGGACCCTGCCCGGCGCCGCGGAACTTGACCACGAAGAGCCCGCCGGCCGCGGTGTCGACCACCGCGGGCAGGGAGCCGCCCTCCCGGAGCGGCTGCACGTAGCGGGTCGCCGCGTGGCGCGCGAGCGCAGGTGGTGTCGGCATGCCCGCCCAGGACTGTACTACACGGGCCGGGCGCCGCGGTATGATGCGGGCCATGGAGATCCTCGATCCGGTCGGCTCGTCCGCCGCCGCGGCGCGCACCGGGGCCCCGCGGCCGGCCTCGCTGCAGGGCGCGGTCATCGGCATCCTCGACAACTCCAAGCCGAACGCGCGCGTCCTGCTGGAAGGCGTGGCCCGCGCGCTCGCGGCCAAGCTCGGCGCGGCCGAGGTGCGCGTGTGGCGCAAGCCCGGCGCCTCCATCGGCGCCACCCGCGCGGTGCTCGACGAGATGGCGGCCCACTGCGGGGCCGTCCTCACCGCCTCCGCCGACTGAGGGTCGTGCACGTCGTGGAGTATCCACGACGCCACGGAGCTGGAAGGGCGGGGGATCGCGACCGTCGTCCTCGGCACCCACGAATTCCGTCCCCTCGCCCTCGCAGAGGCCCGCGCCAAGGGGATGGCCTCGCTCGGCATCGTGACCGTGCCGCATCCCATCGGCGGCGTCGCGGAGGAGCTGGTCGCGCAGAAGGCGGCCGCCGCGGTCGACCAGGTGATGGCCGCCCTCATCGGCACCGTGGCGGTCGGTGGCGCGGGCGCGGGCGGCGCGGAGAGCGCGGCGGCGCGTCACGCGGTGCCCGACGACCTGCTCGCCTTCCAGGCCTTCCTGATGGAGCGCGGCTGGGGCGACGGCCTGCCCGCGATTCCCGCCACGCCGGAGCGGGTGGCCGCGATGCTCGCGGGCACGCGGCGCCCGGCCGCCGATCCCGTCGCGGTGCTCCCGCCGCGGCTCGGCCGCGCCACCGTGGAGCGGGTGGCGGTGAACGCGGTGCTGGCCGGGGCGCTGCCCGAGCACCTGCCGGTGATCCTCGCCGCGGTGGAGGCGGTGAGCCAGCCCGCGTTCAATCTGCAGGCGATCCAGACCACCACGCATCCGTGCTCTCCGCTCGTGATCGTCAACGGCCCGCTCGCGGTCCGGCTCGGCATCAACGGGGGCGGCAACGCGCTCGGGCAGGGGCATCGCGCCAACGCGGTGATCGGGCGCGCGCTGCGCCTCGTGCTGCAGAACGTGGGCGGCGCCCGGCCCGGCCACGAGGACCGCGCCACCCAGGGCCACCCGGGCAAGTACAGCTACTGCGTGGCCGAGAACGAGGCCGCCTCGCCGTGGGAGCCGCTCTCCGTCGAGCGGGGCTTCGCGCGCGAGACGAGCACGGTGACGGTCTGCGGATCGGAGGCGCCCCACAACATCAACGATCACGGCTCCTCCACGCCGGAGGGCATCCTCACCACGGTGGCGGGCAGCGTGGCCACGGTGGGGAGCAACAACATCTACCTGGGCGGCGAGCCGCTCGTGATCCTGGGCCCCGAGCACGCCGCGACGGTGGCGGGCGGCGGCTGGAGCAAGGCGCGCTTCAAGCAGGCGCTGTGGGAGCGGGCCCAGGTGCCGCTCTCACGCTTCGATCCCTCCAACATCGAGCGCTTCGCGGTGATCCACCCCGCCGGCTTCAAGGACCGGCCATCCGAGACCCTGGCCCCGATCGCTCGGGAGTGGTCGGACATCATGATCGTGGTGGCGGGCGGCGCGGGAAAGCACTCGGTGTTCGTGCCCACGTTCGGGGCGACCCGCTCGGTCACCCTACGGATCGAGGCATGAGAGCTCGCGGGGTGAGTGCGCGCGTGGGCGCCGCGTGGCTGGCCGGGTGGCTGCTGCTGGCCGCTGCGCCCGCCGCCGCGGACATGACCCCCACGCCGCCGCCGAGCCAGTTGCCGCCCGCGCCCTCGGCGGAGGGGGAGTACGCGCGCGGGGTCGCGGCCACCCGCGCGAAGGAATGGAGCGTGGCGGCGGCCGCCTTCGAGCGGGCCCTGGAGATGAAGCCCGCCTATCCGGAGGCGTGGAACGGCCTCGGCCACGCGCTGCGCAATCAGGGCAAGTATCCCGAGGCGCTCCGAGCCTACGACGAGGCGCTGCGGCTGCGGCCCGACTATCCGGACGCGCTCGAGTACCTGGGCGAGGCCTACGTGAAGCTGGGCCGGCTCGACGACGCCCGTCGCGTGCTCGATCGCCTGAAGCCGCTCGACGCGGGGCGCGCCCGCGAGCTGTCCGAGGCTATCGCGCGGGGGAAGTGACCGCGTAGAGCCGCTCGAAGTACTCGCGCACCATCCGGTCCGACGAGAAGCGCTCCACCCCCATCCGGATCGACGCGCGCATCATTCGCGCCCACCGGCCGTGATCGGCGAAGGTGGGCAGCACCTCGGTCTCGAGGGTGTCGTAGAGCGCGCGCAGGTCGCGCGGATCCGGATCGCCGCTCACCGTGCCGTCGCCGATGGCCCAGCCGGTGATCCCGTGCTCGCAGCCCTCCGGCCACCACCCGTCGAGCACCGAGAGGTTGAGGGTGCCGTTCATGGCCGCCTTCATGCCCGAGGTGCCGCTCGCCTCCATCGGCCGCCGCGGCGTGTTGAGCCAGACGTCGCAGCCGCGGGTGAGCAGGCGGCCCAAGCCCATGTCGTAGTCCTCCAGGAAGGCCACGCTGTCCGGCCACTGGCGCAGCGCCTCGACCAGCCGCGCGATCACCGCCTTGCCCTCCTGGTCGGCGGGATGCGCCTTGCCCGCGAACAGGAGCTGGACGCGGTGGCGCTTGATCAGGGTCGCGAAGCGGCCGGGATCGCGCAGGAGCAGATCGGGGCGCTTGTAGGTGGCCGAGCGCCGCGCGAAGCCGATGGTGAGCGCGTCCGGATCGAGCCGGGTGCCGGTGCGCGCGCGCACCTCGGCGAGCAGCTCGCCCTTGAGCGCGCGCTTGGCCGCGAGCAGCCGCTCGTCGCTGCCGTGGGCGGCGGGGATGCGCGCGTCCTGCCACGTCCCGGCGTGCACCCCGTTGGTGATCGCGATGATGGGCGCGGCGTCCTCCACGTGGGCCCACATCGCGCGGGCGGTCTCCCCGTGCAGCTGCGCCACCGCGTTGGCCAGGTGCGCGAGCCGCAGGCCGGCCACCGTCATGTTGAAGGGATCGCCGCCGATCTCGGCCAGCTCGCTCGGCACCAGCTCGCAGCCCGCCCCGAGCCTCCGCAGCTCCGCGATCGCGTGCACCTCGTTCCCGGCGGGCACCGGGGTGTGGGTGGTGAACACGATGGAGCGGCGCACGTCCCGCCACGCCTCGCGGAATGTGCTGCCGGTCTCCATGCGGTCCGCGATCAGCTCGACGCCGGCGAAGACCGCGTGCCCCTCGTTGAAGTGGTAGCGCTCGACCGGCAGGTGCAGCGCGCGCAGCGCGCGCACCCCGCCGATGCCCAGCAGCATCTCCTGGGCGACCCGGCAGTTGGGCCGCGGGTCGTAGAGCCGGCGGGTGATCCAGAGATCACGCCGGTCGGTGGGCTCGAGCAGGTAGAGCGGGGCGATCGCGTAGCGACCGACCCGCCACACCCGGCACTCGACCTCGCGGGTCTCGACCCGGACGCGCACGCGCGCGCCGGTGTCGGTGAGGGCGTCGGTCTTCTGCTCGGCCCACTCGTCGTAGGGATAGCCGTCGGCGCCGATGTGCTGCGAGGTGTAGCCCTGGCTCCAGCGGAGCCCGATGCCCACCACCGGCAGCCCGAGATCGCCGGCCGACTTCATGAAGTCGCCCGCGAGCACGCCGAGGCCACCCGCGTAGGAATGGAACTCCTCGTGGAGGCCGTACTCCATCGAGAAGTACGCCACCAGCGGTCGCCGCGGATCGGTGCTCACCCGTTCGAGCATAGGGCAAACGTCGGCGAACACAAAATCGCCCGCGGCGCGGCCGGGGGACGGGGGCGCGGGGGGCCCTCCGCGAAACACGCTGAGTCGCGCCGCGCGTGGGCACTCGATCGGGCCACGAGACGGGGCGCCTCTAGTCTTCGATGACGCGCAGAGGACACGGTTTCGCAGAGGGCCCCCCGCACCCCCGCCCCCCGGCCGCGAGTACGGTCAGCGTTGGGGGCGCCAGGGTCTCGTGATCAGGCGGGCGCCGCGTTGCCAGCTGATGTAGGCCCAGGCCCACTGGAAGAGGACGAGGAAGCGGTTGCGGAAGCCGATGAGGAAGGTGATATGGACGAAGAGCCAGGCGAGCCACGCGACGAGCCCGGAGAGTCGGAAGCGGCCGACCACCGCGACGGCGGCCGCGCGGCCGATGGTGGCCATGCTGCCGCGGTCGTGGTAGCGGAACGGCTCGGTCGGCTCCCCGGCCAGCCGGTGCAGCACGTTCCGCGCCGCGGCGCGGCCCTGCTGGAGCGCGACCGGGGCCAGCCCGGGCAGCGGGTGTCCGGCGTCGTCGGTGAAGGCGCAGACATCGCCGATGGCGAAGGCCTCCGGGTGGCCGGGGATCGAGAGGTCGCGCTCGACGAGCACGCGTCCGGCCCGGTCGAGCGGCACGCCGAGCGTGCGGGTGAGCGGCGCGGCGGAGACGCCCGCCGCCCACAGCACGGTGCGCGCGCGGATCTGCTCGCCTCCGATCCACACCGCGTCCGGGGTCACGCGCGTGACGGTGGCGCCGGTGCGCACCTCGACCCCGATGCGGGTGAGCGCGGCGGCCGCGCGTGCGGGCAGGGGATCGGGAAACGCGGCGAGCACGCGGGGCCCGCCCTCGAGCAGCACGATCCGCGCCTTGGTGGGATCGATCAGGCGGAAGTCGCGCGCGATCGTCTCGCGCGAGATCTCGGCGAGCGCGCCGGCCAGCTCCACCCCGGTGGGGCCGCCGCCGATCACCACCGAGGTGAGCAGCGCGCGCTGCTCGGCGCGATCCTCCTCCCGCTCGGCCTCCTCGTAGGCCACCAGGACGCGCCGGCGGATCTCGAGCGCGTCCTCCAGGGTCTTGAGGCTCGGGGCGAGCGCCTCCCAGTCGTCGTGGCCGAAGTAGGAGTGGCCCGCGCCCGCGGCGAGCACGAGGGCGTCGTACTCCAGCGAGTCGCCGTCCAGGACGAGGCGGCGGGCCGCGAGGTCCACCGCCTCCACCTCGGCCAGGAGCACGGTGACGTTCGCGGCGCGGCGCAGGATGGACCGCAGGGGCATCGCGATGTCGGAGGGATTGAGGGCCGCGGTGGCCACCTGGTAGAGCAGGGGCTGGAAGAGATGGTGGTTGCGTCGATCGAGCAGGGTGACCCGGACCGGCCGGCCCGCGAGCGCGCGGGCCGCGTAGAGCCCCCCGAATCCGCCACCCACGATGACCACGTGGGGGCGGCGATCACGGTCGCTCATCGGCCCATCTTCCGGGCGGCGCGCGGGGGTGTCAACCGGGCGCGGGCCGCCGCGGCTTGACAGGACGCGGCCTTCGCCCTAGGGTGACCCACACAGGAGGCGTCGCATGACCGCGCGGATCTCGTCCCAGCGTTACGCCGTCGAGGACTACCAGGAGGCGCTCGAGCTCTGCTACCGCCGCGGCTGGACGGACGGGCTGCCCGTCGTGCCGCCCACCGAGACGGCGGTGCGGGCGATGCTCGACGCGGTCGCGCTCGAGCCGGACGCGCAGGTCGCCTTCATCACCAACCGGCAGGTGGCGATCAGCGCCGAGAAGGTCGCCATCAACGCGGTGATGGCGGGCTGCCTGCCCGCCCACATGCCGGTGGTGGTGGCCGCGATCGAGGGCATCGCTGACCCGCGCTGGGGCTATCACGGGCCCGCCACCTCGACGGGCAGCGCCGCGGTGCTGACGATCGTCAACGGGCCCATCGCGAAGCGGCTCGACTTCAACTCGGGAGACAATCTCTTCTCGCCGGGCTGGCGCGCCAACGCCACGGTGGGGCGCGCGGTGCGTCTGGTGATGCGCAACGTGATCGGGACGATGCCGGGCCGCCTCGACCGCGGCACGTTCGGCCATCCCGGCCGCTACACCTACGTGATGGCGGAGAACGAGGCGGAGAGCCCGTGGACGCCGCTCCACGTGGAGCGGGCGGGCTGCCGGCCCACCGACAGCGCGGTCACCGTGATGGCCGCGCTCGCCCCCATCCAGTTCTACAACCAGCTCTCGGCCACCGCGGCCGGGGTGCTCGGCACCTGCTGCGACACCATGCGCTACCCCGGGCAGATCGGACAGCCCAACTACTGCGTGGTGCTGGGGGGCGAGCACATGCGCACCATCGCGGCGGACGGCTGGTCCAAGGCGGACATCCGCAAGTTCATCTTCGAGAACACCACGAACACGATCGCCCACTTCAAGCAGACCGCGCGCATGCCCGGCGCGGTGAAGCCGGGCGACGAGACCGCGACCCGGCCGCTGGTGCAGTCGCCGGACGACATCCTGGTGGTGGCGGCGGGGGGCCGCGCCGGCTCCTTCTCGTGCTTCATCCCGGGCTGGGCGAGCCGCACCTCGTCGGAGGCAGTGACGGTGGTCATCAAAGAGAGGAGCGCATGATGGCAGGATTCGAGATCCTCGACCCCACGGTCGAGCCGCGGCGACAGCCGCTCACCTACGTGCCGCGCCCGGATTCCCTCAAGGGCAAGCGGATCGGGCTGGTGGAGAACACGAAGTTCAACTCGGACAAGCTGCTGCAGAAGATCGGGATCATCCTGACCCGCGAGTACGGCGCCACCGAGGCGCGCATGTGGCGCAAGCACAACTCGGGCGTGCCCGCCCACAAGGAGATCCTCGACGACGCCAAGCAGGCCGTGGACGTCGTCGTCGCCGGCATCGGAGACTGAGGGTCCTGCTCGTCGGGCAGTGTGCTCGACGGAATCCTGTTCGAGAAGCTCGGCGTCCCCGCCGCGTCCATCGTGACCGACGTCTTCGAGAGCACCGGCCACGCCATGGCCCAGTCGTGGGGCGTTCCGGAGTACAAGTTCCTGTCGGTGCCGCATCCGATCGCGAACCTCACCGACACCGAGCTCGAGGCCCGGGCCCGCGCCATCGCCCCCGAAGTCGTCCGCCTGCTCCTGAAAGGCCAGGAAAGCTAGATCTCCCCCCCACTCGACGACGCCACCTACCGCCCCCCGTTCTGGTACCGGGGTCGGCACCTCCAGACGCTGTGGGGGCCGCTGCTGCGTCACTGGCGGCGGCCCCCGCTGCGTCGGGAGCGGCTCGAGACCCCGGACGGCGACTTCGTCGACCTCGACTGGCACGCCGAGGCCCCCGCCTCTGGCCCGCTGCTCCTGATCCTCCACGGCCTCGAGGGCTCCTCGAATTCCCACTACGCGCGCGGTCTCCTTCGCGAGGGGGCGCGGCTCGGCCTGCGCGGGGTGGTGCTGCACTTCCGCTCGTGCAGCGGCGAGGTGAACCGCCTGCCGCGGCTGTACCACTCGGGAGACACGCGTGATCTGCAGTGGGTGATCGAGCACCTGGGCCAGCGCGAGGCGGGAGCGCGGATCGGCCTGGCCGGGATCTCGCTGGGCGGCAACGTGGCGCTCAAGTGGCTCGGCGAGCAGGGAGAGGCCGCGCCCGCCGCGGTGGTGGGGGCCGCGGCCATCTCGACCCCGTTCGACCTGACCGCCTGCGCGGAGGTGCTCGATCGCGGGTTCAACCGCGCGGTCTACACCGTGAGCTTCCTCCGCACCATGAAGGCCAAGCTCCGGGCCAAGGCCCATCTCTACGACGGCCAGATCGACGTGGCCGCGGTGCTCCGCTCCCGCACCTTCACCGAGTACGACCGGTGGTTCACCGCGCCGCTCAACGGCTTCGCCGACGAGCGCGACTACTGGAGCCGGGCGAGCAGCGGGCCCTACCTCGAGCGCATCCGCCGGCCGACGCTGCTCATCAACGCGGTCAACGATCCGTTCCTGCCCGGCGCGCGCCTGCCGGTGGCCGCGGTGGCGGGCTCGCGCTGGCTCGAGGCCGCGTTCGTCCCGGAGGGCGGCCACGTGGGCTTCCTCGACGGCCCACTCGGCCGCTCGTCGTGGGCGGAGCGCCGCGCTCTCGCGTTCCTCCGGCGCCTTCTGCTACCATGACCGCCGTGCTGCACGACGCGTATGGTCTGCCGGTGTCGACCTCGTCCCGCGCCGCGGTCGACGCCTACGATCGCGGCGTGCGCGCGCTGCTGGGCTTCGCGGCCGACACGGTGGAGTGCTTCCGGGAGGCGGTGGCCGCCGACCCGGACTTCGCGCTGGCCCGCGCCGCCCTCGCGGTGGCGCTCTACCTCGACGAGCAGATCCCGGCCGCGCGGCCCGAGATGGAGCGGGCGGTGGCCGACGGGACCGCGCAGGCCGCCTCCCTCACCGCGCGCGAGCGCCACCACCTCGAGGCCCTGCGCCTCTTCGTGGGCGGGCGCAGCAACGACGCGATCGCGCTCATGCGGGAGATCCTCGCCGAGCACCCGCGCGACGCGCTGCTGATGCAGCGCCTCTATTTCATCTACTTCTGGCAGGGGCGCTCAGCCGAGATGCTCGAGCTGACCCGCACCGTGCTCCCCGCCCTGGCCGACGACGGGTACGCGTGGGGCTACCACGCCTTCGCCCTCGAGGAGAACCGTCGCTTCGACGAGGCGCTGCCGCTCGCCGAGCGGGCGGTGGAGCGGAATCCGCGCGACGCCTGGGCGGTGCACGCCATCGCCCACGTCCACTACGAGCGGGGCGACAATCGCCGCGGCATCGAGGCCCTGCCGCCCCGGATCCACCCCTGCGACCACCTGGGCTACTTCCGCAACCACCTGCTCTGGCATCTGGCCCTGCTGCACCTGGCCGAGGGCGACTACGAGCGCGGCGGCCGGCTCTTCGAGAGCGTCTTCGGCCGCATCCCGATCGCGATCGCCTCCGATCTCCAAGACTCGGTGGCGCTCGCGTGGCGCCTCGATCTCTTCGGCCGGCCCGACCCGCGGCGGTGGGTCCAGCTCGGGGAGGCGGCACGGCGGTGGCTCGACATGCCGCTGCTGCTCTTCCACGACCTGCACGTGGGGATGGCGCTGGCCGCCGCGGGCGACTGGAGCGGCGCCACCCTCCAGCTCGACCGGCTCCGTCAGCGGTCGACCAAGTCGAAGAACCCCACGCTGGGCCAGGTGGTGGTGCCGCTCATGGAAGGCCTGCACGCCTTCGCGCGCGGCGAGTACGCCGCCGCGCTCGCGCACATGGAGCCGGTGGAGGCGCGCATCGTCGAGGTGGGCGGCAGCCACGCGCAGCGGGAGGTCTTTCACGACACCCTGCTCGCCGCCGCGCTGCGGGGGTCCGAGCCCCGCGCGGTGGCGATGCTGGAGCGGCGGCTCGCCAAGCGGCCCAACCCCGGCCGCTTCTGGGAGGAGGCGCGCGCGTCATGAACTGGGAGGCCCTCGGCCGCGAGACCGTCGAGCTGCTCAGGCGATACCTGATGCTCGACACCACCAACCCGCCCGGGCAGGAGACGATCGGGGCCCGCTTCCTCGAGGAGGTGCTGGGCCAGGACGGCATCGCGAGCGAGATCGCGGAGTCCGCGCCCGGGCGCGGCAACCTGGTGGCGCGCCTGCGCGGCGACGGCTCCGAGGGCGGCATCGTGCTCCATCACCACATCGACGTGGTCTACGCCGACCGGCGCTACTGGACGGTCGACCCCTTCGGCGGGGTGATCCAGGACGGCTTCCTCTACGGACGCGGCGCGCTCGACATGAAGTCGACCGGGATCCTCCATCTGGCCGGGATGCTCGCGATCAAGCGGGCGGGGGTGCCGCTCAAGCGCGACCTGATCCTGCTCGCCACCGCGGACGAGGAGGCGGGCAGTCGCTTCGGGGCCCAGTGGGTGGCCGACCGGCGGCGCGAGTGGCTGGCCGGCGCGGAGTACGCGCTCTCCGAGCTGGGCGGCATCTACCCGGCCGCCGGGCACCGCGCGCCCTTCGCGAGCATCGTGACCTCGGAGAAGACGGGCCTGCCCCTGCGGCTCACCGCCCGCAGCGAGCCCGGCCACGGCTCGATGCCGTGGCCCGACACCGCGCCCAACCGCCTGGTCCGCGCGCTCGGCCGCCTGCTCGAGGCGGAGCGGCCGACGCGGGTGCTGCCCGAGATCCAGGAGTACTTCGAGCGGCTGGGCTCGGTGCTGCCCGGCGACGCGGGCGCCGGCTACGGCGATCTCGATCGGTCGCTCGGCGATCCGGCCTTCCGGCGCGCGTTCCTCGCCGACCGGCACCAGGCCGCGATGCTGCGGACCACCTTCGCCCTCACCATGCTGCGGGGCAGCGAGAAGCGCAACGTGATCCCGCCCGAGGCGAGCGCCGACATCGACTGCCGCATGCTGCGGGGCGACGATCCGGACGAGATCGTGGCCTGGGTGTGCGCGGTGGTGGACGACCCGACGGTGGAGGTGAGCCTCGTCAACCCGCCGCCCAAGATCCCCAACGCCTCGCCGCCCGACACCCCGCTCTACAAGGCGCTCGCCGAGACGCTCCGGCGCCGCGCCCCGGGCGCGGTGGTGGCGCCCGACATCCTGGTCGGCTTCACCGACAACTGGATCTTCCGCAACTGTGGGCTGCACGGCTACGGCTTCAGCCCCTTCATCCTGGAGCCGAGCGAATGGCGGCGCGTCCACGGCAACGACGAGCGGATCTCCCTCGAGAACGTGCGCGAAGGCGTGCGCTGCCACACCGAGATGCTGCTCGACCTGGCGGCCGCCTGATGGCGCGGGGCGCCCTGGTCATCCGGGCGGGCACCGCGCGCGACGTGCCGACCATCCTGGCCCTCATCCGCGGCCTGGCCGAGTACGAGCGCCTCGCGCACCAGATGGAGGCGACCGCGGCGCGGGTGCGCGCCCACGGCTTCGGCCCGCGCCGCTACTTCCAGACCCTGATCTGCCGGCGCGGCGGCCGCCCGGTCGGCTTCGCGCTCTACTTCTTCACCTACTCCACCTTCCTCGCGCGCCCGAGCCTCTACCTGGAGGATCTCTTCGTGCTGCCCGAGGAGCGCGGCGCGGGGGCGGGCAAGGCGCTGCTGCGAGCGCTCGCCCGCATCGCCCTCCGGCGCGGGTGCGGCCGGATGGAGTGGGCGGTGCTCGACTGGAACCGGCCCGCCATCCGCTTCTACCGTCGCCTGGGCGCCCAGCTCAAGCGCCAGTGGATCCTCACCCGCCTCACCGGGGTGCCGCTGCGCCGTCTGGCGCGTTGACCGGGAGCTCCGTGCGCGCGCGCGTCGTCGTGGCCTCGTCGCTGGCCCTGCTGCTCGGGGTCGCCGCCCCCGTCGCGGCCCAACCCATGACGTGTCCCGAGGGCACGCGGATCGGCAGCACCGAGACGCCGGCCGGCCGGCTCCAGTGGTGCGAGCGGCCCGATCCCCGCGGCCCGATCCGCCACGGGCCCATGCTGGGCTCGTACCCGAACGGCAACCGCCGGCTCGAGCTCCACTTCGTGGACGGCACGCCGCGCGGGCCGATCCGGGCCTGGTACGACAACGGGCAGATCAGCGCGATCGGCGAGACGCGGCCCGACAACGGCACGCTGACCCTGCGCGACGAGCAGGGGCGCCGCCGCGCGCAGATCGACGTGCGCGATCGGCAGCTGGTCACCCAGGCGTGGGACGCGCAGGGGCGCGAGGAGCGCTACGAGGAGGCGAAGCTCGCCAAGTCGCTGGCCGCCAACCGCGAGCTGCCGTTCATCATGAACCTCTTCGCGGTGGGCATCGGCATCCAGTGAGCCGGCGCCGCGCTCACCCCGCCGACACCACCGGCGGGATCGCGGCGGCCCAGGGCCGGGCGGCCTCGAAGGCGGCGGCGGCCCGCAGCACCGCGGCTTCCTGACGCCGGCGGCCGACGATCTGCAGTCCCACCGGCAGCCCGCTGCGGGTGAAGCCGCAGGGGACGGAGATCGCAGGCAGCCCGGTCACGGTGATGCCGTAGGTCAGGAAGAACCACTGCGTGTAGTTGTCGAGCGGCTTGCCGTTGATCTCGGTGGGGTAGGGCTGCTCGACCGGGAACGGCGGCACCGCGACGGTGGGGAGCAGCAGCAGGTCGCGGGTGGTCATGAACTCGCGCACCCGCTGCCAGAGGTTGGTGCGCTGCACCTCGCCGCGGCCGATCTGCTCGGGGGTGAGCGAGAGCCCCTGCTTGATGTTCCACACCAGGCCCTTCTGCATGGCCGGCTCCCACTGCGCGAGCTTGTCGGCGTGGCGCGCCACCATGCTGAGCCCGCGGCTCGCCAGCACGATCTCGTTGACACAGCCGAAGTCGGGGCAGCCGCGCTCGACCCGTACCCCGAGCGAGCGGAACACGCGGGTGGCCCGCTCGGCCACCGCGGCGACCTCCTCGTCGACCGGGATCAGGCCGCCGAGATCCGGCGTCCACGCCGCGCGCCAGCCCTTGACCGCGGGCCGCTGCACCGCGGCGGTGAAGCGGCGCGGGTCGACGTCGTAGGAGAGGGGCGCGCGGTCGTCGGGCCCGGCCATCGCGCTCAGCATGAGGGCCACGTCGCCCACCGTGCGGGCCATCGGTCCGGTCACGCTCAACGAGTCCCACGCGAGATCGGCGGGGTAGACCGGGATCAGGCCGGGAGTGGTCCGGAAGCCGACGACCCCGCAGAAGGCGGCCGGGGTGCGGAGCGAGCCGCCCAGGTCCGAGCCCTGGGCGAGCGGGCCCATGCCGGTGGCCAGCGCCACCGCGGCGCCGCCGCTCGACCCGCCGCAGGTCAGCGCGGGGTTCCACGGGTTGCGGGTCGCGCCGAAGACCGCGTTGAAGGTGTTGCCGCCGGCCCCGAACTCGGGCGTGTTGGTCTTGCCCACCACGATGGCCCCCGCGGCCTTGAGCCGCGCCACGTAGAGCGCGTCCTCCTCCGGCACGTGGTGCTCGAAGATCTTCGAGCCCCACGTGGTGCGGATACCCTCGGTGGGGGTCAGGTCCTTGATCGAGACCGGCACGCCGTGGAGCGGCCCGAGCGCCGCTCCCTTCCGCTTGAGCGCGGCGGTCGCCTTGCGGGCCGAGGCGAGCGCGGCCTCGCGGGCCACCGTGACGTAGGCGTTCACGCGCGGGTTCACCGCGTCGATGCGGGCCAGCACCGCCTGCATCACCTCGAGCGGTGAGACCGCGCGGGTCCGGTAGAGGCGCTGGAGCGTGGTGGCGGGCAGGAAGCACAGGTCGCGGTCGGTCACGGGGGGTCGCCTGAGCGGCGTCTAGGAGAGAACCTTGCGGGGGTCCAGGGCGTCGCGGAGGCCGTCGCCGATGTAGTTGATGCTCAGCACGGTGAGGAAGATCGCGGTGCCCGGGAAGATGGCCCAGTGGGGCGCGAAGTCGAGGTTGTCCTTGGCGTCGAAGAGGATGCGACCCCAGGTCGGGATGTCGGGCGGGAAGCCCAGTCCCAGGAACGACAGCGAGGACTCGGCGATGATGGCGGCGGCCACGTCGATGGTGCCGGCCACGATCACCGGGCCCACCGCGTTGGGCAGGATGTGGCGGAGCACCTGGCGCAGCGGCGCGGCCCCGAGCCCGCGCGCCGCCTCCACGAACTCCTTCTCGCGGAGGGAGAGGAACTGAGCGCGCACCAGGCGGGCCACCGGCATCCATCGCAGGCCGCCGATGACCACCACCATCAGCATGAACACGCCCATCTCGGGCCCCAGCGCCTTCTTGAGCGAGTCGCGGAAGAGGTACGCGAGCAGCAGGAGCAGGGGGAGCTGGGGCAAAGAGAGGAAGAGGTCGGTGAGGCGCATCAGCACGTGGTCGACGGTGCCGCCCAGCTGGCCGGCGGTGGCCCCGATCATGGTGCCCGCGGTGATCGCGATGAGCATGGCGGCCACGCCCACCGCGAGGGAGATGCGCCCGCCGTAGAGCATGCGGGCCAGCAGGTCCTGCCCGAGGTCGTCGGTGCCGAGCGGGTGGGCCACGGTGGGCGCCTTCAGCTTGGCCTTGAAGTCGATCTCGTCGATGGGCACGCGATACACGAAGGGGCCGGCGATCACCGCGATCACCATCGCGAGCAGGATCGCGGCCCCGAAGCTCGCGAGCCGGTGCTTGCGGAAGCGTCGCCACGCCTCGCTCCGCATCGACTCGGTGCCGCGGGCGCGCGCGGGGGACGCCGCGGGGGAGACCGCCTCGGACGCGACGCCGTTGGGCGGGGTCATCGGCTAGCGGAACGAGATGCGCGGATCGAGCCAGCCGTAGAGCAGGTCCGCCACCAGGTTGAAGATCACCACCAGACAGGAGAACACGAAGGTGATCGCCATGATCACCGGGGTGTCGTTGGCGAGGATCGAGGTGATGAGGAGCGAGCCGATGCCGGGCACCCGGAAGATCTGCTCGGTGATGACCGCGCCGGTGAAGATGCCGGGGATCTGCAGGGCCACCAGGGTGACCACCGGGATGAGGGCGTTCCGCACCGCGTGCTTGAGGATCGTCACCTTCTCGGTGAGGCCCTTGGCCCGCGCGGTGTTGATGTAGTCGAGGCGGATCACCTCGAGCATCGCGGAGCGCACGAAGCGGGTCATCGACGCGCCCTGGGCCAGGCCGAGCACCGCCACCGGCATGAGGGCCTGGCGGGCGTTCTCCCAGTACCAGCGCCAGCCGGTCGCGCCGATGTCGGCGCGGTAGATGAACGGGAGCCAGTCGAGGTAGATGCTGAAGAACAGGATGAACAGGATGCCGGTGAAGAAGGTGGGCAGCGAGAAGCCGACGAACGCGAAGGTCGTCGCGATCTGGTCGAAGAGCGAGTAGGGGCGCATCGCGGCGTAGATCCCGACCGGCAGGGCCACCAGGAGACCCAGGAGCTGGGCCAGCCCCAGGACCCAGAGGGTGGTGGGCAGCCGCTGCATGATCAGGGTGCCCACGTTGATGCGGCTCACGAACGAGAAGCCCCAGTCGCCCTTCATCATCGAGCTGAACCAGCGCGCGTAACGGATCGGGATCGGATCGTCGAGGCCGAACTGATGGCGGAGATTGGCACGGACCTCGGGCGGCACGTTGGGGTTGGTCGCGAGCTCCTCGAAGGGGTCGCCGGGGGCCAAGGCCAGCACCGTGAACAGCACGAGGCTGATCCCCGCGAGCACGGGAATCATGATCAGCACCCGCCTCAGCAAATACTTTGACATGGGGTCAGTCTGCCCGCCGCCGAGGGCGCCAACGAAGCAGATGGGCCTCTCTCGGCCCCCGGGCTAGGCCTCCTTGTACCAGAACGGGAGCTGCCAGAAGTCCGAGTCCCAGCCGCTCTGGGTGAGCTTGAGCTTGTTGCTGACCGCGGAGACGCGCGGCCGCCAGGCCACCGGGATCACCACCACGTTCTTGATCACCATGTCGTTCATCTGGATGAACTGCGCCGCGCGCTTGACCGGATCCACCTCGGCCTCGGCCGCCTTGTAGAGCTTGCCGTACTCCTCGCTCTGCCAGCGCGTGATGTTGCGGCCCTGCCACTTGTTCTCCTTGGACGCGATCTCCCAGGGGGTGAACTGCAGCATGAAGTCCTGGGGATCGGGCATGGTCTCGGTGACCGTGTACATCTGGAGATCGGTGGCGAAGTGTGGGTACGTGTCGAGGTTGGCCGGGTCCGACGAGAAGTACACCGACGCGGTGACCGACTTGATCTCGATCTCGATGCCGGCCTTGGCGCAGGCCTGCTTGACGATCTGCTGGGTCTTCTGCCGGGGGGCGTTGATCGAGGTCTGGTACACCATCTTGAGCTTCTTGCCGTCCTTGGCGCGGATGCCGTCGGCGCCCTTCTTCCAGCCCGCCGCCTCCAGGATCTGGTTCGCCTTGTCCACGTTGAACTCCCAGCGGTTGTTCTTGGACACGAACGGCGCCGGGGCGTTCAGGAAGTTGGCGGTCGTGAGGGCGGTGCGCCCGTAGATCTGCTCCTGCACCGAGGCGCGGTCGACGAGCACGCTCAGGGCCTGGCGCACCGCCGGGTCGGTCAGGAAGGGATGCTTGGTCTTGATGCTGGAGCGCTCGCCGTCGACCTCGGTCCACGGGTCGGTCTGGTTGCACTGGACGTGCTCGACGCTGCCGGTGGTGACGATGTCGGCCCTGCCGCGGCCGCCCTGCTCGAAGCGCTTGAGGATCTCGTCCTCCACCTGCATGTTCCAGGCGTAGTCGTACTCGCCGGTCTGCATGACCGCGCGCGCCGCCGAGACCGCGTCGCCGCCGCCCTTCATCTCGATCGAGTCGAAGAAGGGCCGGTTGGGGACGTGGTAGCTCGGGTTCAGCTCGCCGCGGACGATGTCGCCCGGCTTGAAGTCCACGAACTTGAAGGCGCCGGTGCCGACCGGCTTCAGGTTGTTCGGCGCCTCCCGCGACTTCTCGCCCATGTAGGGCTCGAAGAGGTGCTTGGGGATGATCATGCCGTTGACGCCGCAGAACGCGTTGGCCCAGAACGGCACCGGCTTCTTGAACACGAGCCGGACGGTGTGGCTGTCCAGCACGTCGATCTTCTCGATGTCGGTGTAGGAGCCGATGGTCCGCGCCGCGGTCTTCGGATCCTTCACGAACTCCCAGTTGAAGACCACGTCGGCCGAGGTGAACGGCTTGCCGTCGTGCCAGGTGACGCCCTTCTTGAGCTTCCACGTGACCGACCGGGCGTCCTTGCTCACGCCGCCGTTCTGGACCGACGGCACCTCGGCGGCCAGCACCGGGAAGAGATTGCCCTCCGGATCGTAGGAGGCCAGCGGCTCGTAGAAGATGCGCGAGCCGTCCTGGTCCTTGGTGCCGGTCGCGAAGTGCGGGTTCAGCAGGGTCGGCGCCTGCCACCAGAGGACCTTGAGCTGCCCGCCCCCGCCGCGCTTGGTGGGGTTGAACATGATGCCCTTGGTCTGGGCCTGAGCGACCCCGGCGGATGCCAGCATCTGAGCGGCCAGCGGAGCGGTCACCCCGACCGCCAGCATGGCCTGGACGAACTCTCGGCGACTCAGGATTCCGGCCTTGACCTGGCCGATCATGTGCCTCAGTTCACGCTCTTGCATCGATGGTCCTCCCTGGGTGGGTCTTCGGCGACCGGCTGGATGGCCTCTTATACGGCCTCGGCGCCGAAACTGTCAAGATGGGCGCTAGGTTCCGCTACCCCTGCCGGGACCAATGCGACAGCCGCCAGAAGGTGGACTCCCAGCCGGACAGATCCATCCCCCGCAGGTTGGCGACCGACACCGAGGCGCCGTTGCGCCACAGCACCGGGATCACCACCGTCCCCTGGATGATCAGGTCGTTCATCTTGACGAAGAGCGCGGCCCGCTTGATCGGGTCGAGCTCGGTGTCGGCCGCGGAGTAGGCGCGGTCGTACTCCTCGTTGCGCCAGCGCGTGACGTTGCGCCCCTGCCACTTGTTGGCCTTCGAGGCCAGCTCCCAGGAGACGAACTGGTTCATGAAGTACTGCGGGTCGGGCGCGTTCGGCCCGTTCGTGTACATCTGGAGGTCCGAGTAGAAGTGGGGGTAGGTGTCGGGGTTGGCCGCGTCCGACGAGAAGAACACCGACGCGGTGACCGACTTGATCTCGATTTCGATGCCCGCCTTGGCCGCGGCCTGCTTGACGATCTGCTGGGTCTTCTGCCGGGGCGCGTTGATCGAGGTCTGGTACACGAGCTTGAGGCGCTTGCCGTCCTTGGCGCGGATGCCGTCGCCGCCGCGCTTCCAGCCCGCCGCCTCCAGGATCTGGGCGGCTTTCTCCACGTTGAACTCCCACCGCATGTTGGACGAGCGCACGCGCGGCGGGGCGTTGAGGTAGTTCGCGCTCGTCTGCCCCTGGCGCCCGTAGATCTGCTCCTGCACCGCGGAGCGGTCCACCAGGAGGCTCAGGGCCTGGCGCATTGCGGGGTCGGACAGGAGCGGGTGGGTGGTCTTGGAGCTCGAGCGCTCGCCGTCGACCTCGGTCCACGGGTCGGTGGTGTTGAGCTGGATGTGCTCGACGTTGCCGGTGGCCCAGATGTTGACCCGGCCCTTGCTGCCCTGCTCGAGCCGCACCAGGATGTCGTCCTCGACCTGCATGTTCCACGCGTAGTCGTACTCGCCGGTCTGGAGCACCGCTCGCGCCGCCGACACCGCGTCGCCGCCGCCCTTCATCTCGAGCGTGTCGAAGTAGGGCCGGTTCGGGACGTGGTAGCTCGGGTTGATCTCGGCGCGCACCACGTCGCCCGGCTTGAAGTCGACGAAGCGGAAGGGCCCGGTGCCGACCGGCTTGAGGTTCGCGGGCGCCTCGCGGGATTTGGCGCCGCGGTAATTGTCGAAGTGGTGCTTGGGCACGACCAGGCCGCGGACGCCGCAGAAGGCGTCGGCCCAGAAGGGCTGGGGCTTGGTGAAGACGAGCTTCACCGTGTAGGGATCGGGGGTCTCGATCTTCGCGATCTCGCGGAACGAGCCGCTGGTGACCGCGGAGGTGGCCGGGTCGGACACGTACTCCCAGGTGAACACGACGTCGTCCGCGGTGAACGGCTTGCCGTCGTGCCAGGTCACGCCACGCTTCAGCCGCCAGGTCACCCAGGTGAGATCCTTGGAGAGCGTGCCGGCCGAGACGCTCGGCACCTCGGTGGCGAGGATGGGGACCACGTTGCCGTCCGGGTCGAAGCTGGCCAGGGGCTCGTAGAAGATGCGCGAGGCGTCCTGGTCCTTGGTCCCGGTGGCGAAATGCGGGTTCAGGAGGGTGGGCGCCTGCCACCAGAGGGTCTTGAGCAGCCCACCGCCGCCGCGCTTCGTCGGGTTGAACACGGGCGCCTTCGACTGGGCCTGCGCCACCCCAGCCGAGGCCAGCATCTGGGCCGCGAGGGGGGCCGTGAGCCCCAGCCCGACCATGGTCTGGACGAAGGCGCGGCGGCCGAGGCGGCCCGCCCGGACCTGGGCGATCAGCTCGCGGAGTACGTGATGGTCCATCGTGGGGGGTCCTCGTCTTCGTCTGGCGTTAGAGGGCGGCGATCACCGCGTCGGCGCACTCGCGCGTCGAGGCGGACCCGCCGATGTCGCGGGTGTGGGCACGGGGATCGGTGAGCGCGCGGGCTACCGCGCGGTCGATGCGGTCGGCCGCCGCGGTCACCGCGGGGTCTCGATGCTGCAGGCCGAGCCAGCGGCAGAGGAGCGCGGCCGAAAGGACGGCCGCGATCGGGTTGGCCACGCCCTTGCCCGCGATGTCGGGGGCGCTGCCGTGGCAGGGCTGGAACAGCGCGTAGCGGTCGCCCACGTCGCCCGAGGGGGCGAGCCCGAGACCGCCCACGGTGGCGGCGCCCAGGTCGGAGAGGATGTCGCCGAACATGTTCTCGAGCACGATCACGTCGTAGCGCCACGGGGCCTGCACCACGTACATGCTCATCGCGTCCACGTAGGCGAAGTCGGTGCGCACGTCGGGGTAGTCGGCCGCGGTCTCCTGGAACACCTGGCGGAAGAACGCGTAGGAGCGGAACACGTTGGCCTTGTCCACGCAGGTGACCCGGGTGACCCCGTCCGCGGGCGCCCCGTGCCCACGCACCCGCGCGGTCTCGAAGGCGCGCCGCACCACCCGCTCGGTGCCCTTGCGGGTGATCACCAGGGTGTCCACCGCCAGCTCCTCGCCCACCTTCGAGCCGCCGCCGAGCGAGGCGAAGAGGCCTTCGGTGTTCTCGCGGAGGATCACGTAGTCGATGCGCCCGCCCGCGGGCAGGCGCAGCGGGCTCGGCACGCCGGGGTAGAGCTTGACCGGGCGCATGCCCGCATAGAGGTCGAGGACCATCCGCAGCGTGATCTGGGGGGTGAGCTCGGTGCCGTCGGCGTGGCGGATGTCGGGGAGGCCGGCCGCGCCGAACAGGATCGCGTCGACCGCCCGGCAGAGGTCGACCGTCTCGCGGGGGAGATCCTCGCCGGTGCGCCGGTAGAGCGCCGCGCCCACCTCCGCCGCCTCGAACGAGAAGTGGAGCCCGTCGCCTTGCACCGCCTCGAGCACCCGCACCGCCTCGTCCAGCACCTCGGGGCCGATGCCGTCGCCGCCGATCTGAGCGATCTTGTAGTGGCTCAAGCCTTGGTGGTCAGCATGCGGATCGCGACGTCGAGGGCCTCGAGCATGCTTTCGGGGTTGGCGATGCCCTTCCAGGCGCGGTCGAAGGCGGTGCCGTGGTCCACCGAGACGCGCAGGAACGGCAGGCCCACCGTGACGTTGACGCCGGAGAGCCCGGTCCACGTGCCGCTCTTCTCGTCGTAGTTGAAGCCGAGGGTCTTCACCGGTACGTGGCCCTGGTCGTGGTACATCGCCACCACGATGTCGAACTCGCCGCCCCGCGCGCGCGAGAAGAGCGTGTCGGCGGGCAGGGGGCCGTACACGTCGAGGCCCGCCCGCCGCGCGTCCTCGATGGCGGGGAGGATTTGGGTCTTCTCCTCGTCGCCGAAGAGCCCGTCCTCGCCCGCGTGCGGGTTGAGCCCGCACACCGCGATGCGGGCCCGCGGCCGCCCGAGCCCGGTCATGGTCTGCTGGGCGAGCTGGATGACGCGGCCGACGCGCTCGCGCGTCACCAGATCGGGCACCCGCCGGAGGGCCACGTGGGTGGTGACGTGGATCACCCGCAGCTCCTTGCCCAGCAGCAGCATGGCGAAGTCCTTGGTCGACGTCAGCCGGGCCAGGATCTCGGTGTGGCCGGAGTGCTGCACGCCCGCGGCGGCGAGCGCCTCCTTGTTCACCGGCGCGGTGACGATGCCGTCGATCTTCCCCGCCTGGCAGAGCCGCACCCCGGTCTCGATGTAGGCGTAGGCGGCGCGCCCCGCGTCCGCGCTCACGGTGGACTTGGGCAGCGTGGCGCAATCCACGTTGCCGAGGTCGAGGCACTCGAGCTGGCCGGGCCGGAACTCGCACGCCTCCACCGAGGAGACCGCGTGCAGGCCGAGCGGCGAGCGGAGCAGGGCCAGGGTCGCGGCCATGACCGAGCGATCGCCGATCACCACCGGGCGGCAGGCCGCGGTGACCTCCGGATGGGCCAGGGCCTTCGCGGTGATCTCGGGGCCGACCCCGGCGGGATCGCCCATGGTGATGCCGAGCACGGGAACGCGAGCAGCCGTCACGGGGTTCCTCCCAGGAGCGTGGTGAAGAGGTCGGGTCCGCCGAACCCGCCCGCCTTGGTGAGCACGGGCAGGACGCGCGGGCCCGCGAGGGCCAGGCGGCCCAGGGCCAGACCGGGGCCGGGCGCGCCGAGCAGCTCGAAGCGCTGCGGCCGCAGCGCCTGGATCAGGGCGTGGGCGGTCTCGCCGCCGGTGACCGCCAGGAGGTCGGCGGACGCGCGCTCCAGGATGCGCGCGGCGGCCTGCGCCACGCGCGCGGCCATCGTCTCGCGCGGGGCGGGCGCGCTGCCGCTGGCCACCACCGCGGGGCCGCCGCGGCCGAGCGCGGCGATCGCGGCGTCGACGTCGCCCTCGCCGCGGGCGTCGACGGTCACCACCGCGGCGCCCGCGCGGGCGAGGGCGTCGAGCTGGGCGCGGCTCGCGGGGTGGAGGCTGCCCACCACCACGAGCCGGGCCGCCCCCGCGGGCAGGGCCACCGCCGGCCCGATCAGCCCGAGCGCGTGGCTCAGCGCGCGCCCGAGGCCCGCGGAGCCCGCGGCCAGCGTGCCCGGGACCGCGAGCGCGGCCGCGGCCAGGCTCGCGAGATCGGCGTCGGTCTCCGCGTCGGCGGCCACCACCGCGCCGCGGTGCTGCTCGAGCAGATGGACGATCTTCTCGTGCCCGGCGCGGACGTCGTCGAGGGCGAGCGAGACCACCGGCACGCGGCCGGCCAGCAGCGCGGCGAGCTCCGAGCTGGCGCCGCGGAAGCCGGGATCGCGGGCGATGGGAGATTCGTGAACCGGAACGGAGTCGACGAAGAGACGACCATGACGGACCACGCGGCGCTCGGCCGGGAAGGCGGGGCAGACCAGCGCGCCCGCGAACGGCGGCCCGTGCTCGAGCAGCGCGGCCACCTCCGCGGCCACCGGGCCGCGCATCGTCGAGTCGATCTTCTTGAAGACCGGGCCGGCCGCGAGCCGCGGCCGGAGGCGCCGTGCCGCCTCGCGGAGGACGGCGGCCGCCGCCGCGTCGGGGAGCATGCGGGTCTCGGTGTCCACCGCGAGGACCGCGCGATCGTGCGCCTCGAGCACCCCGGGCACCGTCACCGCGACCGGCCCCGCGCCCGCGAACAGGCAGCCCGTGTCGCAGGCGCCGGTGAGGTCGTCCGCGAGAATCGTCACCGCGGGGAGAGGCGTCGCCGCCATGAGTGCATCACCCTACCATAGAATCGCGAAGCCGCCGATCGAGCGCCGGGGCCCCGGGCCCGCGCGGGCCGAGGTGTATACTGGCCGAGTGAAAAGCCGCGTCGTCGTGGCGCTCGTCGCCCTGGCCGCGGTGCTCCTGCCCGGTCGGATGGCCGCGGCCGAGGATCCGGTGGCGGCCCTGTCGCTCATCCGGCCCAAGCCGGTCAAGGACGCCCCCGATTTCCAGGTTCGCACCCCGGACGATCGTCAGATCCACCTGGCCGATCTGCGAGGCAAGGTCGTCTTCCTGAACTTCTGGGCGACGTGGTGCGAGCCCTGCCGGGAGGAGATGCCGAGCATGGAGCGCCTGCACCGGGCCTACAAGGATCGCGGCCTGGCGGTGGTGGCGATCTCGCTCGACTCGCAGGGCGCCTCGGTGGTGAACCCGTTCGTCAAGAAGTTCGGCCTCTCGTTCCCGGTGGGCCTCGATCCGAAGATGGCGGTGCGCGAGACCTACGGGGTCTGGGCGGTGCCGTCGACCTTCATCATCGATCGCAAGGGCAAGCGCGTCCTCTTCGCCAACGGCTCGCGCGAGTGGGACGGCAAGGCCGCGCACGCCCTCATCGAGTCGCTCCTCAAGTGAGCGAGTCGCTCGGCGTCCTGGTCGCGTTCTCGGCGGGGCTCTTCTCGTTCCTCTCGCCCTGCGTGCTGCCGCTCTTCCCCTCGTACCTCTCCTTCATCACCGGGATGTCGGTCGATCGGCTCACCAACGAGGTCACCGCGGGCGACCGCACCCGCGTGCTCCTGCACTCGGTGGCCTTCATCCTGGGCTTCAGCGTGGTGTTCGTGAGCCTGGGCGCCTCCTTCAGCGCGGCGGGCCACTTCCTGCTCGACTACCGCGACTGGATCCGCGTCGGGGGCGGGCTGCTGATCGTCGTCTTCGGCCTCTACATCGCGGGTGTGCTGCGCATCGGCCTCTTCGGCCGGACCCAGCAGCTGCAGATCCGCAGCAAGCCCGCCGGCCTGCTCGGCTCCTTCCTGGTGGGGCTCACCTTCGCGATCGGCTGGACTCCATGCGTGGGCCCGATCCTGGGCTCGATCCTCACCCTGGCCAGCAACGACAAGACGGTGGGGCAGGGAATCACCCTGCTGCTCTGCTATTCGGCCGGCCTCGGCGTGCCGTTCCTGCTCTCCTCCATCGCCCTCGGCGGCTTCCTCCGCTTCTTCAAGCGCTATCGCCCGTTCATCCCGACGGTGGAGCGGGTGGCGGGCGTGCTCCTGATCGTGGTGGGCGTGCTGGTGGCCACCAACTACTACGTGCTCCTGAACTCGTGGGCGATCAGCCTCACCCCCGAGTGGCTGCTCAAGCGTCTCTAACCGACGGAGGCCGCGCATGGTCGTCAACCGGATAGGGCCCCTCTCGAGCGCGAAGGTGGTCGGCCTGCTCTACACGATCGTGGGCCTGGCGATGGGCGCGCTGCTCTCGCTGGTGGCCGCCATGACCGGCCTCGGTCAGGGCGGGGGCTCCCCCGCCGGCCCGCTCTTCGGGATCGGGGCGGTCGTGTTCCTCCCGATCACCTACGGGATCATGGGCTTCGTGATGACCCTGATCATGGCCGCGCTCTACAACGGCCTGGCGAAGCTCGTGGGCGGGGTGGAGATCGACGTGGGCTGAGCCGCGTCCGGCTCAGAGCCCGCCGAGCCAGCGCGCGATCTCGTCCTGGACCTGGGCGAAGACCTGCGGCTGGGACACCGGGCCGCGCTTCGGCACCTTGAACGAGTGGTCGCCGTCGGCCACGACGTGCACACGCACCGATGGGCCGAGCGGGGCCAGGATCGGCGCGAGCTCCTCGGGCGTGCCGAACGCGTCGCGCGCGCCCTGCACGAAGAGCATCGGCTCCCGGATGCGCGCGAGGTGCGCGGCCCGCAGCTTCTCCGGCTGGCCCGGCGGGTGGAGCGGGTAGCCGAGGAACACGAGGCCGGCCAGCCCGTCGAGCCCGGCGGCGGCGACGTGCGAGGCCATGCGTCCCCCGAGTGATTTGCCGCCGATGACGAGCCGGCTCTCCCCGGTGGCGGCCCGGCCGCGCACTGCCTCGATGACCGCCCGGAAGCAGGCCTCCAGGATCGGCGCGCGATCGGGGAGCCGGCGGCCTTCTTCCATGTACGGGAAGTTGAACGTCACGGTCGAGATCCCCCGCTGCGCCAGGGCTCCGGCGAAGTCGACCATGAAGTCGCTCGTCTGGGGGGCTCCCGCCCCGTGGCCCAGCACCAGGGTGAACGGGGTGGCGGGTGCGGTGGCGGGGTAGCGCAGCGCGGTCACCGCGCCGGAGGCCACGGCGACCTGGATCGACTCGGGCACGGCAATCGACGTTGGCACGGCTGGGCTAGCCGAGCAGATTCTCGGCTGCCTCCATGAGCGTCTCGGAGAGGGTCGGGTGCGCGTGGATCGTGGCCGCGACGTCCTCGACCAGGGCCGCGGTCTCGACCGCGAGGGTCGCCTCCGCGATCAGCTCCCCCGCGCCGGGCCCCACGATGCCGACGCCGATGACGCGTCCGGAGGCGGCGTCGGCCACCAGCTTGGTGAGCCCGTCGGCGCGCCCGATCGTGGCCGCGCGGCCGGACGCCGCCCACTGGAATTTCGATACCTTGGTCTCCATTCCCTGACTCTTGGCCTGAGCCTCGCTGAGCCCGCACCACGCGATCTCGGGGTCGGTGAACACCACCGCCGGGATAGCCACGTTGTCGAAGGCGGCGGGCTGTCCGGCGAGGACCTCGGCCGCGACCTTGCCCTGCCGCATCGCCCGGTGGGCCAGCATCGGCTCGCCGGTCACGTCGCCGACCGCGTAGACGTGGGGGTCGTCGGTCCGGCAGCGATCGTCGACCTGGACGAAGCCGCCGCGGTCGGTGAGCTGGACGCGAGTCGCCTCGAGCCCGAGGCCACCGCTCCGGGCGCGCCGGCCCACCGCGACCAGCACCCGGTCGAACGCCTGGGGCTCCTGGCCCTCGAGCGCGGCCTCGATGCGGTCGCCGGCCTCGCGCAGCCCGGTCACCTTCGTGCGCAGGTGCACGGCCGCGAACAGCCGCTCGATCCGGCGCTGGAGGGGCTGCACCAGGTCGCGGTCGACGCCGGGCAGGAGCCCGTCGGTCATCTCGACGAGGGTGACGCGGCTGCCGAGCGTCGCGTACACCGTGCCCAGCTCGAGCCCGATGTAGCCGCCGCCGATCACCAGCAGCCGCTCCGGGATGTCGGGCAGCTCGAGCGCGGCGGTCGAGTCCATGAC
>Ga0210384_10001326_pt1 | contig 34112 bp, 35 predicted proteins | sample IncBWH2MmetaG_FD_160574 | JGI IMG/M metagenome (GOLD analysis project Ga0210384, IMG submission 160574) | Forest soil microbial communities from Barre Woods Harvard Forest LTER site, Petersham, Massachusetts, United States - Inc-BW-H-2-M | ecosystem: Environmental > Terrestrial > Soil >...
CAGGCGCTGATGAAGCTGGAATATACGCCGGAGCAGACCAGCGAAATCGTTTCCTACATCGACAAGAACGGAAAGATCGAAGGCGCGCCGTACTTGAAGATGGAAGATTATCCGGTATTTGATTGCTCGCTGGCGCCGATGGGGGGCGGGCGGTCGATTACCTGGACGGGGCACGTGAAGATGATGGCGGCGGCGCAGCCGTTCCTGTCGGGCGCGATCTCGAAGACCATCAACATGCCGGAGGAATCGACGATCGAAGACATCATGAACGCGTACATTGAATCGTGGAAGGTGGGGCTGAAGGCCGTGGCCATCTACCGCGACAATTCGAAGCGTTCGCAGCCGCTGAATGCGGGCGGAAAGAAGGAAGAGAAGGCGGCAGCGACCGGGACGGGCGTTGCGGAAGCCGCGGCGGTGGTGGAACACATGCAACGAGAACTGTTTGCGCGCGCGGTGCGGGAGAAGATGCCGGTGGAGCGGGCGTCGGTGACGCACAAGTTCAGCGTGGGCGGGCACGAAGGCTACATCACTGTAGGGATGTACGAGGACAATCGTCCGGGCGAGATTTTCATCAAGATGTCGAAGGAAGGGTCGACGCTTTCCGGGGTGATGGACGGGCTGGCGCTGACGATTTCGCTAGGGCTGCAGTACGGCGTGCCACTGAAAGTGTTTGTGGACAAGCTGCTGAATACGCGGTTCGAACCTTCGGGAATTACACCGAATCCGAACATTCGATTTGTGTCGTCGGTGCTGGACTACATTGCGCGGTGGCTGGGCGGCCGGTTCATTTCGGCGGACTACTTGAAGCTGAACGGTGAACAGGTTGCGGCTGCGCAAGCTCACACGCCTCCTGTTACGCCATCTTCGGCGTTGGGGAGCGGAGCAAATTGGACGCCAGAGCCACTTAAGCCCACGAACGCGCATGAAGGCGCGCCAACGTGCAGCGAGTGCGGGATGCTGATGGTGCCGAACGGGGCATGCTACAAGTGCGAGAATTGCGGGAGCACGAGCGGATGCAGTTGAGGAAGGAAAGACAGGTGAGAGCACACTCGCGATGAGCGCACTCCCATCGGGTTCAGGCATAGCCGCACGGCTCGCCCCGGCAAAACCAAAGACGCGCGGGTTTCTGCACATCGTGCGGCACGGCGCGGGACCCCAGGCCATTTACATTTTGACGTATCACCGGCTGGACCGCGAAGGCTTGCCTGCAAAACCGGCGCTGGCGGAAGGCGCGCAGGCGCTGATCGAATTGCTGGAACGGATTGGCGTGGATTTTCACTTAAGCGAAGTGCGCGGGGCACTGGAAGATATTCTTCGGCTCGGCTCAGCCAACATCCCCGATCTGTGGCTCAGCGATGAGGAGATGCTAGAGAAAGGCCTCGTCGAGGGCTAGGGTCAAGCTGCAACTGTGAGCGAAAAGGCCGGAGGCGGTTGCTTCCGGCCTTTTTGCTTTTTCAGAAGAGAAAATGCTGTCAGGGAATAGTTATTCAGTTGCCGGAATTGCCGTCGGCGCGTGACGGAATCGGCGCCAAACGAGCCGGATGGGAAAAAAGAGAAGAGCAAGCCAGAAAAACAGAGGTAAGCCGAATTCGAACAGCGCGCCGACAAAGAGCGCGATCGAGGAGAAGACCGAGCCAATTCCCTCTACAAAGGAGTTTCGAATCTGGAGATATTCTTCCGCGAGATTTGCCTGAAGAGGGGCGCGATAGTCCTCAACCAGCGCAATCGAAATGACTGCCCGCGCAACGGTGGTGACCAAGCCTGTATGCTGGCGCTCGGCTTCCACGACGGCCTCATTGGCTTGGGCGATGTCTTTTTCAAGAGCGACGGCATCACGCAGGTCCCCTTTTCGCTCGCGCTGCAATTTCTGAAGCCGGGAGAGATTTGTTTGTGCCAGGGTGAGACGTCTTGCTGCCGTAGCGAGCTTGACGGCAGAGTCTTCGCCGGACTCCGAGATGGCTTCGATGCGCCCCAGCGTTTTCAGATCGGAGAGAGCGCCGTCAAAATCGCTCGAAGGCACGGAAACACTTGCCGACAGGGCGCGGCCAAGGCCGGAGCGGCTTTCTGTCTGCAAGTCTTCGAGATAGCCCTGATGAATGGAAACAAGCTGATGAAGCGTCGCGACGGAATGGTCGAAATCCGAGGTACGAGTACGAAGCTCGGCACTGCGAGCAATCCATGATCCGCTTGCTACGCCTTTTTGCAACATAGGGCGAGCATCCCAAGGTACGAAGGCGGAAAGACCAGTGCTTTTCGAACTCGCGATGCCCTTGAATATCGATTCCACAGCGATGCGCGCACTAATCATGGAGGCCGTGATGAACGCGGCGAGAGCGACGACTGCGATGACCAAGCGCTTTGCGAAGGAACGACGAGGATTGGATTCGGACATGGATGCCTCATGACGCCAGGCCTTAGTGACTGCGGTCACGGATGCGAAGCGCTACAGAAATAGAGGCCGCCGAACGATAAAAGTTCCCGGGAACCGAATGGGAACATCGGTCACGGGGATGTTTTCGAACGCAAAGCATAAGCAAGAAAAGGCGGGACGCGGTTGCCTCCGGCCTTTTTGTTTGGCTTCAGCGATTCAAAGCGAAGATGACGTCGATGGTGGTATCCACTTCCACGGGCTGGCCGAGCAGCATGGTCGGCGTGTAACGCCATTGGCTGACTGCCTGGATCGAGGATTTGGCAAGCGAACAGTAGCCATGCAGCACCACCAACTGTGAGATGGAACCATCCTTGCCAATAATTGCGTGAAGCCTGACCGTACCCTGAAGATGCTCTCTGCGGGCGGTCTCCGGGTACTCTGGCTGAATTCTTCGAACGATTCTTGCCGCCTGAACATTGCCGCCAACGCGAACCAGATTCGGGCTCTTGTCCGGTGGAGCTGAGGTGACCTCAGTGGCCATGTTGGTGTCGTGCCGCTGAACGTATGGAAAATGGTCTGGAACCCGGGGAGCCACAGCGTAACGGAAAGCTCCGTCGACATAAACAACAGTGAACAATCGAAGGAAACGGTCTCCATTCCTCAGACGCAGCTCATAGAGCGGCACGGGTTGCAGACGCAACTGCAGCGTGCCAAATGCGCTTTCGCCCGCGTTGTCGTCGCAATTCTCTGCAAAACGCGCGGCCGTTACGTCCGTGAAATCGCTCTGAATGGCATCGAAGAAGAACTTGAGAATCTGCTTAGGAAGAGTGTTTCGTCCGGCGGTGTACTTGGCGCCTTCATCCCTGGCGATAACCGGCCCAAACGTCTGAAGGTACCAGGTTGCGGGGTCCGGGAGAACCATGCTTTCCGCCAATTCGGAGGCGCGGGATTCATGGCCGTCCTTTTCTGCTTTGATGATGTCCTTGGCGAGACGTTCCAGACCGTGAGTACTGTCAGGATAGTCGAGACCGGCGGGCTTTGGGGAGTTGGCCGATGTGGGCGCAGAAGCAGCTTCCTGCGCGCGGGTCGGGAGGGCCGTAACGAAAGATAATAGCGAAAGCAAACATGCCGTAGGAAATGGGCGGAGCACGTATTCAGTTTCTATACAGTGGCCGCGCACCGCAAGAACAAGTTTGTGGAAGAGCTGGTGCGAAGACGCCGAAGTAACGCTGCCTCCACGGCCGTGCGTTTGGATTAGCGGGGACGAGGGCGGAGCGGTGGACGTGCGGTGAGGGAGCGGGGGCGCATGCGGAAGCGCGGGCCGAGGGGCGGAGGGACGTTGCGGAGGAAATCGCCGCAGCAGGGGCAGTGGCCGTCGCTGCCGAGGGGAGTGGTGAAATCGGCGCGCATCCATTGGCCGCGGGCGTCGCAGAGCGGATTGATGCACTGCACGGTAAAGCCGGGCAAATATTGCATGTCGTCTCCCTCAGAGGCCGCAGGCTCGAAAAGACCGAGCCCCCTGGCGGCCGATCCCCACGTTTGAGTCCAATCGAAAGAAGGCCGCGTTCCAAAGATCGCGGCAAACACTTTCATCAGGGACGCGCGGGAACAGTGCGAATGATGGGGCGGATTGTGGCGCGAGAGGGCTGTGGTGTCAAGAGAAAAGACTACAAGATATTGTGGTAAGGTTGCGGGGGCGAAAGCCGGTGACTGGTGGCTGGTGACTCGTGACTGGTGAAGACACGCCGGGGCGCGACAAGAAGCTGCAAGGATCGGCCAAGATATTAAGCAAGTTCATTTCACGTAGTAAGGGGTGAGGGTGGCGCGGCTCGAATGGTGTGTGGAGAGGCCGCGAGACGGAGGGAAAGATGCCGACAACGACGAGATTTGATTTGGGTGGCGGGGGAATGCCGAGTATTCCCGGTGCCGCGAGGAAAATATTGCAGCTGGCGATTCTGGTGCTGGTGATTATCCTGTTGATGGCGAGCACGACGTCGATTCCCACGGGGAACGTGGGAGTGCTGACGCTGTTCGGACGCGTGACGGGCGATGTGCTGTCCGAGGGGATTCACCTGATCAATCCGCTGAAATCGGTGGAGAAGCTCTCGGTGCAAACGCAATCCGTGAAAGAAAGCGCCAACGTGCCTTCGAATGAAGGACTGATCCTGGCGCTGGACACCTCGCTGCTTTTCCGGCTGGACAAAGCGATGGCGGCGAATGTGTACCAGACGGTTGGCGCGGATTACGCTGAGAAAATCGTGGAGCCGACACTGCGGGCGGCGATTCGCGCGTCGACTTCGGCGCACTCGGCGAATGCGCTCTATACGAATGCGCGCGAACTGGTTCAGAAACAAATTCTTGACGAGCTGACAGCACAACTAGCGCCGCGCGGCGTGATCGTGGAAAACGTGCTGTTGCGGGACGTGCAATTGCCGGCGATGCTCAAGAGTTCCATTGAGGCGAAGCAGCAAGCCGAGCAGGATGCCTTGCGGATGAGCTTCATCCTGCAGAAGGAAAAGCAGGAAGCGGAGCGCAAGCGCATCGAAGCGCAGGGCATCGCGGACTTCCAGAAAATCGTGGCGGCGGGCATCAGCCCGCAATTGTTGGAGTGGAAAGGCATCGAAGCCACGGAAAAGCTGGCGGCGAGTTCGAACGCGAAGGTTGTCATTATCGGAAATCCGAAGAACGGGCTTCCGCTGGTGCTGGAGCCGAAGTAGGAGCCGCGGGCTGGTGGAGGCCGGGCAGTAGTGCGGTGCGAATCCGCGGAAATCCTTCCGAATCAGTTAGCTAAGAGACATGGCGGGGGTCAGACGCTTTGGTTTTTGGGGCGTCTAAGGAAGTACGAAGATTTTCGTTGACAATACGAAGGTCTTCGTAATAGCCTCGGCGCATGACACACGAACCATTGCAGAAACCCACGGCTTCGGAACTGGAAATCCTGCGCGTGTTGTGGACGCGGGGGCCATCCACGGTGCGCGAGGTTCATGAATCGCTGCGCGAGCAGAAGGCGCTGGGTTACACGACAGTACTGAAATTGCTACAAATCATGATCGCCAAGGGCACGGTGCGTAGAAACGAAGACCAGCGCGCGCACGTCTACGAAGCTTGCCTGCCGGCCACGGAAACCAAACGACAACTTGCGGGTGACGTGTTGCAGCGCGTGTTCGAGGGCTCCGCGAGCGAACTGATGATGCACGCGCTTGCAGGCCGGCGAACGTCTAAAAAAGAGCTGGAAGAGTTACGCCGCCTTCTGGATGAGTACGAAGGGAGAACGCCATGACGAACTTCGCCCATTGGGTTTCACCGGAAGTGATGCGGACACTTGGCTGGACGCTACTGCATTTTATCTGGCAGGGCGCGGCGCTGGCGGCATTGTTCGCAGCGGCGGTGGCGGCTTGCCGGAGTGCGGCGGCGCGCTACGCGGTGGCCGTGGCCACGCTCGTTCTTATGATGGCAGGGCCAGCTATTACATTCACGTGGTTGTATCGGGAAGCGAATCCGGCCGTGCGGTCCGGGGCGCAGGCGGTTTATCCGACGGCAGGGCCAGCGGCGCGAAACGCGACCGTACCTTCCGGCGCCCCGGCCGCTGAAGTTCGAAGCGAACAGCCGACGGGGATGTTGTGGCTGGTGGAGTTGTGGTTCCTAGGCGTGCTGGTATTGAGCTTGAGAACCGCGGGCGGCTTGTTTCTGATCGAGAGAATGCGGCGCAGAGAAATTCAGCCGGTGGGACGCGAGTTGTATCTGAGGTGCATTGCGCTGCAGTTGAGGATGGGTGTGGAGCGCGCGGTGCGCTACTGCGGGTGCCAGAAGCTGGACGCGCCGGCAGTGTTGGGGTGGTTCCGGCCGGTAGTGCTGTTGCCGGCGAGGGCGCTGATGGGGCTGAGCGAAGAGCAGATGGAAGCGGTGATTGCCCACGAGCTGGCACATATCCGGCGACTGGATTGCTTTGTGAATCTTTTCCAGATTGCGGCGGAGACGCTGCTGTTCTATCACCCGGCGGTTTGGTGGGTGAGCCAGCAGATTCGAGCGGAGCGCGAGAACTGTTGCGACGATGAAGCGATTGCTGTGTGCGGCGACGCGGTGAATTACGCGCGCGCGCTGACGTTGATGGAAGAATGGCGGACGGCGCCGGCGTTGATGATGGCGGCGAATCGCAGCCCACTGGCGGAACGCGTGGTGCGGCTGCTGGGGTTGAATGGAGCTACGGGGAGGACGCGCATGGCGGGATTGGGAGTGAGTTGTGTTTGCCTGGCGGGGGCGTTGCTGGCGGGAAATGCGTTTCTGGGCGTGGCGCATGCTTCTCTGGGAAATAGCGCCGCCGTAAAACCGCAGCAGGAAGGCAGCGTGATTGTTGTGAGGCCGGAACCTGCCGCGAAGGAGCGCGCGCCGATAGCGGCGAAGCCCGCACCTGCGGCGCCGAGTGAGCTGGCGCCGAATCCGCAACCTGCCAGCGAGCCGGAGCAGCAAACGGCGAGCGCGGACAAAAAACAATCTTACGTGGAGGCCATGGAGGCTGCGGGGTTCAAGAATCTGGGCGTTGATGAACTGATTTCCATGAAGATTCAAGGTGTCACGCCAGAGTACATCAAGGCCATTCGCGAATTGGGATTGCAGCCCACGGCGGAAGAAATTGTGGGGATGAAAGTCCAGGGGATCACGCCGGAATACGTTCGGGACATGCGGAAGATAGCGGCGAATCCTTCGGTGGAAGAACTGATTGGGATGAAGGTGCAGGGGGTCACGCCGGAATACATCAAGGCGATGCACGATATGGGATTTCAGCCCAACGCGGACGAAATCGTGGGGATGAAGGTACAGGGCATCACGCCGGAATACATTCGCGAGATGAAAACGGTGGATCCGAATCCCACGGTTGAGAGCCTAATCGGAATGAAAGTGCAGGGGATCACTCCTCAATACGCGAAGGAGATGCGTGAACTGGGGCTAAAGGCGGACGCCGAGGAATTGATTGGGATGAAAGTGCAGGGCGTATCGCCTGACTACGTTAAGGAGATGCGGGCGTTGGGGCTGAAGCCGGATACCGATGAGCTGATTGGAATGAAAGTGCAAGGGATCACGCCCGAGTACGTGAAATCGATGCAAGCCGCTGGATTCAAGGACCTGAAATGCGATGAACTGATCGGAGCCAAGGTGATGGGCGTCAACGCAGAGTTTATTGAGAAGGCGCGGAAGCACGGGTTCCAGAATTTGACGCTAGAGAAATTGATTGCGCTGAAGCACGCCGATATTTTCTGAGGTTGGCGGGAAACGCGGAGAGGAGCGACGAGCGATGAGACTCGAACGAATTGCGGGGCTGGTGCTGATCGTGGCGGGAGTGGCGTTGGGAGTTGCGAACTCGACCGGGGGACAAACGCGAAGCGGCGACTGGACGATTCACCGGTCTGACGAGCCGGGCAAAGTGGAATTCTCCCTGATGGATTCGCGAGCTGGGCGGCACTTCCACTACGGTTCGGACTGGCCTGCGAGCGAGTTTGCCGGACTGGATTTCTCGAAGCCCGGACGGCAAGAAGTGCGCTTCACGATTTCGCGCGACGCTGGAAAATTCGAATGCGAAGGATTTCTTCAGGATGGCGAAGGCGCAGGCCTGTTTCATTTCATTGCAGACGCGAAGTATCCGCAAGAGATGAAGGCGTTGGGATTCGAAGGAATCGACAGCGACAAGCAAGTGGCGATGGCCATTCACGACGTCAGCTTGAAATTCGCAAAAGAGATCAAGAGCAAGAATCTGCAGGGGCTGGATACGGACAAGCTCATCGCGTTCAAGATTCACGGAGTGACGCCGGAATTTATCGATGCCATTCGCTCGTCGGGGTTGAATGTTTCGGAGAGCGACAAATTCATTGCGTTCCGGATTCATGGAGTATCGCCCGAGTTCATTTCCGGGATTCGTTCGGCGGGATTGAACATTTCCGATGCCGACAAGTTCATCGCCTTTCGCATCCATGGTGTGAGCCCGGAGATGATTCGCACTCTGCACCAGGCCGGCTACACGCCGGACGCGGACAAGCTGATTGCCATGAGAATTCACGGCGCAACGCCGGAATGGGTCGAGGAGCTGAAAAAAGAGGGCTACGATCATGTGGAGCTCGACAAACTGATCGCGTTTCGCATTCACGGCGTTTCGCCGGAGTTCATTGAACAGCTTCAGAAGCTGGGGTTCGCGCATCCGGAGCCGGATCAGCTGATCGCCATGCGCATACACGGAGTAACACCGGAATTCATCACTGGGCTGCAATCGCGGGGAATGAAAAACCTAACCGTCGACCAACTCGTGAGCCTGCGGATTCACGGAATCGACTAAGCCAGATCCCGCAGCGCACTCGCACGCAACTACCCAACGAAGATCAAGAGAGACGACGAGAAATCTCTTTGAAGAAGCTAAGACTTAGGCGGTGCGGCCGGTGCGGCGGGCTGCGCCAGCTGGAGTTCCGCAAGTTTTGCTTTCAGACGATCAAGAGCCAGCTGCGCTTCACCGACTTGCTGTTTGATGCCATCGACTTTGGCTTTTCCCGCAGTGTCGTGGATGTAGTCGGGCTTGGAGAAATAGTTGTCCTGTTCGAGTGAAAGCTGGCGCTGAAGAAGGTCGAGATCGCCCTGCGCCTGCTTGATCTGCTCTTTTAGCGCGACGAGCTCCTTAGCATTGTCGGAAGCCTTCTCGGTCTGATTCGCGGAGGATGGCGCATTTGCGGCAGCCGGTTGGCCTTGTGTTTCCGGAGTGCCTGGCATTCTGAGCTGCTCTGCCGTGGCGCTCTGTATGTCACCTTTCTTTACTTCCAGATTGTCATCCGTAATGACTTTGGCAGGCTTTTCGGGTTTCTTCTTCTGTTCGCGCGCGCGGCGAGCGGCCTCCGCGACGGACTGAGAATCCTGGGATTGCGCGAAGGAACCTGCAGGAAGCAAAGCGAGAGCCAAGACGACCGAAATGGCTAGGCGCAATGGGATGAAGCGCAACATGGTGCAACTCCTCATAGAAGGCTTAGCTGGGACAATTCTCACGATACGCCCGAAGCGGCCGGAAGAGCAATTCTTCCGCGGAAGGCGGAGCTAATCCGGCAACGGCGAACGGGCGGCTTGCGTGGGCGGTCAGGATGAAGACCACGCCGAGTGCGAGAATCAATGACAGCATTAGACGGAATCGGGCCATGGGAGGACTCCTGGGTGGACAGAGTGGCCCGAAGTCGAGCAGGTGCGATTATACTGAAGCGGCAGAATGCAAAAGAGAGAGTGGGGGGAGCGTGGGAAGTTGCCGAGTGTGAAAATATTTACGCTGCTTCTGTTGATGGCGCCGATGAGCGCGACGAGGAGCTGTGCCCAGGATTCACCGACGGCGCAGGCGCCGGCGGTGAAAAATACAACCAAACCCGCAGCTGCTGGAACCAAAGTGATGAGACCGGAACATCGCTTCTGGGACAAAGAGAACGTCTGGCTGTTTGCCGGAGTGGGTGCGTCGCGAACGCTGGATTATTTTTCGACGCTGAATCTAAGGCGGCGGCACGACCAGGAGATCCTGGTCACCAACGATCTGGTGGACAATCATGCGGCTTTTGCGGTGGTGGAGGCGGCGGGAACCGGAGTCTCGATCGGAGCGTCGTATTTATTCCACCGCTATGGGCATCACAAACTGGAACACTGGACTTCCATTGTGCACATCGGTCTGGCGACGACGGGCGCGGTGCGCAACTACTGCTTGAAAACGGCACATCCAAGGACTTCGCCTTAAGTCTTAACGCATCCAAGAATTGGAAACGTATTTCTGTTTTCGCTCATCTCACTCCATGGTAGGAAAAGTTGGGGTTCGGAGGACGGGTGCGGCATACTCGCGGCACATGGGGGCCCTGGTCGGGGGGGCGCGGGAAACTTTGGCAAGAGAAACGCCAGGAGGGTTTATGGGACGGCGTATTTTCCGTCGCCATTCTTGTTTGATTCTTTTCTCGTGTTTATGTTTTGCCGCAGTTTCACGCTGCTCTACTGAACAAAACTTCGACGCTCCTCTCAACACAACGCTGGCGCAAGCGCCGTCCGCTGAATCGAACAAGAGCGAGCAAGCCGCGACCGAAGAGTACACGCTCTCCCATGAACGTTATGAAAAAGCCGTTGCGTATTCGCGGGCGGGTTATACGTTGTACTTTGTTTCCTATCTTTTCAGCGCGATCGTTCTGATCCTGATTCTCCGCCTGGGAGTGGCGGCGAAATTTCGCGATATTGCCGAGAATGTGAGCGACAAGCGATGGATGCAAGCGTTTGTATTTGTTCCGCTTCTATTCGTCACCATCGACCTTCTTCACTTTCCGTTGCGTGCCTACTGGCATGCGCTTTCGCGGCACTACGAGCAGTCGATACAAGGTTGGGGCTCCTGGCTGTGGGATTGGACGAAAGGGGCGCTTCTGGATACGGCATTTGCGATTGTGATTGTCCTGATTCTGTTCGCGGTGATGCGGCGGAGCCCGCGGCGCTGGTGGCTGTATTTCTGGTTTCCGGCCGTGCTGATTCTACTGGGACTGATCGTCCTGACTCCTCTGGTGATCGATCCGCTCTTCAACAAATTTGAACCACTGAACAAGGAGCACCCGGAGCTCGTATCCTCGATCGAAAAACTCTCGACGCATGCGGGAGTGCCCATTTTGCCGGACCGCATGTTCCTGATGGCGGCAAGCCGGAAGACCAATGCCATCAATGCGTATGTAACGGGATTGGGCGCGTCCAAGCGAGTCGTGATTTGGGACACGACTCTGAAAAACACCACGAATGACGAAGCCTTGTTCATCGTAGGACACGAGCTCGGCCATTATGTGCTGGGCCATGTGGGCCGGGGGTTTCTGATGGGCGCCGTGGGCCTTTTTCTCGCACTCTATCTCCTGTTTCGAGGACTGCACTGGGCCCTCGACCGCTGGGCAAAGGATTGGAAGATCTATGGGCAGGAGGACTGGGCTTGCCTGGCCGTGCTGCTTTTGCTGCTACAGGTGCTGCTGTTTATCTCTTCGCCGGTGATCAACGGGCTCAGCCGGATGGAGGAACACGCGGCGGACGTCTACGGATTGGAGCTGATTCACGGACTGGTGCCGAATTCGGAGAAAGTCGCGGCGCACGCGTTTCAGGTGCTCGGGGAGCTGGATTTAGCGGATCCGAATCCGCCTGCATTCATCACCTTCTGGCTCTATTCCCACCCGCCGCTGGCAGACCGGCTGGTGTTCGCGCACAGTTATGATCCCTGGACAAAAGGGGAATCACCGAAGTATGTGAAGTGAAGATAAGCACGTGGTTTGCTTACCGGTCAGGAGTGCTGCGGCGGAGAGGAGTGCTTACGCGCGAAGGCAGCGACTTTGTTGCGGTTCCCACAGACGGCCATGGAACACCAGCGGCGGCGGTGCGTGCGAGAATTGTCATAAAAGAAAAGGCCGCAACGGGGATTGGCACAGAGCCGCAGACGTGCCCCAGCACCCTCGGCGACCAATTCCGCCGCGGAACGGGCAACTGCCGCCAGCAGCCAATCGAGACCACCCTCGCGCGCGATGAATTCGATTTTCCAGACGCCATTGTCGCTGACAAGCTCGTCGTGTCCTTCGGTGATGCGCAGGATGTCGTTGACGGATTCGACCCATTCAGTGGCAATCTTTTGTTTGCGGTGTATGACCGTGAAGACCTTCCGGAGGGAGGAACAGAGCTGCCGGGCTTTCAGGAGCAATCCTTCCGCGGCTTGCGGATTGGACTGCGGCAGAGCCAGGAGTTGGGCGCCACGTTCTGAGGAGACGACCCGAGAGGCTTCCAGGAAACGAATGAGATCCTCCCAGGATAGGGAGAGCGGGGTGGGAGTGGCGTTGACGAAATCGAGGCAGATCCGCCCAGCAAGTAGGTGGGGCGTGAAAGGGGAAGCGGGCACAAGGCCTCCAATAACCGGTTAACACTAACATAGAGGTTAATCAAGAACAATGGTTAGTCCCGGTCTCTGCTGTAACTTTGTGCGAGCACACGAATCCTATGCCTTGGCAGGCTGGAGTGAATTTCAATGAAAGCTTTCTTTGGCGGATTGATATTTCTAGGCCTCACGATTCTGGTGACCTTCGCGGGCATCCGATCACGGGGGCAATCTTCCCCCGTCCCTTCCGGTGCGCTTCGCACGCCCGTGGTAGTCGAGCTATTTACTTCTGAAGGCTGTTCCAGCTGTCCTCCCGCGGACGCGTTACTCGCAGGGCTGGAGCTACAACAGCCCGTCGACGGTGCCCAAGTCATTGCCCTTGAGGAGCATGTGGATTACTGGAATGAACTGGGTTGGGTAGACCCGTTTTCGTCGCACGGCTGGACGACGCGCCAGTATGTGTATTCTGAAATTCTGGGAAACGGCAACCCGTACACGCCGCAGATGGTGGTGGATGGCCGAACGGAGTTTGTCGGCAACCAGTCGCGGAAAGCGCGGCAGACAATCGCCGAATCGGCGCGAGCAGAAAAGACACAAGTAACATTGCTCCACGGAAATGCCGGTAAGCCGGGAGAGGAGCGCTTGACGGTGAAGATAGGAAAGCTGCCGGGAGCGAAGCAACACGACACTGCGGAAGTCTGGATGGCGATCACCGAAACCGGCCTGCATTCCGCGGTGAAGCGCGGCGAAAACGCGGGAGAAGATTTGCATCACGCGGCGATTGTTCGAAGCATTCAAAAGATCGGCGAAGCGCAGGCCGGAGAAGAAACCTCATTTACGGGAGAGGTGAGCGCAGCAGTTCAAGCCGAGTGGAAACGCGAGAACCTGAAGACGGTGGTCTTCGTGCAAGAGAAAAAGGGCCGCCGCATTCTTGGCGCAGCGGAGCTGCCTGTGGCACGATAAGAGAAGGCCAGCCTGATTTCCGATTAGGGTTCAAGTGATGCTGCTGATCCAGGAATCATTTATTCCTTGGCAACTTAAGAACTAGTGTTGACCGAATCCGCTCCTCAAAGGTTTCTCCTTGAGATAAAACCTTTCTGAGTCTGACGTGATTCAGGCTTACGCCGAGCCGACGCGCGCGTCCGAATTGGACACAGGCTCGCATCTTTTTCTTGAGGTGATCGTTGGATTTTGAACCGTCTCCCGATGTTTCCCCCGCACCGCCCTCTGCGCCTCCGGAAGGACTTCGCGGAAACATTTTTCTGAACAAGGGAGAATTGCGCGCGGGTTGGCGTTTGATGCTCTACGCGGGTTTCGTAGGCGGACTGGTGTTTGCCGGTGGGATCGTGCTTGTGCTTTTTGTGCCGCCCGTGCACAACCACTACTTTCCCGGCTCTTGGTTCACGGAGGAGGTCTTCAGCTTCCTGGTGATCTTTGGGGCGGCGTTGATCATGGCGCGGATCGAGCATCGGCCCGTGGGAGCGTACGGGCTGCCGGTGCGTGGCGCATTCGGAAAGTTGTTCTGGCAAGGCTGGCTGTTTGGGTTGGTGGAAATTTCCACGCTCGCCGGGCTGATTTACGCTTTTGGAGGCTATCGCTTCGGAAGCCTGGCGTTGCAGGGCGGGGATATTATCCGCTGGGGAGTAATTTGGGCGATCGTGTTTGTCTTCGTTGGTCTCTTCGAGGAGTTTTTGTTCCGCGGCTACACACAATTCACGCTTGGAGAGGGAGTCGGCTTTTGGCCTGCGGCAATTCTACTTTCGTGTTCGTTCGGCGCCGTACACTTGGAAAACCGGGGGGAGAACTGGGTGGGCGCCGCGAGTGTGGTGATGACCGGGCTGGTCTTTGCTTTTGCCTTGCGGCGTACCGGCAATCTTTGGTTCGTGGTCGGATGGCACGCAAGCTTTGATTTCGGCGAGACATTTCTTTTTTCTGTGCCGAACAGCGGCCAGCTATTCGACGGCCATCTTTCGAACGCCACCCTGCAGGGCCGCACGTGGCTCACCGGTGGGTCGGTCGGTCCCGAAGGCAGCGTTTTCAGTTTTCTTACGATGACAGTTCTTGCCCTGCTGATTCACTTTCTTTTTCCAGCGAAGAATTCAAATCCAGAGGCGAACTAGAAATTGGAAGTTTGCCTAGTGGACGAGGTCGGAGGCGAAGACGAGTTGCACGCCTTGCGCCTGCGCTTGCGGCAGGACCTCACGCAGAGCCTGGAGCGTTGCGTGATGCGGGTGTCCGATGGCGATAGCTTCTCCCTTTTCGCGAGCGCCGCGCAGAGCCAGCTGCAGCTGCTTGCGGACGGCCGCGACTTCGGGCACATCGTCGAGGAATGGGACATTCCGGAAGCCGGCGCGAACGCCGAATTCCTGCGCCGTTTCAAACGCCACTGTAGCCGCCGTCGTACGGCTATCGACGTAAAAGAGATGGTGGTCGCGCAAGACCGGCATGAGTTCGGACATGAGCCCCGGATCGGAGGTGGCTTGCGAACCTTGGTGATTATTGACGCCAACAACGCCGGGAACATTCTTCAAGAACTGCCCGACGAGTACGGAGACCTCTGCCGGTTGCATCCTAGGATGCAACTCCTGTGCTTCCGGGTGCTCATTCGCAACGGATTGCATCGGCAGATGGAGCAAAACTTGGAAGCCGAGGCGATGTGCTTCTTCGGCAATCTCGATGGAATGCTCGTGATTCGGCAAAACGGAAATCGTCAAGGGGTAATGAAGAGCAAAAATGGCATCAGCGGCAGCGCGATCGCTTCCGAGATCATCGAGAATGACGGCAAGGCGGGGTCCGGAAGACTTACCGGCTGGGGCGTTGGTCACAGGCCAGGTTGATTTTGAAACTCCAAATCGAATTTCGATTTTGTGAGTAACTACGCCGGATCGGCGCAGAGCAAGATGGAGTCCATCGTTTGTCTGGACCGGATCGTCGCGAGTCAAATGATGGTGTGTTGCCACTGTCCCGACGGCCTGAAGAATTCGCGTGACGTCGCCACGCGCGGCCTCGGTCGAAAGCCTATTCTCGATCAGAACGGTAATGGAATCCGGTTCCTGGAGAGCTTGGACGCGGGAAGCTCCTGACCCCAACAGAACCGGAGTTCCCGGAGGAGCGGCCGAGGAGATGGCAGAACCCAATTGCCCGCTGATCGCGCGGATTTGCGAGACAGTTATTGGCGTTTCCGGATTTCGCTTACAGCCTTGTAGGAGGGAAATGATTACAAATAGCAATACAAAGAGACGGAACCATGTTGGATGGTTCACTCTAACCTTAGTCGTAGGAAGATTCTCGCCTAGCGGAGTTCGCCCAAAGGCCACGGAATACTAGGCGGCCTTTTTCGCGGGCGACTTCAAGAGATCCAGCGCGCGGTGGAAGATCGGATCTTCCGGAGAGAGTGGGCGCGGACCAAGGCCGGGTTCTTTCGAGGTTTCCGGCGCGGGAGCGGCATCTTCATCGCCGGAATCCGAATCGTCTTCCGGAACGGCGCGCACCACTTCCGTCGGCGTGACGCCTTCTTCTAAGATCGATTTTCCGCCGGGATTGTAGTAGTTCGCCACGGTCAGAATCAGCGCGGCTCCATCATCCATGGTGATCAGTTTCTGCTCGGAAGCGAGTCCGAAGGTGCGCTCGCCAACCACGTCGCCGCGATGATTGGCGATGATGGAAGAAGCGAGAACTTCCGCCGCTCCGGACGTGGTGGCATCCACCAACACGGAAACCGGATTCTTCCAAACGACCTGCTTGGGCTCGGCGGAGAAGACCTGCGTGGAGACCGTTTGCCCGCGGAGCGTCGTCAACATACCGGACGGAACGAAGAGACGCGCGACGGAAATCGCTTCGGATACCGGGCCGCGGCCGCATTCGCGTACATCCAGAATCACCTTGTGAATGCCTTGCTTCTCCGCGTCCATCAGCCGGTTGCGCACTTCCTCGGCGCGTCCCGCATCCAGGGTGGGCAGGCGTAGCACGAGAATATCGGGATCGGCCTTCTGCGTGATAATTTTCGGCGCAGCCATTTTTTCGCGCACCAGATCGACTTCTTCCGGGGTAGCCTTGCCGCGGCGGATGACCGCCACTTTAACGCCCGTGCCAGGTTGCCCGGTGAGCAAGTTCAGTGCCTGGCCGACGGACATGTCGCGCGTGGTGAAGCCGCCGATGGATTCAAAAATGTCGCCGCTGCGGATGCCCGCCTTTGTTCCGGGGCTATCGGGCAGAACGGAAAGAACAATCACGTAGCCGTAACGCTTGCTGATGGTCAGGCCGGTCTCGCCGGTGCCGGAGTTCTGGAGCTTCTTCTTGTATTCGTCGTATTCGCGGGGCGTGAGGTAGCTGGACTGCGCGTCCAGCGATTCGAGCAGGCCGTGGAGAGAACCGGCGGTCACTGTGCGCATGTTGGGGTCGTCGACGTAGTCTTGCTGAATTTTCTGCAGGACTTCTGCGTAGACCGTCAGTGATTTGTAAGCTTTGTCATCGGTCGCGTGTCCCAGGACGTGCCCGAGACCTGCGTAGCAGAAGATGACCACTGAAACAGTGATTATGCCGATGCGAGCCGATCGATTCATTCTTCACCCGTCCTCAGAAAGCTCCAAGACTGATTATAGCACTGCCCAAGGTTGGGACGCGGTAGGAATGAAAAAGGAAGCCTGTTGAAGTGCGGAAGAAGTTCAATCTGGGAAAGAGACACGCGCAATGATGGAAATGTTGTGTAATTACCACGCGGTCAAAGAAATGAGCTGAAGCTCTGTTCTTAAACTGTTGATAATAAAGAACAAAATGACTTTAGGCTGGCATGCAACATGCTAAGATTAAAGGTGGGGTATGTTCCAAACCACCATCGCTAGCGGCGCCGCTGCAGAGGGTGTGGGCCTACACACTGGAGTGTACGGCCACGTCCGCTTGGTCCCTGCGCCGGCAGAAACTGGAATCGTATTTCGGCGAGTGGACCTCGATAATTTTCCCATTGAAGCGCAAGGCCACAACGTTGCGCGCGTGAGTTACGCAACGAGCCTGATGAAGCAAGGCGTCCTGCTCTCCACCACCGAACATCTGCTCGCCGCGATCTATTCCTGTGGGATCGACAACATTTACATCGATATCGACTCCATCGAAGTGCCAATTCTGGATGGCTCTGCCGAACCGTTCATGCAGATGCTGGAGCAGTGCGGCATTCGAAAGCTGCGCAGGAAGCGCCGCTACCTGAAGGTCCTGAAACCGCTGGAAGTGGTGGAAGGGGACCGCCGCATTGGAATATATCCTGCGGACGAGTTTCGCGTGCGCTGCTATGTGGATTTCCCCCACCCGCTGGTCGGCCAGCAGGAAGTAGAGATGGTCGTCGGCCCGGAGACGTTCCGGCACTTGCTGGCGCGCGCACGAACGTTTTGCTTTGAACGGGACATCGAGCCGCTCAAAGCCATGGGTTTGATTCGCGGCGGGTCACTGGAAAACGCCATTGTCCTCACCAATGATGGTGTCATGAACGGCCCTTTGCGGTTTCCGGATGAGTTTGGCCGGCACAAAGCATTGGATTTGATTGGGGATCTGGCACTGGCGGGGCTTCCGCTATTGGCCCGCGTGGAGGCCCACAAAGCCGGCCACGCCCTTCACACCCAGCTGGTCAGCCGGCTTTTGGCGGATCCTTCTCTCTGGACCATCACCACCGAGGAGGCCTCCCGCTCCGAAATAGATGAAGCCTACCTGACTGCCCTTGCTCCCGCCCCCGCTGCTGATTAGGCATTCGTCGCGTCGTTACCATCCCTTGATTGCGAAATGGCCGCTGCTCGCGCAGAATGGGCTGAAAACTTATGTCTAACAATGACCTCGCCATCGTGATCCTGGCCGCGGGAAAAGGCACGCGGCTGAAATCCGGCATCGCCAAAGTGTTGCACCGCGCGGGTGGGCGAACGCTGGTCGAGCAAGTGGTGCACGCTTGCGCACCGCTGAAGCCGAGAGAAACGGTTGTCGTCGTCGGCCATCAGGCGGAGCAGGTGATGGCTGTGGTCGAGCCGCTGGGCGCGGTCACAGTTTTGCAGCAGCCGCAAAATGGCACGGGCCACGCCGTGCAAGTGGCCAAGCGCGCGCTGGGCCGGGCGAAGTTTGCAATTGTGCTCGCGGGAGATGCGCCGCTGGTGCGCACGGAAACATTGAAAGCGCTGGCGGCCACGCATCACAAGGGAAATGCGGCTGCTACGATTCTCTCCGCGGTAGTCGCTGATCCGACCGGTTATGGACGAGTCGTGCGGAAGTCCGAAACGCTGGTGTCCGCTATCGTCGAGGAATCGCAGCTCAGCGACGAGCAACGCCAGATCAACGAAATCAACTCCGCGATTTACTGCTTCACGCTGGAAAAGCTTTGGCCGGCGCTTGCCCAGGTGAAACCCAACAACGCGCACCGTGAGCTTTACCTGACCGATGCCATCGGGGCCCTAAATGCCAAGGGCGAGACGGTCCTGGCGTACGTGGCCGAGGATCCACGGGAAGTTCTTGGCTGCAACACGCGCGCGGACCTGGCCGAAGTCGACCGCATTTTTCGAGAAAGAAAGCACAGCGAGCTTATGGACGCTGGCGTGAGCATTCAGCTGCCGGAGACTGTGCTGATCGATCCGGAAGTCACCGCTGGGGAAGACACCGTCATCGAGCCTGCGGTACAGCTGCTGGGGAAAACGAAAATCGGCGCACGGTGCACGATTCGAACCGGCAGCGTGCTGCGAGACGCCATTCTGGGCGACGACGTGACCGTCGAGCCGCATTGCGTTGTGGCGCAGAGCCGCCTGGATGACCGCGTGATTATCGGGCCGTTCGCGCGGCTGCGCCCGGATAATCACGTAAGGGCGGACGCGCGCATCGGCAATTTCGTGGAGCTTAAGAAGAGCACTATCGGCGAAGGCACCAAGGCCATGCATTTGAGTTATCTTGGAGATACGAAAATCGGCAAGAAATCGAACGTCGGGGCCGGCACCATCACTTGCAACTACGACGGCTTCCATAAATATCCAACGACCATCGGGAACAAGGCTTTCATCGGCAGCGATTCCACGCTGGTGGCGCCGGTGCGCATCGGCGATGGCGCGTACATCGCCGCGGGATCGACGATTACGGAGAATGTCCCTTCCGACGGATTGGGAATCGCGCGGGGGCGCCAGGCGAACAAGCCCGGCTGGGCGGCGAAAAAGCGGCGCGAATTGGCGGCCGCGGAAAAACCAAAACGGACGAAGAGAAAATCACGGCCTCGCAAAGCGGTCCGGAAGCGGAAGTAGAATTTTTTCAGAACCACGCAGTCTATTTAGCCGCAGGATGTTTTCATGCCAGAAATGAAGGTCAACCCGGAAGTTCGCCTGACCACAATTTCGCCACAATTTGTTGTCCCGGATGTTATGGCGGCGGAATACTATCGGGACGTGCCGGGTTTCCGCATACTCGGGTATTTCCTCGACCCGCCGATCTTCGCCATGGTGGCGCGAGACACGGTTGAAATTCATTTCGGGAAGCCAGCGATGGTGTGCTTCCTTCCCCGAACTCCGAACGTCGCGGGCGTGGCCTCGGTCTCGACGCTTATATCTGGGTGAATGACCTCGATCCGCTTCATGAGGAGTTGAAGAGGCGCGGCGCCAAAATCGTCGAAGCGCCCGCGCTGCGCGTCTACAAATGCTACGAAATGGTGGTGGAGGACAGCTTCGGCTTCCGCCTGTGTTTTTCCATGGATCACAGCTTGAAGCAGAGTTGAGACGGAGCAGGGGCCGCTTACTTGTTCTTTTCTCAGCGATTCTCAGCGTCCTCTGCGTCTCTGCGCTATGTCTTTTCCTTGTTTGATCCTCCCCCGCCCGAACTAGTGCGTGTGTGCTAAAATAGGAGTTCCCGCAACGCTACAGGGAGCAGCAACCGCATGAAATTTGGAGTCGTTGTCTTTCCCGGGTCCAATTGCGATCACGACGCGTTTTACGCCATCGGCAACGTTCTGCACAAACCCGTCGAATTCATCTGGCACCAATCCCAGGATATTGCGAATTGCGACGCTATTATTTTGCCCGGTGGATTTTCCTATGGCGATTATCTGCGCACCGGGGCGATTGCGCGGTTTTCGCCGGTGATGAAGTCCGTGGAAAAATTCGCGAAGAGCGGCGGGGTGGTGCTGGGCGTGTGCAACGGCTTCCAGACCTTGTGCGAAGCGGGTCTGCTCCCTGGCGCGATGATGCGCAATAGCGGGCTGCGCTTTATCTGCAGGCACGTCTGCGTCCGCGTCGAGCAGACCGATACGCCGTTCACGAATGCGGCGCAGAAGGGCCAGATTCTGAAAATGCCCATCGCACATTCCGATGGCAACTACACCTGCGACGATGCGACCTACGCGGAGCTGGAGAAAAACCGCCAGGTGATTTTCCGCTACACGACTCCCGACGGTTCGAATGACGCGGCGGGCAATCCCAACGGCTCGATGCATAACATCGCCGGAATCTGCAATCGCGAACGCAACGTCGCCGGCTTGATGCCCCATCCGGAGCGCGCCGTCGAACCCGCGCTTGGCTCCGCCGATGGCTTGGTCATTTTGCGTTCCATGGCCGAAGCGCTGGTCGGCGCCGCAAAGGCGACGGCTTGATGGCCACCGCAGCGACCGAAATCAAAGTCACTCCCGAAATCGCGGCTGAGCACGGCTTAAGCGCCGAAGAATATGCGCGCGTGAAACAGATTCTCGGCCGAGAGCCGAACATCACGGAGCTTGGCATTTTCAGCGTGATGTGGAGCGAGCACTGTTCCTACAAATCGAGCAAGGTGCACCTGAAGCGCCTTCCGACGCGCGGCAAACTCGTCGTACAAGGCCCGGGAGAAAACGCCGGCGTGGTGGACATTGGCGACGGCCTCGTCGCGGCTTTCAAAATCGAATCGCACAATCATCCGAGTTACGTGGAGCCGTTCCAGGGCGCGACAACGGGCGTCGGCGGAATCCTACGCGACATTTTCACGATGGGCGCGCGGCCGATCGCGGTGCTTGATTCGCTGCGTTTCGGCGAGATCACTGAAAACAAGAATACAAACAAGGAAGAAGCCGCGAAGAATCGCCGCATTTTCGACGGCGTGATTCGCGGCATCGGGAATTATGGAAACTGTTTCGGCGTACCGACAGTCGGCGGCGAAGTCGGCTTCGAGCCGTGCTACTCGCAAAATCCGTTGGTGAATGCGCTGGCGCTGGGCATTGCGAGAAAAGAAGAAATTTTTCTGGCCAAGGCCAAGGGTATCGGCAACCCCGTGATTTATGTCGGCGCGAAAACTGGCCGCGACGGCATTCACGGCGCATCGCTTCTAGCCTCGGCCGAATTCACCGAAGAATCGAAGCAGAAGCGCCCGAACGTGCAGGTGGGCGACCCGTTCATGGAAAAGCTGCTGCTCGAAGCTTGTCTCGAAGCCATGCAGACGGGCGCGGTGGTTGCGATCCAGGACATGGGCGCGGCGGGGCTGACGTGCTCCACCATGGAAATGGCTTCGCGTGGCGGCACCGGCATCGAGATCGACCTCGCCAAAGTTCCGCAGCGCGAAACCGGCATGACGCCGTACGAAATCATGCTCAGCGAATCGCAGGAACGCATGCTGCTCGTCGCGGAGAAGGGCCGCGAGCATGAAGTCCTCGGCGTTTTCAAAAAGTGGGGACTGGACGCTACGGTCGTCGGCCAGGTCACCGAAGGCGGCATCGCACGGATCAAGGACAACGGCAGAGTCGCCGCGGAAATTCCTGCGCATCCCCTCGCCGAAGAAGGGCCGGTATACAACCGCCCGTTAGCCGCTCCCGCGCCGCGCGTCGAATCGGAAAAAGATTGGTTCGCGTTTGCCCCCGAAGGCACGAATCTCGCGCAGAATTTCATGAAGCTGCTGGCATCACCTGCGATTGCCTCGAAGCGCTGGATTACCGAGCAATACGACACGAGCGTCCGCACCAATACGCTGGCGGGCCCCGGCGCAAGCGATGCCGCGGTCGTGCGCATCAAAGATCCTAAGACGGGCGAGGTGAAGCGAGCGCTCGCTCTATCCACCGACGGCAATGGCCGCTGGTGCCAATTGAATCCGCGCGTGGGCGCCATGCATGCCGTCGCCGAAGCCGCGCGCAACGTCGCCGCCAGCGGCGCGCGTCCCATCGCCGCCACAAATTGCCTCAATTTCGGCAGCCCGGAAAAGCGCGAAGTGATGTGGCAATTTTCCCAGGCTATCGACGGCCTAACCGAAGCCTGTACTGCCCTCGGCACGCCCATCACCGGAGGCAACGTCAGCTTCTACAACGAAACTCTCGGCAAATCCATTTACCCCACGCCGGTCATCGGCGTTCTCGGCGTGATCGAAGATGTCTCGCGCCTCCTGAAAATCGCCTTCCGCGAGGAAGGCGACGTCATTCTTCTCCTGGATGGAGCCGGTCCTACTTCTGGGGAGGCTGCTCGAGAATTCTCCTCAAGCGAATACTCCAAAACCATTGCTGGCATCGTGGCTGGTGATCCTCCCGCGATCGATCTAGCCGCCGAAAAACATCTCATCGATTGCCTGGTCGCGCTCGCCTCCGAAGGCGCGTTGCAATCCGCCCACGACGTCAGCGACGGCGGCCTCACCGTCACCCTAGCCGAATCCTGTTTCGCCTCTGTAGTGGCCGGTCTTCAGACCGGTGCTTCTTCTTCCGGCGCGAACGCCGCTCATCTGAGCGCGAACATCAAACTCAGTGGCGATGCACCGGCCGAGCATGCCCTCTTCAACGAACGCGGCGCCCGCGCCGTCGTCTCCGTCACCCCATCAAAACTTGCCGCTGTTCTCCATACTGCGAGACAATACAGCGTGGCGGCGCACCAGATCGGCCAGGTCATCCGCGGCGATGCTTTCCGCATCCAATACAAGGGGAACGCGGTGATCGATGGTTCCATCGAATCGCTGCGCGACGCGTGGGCTTATTCGCTCGAGCGCGCGCTGGTCGCAAGATGAAACGGATTGGTGCCGCATTCATACGCTTCTTTGGCGTAAGTTTGATTGTTGTTGGTGGCGGATACTCGCTGGCGAGTCTCATAGGTTTCGTGGTGGCTATGACCGAGCGCTTTCAAAGCACGGACCAGAGTGAGATCAAAACCTTTGGCCAGGACATGAGCAGTGACGCAATGTTGTTTAGCGTTGCTTTTGTCGTTCTAATTGCAGGCATCGGAATTCGTCTCTTGAGCAGACAGAGCGTGAATCAACCGTGAGTTGCGAACTGATTCTCGACGATCACTTCCACGACGAGTGTGGTGTGTTCGGCGTGTTCGGCCACCCCGAGGCCGCCAACCTCGCTTATCTCGGCCTCTACGCGCTGCAGCATCGCGGGCAGGAATCCGCGGGCATCGTTTCGAGCGATGGTAATGAGCTCCATCTTCATCGCGCGATGGGAGAGGTCGAAGAGATTTTTCAGCCCGGCGTGCTCGCGCAATTGCCCGGCAGCCTTGCGATCGGCCACACGCGCTACTCCACTGCCGGCGACAAGGCACTGCTCAACGCGCAGCCCATCATGATCGATTGCAACAAGGGCAAAGTGGCGCTCGGCCATAACGGCAACCTGACCAACGCCGCCGAGTGGCGCCGCAAGCTCGAACATCGCGGCTCCATCTTCCAGACCAATAGCGACACCGAAGTCATCGTGCACCTGATCGCGCGTTCGCAAGCGCGCAATCTCTCCGGCGCGCTGGGCGACGCGCTCAATCAAGTCGAAGGCGCCTACTCGCTGGTGATGTTGACGCAGGATGAATTGTACGCGGTGCGCGACCCGCGCGGCTTCCGCCCGCTTGTCCTGGGAAAACTGATTACGCCTGGAGGTTTCGTTTCCTGGCTGGTAGCGTCGGAGACCTGCGCGTTCGACCTGCTCAACGCGCAATACGTTCGCGAGATCGAGCCCGGCGAAATGGTGCGCATCTCGAAGTCCGGCATCGAATCCATCCGCTTCGCGCCGCCCAAGCCGCTCCAGCAGTGCATTTTCGAGCATGTCTATTTTTCGCGCCCGGACAGCATCATTTTTGGCCGCTCCGTGAACGAAAGCCGCGAAATGCTCGGCCGTCTTCTCGCCAAGGAACATCCGGTGGACGCGGACATCGTCGTGCCCGTGCCCGACTCCGGCGTCCCTGCCGCGGTCGGCTACGCGCTCGAATCCAGGATTCCGTTTCGCATGGGCCTGATTCGCAATCATTACATCGGCCGCACGTTCATCGAGCCGTCGCAAGCTATCCGCAATTTCGGCGTGAAATTAAAGTTGAATCCCATCCGCGGCCTGATCGAAGGCCAGCGCGTCATTCTCGTCGACGATTCCATCGTCCGCGGAACGACCAGCCGCAAAATCGTCCGCATGGTCCGCGAAGCAGGCGCGAAAGAAGTCCACGTGCGCATCAGTTGCCCGCCCACGATTTCCCCGTGTTACTACGGGGTGGACACGCCGACGCGCGAAGAATTGATCGCCTCTTCCAATTCACCCGAAGAAATCTGCAAATTCCTCGGCGCCGATTCGCTCGGTTACGTTTCGCTCCCCGCGCTTCGGCAAGCCCTCAGCGATACCGAAGGCAAGTTTTGTACGTCTTGTTATACGGGGAACTACCCGACCGATCTCGTGCAGTTGGAAGTGCGCGAAAGCGCCTCCAACGGTAAGACTGGCGAAGCTACCGACAGTAACGGCAGTGAATCCGCGCCCGCCGAGCGCCCAGTGGCGGTGGAACGTGAAAGCTGAAAAGAAGAAAACGCAAGAAGAAGAAAACCTGCCGGTAAAAACCAAGATTCAGCGCGAGATTATCGCCTGGTTCTGGGTGGGCCTCGCCTTTCTTTTGATCAACGGCACCATCGGCCAGGCGCGCGTAATTCCCTCCGGCTCCATGGAAAACACACTGTTGATCGGCGACCACCTCATCATGAGCCGCATCGGCTACGACGCTGGCGTGCCCTTCACCAACTGGCATGTGCCTCTCTGGCGAAATCCCAAGCGCCAGCAAGTCATCATCTTCAAGCCGCCGTTTGCGCCGGAGACGCCGGACTATGTGAAGCGGGTCATCGGATTGCCCGGCGACACCATCGACATCCACGACGGCGCCGTGTGGGTCAACGGCCAAAAACTCGTCGAAAAATACACCATGGGGCCCAGCGAGCCTTATGAGCTGCACACGCCCTACAAGGTTCCGCCAAATATGTATTTTGTGATGGGCGACAACCGCACGAATTCCTACGACAGCCGCTTCTGGGGCCCCGTTCCGCGCAACGACATCATCGGCACGCCCGTGATGATCTACATGTCGCTGGACGTATCGCCGGAAGCGTGGGAGCCGGGGCAGATTCGCGAACGCTTCTTCGCCTATGCGAACGCCATCCTGCATCCGGGGATCGTGCGTTGGAAGCGGATTTTCAACACGTTTTGATTCGTCTCTTGATGAGCCCTCGCAGTTGGCAGCACCCGCCGCGGCCCAGCGCGGCACTCGAGTGAATTCCTCAATGAGAACTGCGGGCGGAACGCCGCGCCCGAACGAACAACGGAAGCGGACAGGTCGCTCATGAAATACGCCGATGCTGGGGTGAACATCGCCGTCGCCGACGACGCCAAGCAACGAATCCGTCATCACGCCAGCCACACGTTTACTCCCGGAGTGCTCGGCGGCATCGGCAGCTTCGGAGCGCTCTTCGCGCTGGACCGCAAAAAATGGAAAGAGCCCGTGCTGGTTTCGAGCGCCGATGGTGTAGGCACCAAGCTGAAAGTCGCCATGGCCATGGGCGTGCACTCCACTGTCGGCGGCGACCTCGTCAATCACTGCATCAACGACATTCTGGTACAAGGCGCGGAGCCGCTCTTTTTTCTGGATTATCTCGCCATGGGCAAGCTCGATCCGCAAGTGGTCGAGCAGCTCGTCGAGGGGATGAGCCGCTCGTGCCGCAAAGCCGGCTGCGCTTTGATCGGCGGCGAGACCGCGGAAATGCCCGGGTTTTATCCGCCCGGTGAGTACGATCTCGCGGGCTTCATCGTCGGCGTCGTGGAACGAAAGAAATTGCTCACGGGCAAAAACGTGCAGCCGGGCGACACCTTAATTGCATTGCCGTCCGCCGGCCTGCACACCAATGGATACTCGCTGGCAAGAAAACTTGTCTTTGAAATTGCAAAATTGAAACCGGACACTTACGTTGCTGAAGTGGGAAACAAAATCGGCGCGGAGCTGCTGAAGCCACATCTCTGTTACGAGCCGGCCTTGAAAAACATCGTCGCTCGCGGGTGGATTTCGGCGATGGCGCACATCACCGGCGGAGGCATTCCTGGAAACCTGCCTCGGGTGCTGCCCAGCGGCGTAAAAGCCCAGATCGATCTTGGATCGTGGCCAGTCCCGGCGATCTTCAAATACCTCGCCAAGCTCGGCAAAATCGACACCGACGAATTGCTGCAATCTTTCAACATGGGCGTCGGCATGATCCTCATCGTCCCGCCGAAGAACGTGAAAACCGTCGAAGCCGCCCTCAAAAAGCACCGCGAGAAATTCTTCCGCATCGGCCGCATCGAGCGCAGCGAATCCGGCAAAGCCCGCGTCGCCTACTCCGGATCCCTGAATCTCTAATGATTGCCGCTTTTTTCACGTTGCATAGCTGGGCCGCCGCGCCTTCTCCCTCTTAGGCAGCTCTTGAGCAAGCTTCTTCAGCCAGCGCAGCTCCGTGCGAAACTGCTCGATCATCAAGCTGATCATCCATACCGCTTCATGGTGGGGATGGCCGACTTCCTCCAACACGGACTTGAGCGTTTCCTCTTCTCGCGTTACTTCCCGTCCCAAAAACTCTTCGCGTCTCACAATTTGTTTTTCCATCATCCCCGGCCGCGCCAGCCAGGAAAGCGCAATCCAGGTTGAGAACGGTGGGCGGTCCCGCTGCGTCGCCCACTCTTCGCGCTCCAAAGCGTCGGCGAGTGCCCCGCGCCCTTTCGCCGTCGTCTCAAAACTGCTGCGCTCCGGTCCCCCCGCCGGTTCGTCTGTCTCTAAAGCGCGAATCATCCCAGCCCGCGCCAGTTTTTCGAGCGAGTAATAAACCTGCGGCCGCGAAATTCCCGCCCAATCCCGTATCTCGCGCCGCTCCAGCTCCAGGTTGGCTTGATAGCCGTGCATCGGCCGCTCCGCTAGCAGGCTCAGCAGCACCAGGTCTGGCGTAGTTAGCGGCAATTTTCTGTTCGCGCGCGCAGTGCGCACGGGTCTCTCAACGCTCTTCTGCGCACTCCGCGTCTCTGCGTTGTCTTTTCTCTTCATTTCTTTCCCGCTTTCCGCTTCCTGCTCCAATACCACCACTGGCATTTCTCCGCCGCCAGACGCGGATTCCGCGCCTGCGCCACCGCCGCGCAAAATGTATCCAGCACGCAGATATCCTGGTGCTGCCTGGCCACGCGCCCCAATTTGTCATACAGCTTGCGCGGATTCTGCCGCGCCAGCTGCGGCACGCTGCGAATCCCCAGCAGCTCAAAATCGCGCAGCATTGCCGGACCAATGGAGATCAAGTCGCCAAGCTGGCGGTTGCTGGTAGCCATGAAAATCTCCTTGACTTGGAATTTGCCGCCCTCTATTCTCAACTAGTCTAAATTAGACTAGTTTGCTCGTCAAGGAGAAAATTCGACATGCGCATCTTTTCCGCCGCGATTACCGCCCTCGCGCTCTCTTTCGGTTTTGCTTCTTTGCACGCCAATCAAACTCAGGAGAAAAAATCCATGAACGTCAAACGCATCACTCCGGTCCTGCTCGTCAAGGAAATCGAGCCCGTCGTGCCCTTCTGGGTCGATCGCCTCGGCTTCACCAAAACCGTCGAAGTCCCCGACGGCAACAAGCTCGGTTTCATCACTTTTCAAAAGGGTACGGCTGAAGTGATGTACCAGACCTACGCCAGCGTGGAGAAAGATGCTCCGCCCTCCATGGCCGCCGAAGCCAGGAAAGGCCCCACGTATCTCTACATGGAGGTCGACAATTTCGACGCGGTCCTCGCCGCCATGAAGGACGTGAAAATCGTGATGCCCGTCCGCACCGCCTTCTACGGCATGAAGGAATTCGGCGTCCAGGACCCCGGCGGCCACTTCATCACGTTTGCCCAGCCAGTTGCCGCGCCGCAGCACTAGAACGCAGCCAGCCCATCAGGCCCTGGCAAATAGCCCTTATTCAGGCCCTTTTTGGCACACAAAAGGGCCTGCAACTCTTTTCCACTCTCGGGGTTTAAGAGAGTACAGGGGGCGCTTCAGACTAACCTGAAGCACCAGTAGGCCTCTCAGATCCAGTTAGGTTTAGAACAGGTCTTCCGGATCTGACGAAAGGTCTAACATGCGCTACCTAAAGTATCTCGTTGTACTCGCCTTTTTCATGCTTACGGCAAGTTACTCCCAGGCTCAAGTTTCGGTTGGCATTGGAGTGGGCCCGGGCTACGTCGGCGTAGCTCCCGTTTGCTCCTACGGTTACTACGACTATTACCCCTACGAATGCGCGCCGTATGGATTCTACGGCCCCGACTACTTTGTCGGCGGCGTCTTTATCGGCGCCGGCCCGTGGTACCACGGTTACTATGGCCGTGGCGGATACGGCTTCTCGGGCCGCGGACGCGGCTACGATCGCGGTTTCGATCGCGGCTACAATCGCGGCTTCTCCAACGATCGTTTCAATGGACGAGGCAACGGTCGGGGCTTTAACAACGACCGCAACTCCGGCCGTGGCAACGGCTTCAATGGCAACCGCAATCGCGACTCCGGACGCGGCGACCGCAACTATGGTCGCGGCGGCGGAAACTCTGATCGCGGCCATGGTAATTCCGGCCATGGTAATTCCGGCCATGGTAACGGCAACTCCGGCATGGGCGGCAACGGCCATGGTGGCGGAAATGGACACGGCTCAAACGGCGGTGGAAACCATGGTGGTCATGGGAACGATGGCTCCCACGGCAATCGAGGCGGCGGATCCCGCGGCGACGGACATCGGTAATTCGTTCCGATTGATCCAATAGAGAAGAGGAACGGCTGGCGGCATCTGCTGCCAGCCGTTTTCATTTCGAGGCAGCTTCCGGCCGCAGTTGAAGATAACTCGAAATCACTGTTTACCCGGTGCGGGCAGCGGCGGAGGCCGGCGTTCGATTTCCGTTGGAACGGCAATCGAGCGAGCGCCATTCTTACCCACGGAGCGAACCGCAAAAAAGTGGTTGTCGGTGGAAACGCCTTCCAAAACCGTTTCGCCGGAAGCCGCAGCAAACTCATAGACCTGCCAGCGCGGATCGCTCGTCTCGCGCCACAGAATTTCAAAGCCGGCACGGTCAGGATCGTCCTCAGCCGACCAGGACACTTTCGCGTCCGGCGTAACGGCGCCGGTGAGTTTCGCACCGGTTGGTGCGGCGGGGGCCAACGCCAGCTGCCGAAGCGCTTCCGCGTTGTCGCGCGCCACATCTCCCATAAACGTGAAGTTCAAGTATTTCTCGAAGTCTCCGTACTCGATTCCGTTCTCCGTGCGCGGCGTTTGGTGCTGGTGATTGTAATTCTCCAGCGGTTCTGTGAAGCGCACCGCGGGAAGCCCTGCCTTATAGAAAGGATAGTGGTCGCCGCCGCGCCCGTAGCGGTCCACGCGGAAGATCATTCGAATCGCGGCGCGTCCATCAATCTCTTCGACTGCGCGCGCCAATTCCCGCGAAGGCGAATCCGCATCGTCGATCTCTCCATTTCCGGAAAAAAGCCGCACGCGATGCGGCGCGCCGGCGGCGGGGTCGGCGCCAACAATGTCGTCGTCCAGCATTCCGCCCACGGTGTAGCCCTGCTGTTTCACCCAATCGACAAGGTGCGTGCTACCGAGCAATCCCTGCTCTTCGCCCGAAACGGCGGCAAACAAGATCGTCGCGCGATAGGTTCCGCGGCCATTTGCTCCTGCTTTGCTCAGCAAACGCGCGCATTCCACGCTCACCGCGACACCCGAGGCATCATCGTCCGCGCCGGGAGCATCGAGGTTCGGATTCATCACGTTCGAAGACCGCGAATCAAAATGCCCCGAAACAATGAAAATGGTCTTCGCCATTTTCGGATCGGTTCCGGGAAGAATCCCGTACACGTTTTCCAGTGGAATGGGCTTCCCGGAAGTTCGCTCGGATGTCGATTCGAACTTGTCCACCACCACCTGCAATTTCCCATTCGAATCTTTTGCGATCTCGTTGAATCGCGCCGCGACCACATCTCGCCCACATCCGGCGCCGCGTTTCGGATCATCCCAGGAAGAAAGCGTCAGCCGCGTTCCGCACGCCACCAGCTTCGCAATCAGCGCCCGCATCGATTTTTCATCCACCGATGCCCGCGGTACCGCTCCCGCGGGTCGCGGCATCATTTTCGGCTGTGGCTTTCCCTGCGCCGGCTCCGCTGGGTCACGCGGCCGCACGCCCTGCGCCGAGACCGGCGCCGTGCCGAGCAAAAGAATGACAAGTGCGAAAAGAATGGAACTCAACGACCGCCGGCAATATCCGGCCTGCTGCTTATTCATGACTTGTGATTCCTCATTCGATTTGGCCATCCGCGAATCCGGCATTCTAGCAAAGATTCCCTCCCATGAGGCTAACAAGCCCCTGTAGTAAGCTACTGTTCATGGGCCCTAAGGACCCATCCATTCGAGCGGAAAAGAATTTCTGCGCCGGCGCTATATTGCACGCTCGATTAGAATAACCATTCGGATTTCGTTGAGGCGCCGCGCTCCATGGCGCGCCGATCTGAGGACTATGGCGAAAATTGCACAGATACATTGGGGTCGTATATTGCTCGGCGGATTCTTGGCGGAACTCATGGTTTTCGCCATCGTTTTCCCTACGCGCTATCTGTTTGGCCAGCAGGCATTTCTGGCGTCCATCCTGATTGCCTCGGCCCTGATGCCATTCCTATTCGCTGTATGGGTGGGCCGGCGCATCGACTCGCGCTTTGTACTTCACGGAGTGCTTGTCGGTCTTGTCGCCGCGCTCATCTACATGGGCTTGGCATGGGGGCAGCCGCAGCCTCTCCTGTACAAGATTGCTCACGGGCTCAAACTCGTGGGAGGAGCGGCCGGCGGCATCGTAGCTTCCCGCCGGAGACCGGCGGCCGCCATGGTTACGCAAGCAAAGTGAAAGGATCCCTCCGTCCGCCGTCGCTCTCGTTTTGCCGATTCCCGCGCTTATGCTAAGTTTTTCGCTTATGAAAAAACGCATCGGCGTGCTCTTGAGCGGGCGCGGCTCCAACTTTGAGGCCCTTGCGGAAAGCGCCGCCGCAGGCCGCATCCCCAATGCGGAAATCGCCATCGTCGTTAGCAACCGCGAAGGCGCTCCAGGAATTCAGCGCGCGGAGGCGCGTGGAATCCAGTCGCGCGTGATTCCTTCGAAGGGGCTGGAGCGGGAAGCGTATGATCGCCAGGTCGCCGCAGTTCTGAACGAGGCCAAAGTAGACCTGATCTGCCTGGCGGGGTACATGCGGTTGCTCTCGCCATTTTTTGTGGCTGCGTTTCCGAATCGCATCTTGAACATTCACCCATCGCTTCTGCCCTCGTTTCCGGGTCTGGAATCGCAGCGCCAGGCGCTTGAATACGGCGTAAAATTCGCAGGCTGCACCGTCCACTTCGTCGACGAAAATCTGGACGCCGGCCCGATTGTGCTGCAAGCTGTCGTCCCTGTGGAGGACAAGGACACAGAAGAATCACTCAGCGCGCGCATCCTGAAAGAAGAGCACCGCATTTATTCGGAAGCGGTTCGAATTGTGCTCGAAGGGAAATTCAAAATCGAAGGCCGCCGCGTGCTTCGCACAAATTAAGAAAATCATGCCGACGAAATTCAAGCCTGTCGAAGAACAGCTCGCCTACCTGAAAAAAGGCGTCGCCGAAATCATTCCCGAAGAGGAGCTCAAGGCCAGCCTCGCGAAATCGCTGAAAACCGGAACCCCGCTGCGCGTTTATCTCGGTGTGGACCCCACGGCCCCCGATTTACACCTGGGCCACACCGTTGTGCTGCGCAAGCTCAAACATTTTCAGGATCTTGGCCACACTGCGGTCTTTCTGATTGGCGATTTCTCCGCGATGATTGGCGACCCCACCGGCGTGTCCGAAACGCGCCCACCTTTGACGCGGGAACAGGTCGACGCGAACGCGAAAACGTACCTCGAACAGGTCTTCAAGATTCTCGACCGCGAAAAAACAGAAGTCCGCTACAACAGCGAATGGCTCGACAAACTGTCCAGCTACGACATCGTCCGCCTCTGCTCGAAATACAGTCTCGCGCGCATGCTGGAGCGCGAAGATTTTCGCTCGCGTCTCTCCAATAGTCTGCCCATCTCCGTTCACGAGCTGCTCTACCCGTTGCTCACTGCGTTTGATGCCGTTTCCTTGAAGTCCGATGTCGAGCTGGGAGCCACCGAGCAGAAATTCAATTTGCTGGTGCACCGGGAAATTCAGCGCCAGTACGGCTTGCCCGGCCAGGCCATTCTGACCATGCCGATCCTCGTGGGCCTCGACGGCTCGCGCAAAATGTCCAAGAGCCTCGGCAACTACGTGGGCATCACCGAAGCGCCGCAGGAAATGTTTGGCAAACTGATGTCTATTCCTGACAATCTGATGTGGTCCTACTATGAGCTGCTCACCGACCACTCGCCACAGGTCATCGAGGCCCTGAAAAAAGAGGTGGCCGACGGCAAATCGCATCCCATGGACGCAAAGATGCGGCTTGCCCAGGAAGTGATCGGCGCGTTCCACGGGGAAGACGCCGCGCGCAAAGCCGCCGAAAACTTCCAGCGGGTTTTCCGCGACCGCCAGGCGCCCGAAGAAGCAAAAATCGAGAAACTGCCGCGCGGCCCAGCAAGAAAACTGATGGCGCTGCTCGTCGATTTGAAACTCATCACCTCAAAAAGCGAAGCGGAACGGCTGATCAAGCAAGGCGGAGTCGAAATCGATGGCGTGCGCGTCGATGACTCACGAAAAGAAATAGATTTCAGCAAACCTGCCGAATTCCTGCTGCGAGCCGGAAAGAAGAAATTTGTGCGCGTGGTAGTCGAATAATTTACGCAAGAACTTCCGCGACAAGCTTGGAAACATGCTCCGCGATGGCCGGCGCCGCTGTGAGGCCGGGCGATTCGATCCCTACCAGGTGAATGGCCTGCGGCACGTTCGAATCGCGAGTAATCACGAAATCAGCAATCCCTTTTCCACCCGGAGGCACCAGCTTCGGCCGTAACCCCGAATACCCGAGCTGCAAATCGCGCTCTTCGATTTCCGGCAGCAGCGTTTTCGCGCTGTGAGCGAAGTCCGCTATGGGCAGACGATTTTTCTCGTAATTGTCTTTCCCTTCGACATACGTGGCCGTCGGCCCGACGAGCACGCTTCCCCAAAGCGTCTTTGTGAAATGCACGCCCAGGCTGAGGCCATCCGCATGTGGCAGCGGATAAACCAGGTTCTTGATCAACAAGGATTGCGGCCCGCGAATTTCGCAGTATTCACCGCGAACCGGATAGATGCGCCAGGAATGATTTCCGAGCAGTGCCGCGACTTCATCCGCGAAAAGCCCCGCCGCGTTGACCACGCATTTCGCTTCAATCGTCTCGTCTTGCGAATCTTCCTCATCCCCGATGCGCAGCCCCACACGAATGGCTGCGCCAGACGGCTCCAGCGAAACCACTTGCGCGTGTGTCACGATGTTCGCGCCCTGATTCGTCGCCACGCGCGCGTAACCGTGAACCAGTTCCTCGGCGGAAACAATCCCTGTGGAGGGCACATCCAGCGCCGCGACACCTTTGATAAATGGTTCGCGAGCGCGAATCTCCACCGGCCCGATAATCCGCAATCCCTCGACGCCGTTATCCTCACCGCGCTTCTTCAGCGCGAGAAGCTCCTCCTCCTCATGCGCGTCGCTCGCGACAACTAGCTTTCCCGTGTG
>Ga0210384_10001327_pt1 | contig 34099 bp, 26 predicted proteins | sample IncBWH2MmetaG_FD_160574 | JGI IMG/M metagenome (GOLD analysis project Ga0210384, IMG submission 160574) | Forest soil microbial communities from Barre Woods Harvard Forest LTER site, Petersham, Massachusetts, United States - Inc-BW-H-2-M | ecosystem: Environmental > Terrestrial > Soil >...
GACACCGCGACTGAATCAAATAAAAGTACCCGCCGACGGAACTTGCGTTCTTGCGTAGAGACACACCGACTAGGGTCGGCAGAGCCTCACTATCTGCCCGTATTTTCCCCGTGTCAAGAGCCACAATCAACCCCGAGGCTCATCGGCGCGTCACGATACTCGTTCGGCAGCGGTAAACTTCGTCTTATGGGTTCAGCTCAATTAACTTCGCCGTTCCACACGCATAGAGTAGGTTTTTCTGCCTGAGATAGCTTAGCGAAGCAATGGCAGGAGCGCGGTGCGAATCGCCGTTGAGAATACGTTTCGCGAAAACACTACGAGCATCGCAAGCGCCAACGCGTGAATGTACAGTGTCACTAGGAATTGCACCGAGCGTCGTGTCGATGGCGCCGGACATGAAAACCTTTTCGTTTCAGAGATATGCTCGGAGCTCATGCTACCTCCAGCATCCTTGCCTCAGTGCTTCGCAATGCCCGCTCCCGAGTGCGCTTCCGCCAACCCCAACCCTCCGAACCTGTAGACCTGGGTTTACTTCCAACAGCACGGGAGCCCCCGCTCGTCGTTCGCTCCACCGGGGGATGCGACTTGAGGTCGCCGCCACGACGCTGTCGCGTCTTGCTCATTGTTCGATCGCCCCGGAGTTCCGGACTGCGTGTAACCAGTACGCGCAGTTTCTGCCGCGCTCGAAACAATCTTGCTTTTAGGGTCGCGATCCCTACGCCCAGAATCTCGGCTGTTTCACTGACCGTTCGCTCCTCCAGTCGCAGGCAGACGACGGCCTGAAATTCCGCACTTAACTGATTGATCGCTTCGCAAAGAATGCGTTCGTTCTCCCGTTGTTCGTATATCTCTGCAGGGTCTTTCGCTCGATCCGGAATCTCCGGAGCGAACAGCTCCTCGGATTCTGATTTCACGTCGTCAAGAGAGATTTCCCTCCGAGATCGATTCCTCCGCAGACACATAAGCCCTTCGTTGATTACAATCCGCGTCAACCAAGTGGAGAACGACGATTTCTCTTGGAACCTGTCGAGGTGCACAAACGCTTTGTGAAAGCTCTGCTGCACGACGTCCTGGGCGTCCTCTCGGTTGCGGGTGATTCGGAAAGCAACCGAGAGAGTCTTTGCTTCGTGTCGCTTCACAAGAAATTCGAAGGCCTGACTCTCCCCGTTCTTTATCGCTGTGACTAGCGTCGAGTCAGATTCTTCCTGAAACATTTTGTTTACCGGTTCACTGGTCATCGTTCCCTACCTTCCGTCGCAAACATTGCGCAGTCCTTTTCACGCATCGCTTCCTGGGAGGAAGACTGTTGCTTTGCGATATTTCCATGCCTCGGTAGCAACCTTATGAGTTCCGCCAAAGCGATCAACAGCATCGCTACTCCAGCGCCGCCGTGCCTTGAGGTCGCGGATGCACGTAGCGGCCGCCATTTCATCGAGGATGGCCACTCGCCTCATTGACCGCAGGAGGCGCGGATAGTGCAGCAGGATCGAAGGAATGTGATAACTGCGCAGAAACGCGCTGCGCGCGCCTTTTGTTGTCATTGATCACCCCTCGTGTCCTTGTCGGCTGCCTTTACTTCCGAGCGGTAGTCGTTCTTCTCAGTTTTCTCTGGGGCAATTTGGATACCAAATCTCGAAGCCTCTCTCGCAAGCGCGAAAGAGTTCATTTCTGGTCTGTTAGTCGCGTAAGAGAATTGTGTTCAGAGCAAAGCGTTCCACAGGGCGATGACGAAGTCTCGACCTTCTGTCAAAACGTCGAAGGCTCGACAACGCTATGGCAACTCATGTAGGCGTTATACAGACGGAGTCAGCTAAACGCCTGCTCATGCGAGGAAAGTGACTGCCTTCGAATCGACACATCGACACTTCCGGTCGAAGTACGGTCATTCGTGGCACCGAGACCGCCATCTCAGGGCAGGCGATCATTGTGATTGCGGAAGACACGCGATTCTTGATTCCGTTCAAGGAGCAAACAGCCAGTACCTTACCAGTGCCCACACGAGTGGGACGCCTGACAAGACGGCGAATGCCAAGGTCAAGAGCAGGTGAGGGATGGAGATACTGAATTCACGCGTCTTATCGCTACGTTCCGAAAAGAGAGGCATCAGGTCATGGCCTCTTGTACACAATCAAGACTGGTAGTCACCTGCCGGCCTGGCTCTGTGAACTACCGAACGTCGTTGTGTCCGTTTCTTGGGTGCCGGGGCTCGATACGTCTGGTTTAGAAGCAAACGTTTGGCCAAAGAAGCAGCTCGTGGGTTCGTGTGCTTTATCGGAGGGAGCGCACAGCTGCGATTGGTCGAGTGTCACGAAATTCGACAGCGAGTTCGCTCTGCGACACACTCTCCAATCGCTGCGTCTTATTGCGTTCGTCGAGATGCGCTTCGGAAAGCAGGCTGCCCCAACACCTTTGGCATTGCTTTTGCCTTATGGAATGCCGAGGGCTCGGACGAAATGGCAGCGCCCATGAGCCAACGTCGGGCTTCCAACGGAAGCAGTCGGCAAAGAGGTAGGGATCATGAAATCATTAACTTTCATCCGGTGGTATCGAATCTTGCGGAAACACCACCAGTGGACCGTGTTCCAGTCGATTCAATATGCGCTTTGGCTCATGTGATAGGCAGGTCTCCACATGAAGCCTGATCTGAAGCACCACCACGCTGAACATGCGATGCATATGTCACACGCGATGCCTCCCCAAAGTGCCGCCGCACATATAGGTCACGACCAGCATGCCGGACACTCGGTGGCCATGTTCCGGGACAAATTCTGGCTGACTCTGATCCTCACGCTCCCCGTCGTCGCGTGGTCCGGCGAGGTTCAACACTGGCTTGGCTACACCGCTCCGACTTTTCCTGGCTCACAATATATCCCTGCCTTTCTCGGCTCGATTGTCTTCCTGTATGGCGGAAGCGTGTTTCTTCGCGGCGCATGGGGAGAGCTCGCTGACCGTCGGCCGGGAATGATGACGCTGATCAGCCTCGGCATCGTGGTTGCGTTTGCCGCTTCCCTTGCCGCGACATTCGGGTTTTTCCAGATCGATGTCTGGTGGGAGGTCGCAACACTCATCACCATCATGCTCCTTGGCCACTGGCTGGAGATGAAAGCGGTTGCACAAGCCAGAGGCGCTCTCAACGCGCTGGCCGCGTTGCTGCCGGACAGTGCAGAGCGCATAACGGAGTCAGGCGTCGAAAAAGTACCTCTCGCGGCATTGCAGGTAGGCGATGTGTTCCTGGTGCGGCCCGGCGCTCGAGTGCCTGCGGACGGCAACGTGATTGAGGGCACCGCCGATGTGGATGAATCGGTGATCACAGGCGAGTCCCGGGGAACTACGAAAGCACCGGGCACGACTGTTGTCGCAGGCACGGTTGCTGTTGGAGGAAGCCTGCGAGTCCGTGTAAGTGCCGTTGGAGAACAGACGGCCCTCTCAGGAATCATGCGACTGGTAGCCTCGGCTCAAGCTTCAGGTTCGCGGGCTCAGGCTCTTGCCGACCGTGCTGCCTCTCTCTTGTTCTATGTTGCAGTGACTTCGGGCGTGCTGACGTTCGGATATTGGTGGTTGGCTGGTGACAGCGCACATGCACTCACTAGAACCGCCACCGTCCTCATCATTGCGTGTCCACATGCGCTCGGTTTGGCGATTCCCCTTGTGATCGCAATTTCCACTTCACTGGGCGCGAAAAACGGTTTGCTTGTGAAAGATCGGCTGGCGCTCGAACGGGCGCGCGATCTGGACGTCGTGATCTTTGACAAAACAGGGACACTCACCCGAGGTGCGCCGACGCTTTCAGCGGTTGCCGCTGCCTCCGGTGCAAGCGAGGAAGAAGTGCTCAAACTGGCAGCGTCGGTAGAAGCCGACTCCGAGCACCCGCTCGCCAAAGCCATCGTCAATGGGGCGAATCGCCGCGGCGCGAACCCCCTGCAGGGTAGGAATTTTGAGGCGATGCCCGGAAGCGGCACACGCGCGACTGTAAACGGGCAGAGCGTTTCCGTTGGAGGGCCGCATCTCCTGTCCGAATTGAAGGTCGCCGTGCCAACGGAACTCGAGAAGGTAACGACAGCCTGGGCATCCGCGGGACAGACAGTGCTTTATGTCATTTTGGACGGCCGAGTGATCGGCGCTGTGGCGGTGGAAGACGAAATTCGTCCGGAATCCGCCGAAGCGGTGAAAGAGCTGCATGACTTGGGCGTGCGCGTGGCAATGATCACCGGTGATTCACAGGCAGTCGCGGATTCTGTTGCGAAGCGGATCGGAATTGACGAGGTCGCAGCTCAAGTACTGCCCGCCGACAAAGCGTCTGCGGTTGCACGGTTCCAGGCCGGGGGTAAGAAAGTGGCGATGGTTGGCGATGGTGTGAACGATGCGCCGGCGCTAGCAACCGCCGATGTCGGTATTGCGATCGGAGCCGGTACGGACGTCGCCGTCGAATCTGCAGGAATCGTGCTCGTGCGTAGCGACCCGCGCGACGTTGTCGGAGCGATCGAATTGTCACGCGCTGCGTACCGGAAGATGATTCAAAATCTGATTTGGGCGACAGCCTATAATCTGGTTGCCATCCCAGTTGCGGCGGGACTCTTCGTCCGCTGGCGACTCGACCTCCCCATGAGCGTGGGCGCGATTGCCATGAGCACGTCAACGATGATCGTCGCGCTGAACGCTCAACTCCTCCGTCACTTGAAAATGGCGCGCCGTCGGACAAAGGTGTCGCAATGAGAGGACGTCGCCCTGGGTCACGGTCTGGCGCAATCGTGACACGGACGAGGGCAGATCCGGCCGGCTTATGTGCGACTAATCTTGCTACTAATCTTGGGCGATTTGAGGCTATTTCAAGCCCTTATTAATGCTCAGGATAACTTCAAATCATCTGACCCCGTTGAAAACAAGAGACATACCAACGCTCACCAACCCTCACCTCCCGCTCAACAACAACGGTTCAAATCCCTCCTCCTCCGCCAACCTGGCGAATTTCCCCAACGCTCAGTTTATCCTTACGCCATCGAAGAACGCACTCGCACCCTCAGTCCAAGGTTTCCCGCATAGACTAGGAAGACGCACTCGCATGCCCTCTTCCCGCTCCATCGGGATTTTTGTGGGACTGTGGCTCCTGGTTATAGCCACGTATGCAGCGGTGTCGCTGGCGCTTCCGAAAGACAGCCAATCCCTCTCCACGTTCGGGAATTTGGTGCAGTGCATCGTCCCCTTGGTGGCTAACGCCGGCCTGCTCCTGAACGCCGGCACCCCGCACTGGCGCCGCAACATCTTCTGGATGCTGCTGGCGTTGAGCTGCACCATGTGGATGCTCGGCCAATTCGAGTGGACCTACTACGAAGTCTACGTCCACCAGCCCATGCCGGTGGCCTATAGCGGAGACATTGTTTACTTTCTTCGCGGCATTCCGATCATGGCGGCGCTGGCATTGCAGCCCCATCGCCAGCGCGGCGAGCCGCAAATGCGTTTCGGGTATCTCGATTTTGTGCTGTTGCTGACCTGGTGGACCTTCCTGTACGCCTTCGTGGTCTTCCCATGGATCTACGCGACGCCATCGGAAGCACAGTACAACTTCAATTACGACGTGGTGACCAACGTGCAAAACATGGTCATCGTCGGCGGGTTGGGCGCCCTCTGGCTGAGGACCCAAGGCGCGTGGCGGACTGTTTACGCGCATCTTTTCGGTGCCGCCACGACGTACATGCTTTCCTCGCTGATGATCAACACCGCGATCAGCGTGAACAAGTATTCCACCGGCAGCCTGTACGATATCCCGTTGGTTTCTTCGTTCCTGTGGTATGCGCTCGCCGGGCTTATCGCCTATCGCAACAAGGCGGCCCTGGACGGGCCCTTTGAAAATGGACTCGACGATGCGGACAAGCAGCGCACAGAAGGCGCGTGGGCGTCCCGCCTGGCGATGGCCGCAGTAATATCCCTCCCGGTCTTTGCTATCTACACGCTGCGCTACTCTCAGGATGCGCGCGAGGTGCGCGACTACCGCCTGATGACCACGTTGATCGCCTCCATGCCGCTCGCGCTTATTGTGTTCCTGCGAACGCACATCGCGGACACCGATCGCGCCCGATTGCTGGCGAAATCCGAACAATCCATCGAAAACCTGCAACGTCTGCAAACGCAACTCGTGCATACGGAGAAACTTGTCTCTCTGGGGCAGTTGGCGGCAGGGGCGGCGCACGAAATCAACAATCCCTTGCAGGCCATTCTCGGCTTTTCCGATCTTCTGGCCGACGACATGACTTTGCCGGATAAGGCCCGCGCCACCGCCGGTAAAATTCGCGATCAAGCGCGCCGCACCAAAACCCTGGTGGGCAACCTGCTCAGTTTTGCCCGGCAAGTGCCGGCGGAGCGCACGCTCCTGGACATCAACACCGTCGTGACCAATGCGATGCAGCTCCGCGCCCTCGACCGTTCGCCCAAAACACGCGTCGAGCTGCAATTGGAGTCGGTCCTCCCCGGCGTCCGCGGCGACGGCAACCAACTGATGCAGGTGTTCTTCAACATCATCAACAACGCGGTTGACGCCATGGAGGCGGCCGAGGGCGGCGTGCTCACCATCAAGACCATCCGCGATCGCGGCAACGTCGTCGTGCTCTTCTCCGATACCGGGCCGGGCATCAAGGAACCTCATCGCGTGTTCGATCCCTTCTATACCACTAAGCCCGTCGGCAAGGGCACTGGCCTGGGCTTGAGCATCTGCTTCGGCATCGTGCAGGAACACGCCGGAAAGATCATGTGTTACAACTCGCAGCAGGGCGGCGCTGTTTTTCGCGTGGAATTGCCCGCAGTCCTGGCGGCGTTGCCAAGCAGGGAAACTCAGCTCGTTGGCGCTTCCTCGCAGCCAAACAAACCGTCCCTCTGAAATCTCATCCACACTCTGTCCGTACTATTCTTGACTCCTGTCTAGCGCCGGATTTCTGACGATGGCATGTTAGAGTCTTGCTGGAAAATTTAAGCTCTGAGAAATGGGGAACCCCTCGTGTCCGGCGCCGCTATAGTGACTGAAAAACTCACCCGACGCTTCGGCGGCCTGACGGCCGTGGACGGCATCGATCTAACCGTCGCCGCGGGGCAATTCTTCGGCTTTCTTGGGCCCAATGGCGCCGGAAAATCCACAACCATCAAAATGCTCACCGGGCTGTTGGCGCCCACTTCCGGGCGCGTTCAGCTTCTGGGAATCGATTTCGCATCCGACTCCGTGCAAGTCAAACGCCAGATCGGCGTCGTTCCGGAAGGCATGGGCCTCTTCGAGCGCCTGACCGGCGCCGAATACTTGAATTTCGTCGGCCGGATGTACGGGCTCGACCGCGCCACCACACGCCAGCGTTCCGAAGAGCTACTCGAGTTCATGCAGCTCGCCGACCGCCCCAAGTCGGTAATCGCCGACTACTCCCATGGCATGCAGAAGAAACTCGCCCTGGCTGCTGCGGTCATCCACGGCCCGCGCATCCTGTTCCTGGACGAGCCGTTTGAGGGCGTCGATGCCTTCGCGGCCGGCGCGCTCAAAGCCTTGCTGGGCCGCATGACCGAGCGTGGCGTCACCATTTTTCTGACCTCGCACGTCCTCGAAATCGTCGAGCGCCTTTGCAGCCACGTGGCCATCATTCATAAAGGCCGCCTCGTCGCCCAAGGTTCCCTAGAAGAACTGCGCGCAGGCACCGCGGGCGAAGAAGGCAGCAAGAGCACGCTCGAGCAGATTTTCCTTTCGATCTTGGGCCAAGGAGGCGAAGCCCGCCCTCAAATGGAGGAACTCTCGTGGCTGATGTAGCCGCCGCGCCCGGCATCGGCGAGCAGATTGGTCTGGTCGCCGGCCTGCGCTGGCGGATCTTGCGCAACCAGCTGCGCCGGAAAAATGCCCGCCTCGACCTGATCGGCATGATCTGGGCCGGCATCTTCGCCAGTCTCCTGGTGGTGGGCTTGAGTTTCGCCTTCTACTGGGGCGCTTACAGTTTTCTGTCCGGCGGTCACTCCGCCTGGATGGCCTGGCTGTTCTGGGCGATTTTTATTTTCTGGCAGGTGGTCCACATTTTCATGGCCGGATTTGGCGCGACTTTTGAATTTCGCACCCTGCTGCGCTTCCCGCTGAATCTAGGCGCGTTCTATCTGATCGCTCTCGCCTATGGCTTCGCGGATTTCGCCGCCATCGCCTCCGTCTCCTGGCTGATCGCGATGACCCTGGGCGCCACGGCCGCCAATCCTAGTGTGTTGCCGGCAATGCTCTTGATCGTCGCGTTGTTCATCTTGATGAATGTCACTCTCGAGCGGCTCCTGGCTTCCTGGCTCGAGCGCCTCCTGGCCCGTCGCCGCACTCGCGAGCTTCTCTTTGGCTTGTTCATTCTGCTCAGCGTTTCCCTACAATTCATCAGGCCGCTGGTGGAGCGCTACCGACATGGCGCGCCGTCAAGCGTGCTGCGATTCTTGCCGTATCTCTCCGTCTTTCCTCCGGGATTCGCGGGCCGCGCTATCGCGGCCGGGGCCGGGCACCATCTCGCTGGCGTTTTACAAGGCGCTGCGGGCCTCTTTGTCTATGCCCTGTTTTTCAGCGTATTGCTCTGGCAAAGATTCGCGGCCCAGTATCACGGCGAGGAACTTAGCGAGTCCGCCGCCCCGGCGCGCGCCGCGGCCAGCACGATTTCCAGAAGGCCGGCATCGCCCGATGTGTTGGAATTGCTGTCTCCCCAGGTAGCCGCGATCGTACGAAAAGATTTCCGCTATCTCACGCGAAATAGTTTTGTCCTGGTCTCTCTCGTAATGCCGCCGCTCCTCGTGCTGCTGTTCAGCTATCAATTCGCCAGCAAGCATCCCTGGATACCTGGCGGAGTTTCGCCGGATCTATTTTTCCCAGGAATGATGGGCTATCTGATGCTTATGTTGATGATGCCCGCCTACAATTGCTTCGCCTACGAAGGCCACGGCATTCAAACCTATTTCACCGCGCCTCTGCGCTTCCGCGATGTCTTTCTCGGAAAGAATCTGGTCCATGCACTGGTATTAATTTTTGAGGTGCTCGTTGCGTTGGGGGTCCTGGCCATGCGCGTCGGCCTGCCGTCGCCGCCGGCCCTCACGGCAGTTCTCGCAGCCCTCGTCTTCGCCGTAACCGGGCAATTCTCTATCGCCAACTGGGCTTCCCTGAGTTTTCCGCGAAAAATGGAATTCGGGTCTCTGCGCGGGCAACGCAATTCCGGCGTGGCCGTATGGGTCGGCTTCGGAGCGCAAATTATTCTTGCGGCAATCTGTTCGCTCATTCTGCTCGTGGGCCGCTGGACCGCAAGCCCTTGGCTTCCGACAGAGGCCTTCGCGGTATTAGCGGCCGCCGCCCTCGGAGGATATTTCGCGTCCCTCGACCCGCTTACGCAACTCGCCGAGAAGAAAAAGGAAACCTTAATCGAGGCTCTCTGCAAGTGAACTGGCGATGCGGCGGTCATCTCGCCCGAGAAAACATACATTTTCCCGCGGGAAACCCGCAATCTGAGTTACGATAACAGCTCCGGCCCTCGGACATACTCCGATGGACAAAGAACGACGCCGGGCGATCCGATTTCAATTCATCGCCCCTGTGGAAGTCCTCAACGAATCGGGCGGTCAAGTCACCTCGTACGTAACCGACCTCGGTTTGCATGGCTGCTCCATGGGCACCGGCGACCCTGCGCTCCAGGGCACCGCGGTTCATCTGAAAATTAGCACCGCCACGGATTCCTTCGAATCACCAGCCACCATCGTCCACGTAAGTTCCAATCGCATGGGTGTCGCCTTCCATGACGTCAAGCCCTGCTCGCTGACGGTCCTGCGCCGCTGGCTAGCCTCCGCAAAATTTCCCAAAGCCGCCTCCCGACCCGCCCGCAACCGACCCCCGGACCGGATGGGGCCCTAATCTTCAGCGCTCCGTAAGCCTAGTGCAAAAACTCCGCGAAGCGCCCCGCGATCGCCGGCCACGCAAAAAACTCCCGATGCGCATTGCGGCTCCGTTCCGCCAAAGCGTCCCGGTAGCCCCGGTCCCCCAGCACGCGAGCCAGCGCCTCACCCAGTTGCGAACGCTCCTCGCGCGAAATCAACACGACTCCGGCATCGGTAATCGGCGACGCCGTCTCCGCACTTGACCACGCGATCACCGGCACCCCGCAAGCGATCCCCGCAATCGCGCTGCCTCGACGGCTCGAAATCGCACCACGCACAAACACAAGAACATCCGACGCCGAGAGTAAGCCCGCAACTTTTTCCCCCGCAACCACGCCATGAACCTGTATCTCCACGGGAACATCGCCCAAAGCTTTTCGCAGGCTCGTTTCCGCCGACTCCGAATTCCGACCAAATACCACCAGCCGCATCTTTCCAACTTGCTTCACCGCAAACCGCACCGCCTCCACGATTCGCTGCGTTTCTTCGACTCCCGCATCCCCTCCGGTGATCCCAAACACCGCCGCCGTCGGTATCCCATCAGCCGGATCTCTCTTTTCCTCAGCACTCTCTGCCGCGACCTGGACCGGAGGAAGATTCGCCCCCACAGGGATAAAAACATCACCTTTGCGTCGCGCCGGCCGCCAAGAAATTTTCTCCACGGGAATCGTAAAGACCGCCACCTCCGACGCGGCCAACGCCCGGCGCATGGTTTGGATTTGCACCCGCCGCCGCAGCACATCGATCACTCGCACCCCCGCATACGGCTCCACATCGTGATACACCACGGCCACCCGCGCCCCAACCGCACGCAGCAGGTTCATCACCCGCAGAAACCGCAAAGGAAATCCGCGCTCCGACCACGCCAGCGCCGTGTACTGCAGCAGCACCCATTGCCCGCGCCACTCCACAGCTTTCCCCCGCAATTCCCGCAGCGCCGCCGCCCAACCAAGCCCTGCCCAAGGCACTCTCGCCAACTCCATCTCAAATCCATGCGCCCGCAACGCATCGCCGAGGTACCGGCAATAGTCCTCCACGGCGTCGGTCGGCTCATCCCGACGCCCCAGCAGCGCGATGATGCGCCGCTCCTTCATTCCGCTTTTATTCTCATTTTTCGACGAGGAACCCGCCGATCACCAGCGCATCCATGCCCGAGCTAAAAAATGTCCGCACCGCATCCGTCGGCGTATGCACGATGGCCTCGCCGCGCAAATTAAACGAAGTATTCATGATCACCGGCACGCCGGTGCGCTTGCCAAACTCATCGATCAATCGCCAATACAGCGGATTGACCTCTTTCTCCACGGTCTGTGGCCGCGCGCTACCGTCGACGTGCGTCACCGCCGGAATCACTCCGCGCTTCTCCGCCCGCACTTGCGCCGTCAAAATCATAAACGGCGAATCCGTAGCGCTCTCCAAAAATTCCCCAGCCGCCTCTTTCTTAAGCGACGGCGCAAACGGCCGCCACCATTCGCGGAATTTCACCGCGTTGTTCACCTTGGCAGTCATCTCTGGATCGCGCGGATCGGCCAATATTGAACGATTCCCCAGCGCTCGCGGCCCAAACTCCATCCGCCCCTGGAACCAACCCAGAATCTTCCCCTGCGAAAGCAACTCCGCTGCCACACCCGCGGGATCATCCATCCGCGTATAGCGCAACTTGTAAGTCCGCAGCGCCGTCTCAATCGCCGCGTCATCAAAGCTCGGCCCTAGATAAGCGTGCCGCATCGCCTTGCTCGGCAATCTTCCGCCGCCATCCGCATAAGGCGCCAGCGCCGCCCCCAAAGCCACTCCATCGTCCGACGCCGCGGGCTGCACAAAAATTTCCTCCACCAACCCGGATGCCGCAATCTTCCCGTTAGCCTTAGAATTCAGTGCCACCCCGCCGGCCAAACACAAATTCCGGCTGCCGGTCTTCGCCAGCGCCATCCGCACCACGCTCATCATCGCCCGCTCACAGCAATCCTGCACCGCAAAAGCAATATTCTTGTGCCGCTCGTCGATTTCGCTCTCCGCCGCCCGTGGCGCGCCCAGCAGCGCCGTCATCCCCGAAAAAGCACCCGCTCCATTTCCGTTCAGTTTTTTGGTGTGCACTCGATAAGGCCCAGCTTCCGCATCGATGAACGCATCCAGCTTCACTCCCGCGTGCCCGTACGGCGCCAACCCCATCACTTTCCACTCATCACTGTTCGGCTGGAAACCAAGAAACGCCGTGAACTCGCTATAAAACAATCCCAGAGAATCCGGAAACGGAATCGTCAGCACATGCTCGATGCGCCCATTTTTTCCGTTCCAAATGGACGTCGCCTCCCAAGCCCCGCGCCCATCCATGATCACAATCGCGGCGTCATCGAAACCCGAATACGCATAAGCGCTGATGGCGTGCGCCAAATGATGATCCACAAAGCGCATCCGCGCCGCGACCTCACCAAAGCACCGGACAAATCCCTTCGCCCCGGACTCCTGGTGCCACATGCTCGCAAAATGCCGCGTCGAATTCAGCACGTTGAGGTACGTCGCAGGCCATTCCCCCAGCGCATACAATTTCAAATCGTGCCGGTACACCGGCCCCGCCGTCTGCCACCCAAAACACACTTCATCCAGCTGCTTCGCGCCAACCCCGGCAAAATCCAAACAGGCCTGAATCGCCAGCCGCGGAAACCCGGCATCGTGCTTCACCCGGCTGAGCCGTTCCTCCGCCACCGCAAACAGCAGTTCCCCGTCGCGCACGATGCACGCCGACGAATCGTGCATCTGCGAATAATTAATCCCCAGCGTGATCATGGATGTGACGAGCCTTCTGCGGCGAGCACGCGCCGGTACAACGCCTCCAGCAATCCCGCAGCCCGCTCCCAGGTATAGCGCCTCATGGACTCCCGCGCCGCCTCTCCCAGTCTCTGCCGCAACTCCGCTGAGTTACCCAATCGCAGGATCGCTTCCTCCAACGCCGCGGCATCCGCCGGCGGAATCAGCAACCCGTTAAAATCATTTTCCACCACGTCCGGCATCCCGCAAGTCTCCGTGGTGATCACCGGCATGCCGCTCGCCATGGCTTCTAGCAACACGGAAGGCAACCCTTCCATCAACGACGGAAAAACAAAAATGTCGTGCTCCGCGTAAAGCTCCTGCATGCTTTCCGAGGGAACCACTGGCCGCACCACGATGTGTGGCGCCAAGTCCTTCCCGAAAAAGCCAAATAGCTCTTCGGCGGGCACCCCAGCCCCCGCGATCGTCAGCGTCAACCCCGGCATTCGCGGCGCCAGATTTCGCAACGCATCGCGCAAATAAAAAATTCCCCGCTGGTCCAGCCACGTCCCGGCATACAGCAGCCGCAGCTTCCCGCTCGGCCCGTATCGCCTGGGCACGAAAAAACGCCGCTCGACTCCGTTGGGGATATACGCCACGCGATCCGCGTCGAGATTGTACTTAAGCACCAAGAAATTCCACACGTCGCGGCTGTACGCGTGCGCCCCGTTGGCCGTCCGAACCGCCCAGCGAAATCTCGGGAAATGATAGAACCGATGCCATACCCGGTTCTTCCAGTTGAAATTCCAAGCCCGCCCCTTCTGCGCCTCCCGGGTCATCACATGTACCCGCCGCTCTTCAAGTCCATGCAGCGTCATCACATACGGCGGATAACCCGCCGCGCCGTGCCATCTGCGGCGTATTCCGTAAACCAGCCCGGCTGGCGCATGCAAATTGACTAAGGAAAACTTCTCGCGGTTTTCCAGAACGTATCGCGCCAACCGGCAAGAAAAAATCACCTCGCAAAACCGCGCGGAAACCGAACCCGGCGTCACCAAATCATCCAGAAACACATACGTCACCCGGTGCCCGAGATTCTCCAGCTCCCGCCCCAGGTTATAAACAATCGCCGCCACACCGCCTTCGCGCCGCTTCGGCACCCCCGCGCCCATCAATATATTCAGCCGCTCTTCGGCGCGCCGCACAGGCTCCATTCCTCAGGGCCTCGTCGTCCGGTAGCGGTCCACGTGCTCTGGCTGGAGAAATGGCAGCCACTTCTCTCGCGCCTTGCGATATGCGCCATTCGAGGCGAACTGCCGTCGCCACGAATAGTACAGCCTTGCCGGAAGCACGCCGGCCGGAAGCAATGTCACACACTTAAAGAACCAGTGCGCCAGCGAAGCCTTCTCATGCGTGATGCGATAGTTTCGCAGTTCCGTCCTCACCGTCTCCCAGGGAAACCCGCCGTCCGCCATCAGCCGCAGCAGGTCCGCTTCGGTCTCCACCGACTCCAGAATGATTCTCGCGGCGTCTTCCGGCGCGCCCAGCTCCCGCAATTTCTCCTGCAGTGAACGCGCCAGCGCCGCCAGCACCTGTTGCTTCCGCAGCGCCGCCGCATGGCTGGGGTCCGCAATCTGAAACGCGTTGTTTTCGTGCAGTCGGTAGAACGTCAAGGATTCCCGCAGAATCAGCACGTCTCCGAATAATCCCGCCAGCGTAAACAGATACTCATCGGCTTGGAACTTCAGCGCTTCCGGAACGCCGCCGATCTTCCGGAGGATGTCCGCCCGATAAGTGCTGCGGCTCGTTCCTAGAAAGCTCTTTCGCAGCCGAAACGCCCTGGCTCCCTCTTTCGAGTCAATCCGAAAACGCGGATTCTCCCGCAACAACTCCGTGTGTTCCCGCCCATCGGAATACACCTCGGTAATTCCGTGCCCAACCAAGCCCACCGCCGCGTCCACCGCCAGCGCATCGGCAACCCGCCCGAGTTTTCCCGGCGCCCACCAATCATCCCCATCCAGAAACGCCACGATCTGCCCCGCGCACTCGGGAATCCCCGCATTGAACGCCGACGCCTGCCCCCCATTCGCCTTGCGGATCAACCGCACCCGCGGCTCGAACTTGCGCACGATCTCCGCGGTCCGGTCCGTCGACCCGTCATCCACCACGATGACTTCCCGCTCGCCATCGCCCAAGCCCTGCTCCAGCACGCTAACGATCGCTTGTTCAATAAAGCGCTCGTGGTTGTACGTATCGATCAAAACGCTGACAAACGGTTTGCCGGTCAAAACGCGCGCCTTCCCCCAACGAATTCCCGTCAAAAAAAGCTAAGTTGCCAGCGAGCCTACCGATCTTCCCAACCCAAGTCTACGACATCCTTGGAGTGCGGCGCTTAGGCGCCGCCTTCTACAACCGAACCCCGCCCAGCCGTAACCAGCATTCATCGCGCACGTTCCGTACGGCACCTGTAGCGGCCGCCGACCGTGGCGGGCGCTTTTTCTCCCACCTCGTCTGCCCAGCATCCGCGCGAAAAAACCTTGACTCCCCAGGTACTTCCGTGGTAATATTACAGTCAGTAAAAGCTATGCTCCAAGCGCCGCCAACCGGCGCTTTTTCTTTTACGGGTCAAACGCCGACAATCTCAGAACCAAGCCATCTAGCAAAAAAAAGTGCAGGGACGCGCTCTGGCTCGTCGAGGTAACGAGCTAACCCTTTTACAATCAATACTTGCAAGAAAAGTGGGGGGAGGGGGGCCCACGAGGCCCAGTGCCCTCATGGAGAAGGTCGTCTCTCCTCCCCAGCAATCCCAGCGCGCCCGTTGGCCACAACGGGCCCGGCCCCACCTCGGAGCGCCCGCTTCACCGCCACCCGCTACTCATCCAGCAGGTGGACATTCTTGTAGCCCACCACCAGCGACCCGGCCGCATTGGCATACGTAACCGCGCGGTGCCGCCAAGTCAGTTGCGGCGCGTAGAAGTGTGCGTATTGCATCATGTGGCGCGAGATCTTCATTCGGCCGGGCGGCGCGGCCAAGAATTCGTCTTTCTCCTGCGAGAGGTCCCATTGCCTGAATAACGCATGCAGGTCTGATTGGTGCAGGTCGTAGCCCCGTTCGTCCAGCCATGCCTTCATCGCGTCAACCAGCAGGCGTCGCGTCTTGAGGCGTAGTTCCTGGCGCGCTCCGTTTTCGCCGGACGGGTCGGCAAACAAATTCTGTCCGTGCACCCGGTACACCGCCAGGCATTCGTGCAGTCCCACGATGGGCGCAAGAAACACAATCAGCCCTGACAGGTATGCGTCGGCTTGGATCGTCAACCTCTCGGGAATCGGCAACAGCAGCTGCAACGCGTTCCGCCGGAATGCGAGAAAAGAGGTCGGATACGGGACGTAGCTCAGCAGGTCTTTCGCGCTAGACGGAAGAAATCCGGAAAGCAGGGGGAGTCCTCCGTCTTTGAAAACGCCCCGCTGCGAATCGAATTCACGCACCTTGTGGTAGACCATGCCCGCGTCGGGATGCTGCTCGAACTCGTCGGCAACTCGCCGCAATTTCCCTGGCAGCCAGTAGTCGTCCGCGTCCAGCAGGGCCACGATCTCCCCGCGGGATCTCTCCAGGCCAAAGTTAAGCGCAGACGCCTGTCCACCGTTCGGCTTTCGCAGATAGGTGATGGAATCCCCGAATTTCCGCACACGCTCCTCAGTATCGTCTGTGGAACCATCGTCCACGACCAAAACCTCCCGTTGTTCCGTCGGAAAATCCTGCACCAACACGCTGCCAATCGCTTCCTCGATGTACCTCCCATAGTTATAGGTGTCGATAAGTACGGTGACTAGAGGCGCCGTCATTTTGGTATTCCATCAAGCTGCTAGACGTTCTGACGGGGACGCGACAGAGCTACGTTGCGCGGGCCCAGTACGCGGCGCAACGGTCTCGTGATCGCAAGCAGGAAAAAACTTGTCGGCTGCCACACGTCGAAGAGCACCACGCGGCCGGCCTGCTTCAAGTAGCGTGCCAAGGCGGCCAGATAGCGATAGGTATTAAACTTCAAGCCGTCCGTGCACAAGACCGCAGTGGCATCGGCAATCGTGCGGAAGTGCTTCCAACCACCAGCGAGTTGGTGGTTGCGCTGGGATTCTTCATCGTGCCAGACGCCGTGCTTGCCCTGCGGGTGATAGCCGTAGTCGTGGTTCTGATGAATAGCCATGACGCACGGAGAAACATCCACGACCGGCTCCTTGCAAGCCAGCGCCCTCCAGACCAGCCAATGGTCCCAATGCACCCGGCCCACCACCAAGGGCGGAATGCTCGAACCGTACAGGTCGCGGCTGAAGGCAAAATAGTCGATCCACTCCGGCGTGCGCTGCCTGCCCCTTTGCCGGATGATCGCCTTGAGCCGCGCCTGCCAGTTTGCCCGCGTGAAGTAGTACGGCTCCCAGATCTCCGCGTCCCAGCGCCGCCCGACCATCAGGAATCGAGCATGGGCCGCCCGCACTTGCTCCAACGCCCGGCAAAAATCGTCCATCAAGATGATGTCGCAGTTGACGTAGCAAAGAACCTCGTGCCGCGCCAGCGCCCGCGCCGTCGTGAAAAGGTAATCGAGCCGCTTGGTCCCGTACTCGCTGCGCTCCACGTGCGGCTCGTGGCGAATCCCCAGTTCCCGCGCCGCCTCCGCCGCTCCTTCCTCGTCGCCAAACAGAATCACCTCCACGTCTGGATGCAGGACCGTCCAGCTTTTCAAAGCATTGCGTTGGATGGTTCCCGCGTGTCCCCGAAAAGGCTTGGCCGTGGTAAAAAACGTGACCATGTCGCCCCCTCTCCCCCGCTCTAGCGATGGCGCATCTCAAGACCCTGTGCCGTAACCACTACGTATAGTATACGACATAGTATCATATCTTAGCTAGTAGATATTTTTACTATCTGATATACTGCGCGGACCGCAAGCGAGTTCCCTGAATCGGCACAGCTTGCCCGAACCTGTAGCCGCGGTCTTCAGACCGCGGGGTTTAGAGCAAAGTGGCGCCCACCTCAATGCGACGTGCAAAGGCCGCCAGCAAAAGGTTGCGGTTGTTGCTTTAAGGTTGATTGGGAATAATGAGGATTGCCTCTCGGCAGCGCGGGCCTCAGCTCTGGATGGAACCCTGGGAACGCCAATCTCCCGATTGGCGCTTCTTTTCGTTGAATCACCTCAAGGCGTAGACGTTGCCGTCCGCGCTGCCGACATAAATGGCGCCGTCGGCAACCACCGGCGTGGACAGGATCGCCCCGACGGACATCATCTGCTGCACTCCGGAAACCATGTCGTCGTAGAAAAAATCGGAGAAAACGCCTTCGTAGTTGGGAGTGCCGTCGGCTTTCGTGTAGGTCGCGCCGTTTTTCTGGGAGTTTTCTGTTTCAAACGTCCACGCTACTTTCTGCGTCTTGAGACTTACAGCGTAGAGCTTACCGAGGTGCGACCCGAAATAGGCCAAATCGCCGGCGATGGCCGGTGAAGAAAACATCGGCCAGTGTTTGAAGTCCACGGAAAACAGGTCCGCCCCGGACTTGGCGTCCAGACCGTGAAACAACCCGGTATCCGAAGTCCCGAAGTACACCTTCCCATCCAGCACCGCGGGAGAAGCAATCACCCACGAACCCTTGTTGGAAAAGGACCAGCGCTGCTTGCCGGTAGCAGCGTCGACAGCGTAAAGATTGGAATCGCGGCACCCGAAATAGACCACGCCGTCGGCCACCGCCGCGGAAGACTGAATGCCCACCTGATTGTGAATCTCCGGATCCTCCCCCGTCTTGAACCGCCACTTTTCTTTCCCGCTAGCAGCGTCCAAAGCGTAAAAATAGCTGTCCCAACTCCCCACAAATAGAGTGCCCTCGGAAATGGCCGGCGAAGCGTGCACCACGTCACCGGTTTTGAATTTCCACTTCAAAGCGCCGGAAGCAGCATCCAGCGCGTAAATGTTGGTGTCTCCGCTCCCGAAATACACGGCGCCGTTCCAGACCACAGGAGAAGACAGGAAGAAATCGAACGGATCAGGCATGGTTTCGTTCGCCGGCTCCGCGCCATGCAGATGCTTGGCGGCAAAGCGGCGCTCGCCGGCGGTCTTGAAGCGCCACTTCTCTTTCCCGGTTGCCGCATCCACCGCATAGAAGTTGCTGTCAAAGCTGCCAAAGTAGACCAAGCCGCCAGAAACCGCGGGCGAAGATGTAATGCGGCTCTCGGTCTTGAATTTCCATTTCAGAGTGCCGGCAACGAGATCGAGAGCGTAGAGAAAATGGTCGCTACTGCCGACGTAGAGTATGCCGTTGGCGATGGCAGGCGAGGAAAGGACTTGTCCGCCGGTGTGAAATTGCCATTTGATCTTGGCGACCTGCGGAACGCCGGCACCCGCATACACGCCGCTATGCTGCGGAGCGCCGCGAAACATGGCCTCCTGCGCGAACGCCGGCGAACACAGCACGGCCGCGGCAAGCCAAAACAGGATTTTCATGGGCACACCTTCCAATGCCCTCATAGACGGAGAGATCGGAAAAAGGTCTCCCACCCGCTGCGATTCTCCTCTTTTCCTACCGTAACAATCTGGGTCGCGAGGCGAACCTGGCCCGATGAATTGCTGCTATCCTTTCCGCTGCGTCGGGAAGGACCGAGGAATGAAAGTCCTGGTTACGGGCAGCAGCGGGCTGATCGGGTCGGAAGCGGTGCAGCATTTCGACCGCCAGGGGCATGAAGTTTTTGGCGTAGACAACAATATGCGGCGGGTGTTTTTTGGCGCGGCAGGGGACACGCTGTGGAACCTGGAGCGGCTAAAGGGCGCGACGAAGCGATTTACGCATGCGGCATTGGATATTCGCGACCGGGCGGCCATCGAGGAATTGTTCAAGGCGCACCGCTTCGATCTGATCGTGCATTGCGCGGCACAGCCTTCTCACGACAAGGCGCGGGACATTCCCCTGCTCGATTTTGAGGTCAACGCGCTGGGCACAATTAATCTGCTGGAAGCCACGCGGCAGTATTGCCCGGAGGCGGTTTTTCTTTTTATGAGCACCAACAAGGTCTACGGCGACGCGCCGAACGAGATTCCGCTGAAGGAACTCGAGACGCGCTACGACTACTCGCGGCCAGAGGATTTCGGCGGCGTTGCGGAGACTTGCCGGATCGACCGCACCCTGCATTCGCTGTTCGGGGCGTCGAAGGCCGCGGCGGACCTGGTGGCGCAGGAGTACGGGCGCTATTTCAAGATGAACGTGGGCGTGTTTCGCGGCGGCTGTCTGACCGGGCCGTCGCATTCCGGCGTGGAACTGCACGGATTCTTGTCGTACCTGGTGAAGGTGACGCTGAGCGGCGGCAGCTACTCGGTGTTCGGCTACAAAGGGAAGCAGGTGCGCGACAACATCCACAGCCACGACGTGGTGCGGGCGATGGAGGAATTCGCGGCGAATCCGCGGCCCGGCGAGGTGTACAACATGGGCGGCGGGCGCGAGAACAGCGTCTCGATGCTGGAGGCGATCGCGCAGATCGAGCAACTAACCGGAAAGAAGCTGGATTGGCGCTACGTCGATGAGAATCGCAAGGGCGACCACATCTGCTACATCTCGGACTTGCGCAAATTCAAGAGCCACTACCCGAATTGGAAGATTACGCGGAGCCTTCCGGCCATCCTGGAAGAGATGGCCGGGCAGCAACACGGGTAGAAATGGCGTTCGCCGAAGAAAGGCAGGCGGTCAGGCCCGGGGCTTGACGCGATTTACGTCTTTCGGCCAGTCTTGCTTGAACTTGGAATCGTTGATCTTCAAATTCTTTTTGATGTCCGAGTAGTGAAACAGAAAGTAGTCGCCGGCGGCGGCCTCATAAAACTTCTGCTGAATGGGCAGCCAGGACGCTTCATCGATCCACATCTCGATTTTGGTGATTTGCCTGCGAATGTCATCCGATTTCGGGGTGAGTTCCAGCACCAGGGTCTTGCGCTGATCCAACTCCTCTTCCGCGGTCAGGGAAACGTTATAACTTTTCAGCACTTCCTGGCTCTTGGTGCCAAAACCCAGGAGCACGTACTGATCGACCATCGCGCGATTCTTGCCCAGGTCATATTCTTCGACGCGGTTGATCTTCGGCGTGAAGACATACAGCGAGTCTCCGCTGCGCAGAATGGTCCGGGGGTCGGGTTTGGTGATCTCGATGCGCATCTTTTGATCGCGACGCACGAAAATTTGGCCGGTTTCCGTGGAGGTGTCTTTAACCACGTCCGTGTATTTGATGTGTTCGATGTCCGCGGTCAGGCTGCGAAAGTCAGCCGCGGACTTGTCCATCATGGCCAGGACGCTGTCACTGGTCCAGCGGCCGGTGGTTTGGTCGGCGCCCAATTGCACTGCGCAAGCCAGCACGCTAAGCGCGAGGAGGACGGTCAGACAGACGGTCTTTTTCAAAGGCAAGCCCCTGCGGCGGACGAACTGGCGGATGGTGGCCGCTCGATGCCATCGTAGCACATCGCTCCCGGCAGATAGGGCGGCAGCGCACAGAGACAAGTGCAGAAGGCCGTGCTCCGCGGCCAGCGGTGTGCCGGGGTAGACGCCGGGCGGGGCGAGCCCGCCCGTACAAGGATGGAGGCCGTTGACGGTCCGACCTTGCCTGACAAACCCTTAGGGTGTCAGTGGCGAATCTCGACTTCGTAGGCGATGACCGTGCCCTTGTCGTCGCGTACCGGCTCGATGTTGGTGATTGAGAATCGCCCGTTGCTCAAGTCCGGCAGGGCTTTCTTCAACGCGTTGTGCAGGTCGTTCTGTAAAGCAGGGGTCTTTTCAGGCGGCGCCAGGACGCGCGCATCGACGCGATAAACTTGCCGGTGGCCCGCGTCCGAAATGGCCACGATTTGCACTCGGTCGGGCGTATTCGGCAAGCCCACCCGCGGCTGATCGTGGAACCAGTCCTTCGGGAGAAAAACAAAAATAAGAATGACCACCACGGCTAGGTCATATTGCCAGGTGCCGCGCTCGTAGGACCAGAAGACCGTGCGCTTCAGGATGGTTCCGAGACTGGCCATCTCAGTCCGCTGGAATCCCGTCCACGATTACGCCGTCGCGCATGTGGACGACCCGGTCGAAGTAGGTGACCGCTTCCGGGTTGTGGGTAATCATCACCACGGTTTGCCCCAGATCCTTGTTGAGTTGCCGCAGCATCTCCAACACGATCGCCGAATTCTTGGAATCCAGGTTGCCGGTGGGCTCGTCGGCGAGCAGGATTTTCGGCTCGTTGATGATGGCTCGGGCGATGGCCACGCGCTGCTGCTCGCCTCCGGAAAGCTCGGAAGGCTTGTGAGCCAGGCGGCCTTCGAGGCCGAGCATTTTGGTTACCACGTCAAAGCGGTGGGGATCGAAGCCGTCGCCGTGGAGGAACTGCGCGATGGCGATATTCCCCTTGGCGGTCAGCGTGGGCAACAGATTGAAGCGCTGAAACACGAAGCCGATCTTGTGACGGCGCAACTTGGTTCGCGCGGCATCGCTCATGGTGGTCAAATCGTTGCCATCGACGAGGACTTGTCCCTTGGACGCCTGCGCCAGCCCCCCGATGACGTATAGCAGCGAGGATTTCCCGCAGCCGGACGGGCCCATCACGGCGACCGATTCGCCCGGAGCCACGGCAAAGTTGACACCGCGCAGGGCGGGCACCTCGACCTTGCCGGCGCGATAGAGCTTCCACAAATTTTCCGTCTTAAGTATCGGCTCCACGCTGTGCTGTCCAGGAAAAATCAGCCTTTCGGCAGGCGTCCGTATTGTAGCCGCGATTCCCATTCGTGCCTAGTTTACCGTTGCGAGCGCTGCGCGCTCCCTTTCCTGCTTTTCGCCGTTTCTCTGGCTCTGCGTTCTCTGTGTCCTCTGTGGTTGAATCTTGCTTCTTTCAGTCGTAAGAAAGTGCCTCAACGGGATCCTTGCGGCTGGCCAGCCATGCCGGATAACTCGCGCCGAGGATGGCGCCGGCCAGCGCGATGCCTCCGGCGCGCAGAATCCATTCCTGGGTGATGAGAATTGTGAGCGTCGGAAAACCGGCGATAAACCCGGCGCGCACGGCATAGCTCAAGCCAACGCCGGCGACGATACCAAAGACGCACAGAGTCGCTGATTCCGTCAGCAGCGCCCGCACAATGAAGGAGCGATTCGCCCCGATCGATTTCAGCACGCCGATGTCGCGGGTGCGCTCGATCACCGTCGTATACATGGTTAAGAAAATCACGAGCAATCCGATGGAGACGGCCAGCGCGATCATGGCGTGGATGAACGTCTCCAGGCCGGGAATATTCGTCGAAGTCATCAGCGAAAGAAAATCCTTCAGAGGGCGGACAGTATAGCCCGGCAGGACGGCGCGAATCTCGTCCATGACGTCTTCGGTGTGCTCCGGGCGTGTGCACTTGAGAAGGAAAATGGAGGCCTTGTCTCGCGCGCCGACCAGCTCTTGCAGGGTGCTGATGGGCACAAATAGCCTGGCGCCCTTTCCATGCTCGATGATCGCGGCCACATGCCAGTCGTGGTTCAACAGATTGTAGGTGTCGCCCACCTTAAGATTCTTAGCTTTCGCGGCCCAGTCATCCACCAGCAGGTCGTCCGGCCCCTCCATGTCGTGCCCATGAATGAAGACGAAGCCACCGGAGATGGCGCGAAAGCTCTCGGGATCGATGCCGTAGATCACTTCCACGCCGCCGCTGGAATTGAATTGCAACAGGGCCGGGGCAACGGATTGCACGTATTTTAGTTCGGCCAGCTTGTCGCCGATCTTGATGGGCATGGGCGAGCCGCTGAAGCCTAGGAAGATGGACGCCGCCGGAGGCTGCAGCATCACATCCGCTCCGATTCCTTGGATGCGCTTGGCGGTTTCCTGCAGCAGTCCTGAGGTGAGGCCCACGATGAGCACGACCAGCGCGACTTCGACGGCGACGGCCATGACCCCGATCAGCGTGCGCAGCGGGCGGTGCAGCAGGTTGCGGACGATCAGCTCACCCATCATGGCTGCTTGTCCTCCGCGCCGTCGCTGACTCGCACGAGTTCGCTGCCCACGGGCTGGTCCAGCTTGAAGCGTTCTTGGGGAATCTCTTCGTTCAACGTGACCTTGGTGAGCTGGAGGTCCAGGCGGTAATCGTCGTGTGGGCGGTCGATGCGAATGGCTCTCGGAAAGCCAGTGACACCGGCTGGCTGGGTTGCGGGATGCTCCGGGTCCGCCAGCAGCGGCTGCCAATCCGAGACGTGCACATCAGACAGCAGGGCGCCCTTGGGGCCGTAACTTTCCAGCCGGGCGACCTGCAAATCGGAGCGGTCGAACCAGATCTTGCGGAGAATTTCCGTGCGATAGCCGCCGCGCAAGACGGTCAGCACGTAATAGCGGGCGGTTTCGTCGTTGAACTCCTCGAAGAGCACGGTTTCCTCTTTGCGAATTTCGGGCCACAGCAGCGCATCCAGAAGATGCTGCGGGCGGAGGTTTTCGATGGGCTTGTTGCTGGCGCGCTCCACTGCGATCGGGCCGGTCAGGAACTTGTTCTTGGAGGGAATCGAGACGCGAAACGTTTCCGCGTCGCTGGCCATGTCAAATACCGTGGTGCCGATCACCGGGGCCTGCCCGATGACGCGAATTTCTCCGGGGCGGGCGGCCAGCAAGAAGGCTTTGACCTCGTGGTACTCCTCGATCACGCCGCTGTACTTGGAACCCGCAATGGGCCTGAGCTCCACGGTGGCGTTCACGGTCTTTACGCCCAGCGCCATCTGGTTGTAGATCTCCAGTAGTTCCTCGCGGGTGGCGTCCTTGACCACCGGTTTGGCGGCCGGGGGCACCACTTTGGTGGTGCTGACGTTGGTGCTGCTGCAGCCGCAGGAAAACGCCGCCAGTGTCGCCCAGACTGTGCAGGCCAGTACACGTGGATTCAAGCAGTTCCGTCCTTTATACGCAAATGAAGCAATCTAGCAACCGCTTGGATGCCCGTCAATGCGGCAGGGTCACCAGCGGCGGCCGGGGTCGGCCAGCGCGGGCGGGCGATCGCTTCGTGCCCAAAATCAATCTGCCCGAGTGCTTTGCCTAGTTAACGACAACGCATTTTGAGAACGAGGCGCTTCTCATTGCAAGGTCGAGTTAGACGGCGGGCCCTCGCGCCTTGGAGCAATTAGTCCCTAACTGGCTTACTTTCGGATAAGCCTAACGTACTAGAAAATCCGGGCTGAATTTGGGGCGTTTCGTGCGCGATTTTGTATTTGACGGAGCGAAAAAAATCGCGGCGCGGTAAGTTCTGTTCCACAATTCCGCCCTTGTCCTGCACAAAAGGGTAACATCTGGCTCCTTCCGGCAGTGGACTTCTTTCAGGCCGCTGATTTTACTGGGTTTAGGAAATGGCGCTTGGCACGAGGCGTGCTCCTCGTCCTTCTGTAAAGAAATAGTACTAGGACCTTGTTGTCATAGCTAGGACGGCGCCATTTTTTCTACTTGGGACTCCTCGGCAGTGAACCTCCGCGGTCGACTGGCGGCACCTTTGTGCCTGGCCGCTTGCGGATCGCCTGCCGGCGACTCTGGGGCAGCGGTTCCCACACAAAATTTCACAACGGCGTTTTGCGCTCCACCCTGCGGGGCGGCAAACGACGTTGAGCCAATTCGCTCGGAAGGGATACAGGAATAATCATGCGTTTGAAAACACTTCTTCTCGCTTTGGTGGTTGCGGTTGTTGCACCTCTCGCGGTTCACGCGCAGATCAACATCACGACGGTGGTCGGCGGCGGCTCGACGTGCCCGCCTGCAGCAGTTCCCTGTGCGCTTACCGTAAGCATCGGCGGTCCCGCCGCCGCGGCCAAAGACTCTCTGGGCAATCTCTATATTCTGGATAACTACCAGAGCCGCGTCTTCAAGCTGGATGCCGCGGGAAACTTGACGATCTTCGCGGGCGACGGAACTTCTGGATTCAACGGTGACAACAGAGCCGCCAACACCGCTCAGCTTAACGGTCCGAGAAGCATGTTCATCGACGCCCACGACAACATCTTCATCGCGGACGCCGACAATGGCGCCATCCGGGAAATCCCGAAGAACACCGGACCCCAATACGGCATCAGCATGACAGCCGGGAACATTTATACGGTCGCGGGAAACGTCGCAGCGGGTTTGGGCTTCGCTGGTGACGGAGGAGTTGCGACAAGCGCGCAATTGCAGTTTCCAGACGGGGTGTGGGTCGACGCCGCCGGGGACATCTTCATCGGCGACAAGGGGAATCACGTCATTCGCGAGGTCGCGGCTGCTCCCGGCACCAACTATGGCATCCTCATGGCAGCGAACGACATTTACACCATCGCCGGCGTTCCTAATCCGGGGGCACTAACCAACGCCTATAGCGGTGATGGTGGGCCCGCCAAAAATGCCAAGCTAAACAATCCGTGGGGCGTCTACGGAGACAGCAACGGAGACATATTTTTCGCGGATTCCAGCAACAACGCCATCCGCGTGGTTGTGGGCACCGCTTCGGTCACGGGCCTTACCGCCGGCCTGACCAGTGGCAACATCTATACCCTAGCTGGGACACCCCCGACTGGCGGCTACAATGTGGACGGCGTGCTCGCGACCACAGCGGAGTTGAAGATTCCGCTGGGTGTCTACATCGACGCCTCGGGTAACCTCTTCATCTCGGACACCAGCAATCAAATTATTCGCGAAGTGCCGGCGGCGACCACCACGACGCCAGCGCGGACCAAGGGTTTTATCTATACGGTTGCCGGCATGCATGGCGTGACTCCCTCTGGCGGCGTGAATGGCGACGGCGGGCTGGCCACAAAAGCTCAGCTGGATCTTCCCAGCAACGTCTTTCTCGATGCTTCCAACAACATCTTCATTGCGGATACCCAGGGCCACAATCTCCGCGAAGTGACGGCGGCTACTGGTGACATCAATTCCATCGCCGGGAACCTTTTCGAGTTTTTCGCCGGCGATGGGGGACCGGCTACAAACGCGGAATTTAGCTCGCCGTTCCCGTCCACGCCCGCGCAGGCCATCGGGATCGCGACGGATGCGGCCGGCGATATTTTTATCGCCGATACGGACAACGATCTTATCCGGCAAGTGACGGGCGGCACCATCCAGACCATCGTGGGCAGTCCGGGAAACGACTCCTTCTCGGGTGACTTGGGCCCGGCGAACCGTGGCCTTATCGCCAATCCCGACGGGGTATTCGTCGACAAGGCCGGCAACATGTACATCGCGGACACGGCTAACAACGCGATTCGTGAAGTGGCTGGGCCGCATCCTTCGGCTGGCCAGGTGACTGGCAACATCTACGCCATCGCAGGATTCCCGGCGACTGGCCCGACGGCCGGCTTCAGTGGAGATGGTGGACCAGCCACGGCTGCAAAGCTGAATGGTCCGACGAGCGTCTTCGTCGATGACCTTTTGAACGTCTACATCGCAGACACCGGAAACAACGCGATCCGCGAAATTGCTGGTCCCACACCTTCCGCCGGCATGGTAACGGGCGATATCTACCTTATCGCAGGATTTCCCACGAACGGGCCGCTAGCCGGGTCCAGCGGAGACGGAGGAGCCGCCACCAACGCTCAGTTGAGTGGTCCTCAGGGCATCTTCGTCGATCACTTCGGCAACATCTTCATTGCGGACACCGGCAATCAAGCCATCCGCGAAATTCCCTTCCTGGCCGGCACGAACTACAGCATCCCCATGGCCGCTGGCAGCATCAACACGGTCGCCGGAACATTGACCAAGGCGGGCTACTTCGGCGATGGCGGAGCGGCCAAGAGCGCGATGTTGACAGCGCCGTTTGCCGTTTTGGTCGACAATGCCGGCAACGTCTTTATTTCCGATGCGGGTAACCACATCATCCGCGAAGTCTCGGCAACCACCGCCAAGATCAGCACCGTTGCCGGAACACCGCAGACCGCGGATTTCAGCGGCGATGGCGGACTGGCGACCGCTGCCGAATTGAACACTCCTCAGGGTTTGGCGGCCGGCACTACCGGCAACTTGCTGATAGCAGACTCGCTGAACGTTCGGATCCGCAGCGTCGGCCCGAACCTGTTGTCTCCCGCAGCCCCGGCAGCCCTTTTGAGCGCCGCGGCACTGACGTTCACGCCCGCTCAGAATGTGGGTCAGATCACAGCGGCACAGACGGTGACGCTCACCAACACCGGAGGCGTAGCCCTGAATATTTCCGGGGTCACGCTGGCGGGAACCAATCTTGGTGACTTCGCCTTTGCTTCCACGAACAATACTTGTGCCACGACGCCAACGCTGGCGATCAGTGCCAGCTGCACCATTAGCGTGACGTTTACGCCGACGGCGCCCGGCGCACGGTCCGCGAAAATTACGATTGCGGACAACGCCGGAGCCGGCCAGCAAAACGTCGCCCTGAGCGGCACAGGCGTGCAGGGCGGGGTCCTTCTCAGCGCCACCACCTTGACGTTCACGTCGCCTCAGATTGTGGGCACCCCCTCGGCGGCGCAGACCGTGACGCTGACCAGCAACGGCACGGCTCCCTTGACGTTTGCGATCAGTCTGCCCGGCAGCGATTTTATCCTCGCTCCCGCTGCGGCCAACACTTGCGTTTCGCCGCTGGCGATCGGCGCCAACTGCACTATCAGCGTGGAGTTCACGCCGACGCAGGCTAACCCGCGCACCGCGAGCATCAGCATTACCGACAATGCCCCCGCCAGCCCGCAAACCATCGGCTTGTCTGGCACCGGCCTTCCGACACCGGCGACGGCCACGCTCAGCAGCACCAGCATCACGTTTGCTTCGCAGCTGGTGACCACCACCTCCGCAGTGTCGAGCGTCACGTTGACCAACAACGGGACCGGCACGCTAACGATCACCAACATAGGCATCACCGGTGACTTTGCGCTCACGCCGGCGAACCCTTGCGGCGGATCCGTAGCGACGGGCGCTAAGTGCACTATCGGTGTGACCTTCACGCCGACTGCATCCGGCGCGCGCACCGGCGCGGTCACGATTACCGACAACGCTGGGGGCATCAGCGGCTCCCAGCAGACGATCAACCTCACCGGCGCGGGCTTGTTGCTCTCGTTTGCGCCCGCTTCGGGCGGTTCGACGACGCAAACCGTGAAGGCCGGACAAACCGCGACCTACAACCTACAGCTCTCGGCGGCTGGAGGAGCACCCACGGATGCCATCAGCGTGGCGGTTGCTTGCACGGGAGCGCCCGCGCTGTCCAACTGCAGCGGTCCTTCGACACCAGTTACCGTCGTTCCCGGAACTCCGGCGCCGTTCGCCGTCACCGTGAGCACCACGGCTAGCGGAGCTGCGGTTCCGGCCCCGCAACTCGGGCCCAGGGTACAGCCTCCGGCGGCGATCCGCACTTTGCCGCTGTTCCTGCTGGCGCTGCTCTCCGTAGCCATCCTGCTGGCGTGGATGCAGAGCCCGGCGGGCCGCATGCGCGCCGTTCGCCTGGCATGCGTCGCGGGTTTGTTGATGCTTCCGGTTTCCGCGGCGGTGCTGCTGCAAGGTTGCGGCGGCGGGAGTTCGGGCACGGTAACGCCTCCACCGCCGACGCCCGGCACTCCCACCGGCACGTCGACTCTGACGGTCACGTTCACGCCGACACTGAACGGCAAGGCCCAGGCCGCGCAGACCACAACGTTGACGCTCGTCGTTCAGTAATTGCAAAGCGGTGGCGTCCGTCTGACGCTGGCGCACTTTCCGGACGGCGCTCTTCGCGACTCAGCGGAGGGCGCCGTTCGCTTTTTTAGAAAGAACGCCTAGCCCCAACTAGGCTCCTGCGAAAACGCGCCAGGCTAGGTCTCTCCCAGGCGCGCGTCCTAAAGTAGAGTTCCGTAGTAATCTCACGTCATGCGCATCCTTCTTTCTCTTCGGTTTCCGTTGCTGGTCTCGTTCTGTATGCTGCTCGCGTCCGACGCGACTACACGGACCCGGGCGCCATCGGCGCAGATTGTCATTACTCACGTGACCGTCATCAATCCCGGGACGTCTTCCGTACAAACGGACAGCACGGTGGTCATCACCGGCGAGCACATTACTGCTGTTTTTGGGGCGGCTTCCGGCGGGGGGCACTTCCAGCCGCCGAAGAACGCGCGGGTGTTCGACGGCACCGGGCGCTACCTCATCCCCGGGCTGTGGGACATGCACGTGCACTCCGCCTTCGGCGATTGGTTTCCTGGCGGACGCGAGATCATCCTTCCGTTGTTCGTGGCCAATGGGGTCACCGGCGTGCGCGATATGGGCGGCGATGTGCCCGTGCTGTTTGCCTGGCGCAAGCAGATCGCAGCGGGAGAAATCGTCGGACCGCGCATGGTCATATCCGGCCCGATGCTGGATGCCCTGTTGCCCGATGGAAAACTGCGCTTCCCGAGTTCCGTGGCGGTCAGCACGCCGGAGAGTGCGGTTGCCGCCGTGGATTCGCTGAAAGTGCAGGGCGTGGATTTTATCAAGGTGCAGTCGGTGATCTCGCATGACGCTTACCTGGCCGCGGCGGCGGAAGCGCACAAACAGGGTCTGCCGATCGTGGGGCACGTGCCGGACAAGGTGCGCATCGTGGAAGCCATCGCCGCCGGGCAGAAAAGCATCGAGCACCTGATGGGCAGTTTCGAGGGTTGCTCGACGGAAGAAGAAAAATTCATTAGCGGGGCGGGTGACCTAAAACTGCTGCTGGCTACCTACGACCAGAAGAAGTGCGACGCGCTGATCGGCTTGCTGGCGAAAAGCCAGACCTGGCAGGTTCCGACGCTGGCTTGGCAGCGCGGCGGTACTTTTCTCGATCAGCGTGACTTGCAGCATCAGCCGCTCGATAAATATGTTCCGGCGTATTGGCGGGAGGTAACCTGGCGGCGGTTCACCGAGGAGATGATGCCGGGGCTGCTGCACGATCCGCTGGCTTTGCGGCAGGAATATTTCGCGCGGAATCTCCAGATGGTCGGAGCGCAGCATCGCGCAGGGGTGCCTTTCCTGGCCGGCACCGACGCGGCGCCCGGCGTGTACATCATGCCGGGTTTTAGCTTGCACGACGAGCTGGCGAATTTCGTCGAAGCTGGCTTTACGCCAATGGAATCGCTGCAAACGGCGACCAGCAATCCTGCGAAGTTTCTGGGGACGGAAAGTACTTCGGGTTCGATCGAACCAGGCAAAATCGCGGACTTGGTGTTGTTGCGCGCCAACCCGCTCGACGACATCCACAACACGCAGAAGATTGACGCCGTAATCGCCAACGGGCGGCTCTTCGATCGTGCTGCGCTGGATGGCCTGCTGACGCAAGTCGAAGCATCCGCAAAGCACCCGAAGTAAGCGAAGAGGCGCCGCGGTGGCCACAGCCCGCGCCGCTGCGCGCTGGCGCCTTCGTTTCTCAACACTGCTGCTGGTACTCTTACTAGAGCCTCGTTCGGGAGAACATCGAGTCACTTGCCACCGATTATCAGCGCACAGGGACTATCCAAGCGATACGGAGTCGCCCCACTTTTCGAAGACATCTCGTTCACGGTGTCCGAAGGGGATCGCATCGGCATCATCGGGCCGAATGGTTCCGGCAAATCCACGCTTTTGGAGATTCTGAACGGCCGCGTCAGCCCGGACAGCGGAGACGTGGCCGTCCGCAAAGGCACGCGGCTCAGCGCCGTGCTGCAAATTTCGGATTTTCCGGCCGGGGAAACTATTCGATCGGTCATCGAGAAGGCCTTCGACCGCGGCAAAGTTCCGGATGTGGAGCGGCTCTCGCGCACCGCGGAAATCCTGGGCCGCGCTAATTTTACCGACCTGGACGCCGCGGCCGCGACGCTTTCCGGCGGCTGGCGCAAGCGGCTGGCCATCGTCGAGGCGCTGGTGCAGAAGCCGGACATTCTGCTGCTCGACGAACCGACCAACCACCTGGATCTCGCCGGTATCAAGTGGCTGGAAGGCGTCTTGCAGAGCGCTCCGTTTGCTTGTGTGGTGGTTAGCCACGATCGCTATTTCCTGGAAAACGTCGCCAACGAAATTGTCGAGCTGAACCCCGCTTACGAACATGGGGCGCTGCGGGTCTCCGGAAACTACAGCACCTTTCTGGAAGCGAAGGAGCAATATCTGCACGCGCAGAGGAACCGCCAGGAAGCGCTGGAGAACCGCGTACACACGGAAATCGATTGGCTGCGCCGCGGTCCGAAGGCGCGCACCACTAAATCCAAGGCGCGCATCGACAAAGCGCACGAGATGATCGGCGAGCTGGCGGAAATGAACGCGCGCACGCGCAGCACCAGCGCGAAAATCGATTTTTCCGCCTCCGGCAGGCAGACCAAGCAGTTGATTACCCTCGATGGAGTAAGTTGCGACCTGGGGGATCGCACGCTGTTCGACAACATTCATTTCATCGTCACTTCCGGAATGCGCGTGGGGCTGGTGGGTCCCAACGGCAGCGGCAAAACTACTTTGTTGCGTTTGCTGAAGGACGAACTGAAACCCACGCGCGGGAGCATGCGGCAGCCGGATAATCTGCGTATCGTGTACTTCGACCAGAATCGGGAGCTCGATCCGGACATCACTTTGCGGCGGGCGCTGGCGCCGGACAGTGATTCGGTGATCTATCAGGACCGCGTGACGCACGTCGCCGCCTGGGCCGCGCGATTTCTTTTCACGGGCGAACAACTGAACCAGCGTATCGGACGGCTTTCCGGCGGAGAGCGGGCTCGCGTCTTGATCGCGCAGCTGATGCTGCAGCCCGCCGACGTCCTGCTGCTGGACGAGCCCACCAACGATCTGGATATTCCTACACTGGAAATATTGGAAGAGAGCCTTCTGGAATATCGCGGCGCTTTGGTGCTGGTCACCCACGATCGCTACATGCTGGACCGCGTGTCGACTGTGGTGCTGGGGCTCGACGGCCTGGGGGCTGCGGAACGCTTTGCTGATCACCAACAATGGGAATCGTGGCAGCGGGCACAACAGGCCGCGGGCAAAAGCAATACGTCGGTGGAAACGCAGAGCCCAAGCGGGACTCTTGGCGGGAGCAAGCCGTCACTGACCAAGAAGAAGCTCTCTTACAAAGAGACTCGCGAGTTGGAAACCATCGAAGAGCGCATCGCGGAGGCCGAGAGGGAACTGCAGGCTAAGCACGACGCGCTGCTGGACCCCGCGATCATGAGCGATGGCTCGCGCCTGCACGCTGCGTCCGTGGAACTGGATGCAGCGCAAAAAACAATCGACCTGCTGTACGCTCGGTGGGCCGAGTTAGAACAAAAGCAGAAGTAAGTCTCGTCTCGGAATGCGCCACGAACACGCGCTTAGAACCGCCGCCTACTACTGGCTAGATCGATCTATCTCCTGCGTTTCTTGCTCTTGCTGGGGCGGTGCTTGGCCGCGTGATGCTTGGCTTCAGGCGCTTTCGCGGGAGCTGCTACGGGAAAGTCCGAGCTGAAGCTGTCCGCTGCTATTTTCCAAATGCCGTCCGTCTGTTTCTTCCAGACCGCCATGTCCTTGCCACGGTCGGTGGCAATCTTGCTGTCAGCATCCTGGGTAGTCAGTTGATAGGTGTAAAGCACGTAGGCAAGGTCGCCGGCGCGCGCGACTTCCACCTTGTCGATCTGCCAGTCGATGGCGAACCCTGGACTGGCCATTAACCTGGACCAGCCTCCGCGGATGGCATCCTTGCCGGTGACGGTCGGAGCATTCGGTGGAAGCCAGGAAGCATCCGCCGCGTAATTGGCGACTGTACGATCGACATCGCCCTTCTGAACGGCCTGCAATGCGGCTGCGTCGGCCTCGCGAATGGAGCGCTCGTCCTGGGGGCGGGTGTCGACCGGCGTCTTCTCACAGCCCGCGGCAAGGAAGGCAATGCAAACGCAAACTGCGAACATCGTTGATGAGCGAATTCTGTTCATAAACTCCTCCTCGTACATCAAACAACGAGCCGGGCTAGGCTTCCTGGTGGCTGGGCAAATGTAGATGTTGAATCTTGGCACGACCCAACCAGCGCGCCAATCACATTTTGGCGTTTTTGCCGACGGCCATCAGCATGATCGCGCTCTTGCCCTGGGCGTGTGGGGAGAAGAACTGGGTTACATCGTCGTCGTAAAACGTGAGTCCGGTTGCACTGAGGCGCTGGGCGTACGCGGCGAGATATAACTTGCCGCTCACGATGCCGGCTTCTAGCTGCACGGCACGATAGCCGCGATTGCCGAAACGCTGCAGGATCGGCTGCAAATCAGCTAAGAGGAAGATGTCCACGGCGGCATCGGCCGGCAACTGCTGATCCAGTCCTAGGTAGCCAGCTTGAGCGCGGAAATTTCCTGCTTTCAGGCATTCGAGGGCGCGCAGGTTTCGGTGGTAGACGTACACTCCGGGCCGGAGACCCTCTACGGCGTTCACAATCAGGTAGAGATCGTTCAGCTGTGTTCCTTGCGGATCGAGAAAATCCGCGGGGACACCGCGCGTCGCGCGGTCCAGCAGGGTGGCGAGTTGTGCCGCGTCGATTGCTGTCTGCGCAAACTTGCGAGAGGAGCCGCGCC
>Ga0210384_10001329_pt1 | contig 34079 bp, 27 predicted proteins | sample IncBWH2MmetaG_FD_160574 | JGI IMG/M metagenome (GOLD analysis project Ga0210384, IMG submission 160574) | Forest soil microbial communities from Barre Woods Harvard Forest LTER site, Petersham, Massachusetts, United States - Inc-BW-H-2-M | ecosystem: Environmental > Terrestrial > Soil >...
AAGGAACGCATTTTCGAATTCGGCGCGAAGGATAATTTCTGGGCGATGGGCGACACAGGGCCTTGCGGGCCATGCAGCGAGATTCATTACGACTTCGGCGCTGCGGCCTCGGAACTCGGGCACGCCGATTGCGCATTCGGCTGCGATTGCGGGCGGTATGTGGAGCAATGGAACCTGGTGTTCATGCAGTTTAATCGTGATGCCAGCGGCAAGCTCACGCCGCTGCCAAAGCCGTCGATTGACACGGGATGGGGTCTGGAACGCGCGGCTTGCATCCTGCAAGGCGTTATCTCCAACTACGACACGGATTTTTTCGTTCCGCTGATGAAGCGGGCAGCGGAACTCTGCGGCGTCGACTACGCTAAGGAAATCAGCTCCGAAGCCGGGAAAGGTGGCGCAGCTTCCCTGCGTGTGATTGCCGATCATGCGCGCGCAACTACTTTTCTAATCACCGATGGCGTTCTGCCATCCAACGAAGGACGCGGGTATGTGCTCCGCAAAATAATGCGTCGCGCGATTCGCCACGGGCGGTTGCTCGGTGCTACTCACACTTTTCTCTCGGAAATGGTGCAAACCGTGCGCGAACAGATGGGCAGCGCGTATCCTGAATTACTTGAAGCAACGGCGGCCCGGGTGCCAGAAATTGTTCTTTCCGAAGAAAAGCGATTCGGCAGCACCATTGCGATCGGCATGAAGAAACTCGACGAAATGGTTGCCGATTTCCTGGCAGCCAAGGAGTCGCAAGGCCCCACTGCAGATTTCTTGCCGGGTGATCGGGCGTTTTCACTCTATGACACCTACGGCTTGCCACGGGACTTTATCGAGGACGCGGCTCGTGATGCGGGCCTAACATTCGACGAGCCTGGATTCGAGCTCGCCATGAACGAACAAAAGAAACGCGCGCGGGCTTCGTGGAAGGGCGGTTCCGGAAAGGAGGCGGCGAATCCGGCGTATGCGAAGATTGCGGACCGGTTTACGACGGAGCTGGAGTTCTACCACGGGACGTGCGCGAAAGATTGCGCGATTGAAGCGATCATCACCAAGAATGGGGCGGTGAATGAACTGAAAGCGGGGGAGAGCGGCGAAGTCGTTCTGGACCGCACGGCGATTTATGCGGAGTCGGGCGGGCAGATGGCGGATACGGGCGCGTTTTATGACGGCTCAGAGTCGCAAGTGCTTGCGGAAGTGAAGAGTGCGTACTATCCCGTTGCAGGACTGGTGGCGCACAAAGTGGTGGCGAAGGAGACGCTGCGTGTGGGCGACCGCGTAACAGTGGTGGCGGATGCGGAGCGGCGGGCGCGGATTATCCGCAATCACTCGGGGACACACCTGGTGAATGCAGCGTTGCGGAATATCCTCGGCACCCACGTCAAACAATCGGGTTCGCTGAATGCGCCGGAGCGGCTGCGCTTCGATTTTTCGCACTTTGCGCCGGTGTCTGCGGAGGAGTTGCGGGACATCGAGCAGCAGGTGAACGACGAAATCCGGCTGAACACGCCGATTGAGACGAACGTGACGTCGCTCGAAGAGGCGCTGGCTTCGGGCGCGCTGGCGTTTTTCGGGGACAAGTACCCGGAGCACAACGTGCGCGTGGTGACGATTCCCGATCCGCGCGCCGCTCGGGGGTTCTACTCGAAGGAGCTGTGCGGCGGGACGCATGTGCACCGCGTGGGCGACATCGGCGTGCTGAAGATTGTGAGCGAAGAATCGGTGGCGGCGGGGGTGCGCAGGATTTTTGCCGTGACCGGCATCGGCGCGCTTGAGCACTATCAACAGCAGGCAGAAATCTTGCGCCAGGTAGCCGGGACCCTGAACGTCGGCGAGGACGGTATCTTGGACCAAGTCGAGAAGCTGTCACAGACCGCCAAGCACCTGGAGAAGGAGCTGGAGGCACAGAAGCGCAAAGGAGCACTCAGCCAGGTCGACGAGCTGGCGGCCCGGGTACAGACCGTCAAAGGGGTAAAATTGATCGCCGCGGAGGTCGCCAATGTGGACCGGGAAGGCCTCCGGCAGCTGGTGGACACCCTGCGGCAGAAGCTGGGGTCTGGGGTGGTGGCGCTGGGTATGCCGGAGGACGGCAAAGTGGCGCTCATTGCGGGGGTAACAAAGGACCTGACCGCTAAAGTCCATGCTGGCAAGCTGATACAGGCACTTGCCAAGCAGGTAGGGGGCTCTGGGGGCGGGCGGCCGGACTTGGCCGAGGCTGGCGGCAAGGACACAGCAGCCCTAAAAAGTGCCCTTTTGAGTATCCCCTCCCTACTCGAACCCTTGCTATAATGGGGTCAGCGCCAGAAGCCTGCCGGCCGGGCTCATACGGCTCTAACCGAGCTGAGACCCCCTGCCAACACGGCTTCGCAAGACCAACCACTCTCCCGGCGATCTCCCCAAGGGTAGACCGCCCGGTAGGGGTCACTAGTACGGAAGGGACATTGACCGTTTTAGGGTAAATGTCGAAAACTACTCCTTCCGAGATGGGTTCCAAAATTGTTGTTGGCCTTCCCCGAGGCACGATGGCGAAACGTACGGCACACACGGCATGGCTTCTGATGGGAGCGCTGGTTCTTTGCGCGAACTTCCCTGCGCCGAGCGCCAACGCACAGATTGCCAAGGTCATGGACACCAGCGGACGGCAGCTATTCGTAAATGCCGAACCACCGGCAACCATCAAACTTGGCGCCCTGAAGTCGCGTTCCACCATCTACCTGCCCGCTGAATCTTCTCTAACGGGACGAAGCCGTCCGGGCATGAGCATCGACCGCGACGGCGCGGAAAAACTCGTGCGAGAAGCGGCGGAACGGCACCACGTGGACCCTGCACTGGTTCGCGCGGTCATCGAAACGGAATCGAACTGGAATTCGCGGGCGTATTCGAATAAGGGAGCCGGCGGATTGATGCAGTTGATTCCCACGACGGCACAACGATACGGAGCTTACGACCTATTCAACCCGCAACAGAACATCGACGCCGGAGTCCGACACCTGAAGTCGTTGCTGGAACGCTACAACGGCAACTTGGACCTGGCGTTGGCGGCGTACAATGCGGGCGAGGGAGCGGTTGACCGGGCACACGGCATTCCGGCGTTTCGAGAAACGCGGAATTACGTGCAGAAAGTACAGAATGCCTATTTCCGGCCGGGATCGGGACGGCTTGAGGGCGCGTTTATCAATGCACACGCAATCCACAGGGACGTCACGCCGAGCGGCCGCATCGTATTCACCAACGACTAAAAGAAGTTTTAAGTGTTTAATGATTAGGCCTCATTTTTCCGGGCGTAGTGTATTTTGAGGCTCGGAATTTGATGAATTTGCACAGTGCCTGGCGTGTTGGGGTAATGTGTAGGCTGTGTTTTGGGGGACGTCGGTTGATGTTTTCGGGCAAAAAATTTTTGCGCAAGGGCTTCGCCTGTGTTTCGCCGGTTTTCGTATCGCTGGCGATGGTGGCGGGCATTGCACCGGTCTCCGCGGCGAGGACGCGAACGGAAGCTGGGGATGCCTCGACAACGGTGCGGCGGCAAGCCGCGAGCACGCAATTCGCTCGTGCAGAAGAACAGCGCGCCGCGCTAAACAGCAAGTCTCCCGAGAAGCGCACGCTGGCTGATTACAAGCAAGTGGTTTCCAGTTACCGGCGCGTGGCGCTGATTACGCCGCGTGCGCCGGAAGTGCCGGATTCTCTGCTGGCAGTCGCCGAAGTGTACGCGGAGATGGGCGACCGCTTTGGGCGCAGCTACTATCAGTCGGCGGTGGATTCCTACCAATTTCTTGTACACGAATATCCGGCGAGCCATTATTGCCAGGATGCGATCTTGCGCATGGCGAAGTTGCGGCGGGATCAGCTGGGCGATGCCGCGCTGGCGAAGAAGACCTATGAAGATTTTTTGAAGCGCTATCCGCGTTCGCCGAAGAAGCGGGAAGTGCAGGAAGCTTTAGCGGAATTGGCTCTTCTGCAGAACAGCGACGAGCAAGCCTCGACATTGACGGCGGAGGCGAAGTCCGCGGCGGTTGAACCGGCGAAAGAAGACACGCGGACGAATGCGCCGGTGCATTCGGGCGGCAAATCGGTCGGGCATTCGGATTCCACGGAGATACCGCGGGTACGGCGCATCCGGGCGACGGAGAATGGCGATGCCACGCGTGTGACGATCGATCTTGAAGACAGTGTGCAATATGCTTCGGGGCGAATTGCGAATCCGGATCGAATCTTTTTTGATTTGCATGCAGCGCGGCTGACGCCGGAAGTGGCGCGCGGGAATATTCACGTGGACGGCAACCTTCTGACGGCGGTGCGCGTGGCGCAGAATCATGAGGGCGTTGTACGCGTGGTGCTGGATGTGAACGGGGTGAAGGACTACACCGCTTCGTTGACGAACAATCCGGCGCAATTGGTAATCGATCTTTATGCAAATTCCATTCCAGCGGCGCCGGTGCGCACCGCCAAAGCGAAGAGCGGGCAGCAACAAGCGGCGAAAGACGATGCGAGCGAGAATGTGAATGCCGCGCCGGGCGGCGCTACGGGAACCGTTCAGAATGTGGCTTCGAAGAGTTCGGCGGTGAATCCATCTGTGCCGGTGCAGGCAGTCGCCAATTCGAGCAACGCGATTAGTGGGTCGGTTGGCAACAGCAAGTCTCCTCCAGTAGCAAGCAATTCCGCTCCGGCAACGAAAAACACAAAATCGAAATCCGTCAGGGCCACGGCTACGAATACGAAACCGGATCTGATCCAGCCTTCGACGGCGCCGCAGCCGACACGGGATGGCCAGTCCACGTTGACGCGCGCGCTGGGGCTGAAGATTGGCAGAATTGTGATCGACGCGGGCCACGGCGGGCACGACACGGGAACAATCGGGCCGACGGGATTGATGGAGAAAGACCTGTGCCTGGACGTGGCGCTGCGGCTCGGCAAGATCATTCAACAGAAGTTGCCAGGCGCGGATGTGGTGTACACGCGCGCGGACGACACTTTTATTCCGCTGGAAGAGCGGACCAACATTGCGAATCAGGCCAAGGCGGACCTGTTCATTTCCATCCATGCGAACTCCAGCCAGGATCATGCGGCGCGCGGCATCGAGACGTACTACTTGAACTTGAAGGGCTCGGCCGAGGCCATGGAAGTGGCGGCCCGCGAAAACGCGACTGCGCAGGAAGGCGTTCACGACTTGCAAGACCTCGTGAGGAAGATCGCGCGGACGGAAAAGATTGACGAATCCAAAGAGCTGGCCACGGATATTCAAGACTCGCTTTCGAAGAAGGTGGAGAAGTCCGGGAAGACGATTCGCAACCGCGGGGTGCGTAAGGCGCCGTTTGTGGTGCTGATCGGCGCGGACATGCCGTCGATCCTTACGGAGATTTCGTTTTTGAGCAATCCTGCGGATGAGAAGCTTTTGAAACAGCCCGAGCAGCGGCAGCGAGTAGCGGAAGGCTTGTACCAGGGCGTGGCCAGCTACCTCCAGAGCATGAACAGCGTTACCGTCAACTTGCCAGAGAAGCCCGCGGGGAAGCGGCCTTCGGCGGCGGCCGCCGTCGAACAATCGAGAAACCAAAACTAGGCTTTTGGTGTCTAATAGAAGCCGGGATGCATAAAACTGCCTTCATTGCTGGATTGCTGCTGGCGCTGGCCGCCGCGCCGTATTCGTCTGCGCAGCAAATGGTGCTCCCTCCACATTTTGGAAACTGGTCCGGCAAGCCAAGTCAACAGTGGATTGAAACCGAAGCGCCGCTGAACTACTTGAAGCTTTGGAAGGAGAGCGGGCGCACGACTGGTGAATACTGCGAGTACTCTTCCGGTGGCGCCAAGGTCGACGTCAGCTTGGAGAAATATCGGGATCCCAGCAGTGCGTATGAAATTTACAGCGCGCTGATCCACCCGGAGATGCATCCATCGTTGTTGGATCGAACTTCGGCCGTGGATGGCGACAGATTGTTTGTCCTTGTGGGGAACTCCATTCTGGAAGTGCGGCCGACGCCGGTGATTCCTACGGCGGATTTGGTAGCGCTGGTAAACGCGGTTAGCGCGCATTCCGACCAGACGCCGCTGCCTCCGATTCGTGCATTTCTGCCAAAAGGTTTCACGGATGGGACGCAAAAATATGCGCTTGGCCCGGCGGCATTACAGAATGGGCTGGCAACGCTGAAGCGGGAACAGTTCGAGGGGATTACGAGCGAAGCCGGATTTTCCTCGGGCGCGGAAGCAATGCTTGCGGAATATCGCAAGGGCAACGATTCTGCGGTCGTGCTGCTGATTGAATATCCGACGCCGCAGCTTGCGGAGCAGCATTTGCGGCATCTGGATCAAGCGCTTTCTCCGGCGGCGAAGCAGGCGGGAACGACGATCGAGCGCAATGCCTCGCTGCTTACCCTGGTGCTGGAGCCGACTTCGAAATCATTTGGCGATTCGTTGCGTGATTCCGTGAATTACGGGACGCGCGTCACCTGGAATCAGCCCACGCATACCATCACCGATCCGCCGTGGCTTGTTATTCTCAGTAGGATTTTCCTGGCCACCGGATTGTTCATGGTGGTTGCCGTCGCGCTGGGCATAGCGTTTGGGGGCGTGCGGATATTTGTGAAGATTTTTTTCCCGGGCAAGATTTTCGACCGGTCAGAACAGATGGAAGTCCTGCAGCTCGGGCTCTCCAGCAAGAGAATCAACTCCCGCGATTTCTATTGATTGCGGCCCTCTCACAGTAAGTAACCAATGGCATTCGAAAGCGTCCAATAAGGGAGACCCTTCCTCTCCAGATTTTGAGCAGACATCCGAGTGTCGTAAGATTTGAAGCTGCATTAATGAAGATGGATACCACTATCTCAATTCGCGGTGGCAAGGGGCCAGCGAGTGCTGGGCGGCAAGGATTCCCATTGCTGCTTGTACTTGCAGTGGGGGCTCTTATTTGCGGCTGTCAGAAGAGCTCCGCCGGTGGTCCTCAGGCCGCGGCGCAAGCGGCCATGCCGGTACAGGTGCAGATTGCGCCGTCGGCGAAAATCGCGGAGACGACAGAGTATTTGTCGATCTTGAAATCGCGGCATTCGGCAGCCATCAATCCGCAAGTCGAAGGGTACATCACGAAGATTTTCGTGAAGTCGGGCGACAAAGTGTCTGCCGGGACGCAGCTCTTGCAAATCGATCCGCTGAAGCAGGAGGCGACACTCAGCAGCCAGGAAGCATCACGGGCGGCGCAGGAAGCGAACTTGCGCTATGCGCGAGTTTCGCTGGAGCGCGCCCAGAAATTGTCCGCTGCCGGGGTGATCAGCAAACAGGAATTTGACAACGCGCAAACAAACTACGACGCCGCAGTGGCGCAATTGAAATCCCAAGACGAGCAGGTAAAGCAGCAGAAAGTGGAGTTGCACTATTACGGTGTCACTTCGCCGATGGGCGGAGTCGTGGGAGACATTCCCGTACGCGTGGGCGACCGCGTGACGGTCGCGACGATGCTGACGACGGTCGACGAGCCGGGGGCTCTGGAGGCATATATCTACGTTCCGGCCGAGCGCGGGAAAAATCTAAAAGTTGGGCTACCCGTGCGGCTGGTGGATGACGCCGGCAAAGCGGGGATCGAAACGCAAATTACATTTGTGTCTCCTCAAGTGGAAACGGACACGCAGACGATTCTGGCAAAGGCGCTGATTGCCAATCCACAAGGCAAACTCCGCGTGGCGCAGCAGGTGCGCGCGCAAATCACCTGGGGAACGCGCGAAGGCCCCGTGATCCCGGTGCTGGCGGTGACGCGGATCAACGGACAATTCTTTGCCTATCTCGCGGTGAAGGAAGGCAAAGGAACAGTGGCACGGCAACGAGCGATAAAGCTGGGCGATACCATCGGCAATGATTTTGCCGTGCTGGATGGATTGAAACCCGGCGACCACATCATCGTTTCCGGGACACAGTTCTTGCAGGACGGCTTTCCCGTCGCCGAGCAGATTCAAGACGCCGGCAAGGGCGGCGCAGCAAAGTAGCGGCTGCCAAAAACAATGAGCCGCACTATTCTAATTGAGACTAGTACGGGATCCTGCCTTGTTCGTTGATTTCTTCATTCGAAGGCCGGTATTTGCCACGGTGTGCGCGCTGTTCATCATTCTCGCGGGCGCAATCTCTATTCCTACGCTACCGATCGCACAATTTCCGAATCTGGCGCCGCCGCAAGTGCTGGTCACCAGCATCTACATCGGAGCGAACGCGCAAACCGTCGAGTCCGCCGTGACGATTCCGCTGGAACAAGCGATCAACGGCGTGCCCTCAATGAAGTACATCACGTCGACCAGCGGGAATGACGGCAGCAGCGCGATCACCGTAACATTCGACGTGACCCGCGACGTGGACCTGGCCGCTGTGGACGTGCAGAACCGCGTGAGCCAGGCGCTGGGCCGGCTGCCAAACGCGGTGAAGAACACGGGCGTAATCATCACCAAGCAGGCCACGGGATTTGTGCTCGCTGCGGGCGTGTATTCCGAGAACGAACAGTATAACGGGCTATTCCTGAGCAACTACATTGACGTGTACGTGAAGGACGCGATCAAACGCGTGCCGGGCGTGGGCGATGCGATTATTTTTGGCGAGCGCAAGTATGCGATGCGGTTGTGGCTCGATCCCGCGAAGATGGCGGAGCGCGGACTGAGCGCTTCAAACGTGCTGAATGCGTTGCAAGAACAGAACATTCTTGTGGCAGCGGGACAGATCGGACAGCAGCCCGCTTCGAACGGGCAAAGCTTTCAGTTCAGCGTGCGGGCGCTGGGCCGGCTGACGGAAGCGGCGGAGTTCGACAACCTCATTTTGAAAACGGGGACAGACGGAACGCTGGTGCGCCTGAAGGACGTGGGGCGCGCGGAACTCGGCGCGGAAGACTACGGATCGCTTTTGCGGTTCAATGGCCACGAAGCCATTGGACTAGCGGTGACGCAACTCCCCGGGGCAAATGCTTTGGACGTGGATAAAGCGGTGAAGGATGAGCTGATTAGACTTTCGAAGAACTTTCCGCCGGGCTTGAAATATGCCGTGGCGTTCGATACCACAGCGGTGATCAGCGAATCGATCCAGGACGTATTGATCACGCTGCTGGAAGCCATCGTGCTAGTGGTGATCGTGATTTACGTCTTCCTGCAAGACTGGAGGAGCACGCTCATTCCGGCGGTGACGATTCCCGTTTCGCTGATTGGCACGTTTGTCTTCGTGAAGATTCTGGGATTTTCGATCAACACACTGACGCTGTTTGGAATCACGCTGGCGACGGGGCTGGTGGTGGACGATGCCATCGTGGTGATTGAAAACGTGGAACGGCACATCGTCGAAGGAATCACGGAGCCGCACAACGCGGCGTCGGTGGCGATGAAAGAAGTGGCGGGCGCTGTAATCGCTACATCGCTTGTGTTGGTGGCAGTTTTCGTGCCGGTGGCACTGTTCCCGGGAACGACGGGGATTCTTTTCCGGCAATTCGCGTTGACCATCGCGTTTTCGGTTTCGATCTCGGCGTTCAACGCTCTGACGCTGACTCCGGCACTCTCCGCAATCTTTTTGGGCCGCCATAGGGAACGAGCGCAAGGCCGCTTTTTCAAAATGTTCAACCAGATAGTTACGGCGGGAACGGGTTGGTACCAGGCTGCGCTGAAAGTGGTTCTCGGCTGGAGGCTCGTAGCGACGGTGGTTTTTCTGGCCCTTCTCGGATGCACGTACCTGATTTACGAACGCGTGCCGCGCGCGTTTATTCCGGAAGACGATCAGGGCTACATCATGTTCATCGTGCAGTCGCCGCAGGGCGCTTCGCTGACGTACACGCGGGACATTTGCGCCAAAGTGGAGGAACAACTCTCGCACGTGCCGGAAATCACCGGCGCGTTCAGCATTGCAGGCTTCAGCTTCACCGGCAACGCTCCGAACCGAGGGATGATTTTCGCCAACATGCAAGGATTCGACCAACGCAAGGGCGAAGAGCATTCGGCCGCCGCGGTGATTCAGCGGCTCCGGAAGCAGCTCGCAGGGATTCCCGGGGCTCTAGTGGCGCCCTTCAATCCGCCAGCGGTGCAAGGGCTTGGGCAATTCGGCGGATTTCAGTTTGAGTTGGAAGATCTGGGCCGGAATTCGCTGGATGTAATCGCGAAAACGGCGAACCAACTGGTGGCGCAGGGAAACGCGAGCAAGGAGATCACCGGGCTTTTTACGAGTTTCACCGCCAATGATCCGCAGTATCTCGTGCGCATCGACAGGGACAAAGCCAAGAGCCTGCAAGTTCCCCTGACCCAGATTACGGATACTTTGCAGACGTACATGGGGTCTGTGTACGTAAACGATTTCGATTTCAACAATCGCTCGTACCGCGTGCACGTGCAGGCGGAGTCGAGATTTCGCTCCGAGCCGAAGGACATGGGGCAATACTACGTGCGCTCGGACACGGGAAGAATGATACCGCTGGGCAACCTGGTGACGGTCGAGCAGACGGCGAATCCCCAAGTGATCAGCCACTACAATCTGTTTAGGTCTGCAGAAATCAACGGAAGCGCGGCACGGGGAAAGAGCAGCGGGGACGGAATCGCGGCAATGGAAGCGCTGGCGGCCAAAACACTGCCGAATGGAATGAGCTTCGAATGGAGCGGATTATCGCGAGAAGAGATCGAATCCGGGGGAAAAGCGGTGATTCTTTTCGCCCTGGGACTGGTGGTGGTGTACTTGACGCTGGCCGCGCAATACGAGAGTTACGTGCTGCCGTTCATCGTACTGCTGGCGGTGCCGGTGGCGCTGCTCGGAGCGATTGGCGCGCAGGACTTGCGAGGCTTGCAGAACGATGTGTATTGCCAGATCGGGCTGGTGATGTTGATCGGCCTGGCGAGCAAGAATGCGATTTTGATCGTGGAGTTTGCGGAGCAGCTGCGCGACCAGGGAATGCCGGTCGTGGAGGCAGCGATCGAGGCAGCGCGCATTCGACTGCGGCCGATCTTGATGACCTCGCTGGCTTTCATTCTTGGAGTCGTGCCACTGGTCTTAGCGCGGGGGGCAGGGCGCGCCGGGCGGATTTCCGTGGGCACAACAGTATTCGGCGGAATGATCGCCGCGACGACGCTCAATCTTCTTTTCATCCCGGTCTTATATGTAATTGTGAGAAGCGTCGTTCCAGGCGGCAGGCTACAGTCGGCGACGCAAAAGGAATAGCGCGCTGGCCCTACGAAGCGCTGCGACGAACCGCGACGAGTTCGCTCCCCACCGGAACACCACGCGCAACCTTGACGTGAATCAACGCTTCGAACGGCCGGAGCTCGCCGGAACGGGCAACGGCAAGACGCAGCAGGAGCTGTTCGAGAGAATTTTCGCGGCAGATATATTCCACGGCGGCTTGCGTGCCCATGGTAGTAGTGCCAGCCAGGATCAGAACGGATCGTGAAGGATTCAATCCTTTGACAAGGGCGATTACGCCGTAGTCTTCAACGAGCGGCTGGTTCGCAGCCGTGGCGAGGACTTCCTTCGGTTCGCCTGACTGCGGGTGCATGTTGACGATTTCCATGTTACCGGCGCGCGGGCCGGAAGGAACTTGCTTGAAGATGAATTCCTGAGTCCCGGGAATGTCGAGCAAGGAGAGATTTTCCGAAGGCGAACCGATGAAGACCAGATCGTTGTTCTTGGCATCATCGAGGGAAAAAAGACTTCCACGCTTGACGCGAAGGCGCTGACGAAGCATGGCGAAGACGGTATCGAGTTCGTGGACGGCCAACACTTCGCCGACGCCCGTGTAGTGGTCGAGGATCTGCGTTTTGGAATCGCGCGCGGGATCGTAGTAGCGCATGCCGATGTCCGGGCGTCCGGTAAAAGCTGCGTTGCTGAAAATAACCCACGGCTCGTCGGGGCCGGTGATAAAGCCTTTCCAGAAAATGTGGAATGCGGCAGGAGCCTGCGGGATGTCGCCGCTGGCTTGGACGTCGCTGTTTTTTCTTTGTAGGAAGACCAGGCCAGCAGTGATTAGCGTCGCAGCCAGAAGAACGGAGAGTACGACGACCGCCGCGATCCACTTGCGCGGTGTGGCTGGGGGGAACTCGGGTTCGTGGCGGAGTTCGTGACGGGGATCAACGGAAGCGCCGGAATGGTTGCGGCCGGAACCGGGAGCGCCGTGGTGAAAGGTGAGAACATAAGTGCCTTTCGGCAACTCAACCCAAGTTGGGTCTTCGGCGCCTTCCGAGGCGTAGTATTCGGCGAGCTTGGTACGGAGACGCCCGGCCTGCACACGAACCATGGAATCCACTTGGGGATCAAAGTCAGTCTGGCGGCCGAAGACCTCTGTTGCAATTTGGTACTCCTTGAGGGGGGCGCCGGGGTGGTCGAGTGCATGTTTAGCAAGGTAGCGGAGCAACTTGCACAGGGACTCCGAGCCATGGAGGGTCTGGCTGTTGGCAAGACGTTCAATCTGCCCAAGACTTTGCGCGCGTTCGGTCACAGGGTCACAGGCATCCTGTTACATCGATGTAACAAGAGGGTAGCAAGGCGCGGAACTCTCTGCAAGGGCGTGATTTATTTGCTGTAACCGTATCAGACGGACTGACACTTCCCCATAATGCAATTTAATTGATAAGACGCATCGTAAATAGGAGTTTGTTGGGTCCAATTGTGCCTTGCCCGCGTCGAGGGGGGTCGTGGCAGGCATATGAGGAACTCTGCGTGGGCGAGGTTCAGTCGTTTGCGCAAGGGTTTGTTTGGGGTGCCACAGCAGTCACGTTAAAACTGAGATTCTGTCGAGGAAGAGGAGCTTTATGATCACGGCTACCCTGCGTCTTATGGGCTGGGTGATGGCAATTCTGCTGGTGTGCGCGCCGGTGTTCGCGCAGAACGACCGCGCTTCGATCACGGGGCGGGTTACGGACCCGAGCGGAGCGAATGTGGTCGGCGCGACGGTGAAAGTCACTAATATCAATACGGGCGCGACGTTTGACGCGACCACCAATGATGATGGGCGCTTCGTCGTGCCGTCCGTTTTGCAGGTCGGTATGTACAAGGTCGAAGCGACGAAGGCCGGGTTCAAGATGGCCGTCAGCGACAACATCGAATTGCGCATCGGCGATGTGCGCGAAGTCAATTTGGCGCTGCAAGTAGGCGCGAATACCGAGTCGGTCACGGTGACTTCGGAGACGCCGCTGCTGAACACGGAGACGAGCTCGCAGGGTTCGGTCATCATGGGGCGGCAGATTACCGAACTTCCGATTAGGGATCAGAACTTTACAAACTTGGCGTTGCTAACGCCTGGGGTGAGCCGCGACATTACAGCGATTCTTACGGACTCTTCTTTTTTCAACCAAGGCGATCCCAACGCCGGAGGCAATGGTGTAACGGATAATCGCGGGGATACGCCGGCGGCGCGGTTTGGACGGTCGGGCGGATCGGCTATCACCGCTAACGGCCTGCGGCCGGGAAACAATAACTTTACTCTGGACGGCGTGGACGATAACGAGCCCATCTTCGGAGAAATTGGCGTTTTCCCGAATCCCGATGCGATTCAGGAATTCCGCGTGGAAACTAGCCTGGCCAAGGCGGAAGCGGGCCGGGGCGGCGCGCAAATTAACACGACGTACAAGTCCGGCACCAACAGCATTCATGGAACTGCGTCGTACTACGGACAGAATACAGCCTTGAATGCCACGAATCCGGGTCTTGGTGCGGCCCGAGACCTCGCGATTCAGGGGGGCGACACACCTGCGAAAGCGGCGTTTCTGCTGCCCAAGACGACCACGCACATCAACGAGTTTGGTGGCACAGTGGGCGGCCCTATCATCAAGAACAAGCTCTTCTTTTTTGGGGACTATCTTGGACAGCGCAATTTGATCCCCACTCAGTTTGAAACGGCAGTGCCCACACAGGGTGCGAGGACTGGCGATTTCTCCGCGTTTTCGCAACAGTTGGTGGATCCCCTAACGGGGACGCCGTTCCTCGGAAACGTGATTCCCAACCTCTCTACCCGGTCCGATTTCAGTGCTGTGGCGCAAAAATATTTCAACGAATTCCCGCTTCCTAATCTGCCTAACGTAGTTGATCCAAATTCGGGAACTAACCCGAACTACGTAGGTGTGCGGCGAAACCAGGAAACGATTGATTCGTTTGATGTCAAAGGCGATTACGTAATCTCGGATAAGGACACTCTCTCGGGCCGCTACACCCGTGACAATCAACTGCGTGAACGCGCCAACTTCTTTCCCGTTTTGCCTACGGTTGGTTTTGGCGCAGGCAATGAATTGGGAAACACGCGCCAAGTGGTGGTCGGCGAAACGCATGTCTTCAGGCCGACCTTTCTGAACGAATTGCGATTCGGTTACACTTCGGTGGAATTGGGCATTTTCAACTGCGGCGTGAACGGCGCTTGCGGGGTCAGCCCGACTTGGTGCAATGACATCGGCATCCCCAATTGCAATAAGGGTACGCCGGCCACAACGGGTGGAGCTTTGATTGGATTTGGGGGCGGTAATCCGCCGGGCCAACTTGAGTTCACCGGCGATGGCGGCATCTTCCTGGAGAAATCAAAGAGCTATTACATCGGAGATTCCGTGACCTACATCCAAGGCAAACATTCCTGGAAGGGAGGCGTGGAAATTCGCCCAAGAGAAATCGACCAACTCGATTCCGGAGGCTTTGGCGACTTGAAAGGAGCATTTGCTTGGGGAAATGGGGGTGTGGGCTGTGCAACGGCTACCGGCGTATGCGCCGGACACACAGGCGTCAGTCAGGCCGATGCGCTTCTCAGCGTAAACGCAGACTTTTCGAATAGCGGCACGGTTAAGGGCGGAGACAATCCCTTCGTCCTCAAATCTGTGGAGTATGCTTTCTTCGTCCAAGACGACTGGAAAGCCACAAACAATCTGACCCTCAACTTGGGCGTGCGTTGGGATGTTTTCCCACTCTATGGAGAGGATTCGGGAAGAATCGCGAACTTCAACCCGACTACCCTAACGTTAAAGACGGCGAGTGGGAGCGGAAACAGCCTCTCGAGCACGCGCTACAATAACATTGGACCCCGGGCTGGTTTTGCATATTCTTTCGGAGGAAGACGCCAGTTCGTACTTCGCGGCGGCGCTGGGGTCTTTTATGCGGTAGAAGGATTCGGAGGCGATTATCCGCTGGCCCTCAACCCACCCAACGTAAACCAGATCTTCTGCCCGTGTCCCGGACAGGTGAACAACTTCACGACGGGGCCACCGGTAGCAACAGTGACCGATCCTCCAGTTCTCACGACGGGCACGACACTTTATGCCATACCTTCGAACTTTAAGAACGAGACGATCTACGAAGGCAACCTGAGCGTCGAGTATCAGTTCGCAAAGGACTTTGTCTTCGACGTCGGATATGCCGGGAATCGCAGCAGGCACCTGTTGGCCGAGCGCCAGTTGGGGGCCAATGGCAATGGACTCGGAAGTGTTTCGACGACTGCCGGCAACTTTGGATGCACGAATCCAACATGTTTCTTTAGCGACGTACGCATCTTTGAAGGGCGCGCCAACGCGGACTATGATTCCCTCCAGGCTAAGCTTGAGAAACGCTATGGCCGAGGAATCGTTGCCACCGTCGCTTATACCTATAGTCACAACCGGGACAACAGCACGGGCCTGTTTGGGAATCCAGGCGATCAGCGCGGGAATGTAGGCGGGCCGATCAATGCCCTCAACCTGAACGCCGACCGCGCGGACTCCGCTCTGGATCACAGGCATTTGTTCGTTTCCAGCGTGCTGTACGATCTCCCCTTCGGGCGTGGCAAACAGTTCGGCGCCAATGTCAACAACGTGACGGACAAAATCATCGGCGGATGGCAGTGGAACTTTGTGCTAAATGGATCATCGGGCACACACTTCACTGTGCTTTCGAATGGCGAAGCCGCGAACCTCGTCGGTCCTGCTTATCTGAATGGAGTTTTGAACCCGGCGGCATTCACGGATGGCTCGAATACGGCGGCTCCCAACCCTGGATCGGTTTGCTACACCAACCTGGCGGGAAACAAGTTCTGCTACGGCGACTCCGGGCGCAACCGCTTTACCGGCCCGGGATATTTCCGCACCGACATGTCCATCTTCAAGAATCTGACCATCACCGAACGGCTGAAGATGCAGATCGGTCTGGAAGGATTTAACGTGTTCAACCAAGCCAATGCTTTGGTTCCCAACAATAACCTGGGCACAAACTTCGGCTTCTTCCAAAACACGTGGCTGCCGCCGCGAATCATCCAGTATCGTGCCCGCCTTATTTTCTAGGCTGCGACGCGACAGCTAGTCTTTTACCTCGGCCAGGGCAATTGCCCTGGCCGAGCCTTTTTTAGGGGTGTGTGCGGAGACTTCCCTCCTTGCTACAATGAACGGTTCATGAGCTTGCGCGAAAGAATGTCGGTGCGGCTACCGGCCGCGTTGCTGTTGGCATGCATCTTACCGCTTTGCGCTCTCAGCCAGACCTCTGGGGAACTCTCTCACCAGGAGCGATTTGCGCCTGCAGCGAAGGCTATGGAAAAGGCTGAGAGCGAATTGAACGCCAAGCTCGCGGCGGACCCGAAGGACGCTTCCATGCTGAGTTCGCGCGGTTTGCTTCGACTGCAGCTCAATAGAGTGCCTGACGCTCTCACCGATCTTCGCGCGGCCACCGAAGCTGCTCCTGCGAGCGCCCAATTCCACATCAATCTGGCTTACGGGCTGCTGCTCAACCAAAAGCTGGCGGAGAGCGTCGCGGAGACTCGCAAAGCCGTCGCGCTGGAGGACCAGAGCTACGCCGCGCATGGGCTGCTTGGGCGCGCGCTGCTGGCCAGTGGAGGCGATTCGAAAGAGGCGATCGAGCACCTGCAACGCTCTCTGGAGCTCTATCCCAACCAAACGGAGTTGCGATTTGAGCTGGTGGCCGCGCTTCGAAAGGAAGAGGACTTCCCTGCTGCCGGTGTGCAGCTGCGCATCCTGAAAGATGAGTTGCCACCAGGGGATGCGCGCCTCGAATACGCGCAGGGCTTGCTTTCGGCGGACCTTGGCTACCCGGAAGCGGCGGCGGCGAGCTTTCGCCGAGCATTGCAGATCAATCCAAATTCGCTGGCCGCACGCCAGGATTTGGGTGCCGCGCTCGTTCGAATGGGCAAATGGAATGAAGCGGCTTCGATCCTGAGCCCGCTCGCTGCGGCTCGGCCGGAATCGTTCCTCGTGGCCTACCTGAATGCGCTGGCGCTGGAGAACTCGCAGCATTCGAAGGAAGCCGAAGCCGAAGCGCGGCGTGCCTCGGCGCTTGACGCCGGTTCCGTGGATGCTCGCACCCTCCTGGGGATTGCGCTCTCCTCGCAGGGGCGCTTCGACGAAGCCATCAGCGAACTAAGCCGCGCCGCGGAGATGGACCCGAACTCCTTCGACGCACAACTGTATTTGGGCAGGTCGCGCTATGCGCGTAGCGACGCGGCAGGGGCCACGGTGGCTCTACAGAAGGCTGTCAGCCTGCGTCCCGCTGACCCGGAGGCGCGTTTTTTGCTGGCAACGGTCCTGGAGGTAGCCGGCGACCAGGATCAGGCGATAGCGCAGTACAAGGAGCTTCAGAGGCTCAGCCCTGGGGATCCGCGCGGCTACGTGGGCCTGGGCGGCATCCTGGGCAAGATCGGGAATACAGAGGAAGCGCTGGCGCAATTGCGCAAGGCGCGCGAACTCGAACCCGCCAATTTCGAAACCAACATGGCATTAGGGCGCTTGCTGGCGAAGACCGGCAACGTCGAAGACAGCATCCGGTATTTGCGGGAGGCGGCTAAGGAGTCTCCAAAGAGTCCTGAGGTTCACTATCAGCTGGCGCTGAGCCTGCAACGTGCGGGACGCAAAGCTGAAGCCGCCAAAGAATTTGCCGAAGTAGATCGCTTGAATCGCGAGCGGCGCGCGGCGGCAGGTATGGGCATGGATACTCCAAAAAAACAGTGAGATGAGGCCGCCAGAAAAAATGATGGAGCTTATACGCAAATCGATCCGAATGACCCTCGCCTGCCTCATCAGCGCAGCCCTTGTGCCCGTGGGTTTCTCGGGCCCACCCCAGCAGAACAAAACGCAAGAGCCGCCCAAGGCCCCAGCGCCCGCGCAATCCGGGGGCGCATCCACGGGCGGAGTCTTCGCGCCAGTGCTTGACGAGAAACACCGCCCGATTACCGCGGGCGGCTTTGTGGACGGCGCGCCGATCATTTTCGAGGACGTGACGAAGAAAGCGGGACTGGACAAATTCAATCACGTCTCCGGATCACCGGAGAAAAACCTGATCCTGGAGGCGCCCGGTTCCGGAGTAGCGATCTTCGATTACGACAATGATGGCTGGCCAGATATTTATCTCGTTAACGGATCGACGTTCAATGCTATGCGCGGCAAGGAGAAGCCGCCGCGCGCCGCGCTCTACCATAACAATCACGATGGGACGTTCACGGACGTTACGGAGAAGGCCGGCGTTTCGAACGACCGCTGGGGCTTTGGCGTCGCCGTAGGCGACTATGACAATGACGGCTGGCCCGATCTGTACGTGACAAATTACGGGAAGAACCGGCTGTATCACAATAATCACGACGGAACATTTACCGACGTGGCAGAAAAAGCAGGCGTGGCTGTGGGCGGCGATCAACCCGTGTGGTCGAGCGGTGCAACATTTGGCGATTACGACGGCGATGGCAAGCTGGACCTCTACGTCACCGGCTACGTGAAGTTCGATATGAACAATCCGCCCATTGCGGGAACCGCTGCCACGCAATACAGCTTTTGCCAGTACCGCGGCAAACCGGTGATGTGCGGGCCGCGCGGCTTACCGGGCGAACACAACCATCTCTTCCACAACAATGGCGACGGCACGTTTACGGACGTGAGCAAAAAGGCCGGCGTTTCGAATGAAAAAGGCTACTACGGCTTCGGAGTTGTTTTTGCGGATTTGAACGATGACGGGAAGCTGGACCTGGCGGTGGCCAACGACTCCGTGCCGAACTATCTTTTTTTGAACAAGGGCGACGGTACATTTGAAGACGCCAGCTATCCATCGGGTTTTGCGCTGAAAGACGACGGGCGCGAGCAAGCGGCAATGGGGCTGGGCGTCGGCGATTACGACAACAGCGGGCATTTGTCGCTCTACGTAACGACGTTTTCCGACGACTATTACACGCTCTACAAAAACGAAGGCGATGGAAATTTCACGGACGTGAGTTTTTTGGCGGGCGTCGCGGCAGTGACGATTCCCTTCCTCGGCTGGGGCACGGGATTCCTCGATTATGACAACGACGGATGGAAGGACATCTTCGACGCCAACGGCCACGTGTATCCAGGCGTGGACCAGAATGATTGGGGCATGACCTATGCGCAGCGGCCGTTGCTTTTTCACAACCAGGATGGCAAGCACTTCCAGCTGGTGCCTGCGGCAACCAATAGCGGGCTGGCCGCTGTGGTGTGCGCACGCGGCGCGGCCTTCGGCGATCTTTTTAACGACGGAAAGATTGACGTGGTACTAAACAACATTGATGGTCCACCCGTGCTGCTGCGAAACGTGGTGAACAACGGAAGCAATTGGGTCGAACTGAAACTGGTTGGCGGCCCGAAGGGTCCGCGCGACGCTATCGGGGCGAAGGCGTTTCTTACCGCCAATGGCATGACGCAGCGCGATGACGTGATCAGCGGAGGGAGCTACATTTCCAACAATGATTTTCGCTTGCACTTCGGGATTGGGAAAGCGAAGCAGGTCGACAAACTGGAGATTCGCTGGCCCGACGGGGCCAAAGAAAACGTCACGCTTCCCGGGGTCAACCGCATTTTCACCATCGCCGAGGGCAAGGGCGTTTCGAACGAGCCGCAGAAGTGAAATTGTGTTTCACGATAGCTTTCTCAGCCGCGCTGACTTTTGCGCTGGGTAGTCTTTCTCTTGCGCAACAAAAACCAGCAAACCCGCCGCCACGGGCAAATCCTGACGCAGAAAAAGCGTTGCAGGCGGCCGGGGCGCTCATGCAAACCGGCAAATTCCAGGAGGCTGAGCCGTTGCTGAAAGAGGCGGCCAAACTGTCTCCTTCCTCTCCCGGACCGCACAATCTGCTCGGCTTTGTCTACGAACAATTGAAGCAACCGGCTTCGGCGGAAGCGCAATACCGCGAAGCGATTCGGCTGGATCCCAAGTTCGCGGCGGTTCACGGGAGTTTGGGAAATCTGCTGCTCCAGGAAGGCAAGATTCCGTTGGCACGCAAGGAACTGGAGCTAGCCGTGAAGCTCGATCCCAAGAATGCGCGGGCGCACTACAACCTCGCTATGCTGCTGGCGCCATTGAAGGAATATGCGGGAGCCGCGGAGCATTTCGATATTGCGCGCAAGTTGCAGGGAAACGACCCGGCCATCACCTTTTTGTTTCTGCGCGCTGCGCTGAAAGCCAACCGTACGGAGGAAGCGCTGGCCGCTGCCGACGAGTTGGCGACGACGCGTCCGAACGATGCGGCGATGCTCTTCAATCTCGCGCTGGCGCTCGCGCAGGAAGAGCAATACGAGCGCGCGGCCAATCTTTTTTCCCGAGTGAATGAGCTGCGGCCGAATACTCCCGAGGTTCTCTACAATCTCGGCATCGCTTACCACAATTTGAAGCATCTGGATGATGCCGTGCGTGTTCTTGCGGAAGCCGCCGACTTGAAGCCGGAAATCCCTGAAGCGCACTTTCGTTTGGGGCTGATTGCCGCGGAAAGGCTGGACCACGAGAATGCCATCCTCGAATTCCAGCATGCTACGGGGCGTGCCCCCGACCGCGCGCAATACCACTATGTTTTGGGGCGCGAAGAATTCGCGGTGGGCAATTGGGAGCTGGCCGCAAAAAGCTATCAGCGCGCGGCGGAGCTGGATCCATCGCAGGCACTTTACAATTTGAGTTTGGGAAATGCTTTCTTCCGCGCTGAAAATTATTCCGCCGCGGCGGCCGCATTCGAAAAAACCGCGAAGCTGGATCCCAAAACAGAGGACATCGAGTATTTGATCGGCTACTGCTACCGCGCCCAGGGGCAGATGGATCAGGCAAAACAACATTTGGAGGAGCAGCTGAAAATCAATCCTAAGCACGTGCGGGCGCGCGCGGGAATGGGTTTTATTCTCCTGGAACAGGGCGACTTGGACGCAGCTCAGAAAGAACTGGAGCAGGCTGTCTCGCTGGACCCTGAAAACGTCGACGCCCTCTTCGACCTTGCGCGCACCTATGCCAGAGAGAAACAAACTGAAAAAGCGATGCAGTATTTCGAACGCGTCCTTCCTCTCAGCCCGGACAATACGCAAGCACACTACCAGCTTTTCCTTTTGTACACGCGCAGCAAGCAGCAGGAAAAGGCCAACGCCGAATTGGAAGTTTTTCACCGTCTCGAGGAAATGGATAAGATGGTGCGCCGCGAAGAAAGCTTGCTCACCAAAGCCCGAAAAGCCAGGGCCGAGCAGGCGAATCCGGAACAACCCGTTCCGCAAACGCCTCCGCAAACAACTCCTCCCACAAACCAAGCCAACTGAAAATGCATGCGGGAAAGTGGGTGACGCCACCTAGCTCGTCGAAGTGAACTTTGCTCCGACGAAATCGAATGAAATTCGCCGGAATCTCAAGTAGGATGCGGCAATGCCAATCAATCCTTTATCGCGCCGCTCTTTTCTAGCCTATTCCGCCGTGCTGCCGTGGGCTCTTTCGGCCCGCGCGGCGGCAGCGATCCCCATTGGGCTCGAACTCTACTCCGTTCGCAACGAATTGAAGAAAGACCCAGAAGCCACCGTGCGCGCCGTCGCGCAGATGGGATTTCAATGCGTCGAGTTCTATGCGCCGTATTTCGAGTGGACCGAGAGCCAGACCAAACAAATGCGCAAATTGCTGGATGACCTGGGAGTCCGCTGCTACTCGACGCACAATGAAAGCTCTTACATGACCAAGGAAAAAATCGGCCGGGCACGCGACATGAACCTGATTCTCGGCACCAAGTACGTGGTCATGGCCTGGTCGGATCCGAAAGGCAAGGTGGACGCCTGGAAAGAGGTCGCCGATTCGCTGAACTTTGCCGCCGATCAACTCGAGCCATCGGGCTTGAAAGCGGGCTATCACAACCATCAGCAGGAGTTCCTTCGGGTCGAAAATCAGCGGCCCATCGAAATCCTCGCCAAGATTACGAAGCCTTCCATCATGCTGCAGTTGGATGTGGGTACTTGCCTGGCGGCCGGTGGCGATCCCGTGGCGTGGATTCGCGCCAATCCCGGGCGAATTCGCTCCCTGCATCTCAAAGATTGGTCACCCGACCCCGCGAAGGGATTCAAGGTAATGTTCGGCGAAGGCGCCGCCGATTGGAAAAACATTTTTGCGGCGGCCGAGGGCGGAGGAGGAGTCGAGTATTATTTGCTGGAGCAGGAAGGCAGCCGGATGTCCGAGCTTGATACCGCTCGTCACTGCCTGGAGTCCTTCCGGCTCACCCATTCCAGTTGAAGCAAGCCGAACTTGAAAGAAAGTGTCAACCAGCCTGCCAAACGTGACTTTAAGTGAAGGCCGTTTGACGAAACCCATTTAATAGAAAAATGGAGCCGAGGGTGGGAGTTGAACCCACGACCTGTCGATTACGAATCGACTGCTCTACCACTGAGCTACCTCGGCCTTGTTCTATCGACAATAGCATCCGCTGAAAAATTCTGTCAAATCAACCGTGAAAATGGTGTTCTTTTACCGCGAGAAGGGATACATCGCCCAGCCAATGCCTACGCCAATCAGCAGGAAGAGGAACAGCGACCATACAATATATTTCACACGATCGATGGGCCGGCGGCGGCCCAGGAAGCCGAACGCGACGGAAATCACCAAAGCGAAGAGCAGCATCGCTTGCAAATGACTCAGCTTGAAACCCGTGGCGGCAATCATGCCTTGCGCCCCCTGGCAGCTTCATACGCGTGCAGCGCGGCCAGCAGGTTCAATACACCGGCAGCGGCGAGAAAGCGCGTTCCATAATCGCCATCCGCGCGAGAGACGTCCGGTCCGTTGGTCTCCAGCGATCTCGCAACGAAATAAAATGTTCCCGCTCCCAGGTCCGCGACGTAGCCCAGCGTATCGAATGCGTCGTTTCCGTTCGAATTGAAAACGTTTCCCCGCATCCCTGCGCCAAACAGCACCAGCAGTCCAACCGTCAAAAAGCACGCCGCAGCGCGGCCCCACATTTTCAAAATGGCGTGGCCTAATCCGGGTACCAACCATCCTGCTGCCCCGATGAGAAACGCCACCGCTTCGCGGCGGGAATCTTGCGGCGGTGCCAACGGTGCAGCTGTTTCGTCTGCCATCTTGTTCTTTCTCGCCTCGGTTACGCCAGAAGCGGCAGTATTTCTTTCTGGATCGCGCCGGTGACTCGCGCTTCGTGTTCGTCAATGTACATGTTCACTTCACTGCGAATCCCGAACTCCGGCAGGTAGATTCCCGGCTCGATCGAATTGCAGGTCCGCGGGATCAAGTGGCGCACGTCCTGTGTCTCGAGCCCATCCATGTTCGCGCCGTTGCCATGCACTTTTTCACCAATGCTATGGCCGGTGCGATGAAAAAAGTATTTCCCGTAACCTGCCTTCTCGATGACATTGCGCGCTGCCTTGTCTACTTGCCAGCCCTGGAGCGGTTTCCCCGCCTGGATATTCTTTCGAATCAGCTCGACGGCCTTATCGCGCGCTTCACGCACGACCCCAAACACCTTGGCATATTTCTCCGGCACTTTGGCGCCCAGGTAGCCCATCCAAGTCACGTCATAGTAGACGCTGCCGGGCGTTTTCTTTTTTCCCCACACATCCAGCAAGAGCAAATCGCCTTCACGGATGGGAGAGGCGGATTCCGCCGTGGGTCCATAGTGCGGATCACTGGCATGCGCGTTCACCGCAATGTCCGGCCCTTCTTCCGTCCAGATCCCCGCAGCTTCGAACTCCTTCAATATCCAGTTTTTCAGATCGAACTCCGTCAGAGTTTTTTTCTCGCGCACGCATTTCGCAGCAAATTGGAAGGCCTCGCGAACAATGCGGTCGATGGCCGCCCCCCCAAATTGATGCGAATCCAGCTGCTCCGCGCTCCAGCACGCCTCGTATTTCTGCACCAGGTCTGCTGAGCTCACAACTTTCACTCCGAAGCTGCGCACCAATTCAATCGTTCCGGCATCCACCATCGCTACATATGGAATTGCGTTCTTCGGCGAATACTGCATGGCCACGTTCTTCGCTCGACCGAGAATTTTCTTCACATTCTTTCGAAGCTCGTCTTGCCCTGCGTAGTAGAGCGTTTCTCCCGGCAACGCGGCCAGCGACTCCGACTCAATCTTGTGCACCAACTTCTTTGGCGTTCCCTTCGCCGGAACGAAATAAAACCACCTCCGCGTTCGCATTCCTGCTGGCAGCTGCAGAATATTTTGTGCAATCGGGTCGCGGCCTCGAAAATCGTAAAAAAGCCAGCCGTGCATCTTCGCCGCCTGCAAGTCACTCTGGATGCCCGGGATGTCCGCGCTCATAGGGGGAGTAGCTCCATCTTTCCTCTTATCCAAGAAACATTATTTCGTTAGGCGTCCTCGAGCAACAAGCCAAGAATCTGCTGGTGCGTCACACCGCTGATTTCGAGGCGTTTCGTGCGGCTTCTTTCGCCGCTCAGAATTCTAACAGCCGACCTTGGTCTTTTCAAAAGTTGCGCCAGGTATTCCACCAGCGCCTCGTTCGCACGATCTTCAACGGCCGGTGCTCGCAGCCGCACTCTCAGTGCGCCGCCCATTTCTCCTGCGATTTCGTCCTTGCTCGCCCGCGGCTGCGCGCGCACGGAAAAAATCACGCCGCCGTCTTTCTCCTGAGTCTCCAGCATCCCGTTTCCACGAACCCCTAACCGGCGTTCCGCGTTCCAAACAAGGCCGTGCCCACGCGAACTTCCGTTGCACCCTCTTCGATGGCCACTTCAAAATCGTGCGACATTCCCATCGACAGAACGGGCAGCGCGATACCGAGTTTGTCCGTCAATTGGTCACGCAAGACTCGCAACTGCCTGAAATATGGCCGAACTTGCTCGGATTCATCGAGGAATGGCGGAATGCACATGAGTCCGGCGAGCTGTAGCCTGGGCAGTTCAGCCATCTTCTCCGCCAGGGCCGGCAGCTTCGCCATTTCCACCCCGCTTTTCGTCTCTTCCGGTGCCACGCGGACTTCCATCAGCACACGCAATCTGCCCGTTATCCCCGCTTCGCCCCGCGCGCGGTCCAGCCGCTGCGCGATCGCAAAATCATCGACGGAGTCCACGGTGTGGAAGAGCCTCGCCGCCCGCGCCGTCTTGTTGCTCTGTAGATGACCGATCAAATGCCACGCCGCCGCCAAACCTTCCGTCCCAGTGCGCTTCCCTTCCCATTCTTGGACCCGATTCTCGCCGAAGTGCCGAATCCCTGCCTCGTAAGCTTCTCGAATCGCGCTTGCCGGATGCGTTTTCGACACGCCGATCAAAGTGATCTCCTCCACTCTCCTGCCCGCGCGCACCGCAGCCTGCGCAATTCTCTCCTGAATCCGAAGCAAATTTTCCCGCACGGAAGTTTGTGTCATGTTCGAATTTGAATCCTAGCACGCGCGGCATTGCAGCGCAGAGTCTCTCCAGCTAAACTGGCGTTTGATCGTTGCCCGTGTCTCTCCCGGGCACTCCAACTGATGCCCACTTCCGGAAAACTCATCGCCGTCGAAGGCATCGATGGCAGCGGCAAGCGCACGCAGGTCGAACTCCTGACGCTCACTCTTAAAGCCCGCGGCCATTCCGTCTATTCCACGGGTTTCCCGCAATACGATTCCTGGTTCGGCAAGATGGTCGGCCAGTTTCTGAACGGAGATTTCGGCTCGCTCGAAAATGTCGACCCCCATTTCTCCGCCCTGCTCTATGCCGGCGACCGTTTCGAATCCAAGTTCAAGCTGGAAGCCGCGATGGACAACGGCCAAATTGTCATCGTCGACCGCTACATCGGCTCCAACCTGGCGCACCAAACCGCGCGCGTTCCTCCGGCAAAGCGTTCCGAATTCCTCGCCTGGATCGAGCATCTCGAATACAACATCTATGGCCTGCCGCGCGAAAACCTCATCCTCTATCTCCGTGTGCCCCCGCACGAGGCTCAGCGCCTGATCACGCTCAAGGCTGCCCGGAGTTATACCTCCGCTCAAAAAGACTTGCAGGAAGCCAGCTTCCGCCACCTACAAGATGCCGCCGAAATGTACGACTCGCTCTCTCGCAGCGTGCCCTGGGCCACCATCCAGTGTTTTGATGCTATGCAAAACGCCATGCGCGAGCCCGAAGAGATCGCCATGGAGGTTCTCGCCGCCGTCGAAGGCGCACTTTCCTCCGCACGCGCGGGCGAGGGACGATAGCTTATGGGATTCTCTGAATTCCTCGGCAACGAGCGAATCGTCGCCGCGCTCCGTGGCGCGCTGCGCTCCGGCCGCGTTCCGCACTCCTTGCTTTTCACGGGAGCGCGCGGCGTCGGCAAGTTCACGCTAGCGCGCATGTTCGCGCAAGCCGCCAACTGCGAGCGCCTGCCCGACGACTTTTGCGGCGAGTGCGCCACCTGCCAGCGCATCGCTCTGCTCGCCGATCCGCAAAAGCTCGTCGAGCAGGGCCTCATAGAGCGCGGCGAAAGTGCCGACGCCGCCACCGTCGAACGCATGCCTCTCATTCTGCAATCGCACCCAGACGTTTGGGCGCTCGTACCCGATCCCGTTCGCTTGAAGAGCCCCGTCGCGCGCCCGATGTTGCGCGTAGGCCAGCTGCGCGCCGTTCAACGCGCGGCTTACTTTCAGCCGATGGGCCGCCGCCGCGTTTTCATTCTTGATGGCGCGGAAACCATGCGCTGGGACGTCGCTAACGTTTTTCTGAAAATCCTTGAGGAGCCGCCCGGCTCGGCGACGCTCATTCTCACTGCTCCGTCGCCTTACGCTCTGCTGCCCACGATCGTCTCGCGCTGCCTGCAATTTCATTTCGCGCCGCTTCCGCAACCCGCCGTCGAAAAAATCTTGAAAGAAAAAACAGACCGCAAGCCCGCCGAAATCCGCCTGGCTGCGCAACTCGCCGAAGGCAGCCCTGGCCTTGCCATGGAAATGGACATCGACGCAGCTGCCGATAGCCGCAAGCAGGCGCTTCGCATCCTCTCTCGCGCCGCGCAGGGTCAGGGTTTCGCGCAGCTTTTCACAGACACATCAGCCCTCGCCAAAGACCGCGGGTCCTCTTTCGAAGATCAGATCGCCGTTTTCTACGGTCTGCTCACCGATCTACTGGAACTCACGTCCAAGATAAAAGAACCCGTTCTTCGCAACCTGCCGCTCGCCAGGGAACTCGAGTCGCTCAGCAAATCCGTGGACTCGGCTTGGGTTGTGCGCGCCATTGCCGGATTCGACGAGCTCCACGCTGGCGCGCGCCGCAACCTCAATCGTCAGCTGGGCCTGGACGCCCTCGCTGCCTCACTCGCGCCCAGCACCCCCGCCGCTTCCGGGCCCCGCCCATAAGCCGGCCCCACAAATATTCGCCATTCCGCTTTTTACTCGCTAGACTGTAACCCACAGCCTCCCGAGCGCATCTTAGGAAAAGAACACCATCCCCGTTCGTCAGAAGGAGCAGTCATGGTGAACCGCCGCATGTTTCGTCCGGGCTTTCCGGACGTCAAGGAGCAGAGCGCTCCCCGCCCATCGCACAACGGGCCCATACCGAGCAAGAAACCCGCACCCCCCGAGATGACCCACGCGGAGAACTTCTACTGGGTCAAGCAGATGCAGTCCCACACTCCAATGGCAGTGGTGCTCGACAATGGGGAAGTGCTTCGCGGCACCGTGGAATGGTACGACCGTGATTGCATCAAGCTCACGCGTCAGGGCAGCCCCAATCTGCTGATTTTCAAGCGCGTCATCAAGTACGTCCACAAGGACGGAGAAGAGTCTGCCCAGGGTGGCGACGAGTAAACTCTCACTCGACCAATTTAGCAATGGATGGAATGCCCTGCTGCGGCGCCGAAGGTGAGCAGCGCCTTTGCCGCCAGCGAACCGTTCTCGTTGAAGATCTCGCATTCCGCAACAACGAAGTTTCTTCCCGCTCGTAGCACGCGCGCATCCGCCTTGATGCGTCCTCCAGGAACCGGTTCCAAATAATTTATTTTCAGCTCCACCGTGACAATCTCCGTACCCTTCGGCACCGCGGAAAATGCTGCGATCGCCGCCGCGGTGTCCGCCAGCGCCGCCAGGATCCCGCCGTGCACCACCCCGTGAATCTGCTTGTGCCGCGGCTTCACGTCCAGCCGGAACACCGCGCGCCCCGACTGCACGCTCTCCACGTCAAAACCAAGCAACTCCGTCGAGCGGCTCTCTTTGATTCGCCGCCGCACCATTTCGGTGACGCGCTTCTCCTCTTTCGTCATTCTGTTTGTCATCGCGTCTTCTTGTAAGGCCCGCCTTCGGAGGCGGGCTGCTCTTTCTTCTCACTAAGAACTAAATATTAAAAAACTCACAACTCCACATTGCACGCTCAAACTCTACTCCACTCTCCCTTTCTTCCTTTCTTACGGAAAACTGATAACTGACCACTGAAAACTCAATACGCCGAAAGCCCCCCATCCAGCGGAATCGCCGCACCCGTGAGCCACGACGATTCTTCCGACGCCAAAAACACCGCCATCTCCGCCACATCCACAGGCCGCCCAATACGCCCGAGAGGGATGGTCGCAATACGCGCCTTCCGCATCGCTTGTCCTTCTGCTGTCTCGTTAAATACACCCTTCACCAGTTCCGTCTCCACAATCGAAGGGCAAATGCAATTCACACGAATATTTTCATGCGCGTGATCGATGGCCATGGCCTTGGTCAGCATCGTCACACCGCCCTTCGACGCACAATATGCCGCGCGATCCTTCACCGCCAGCAGCCCCAGCACCGAGCCAATATTCACGATTGCTCCGCCGCCGCACTTTCGAAACTCCGGCAAAACGGTTCGCGACATTAGAAACGGCCCCTTTATGTTCACTGTCATTAGCCGGTCCCACTCTTCCTCGCTAATGCCCTCCACCGTCGAAACATGCAAGGCGCCGGCATTATTCACCAGCACATTCAGCCGCCCAAACCGCTCTACTGTTCCTTTCACCGCCCGCGCCACCTCCGCGGCATGCGTTACGTCGCACTGCATCGCCAATCCCGCCCCGCCGCTCTTCTGGATTTCGACAATCACCTCTCGCAGCTTCTCCAGCCGTCGTCCCGCCACCGCCACGCTCGCGCCTTCTCGCGAAAACGCCATCGCAATCGCCCGCCCAATCCCCGTCCCACCACCCGTAATCAGCGCCACCTTGCCAGAAAGTCGTGTCACGTTCTTCCCTGCTCCTGCGTCTAATAGGATGCCGCGCGAAGCGTACGTCGCGCCTCGCGGTGGGCGCGACTCTAGCATCCGTCTCCCCCACCCCGCAAGCCACTCGCGACGGCGTGTATGGTAGTGTCTCAGGCGGCAGACTTCGGGCTGTTAGTCACTCGTTTAAGAATAACGTCGAGTCATGTATCTGTTCTTGTCTCTTACTGAAAACTGAACACTGAAAACTGGCATGCGCATCGGCATCACTTGTTACCCCACCTACGGCGGCTCCGGCGTCGTCGCCACCGAACTCGGCATGGAACTCGCCGCCCGCGGCCACGATATACATTTCATTAGCTACGCCCCACCCATCCGCATGAACCCCAACGACCCGCGCATCCATTTCCACGAAGTCGAAGTCGCCTCCTATCCGCTCTTCGACCATCCGCCTTACACTCTCGCGCTCGCCACAAAAATGCTCGAAGTCTTCGAGTCCGAATCGCTTGACCTGCTTCACGTCCACTATGCCATTCCGCATTCCGTCAGCGCCTTGCTCGCGCGCTCCATGGCTGCCCCGCGCCGCCTGCCCTTTATCACCACGCTTCACGGCACGGACATCACCCTCGTCGGCAGTAACCGCAGCTACCTTCCCATCACGAAATTCTCCATCGAGCAGAGCGACGGCGTCACCTCCATCTCAAACTATCTTCTGAAGGAAACTCTCAAGGACTTCGACATCAAGCGTCCCATTGAAGTCATTCCCAATTTTGTGAACTGCGATCTCTACACTCGCATCACCGACAAAGGTCTCCGCGCGCAATGGGCTCCCGGCGGCGAACCCATCCTCATGCACCTTTCGAATTTTCGTCCCGTCAAGCGCGTTCCGGACGTCGTGGAAATCTTCGCCATCGTCCGCCAAAAAATGCCCGCAAAACTCATCCTCGTCGGCGACGGTCCGGACCGCGGCGCCGCCGAATTTCTCGTCCGCAAATATTGCTTGCAGAAAGACGTCCACTTCCTCGGCAAGCAGGACAATGTCTACGAAAAGCTTGCCGCCGCCGATCTTTTTCTTCTTCCTTCGCAGCTCGAGTCTTTCGGTCTCGCCGCGCTCGAAGCCATGGCCTGCGAAGTCCCCGTCATTGCCACCAACGTTGGCGGCGTCCCCGAAGTCGTCGAGCATGGAGTGGATGGATTTTTGGTGGAACCGGGCGATGTGCAGGAAGCGGCCCGCTACGCCATCGAACTCTTGTCCCGCGCCGACCGCGGCCGCGAAATGGGCAAAATCGCCCGCATCAACGCCAAGAAAAAATACTGCGCCAACGACGTAATCCCCGCCTACGAGCGCTACTATAAACGCGTCCTTGAAGATTCCTGACCCGCAGACAACGGGCATCCGCTCGTAGAGGCAACCGCCGCCGCGCGTGCCTTCGATCCAAAGCTACATTCGCGCCTCTGAACCTCGAAAGGACAGCCCTTCGGGTTACTTGGACCGCGACTGAAGCATGCTCAATACCATCGCGATCTGCCCGGAATGGTAAATCGCGTGTTGCAAGATTCCATGGAACATCGTTTCGTACGGATAATCGCGTCCCGGAACCTGCTTCGTCAAATCTGCGGCAGGAAACTTTCGAATCCTCTCCTCCAGCAGATCCCGGCTTTGGTTCCAGCGCGCCACGAGTTCCTTCCACGGAATCGCCGGCTCCGCCCATTCCTTCTCCGCGTCCCAGCGCGGCATCGGATGGCTCTCCGACGTGTTTCGAATCCTTTCATTCCACAGCAGCAAATGCTGCAGCAACTCCGAAATGGAATGAGCCCCGGGAACCGGCGCCGCCGTGGCAAGTTCCGGCGGAATCTTCGCCAAAAGCTCGACGACCGTCGGCCCATACCAAGCGCCCTTGATCGTCACGGCCCGGTAGGAATCAGCAATTTTTTGGATTTGTTCGCTCACGTGCCCTCAGCGGACACGCACGAAAAATTCCCGCGTCTCCGTTGGACTCATTTTACATCACACGGCTTTGCATGAGCCCGCTGCACATATATTCGAGAGGCACGCAAAGAGACGGAGGGTGCCCGAGCCTGGGTCTTGGGGTTACATCTTGCGCCCCTCAGCTGCTAGCGGCAGCGTGCGCCTCCGCGGCGCCGGCAGACTTAGCCTTAATTTCAAGGCCATTCTTGTTCATATCGAATCGCTGCTTCCGGTCCAACCCTTTCACAAACTCTCGCACCGCCTTCCCCACCGCTCCCGGAAGACTCGATGCTTCTGCCTTCACCGTCGATTCCACCGTTTCTTCGTCTCGATTTTGATACCGAAATTGCACATCAAACGTCTTCATGCTCCTGCCTCCCTTTCCTGTTGATAAAAATCAAACCCGTGCCCGTCAGCTCTGACGATGCTTCTTCCTCGCCGTTTTCTTCGCAGGATGCTTCTTCGCTTTCAACTCGGCCTTCAGCCTTTCATTCTCTTTCGCTAGCGTATCGCGTGCCGCCGTCATGGTTTCGAGATCATTCCCCACCTGGCCGTTCTCTTTCTGCAGCTCCGCCACCTTGGCCTTCAATTGTTCGTTCTCTTCCAAAGTTTTTGTGTCTTTGCAGGCGGCCAGCGGCAAACTTAGCATCGCCGCCATGCTTAGAATGGCCCACGTATTTCTGCGCGTCATACGTCATCCTTCGTCGAAACAAATTTGAGTGGCAACGGGATCAACCGATAGCGGGCGAGGGGGGAAGCTCCGCTGACGACTCCGCCAGCGTAATGGAGTTTCCCGGATCGTGCAAGTCTGGTCCCTCACGCCACACGATTGACGGACTATTTATCTAGTGGCCCCCGGCTTGGCATCGATGGAGGCCCTCAGCGCCTTTGCTACTTCCCCTGCGATATCGTCCTGAACCATCAAGATGTCGTCCAAGGGCCGGTCATAGGTTTCAGTCCAGACCACGTACCCATTGTCCGCGCGAATCAACCGCGCGGCGACCCGCACCCTTGCGCCTGACTTGCGCACGCTCCCATCAAGTACGTAAGCGACACCCAGCGATTTGGCCACATCGGCGATGGTTATTTGCGGAGTCCCCTTGGAATGCGGCCATAGTTTGCCCTTGAAATAGAACGACGAAGTAGGAGGCGGTACCTGAAGCCCTGGAATCTTACTGAGTTTGTCGATCAGTTCCTCGGTCATGCCGTCTGCGAACGGGTCCTGATTCATCTCGTTGGTCAGGTCGAGAAACGGCAGCACGGCGATCGATTTCTGCGGCTTCGCAGCAGCGGCGGGCGAGGCTGAGAGATTGTTGGTGGCTACTTTGCCGCGAATCGTGAGAGCCACAACCAGCGCAAGGCCAATCGCCGCGCCAGCGGCCCACACTAAGCCGACTCTAAGGCGGAAGCTGGACTTTTTCGGCAGATCGATAGTCGTCGCGGTCGGGTGCTCGTTGTCCGCCTGGGAAGAGCCCAGCTCAGCGCCCGTCTGGGCCTCGGACGGCTCCGCCCAGGGAACGACCGTCGCCACCAAGCGATACCCTAACCGCGGGACCGTTTTAATGTAAGCAGGCTGCTTGGAGTCGTCGCCGAGCAGACGTCGCAGCGATGCCACCGCCTGGTAGACGGAGTCTGGAGAGACGCTGACATCTGACCAGACCTGGTTGAGCAAGTCATCGATGCTGACGACCTCACCGGCGCGCTCTGCAAGACACACCAGCAACCTCATCGTTCGCACCTCTACCCGCGCGGTCTCTCCATCGCGCGAAATCTGGCCGGAGGCCGGATTTACGCACCAGCCGCCGATGCGAATCATTGTCGTGGTTGGGCGTTCCATGCTGGGTCGCTGACTGCACTGTTCTCAAATAGCAAGTGTGCTCACCAATTATACCAACGCCGTCGAGAAACGCCGACCGCGTTTCACCGGTCTTGCGATTAGACGTTCCCGCAGCCGCGCCAGCCCCCTGGCAGTGTAATTCAGAACTTTTCAGGACGTTTCAGACCTTGCCTTAGGACTTCCTGCGTCTGACCTGAATATCGTGGCCTTGCTGATTGCAAGCAGATCGCTTTTTGAAAGTGAGGAACTCGGATGATGGAAGCTTCTGCACCTGGGGCATCGAGGAAGAGCAACGCGCTATTGGCCATCGCAGTCGGCGGCGGGATTGCCGGCACCTTGGACCTGCTTCAAGCTTGCATTCTGTTTGGATGGGACATTCCACTCGTGATTGCAGGCGGCCTGCTGGGCAGGGACGCCTTCCAGGGAGGCGCCGGCACCTATGTTCTGGGTGTCTTCCTGCACTTCTTCATTGCGTGTTCGGCAGCGGCTATCTACTACACCGCGAGCCAGTGGCTGGCCTTCATGAAGGAATACCCGCTAGTGTGCGGCTTGTTCTTTGGCGCCGCCGTACAGGAGGTCATGAATCTTGTCGTCTTGCCCCTATCCGCGCTTCGCTCCCGGGGCCCTTACAAACTGCATGACCTAATTCTAGGCCTGCTGGTGCACATGGTCGTAGTCGGGCTGCCCATTTCCTACAGCGTCCGGCGCTTCGCGAAATAGACGCGTCTCTGCCGGCTCATTCGCCAGCCAATTATTTGGCTGGGATGAGCGTGCTGTGGCTGGCCACGCAAAGCCAGACGCCGCCTCGTTTGATCCACGTGTCTGTGTAGCGCGAGCGCACCGTGTAGGGTTTTCCTTTGTTCTTGCCCGTTTCGCGATAAACGCCGGTAGCCACGGCCGCGTCGCCGTACACTTGAACATTCAGGCCTTCATCGTAAAGGTGATCCGCCTTTTGCTCCGGCGCAGCCACCCATTTCAGGTATTCCGCCTTGTTCATGAACGAGCCATCGTAGTCGGTGTAAACGAGAGTGTCTG
>Ga0210384_10001331_pt1 | contig 34015 bp, 29 predicted proteins | sample IncBWH2MmetaG_FD_160574 | JGI IMG/M metagenome (GOLD analysis project Ga0210384, IMG submission 160574) | Forest soil microbial communities from Barre Woods Harvard Forest LTER site, Petersham, Massachusetts, United States - Inc-BW-H-2-M | ecosystem: Environmental > Terrestrial > Soil >...
TCGGCCCGAGGAACAACAAGTTCCCGACCGGTCGCCCCGGCGAATTCAGGCCGGCGCGAAAGACCTGGTACAGGTCCACCACCGCCTGCACCGCTTCGTGCTGCCCCACAATTTTCCGCCGCAGCCCGGCCTCGAAGTCCCGCGACTCGAAACTGCGGCGTGCCGGGTCCAACTGTCTTCGAACGAAGGCTCGCATGTGCATGCCCTCCCGCTTAAAGAATCGGCACCTGCGCGCTGTTGCTTTGCGAACTCTAGGAACAGATAGGCGAGGTTGCCAACAGGTCGAGAGGCGCTCGGGTTCAAGAATGCAAGGTGTTTGGATTCAGCGACCTGGTGGTGGAACCGAATGGGGATGAAAAGGCTTCGGGCCGGGCGAATGAATTGCTACTGGAATGTTGCGCCAATATGAAACGTTTGTGAACGTCGAAGGGACGAAATACAGGCAAAATCACTGGCTTGCATCCGGCCTGCGATTTCCGTATGGTGAGTGCGACCTGCAGAGAGAAAAACCATGAAACGCATTCTGGTAATTGAAGACGACAAGGACATCGTCGAGTTGGTGCGCTATAACCTGGAAAAGGACGGATACCAGGTGGCTTCGAACGGCGACGGCTCAACGGGACTGGCGCAAGTCCGCAAGGCGCCGCCGGATTTGCTGATTCTGGATCTGATGCTGCCGAAACTTTCGGGCCTGGAAATCTGCAAAGAGGTCCGCAAAGATGTGAGCCTGAACCGTCTGCCCATCTTGATCCTGACGGCCAAAGGGGAGGAGGCAGATCGCGTGGTAGGCCTTGAACTCGGGGCCGACGATTACGTCACCAAGCCATTCAGTCCGCGCGAATTGGCTGCCCGCGTGAAGGCGCTGCTGCGCCGCGCAGAACCTGGGACGCCGTCGGAAAAACCAATTGAGGTCGGCGGGCTGCGGATTGATCCGGCTGCCTACCGCGTGACGCGCGCCGGAAAACCTGTGCCCATGAGCACGCTGGAATTCCGCCTGCTCTACTTTTTGGCGGCCCGGCCTGACCGGGTCTTCACCCGTGATCAATTACTCGATGCCGTCTGGGGAACGGAGCGGTTCGTGACGCCGCGCAGCGTGGACGTGTATGTCCGGCGGTTGCGCGAAAAAGTAGAAATGGATCCTCAACATCCGGCGTACATGAAAACAATTCGCGGCGCCGGCTACATCTTCGAGACCCTTGCAAGCTAGGTTGTTCTGAGAACTGGGGCTGACGTACATCGCTTTGTTGCTGGGCATGTTGGTCACCGTGGACCTGTACTCCGCCGGAGGACCAGGGTGCGAAGATCTGTTTTAGGCATTTTTTGAAAAGAATGGAGATATGGGACGGGAAGCTCGGGCTACATGGCACAAAGCTCAGAGGCGGACGGAGTGTGTTGAGCGCTGTAATTTCAGCGCATGTTAGGTTGGCAGCATCGGCGCGTCAAGCTGACCGGGCGCGGTTCGCTGCGCACAAAGTGAACCGTGTAAGTCATCGGTAACTCAGAAGCCGATGGAGCTCAGACAGGGGCACGGAGCAAGCTTTTTCCGGCTACGCGAGTGGTGACCTCAACCCCGAGCAACTGAACGATAGTGGGAACGACGTCGAAGGATGAATGCACACCGCGCTCTCCGGGCTCAATGCCTCGAGCCGCAAGATACGCTACTCCGTTCCGGGTGTGCCCGCCGGTCCTCCGGAGTGGCACAGGGCCGATGAGCCCAAGGCGGGGATGCTCAAGCGCAGCGGCCACATCGCGCCAGACGACAAGCAAATCCGACTCCGAATTCGGGAGGGCCAGGGGGTTCGTAGTCGATGCCCTCTCGATCTTAGCGACAATCGGTCGGCCGGTGCGCGGGTCGTGGCATTCGCCGAGCAAGATCTCGATCGTCCGGCAGGTTTCCTGGTACTGAGATAGATCCACGATGCCGTTCCGCTCGCGGCCGCGCAGATTTATGCGGATGCGCCCATCGAAGAAGGAAGGAAACGCGAAGGCCGGCATCCGCGGCCAGTAGTGGCGGTAGCGATAAGCCGGCATATAGTGGAGCTCTTGACGCGCCGGCGGTGCGTTAGCTAAACCCCAGTCGGCAGCAGCCCGCCGCGCGCCTTTCAGCAGGCTCTTGATGGGTGTTGGCAGCCGGCGGGCTATGGCGCGTAGACCTCCGGCCCTCGCGAGTTCAGAATCGAGTGCCGGCTCGGCGACCCACGACTCTGTCGCCATTTCCCAGTTGTCGTACCCTTCCAAGTCTGGCAGCGAGTTCGGTGTTGCCGTCCAGGATGGTGAGATTTGGAGGAGTGGGTGACCGAACGCGTGGCGGAACAAGAGTTCAGGGAGGAGAACCATGGACTGAATATCACAATGGTTTGGTCCCATTCCGCCCATGTTGAATGCAATGACTGCGGCATCGCCTGCGGCCGTGACGAGTTCGCCGACCATGCGGTCCAACCCCCGATGGATATCCAAAAGTGCGGCAGCAGACGCTCCTGCCGAAGGATGCGTGTTGAGTGGATGGCCAGCGTCTACCCCGTGCCATAACCCCTCGATGCCGCTGTGTAGCTCGCCAGCAACAGCAAAGAAGAAGTCCCAGTCTGGGAACTGCTCAGTCGCGAGCCACCGCGCCGCACGGCTGCGCACATCGAGAGCCTTGCTGAGAGCTTCTCCCATCAGCCGGGCACGCGCTGCAGAGTGCCAGGCGGTTCCATAGTTCCACTCGATCGCAGGATAATCACCGAATCGTTGCTTGAACTCGGCCAGCAGAGCTGCCGGTCGGCTACCTGCGTCGGCCCCGGGACTGTGCGAACCCCAGGCCACGATCCCTCTTGTGTTCCGGGCGCGGCGGAGATCGACAAATGGTGGGTCCAACACTACTACTCGGAGGTCGGTCTCGGACCACCATGGCGAGAAGCGCGCCCCATCCTGCCAGGCGGTGTAGGAGGTCGGATCGAAATCGACAGGGGACCAGCGGCCTCCCACCTCAGGCGAAATCCCCGAAGCGAAGTGCTCCCATGGGAGACCTATCTTGAGAGCAGGCCCTTCGTCGAGTAAAAAACGCGCAGCGCGCTTTTTCAATTCCGCCATTGCCGGCATATGACCAGCGGACATGAACCGCTCGGCCAGAGTGACATCGAAGCCATCGAGGCCAATGGCCAGCACCCTGTGACGCGTCATCCGGGAACCTCCATGAGTTTCCCTGCGAACTCGGGGCGAAGGTCGGCGTGGCTTCGTTCCACTTGCCGAGTTTTACTATCGACTGGCTTCAATCCAATTACGTCTCGCCAGACCTACCAGCAGATCGATCGGTCGCTCCAAGAGATTTTTGACGAAAGCCGTGCCTGCCGCGGAGGCGGGTGGAGCGCCTCCGATACATTTGCGGATACTTGAGGATTACATGAAACGCTGCTGGAGCGCCTTACGCAGACGATGCGGTGGTGCCCTATCAAATATTGTATTGTGCACGCAGTCCGACGCCCATGACCTTCCCCGGTGAGCAACCAATCGAGCGACATTCCAAATCCCCGGCTGGTCCTCGACAGCATGGCCGCTCCGACCCCGAGCTCCCCGTGCTCGATAGGGGAGGGGTGATTCGGCTTACTCCGATGCAGTTTAGACCAGAGGTGGAGCGTCACCTGATGGGGCAAGAGAATGAACCGCGTTAGATGCTTTATTTCAAGGCCTACAAGAGCCAATTGGCCGCAACCGAGCGGTGGACAATCACACTTGCAAAAGGCTGCGTCAGTGGCTGTGTGCCAAGCACGAGCGGGTGGGTCGGGCAACCCAGCGGTTTCCGCCGGCATGCCTACAGGACGTGCTGGGCCTCGTCCGCCTTACAACACGGACGAGCAGCGTCCCGAGGGCGACATGGTGATCCTTTCTCCCAGAGCCGGATGCGGTCGTTCCGCACGTCCGGTTCGATGAGCGGGTGTGAAGACGGGCGCACGGAGAAGATGCCGGCCGTTTGTCTTGTCCTGCCCGCGGATCTATCCGGACTTAGGAATGCTCTTCGACTTCTGCGGCTTTTTCCCATTCTTCCGCAAGTAATCCATCTTCCATGAAACAGCGCCTCAACTCTGCTAACTTTGACAAAGAGCTGAAAGGGAACGATGCTCTAAACTTCGACGATACGATCTTTGATCCATTTGAGTATTTGGGCGAATCGGAATTCTCCACTGGAGATCAGGCGCATCACGAATTCGAAAGCAGAGATCGAATCGACTGCCAAATCGAATCCGTTAACGAGAAGAAACGTGTGCGCGGCTGCAAAGGCTGCGCGCTTGTTTCCGTCGAGAAACGGATGATTGTTCGCTAGAGATTCCATCAGAGCCGCAGCTTCCTCGGCCACACTGTTGTAATAGCCGGTCTGAGGGCGGAATACGGCGGATTCCAGCACACCCCCGTCTCGAATACCACTGATCCCACCGTACTGCTCGATTTGCTGCTCGTGGATTGCGAGAACTTCGGCGATGGTCAAATAGATACGCTCAGACACTCAGCTTACTTCGCCAGCTTTTGATAAAGTTCCCGGAACTTCTCATTCGAGCGCCGATACGCTTCAATTACCTCTGGTCGCACCAGGTGTTGGGAAGGAACAACGTTGTGGAGGTAATGTTCGATGGCCTTCTCCAGAAGATGTCGCTGGGATTGACCGTTTTCCTTGGCGACAGCCACTAGTTCCTTGTACAACTTGGCGTCGATTGCCGGACCAATCTTGATGGTTCCTTTGGCCATTTCGAACCAAACCTCTGCAAATGATTCTAGATAAATCCAGACATGATTGCAAGACAAATCTAGATTAAGCTAGAGCCAACACGCTATAGGCTCAAACCAGCAGGGAACTCCATCTGTGCGAGGCCAGACACACCACAAATTCTACAAGAAAAGTTCGAACGTCGTCCCCTTGGGCGCGCCATCACACTCCGGAATGCCTTCGGGAGCGTTACTGGTTCTCTCGACGCTTCAGTGGATACCGACAAAGGGATTTTCGATGAGAATGCCAGCAATCATTTGCCCAGCGTTTAAATCTTCCGAGAGAATCCGAGTCGCGCCGTTTTTTGAGGCAGAGGAAACAATCAGGGCATCCCAGAAACCGATTCGCGATTCGTCCTCGATCCGAAATGCCGTGGCGATTTCAATTGGAGTGGTTTCCGTCGACCAGATTGCATAGCTGCTCACCACAAGGCGAGCCAAATCCTTTGACAAAGGAGAGGGGATCTTTCGCGTGACGTTGACATAGAATTCCTGTAGTACCTGCACGCTGAGAACGCCCGTTCGCTCGCTCCAAAGGTCACGGAGAACCGTTTTTGCAATTTGGTGCTTCGCACCTGCATCTGTGTCATGCGCATAGATCAAGACATTCGTATCGATGAACGTCTTACCGCTCATGGAGTTCGTCTCGGCCGGCTCGAATTACACCGCCCAGGTGAAACCCCTGGTCGAGCAAGATCATGGCCTGCCGCTCGGCCCGTTCGTAGGCTTCTTCCTCGCCTACGACTATCTCAATTTGATGAGCTAGTAGGCCGCTGATGGAAGTTGAACGCCGAGCGGCCAAGATCTTGGCCTTCTGAATGGTTTCTCGGTCAAGACTGATGGTCAGATTTTGCTTCTCGTTTCTCTTGGCACGCACCATGATTTCCTCTATAACACGTACTGTACGTGTAGCACGTATCTCACGTGTTGTCAAGTTGTTGGGTGGGGCCGTGGGGCGCGTTTGAAGACCAATCCCCAACGCTCCGATTAGGTTACAGGTTTAATCCAGCAGGCAATTTAATGTGCAGCGAACACGCCGCGAAATCGTTGAGACAAGGTTCGGAAATCGTCCCCTTGGGCGCGTCATTCTAATCCTGGTCCCGCCCGGACACATGGGCCCACACAAGGGGCTCTCTGCGCAGCTCAGTCATCCGATTTTGTGGTGCCCCGGACCACCGCTGCGGGAGCGGCTCTAAAGCGGCTCATCGTCGAGAATGTTTCCGGCATATGCACAGGCGAAAATACGCCGTTGATCGCGGCAGTTCTCATCAGTCCGTTCGCGGCCGATTCCGTGCCCAATACCGACGCGACGATGTCTCACTATTTCCCACTCGCTTTGCAGATTACGGCGCCATTCAATGACGCGATGGATCGACCGTGTCGCGCGGTTACTGCCTGGAGATGATCTGCGCGGATTTCCTCGCTGGCGCGAGCCTCGAGAGCGACGATCGGGAATCTCTCATAGGTTCTATCGGCCCAGTCGCTATCCCGCTGCCTTAGGAGATGAAACTAGAGTTGATGGAGAAGCCAAAATAATGGTTCGGGTGGAGGCGAAAATGGGCCGATTGCGATTGGATTCTCTGTCCTGTCGACGCCTCTCGGCGAAGGCCCTCCCGAGGGACGGCTGGCAGTGCCCAAGATGCCGGTGCGCGTCCAGCCTCCCGGTACATCCCATCGTCGGGGGAAGTTCGCTCGGGAACCATGAAGAGAAACTTCTCATCACTTTATCTGTTCGTTGTCGCTAAGCAGCTCATCGACGGTAGCTCGAGGCTCCTTCGTCTTGCGAATTCTTGCTTAAAATTGAGGTACAATCCTCCCAGAGCAGATGGACTTATGAAGGCCGATGCGATTCAATCCATCCGTCGGAGTAAGGTTGAATGCACGGATAGCATCTCTCAAGAAATCTTTTGAAAGATTCTATCCCAAGCGGATTCGACCCATGCCGGAGAATCGGAGTTAGGGTATGAGTAAAATCTGGGATGCCCTCCGGGATGTCGAACAGCACCAGAAAAGGTATGGTTCTAAAGAAGGTGCAAAGAACCACTCGGAATCGATTCCTGACCGTCGATCGACCAAGCGCTCCTGGGCTTATGCGCCCGTTTTGGTCTACGGTTACGGAGCTCTGGGTAACCCGTTTCATGAAGGAACCGAAGCATTGCATGTTAATGCCGGCGGTGCGCTCATCACCCTGTGTGCCGCAGTAAACCCCGGCCAGACGCTTTTACTGATAAACAAAGTGAACCTGAAAGAGCAAAAGTGTAGCGTAGCTCGTCAAAAGTCCAGCTGTTTGAATAGGGCGGCCATCATCGTTCGATTTCCGCAACCAGTCCTCCATTTTTGGGACCCCCCTCGGTCCTGAAGCAGTGCGCTGGAAATGCGCGCTGCCTATATCGCCGGCTAGATAAAGCCGTCCGCTTGCTATGGCATGGTCATAAGTCTCTCGGGGGCAGGCGATTATTATCTGGCTTGGTAAATGGCGCGGGAATTTCTCATTCCGATCTAAGCTAGAGGAGTTGCTTGGGAGCCCTTGCGTCCGTCTCGAATCAGTGCGAGAGCGAAGATTCCGGTGGCAAACAGTATCCAAGAACCGGGTTCGGGAGTGGCGGATAACGGCAACAATTCTTCAACTCCGAAGGTCGAAGCCGCCTGTCCTGGAACAAACTTTGGTAGAAAACCAGGATGTGTGGCGTCTTCGCCACTGAAGATAAAAGTCACGGTAATTAATTCGGGTGGGTCGACATCACCGTCTTTTTTCTCTGCTTTGGGCATCTGGATTTTGCAATCGCTCCAAATGCTGCTTTCACAGCTGAACCGGGTACCCTCTGGTACTCCAGTAATCTTGATAATCAGCTCAAACAGATCTTTTTTTTGGTTGATATATGCAAAATCAAAGGAAAATGTCCCGGTGCTGAAAGGTTCGACAATGGGATGTTTGCCGTCAAAACACACGGTTGGCGAGGCAGCCGTACAGCTTGGATAACTTCTACCCGTATCAACAATCATCGTCGGGTCAACCTGCGTCTGTGCACTGAGGCGGGGTGCATCCATCCCCATAAGAGCCACGATGCAGAGGCACAGCGCCAATTTCATAGTCAAACCCCGCGGAACCGCGCGCAACGTGAAACAAGCTTTGACAGCAGGACGACCGTATCTTCCAGGGTGCTTGGCCAAATCGGCATAGGGACATTCCAGACGAGTCGAACTCTCTACCATTGCGGGGCTCGGCTACCTCTCACAGCGAAAGTCAATTTCTAGGCGCGTAGCGACCGGCGACGAAGAATTCCGCCGACCACCAGTAAGCCGCTGCCGAACAGCAACATCGAACTCGGTTCGGGTGTAGATCCGAACGTGCTGCCAGTCAAAAGCTTCCCTGTTGTCGCGGTGCTACAGGTCCCCTTGGCAATGGCTTCAAGCGTGCAACCCGATAGAATCAGAGTTACGTCCAGTAAGCCCGTGGCATTTTGACCTGAGAATAAGGGTAGGAGGTTTCCAGTTGCAGTCGTTACGAGGTAAGTGCCTTCCAGCTGTGGCGTCGGGGTGCCATCTTTGACCAACTTCAATTGAAGCGCCATGGTAACGGTTCCAGTAGCTCCGGACGCATCGGTGTAGGCTAGGGTCGCAGTGCCACCGGTGACGCTAAACGTCGTCCCACTTAGCGTTAGTGATGCGGAATTAAAGCTCAGCGTGTAGCTCCCCAGCAGGATAATGGGTGAGCCGCCGCTCCCGACGACGAACCCGGTTCCAGCGCCATTGGTCAAAGTACAAGTGCTTGTGCACATTGCAACCGTGTTAACTCCACCGGAGGTGAAAGTGACGACCCCGGAGGCAGGCGGTGAAATGTTAAGGTCCGTTTGAGCTTTTGTGGCAGTAGGGCTGAGGCTAAAGGCCAGTGTCAGGACCGCTAAGGAAATCATTAGCCGTTGCATGTTGAGTTCCCCCGATTCCTCGAATCTACGATCCCGCCAGGCACCAAGTCATTCGACTGAGTCTCGAATTACCTGAGAAATTTCAGAAAGCGCCCTGAAACAACGGGTCCATCGGAGCGGTCGAGTACCTCGGTTTTATTTCAGAGCTGGAGACGGAGTATGACGAGTACAGCGACCGTGTCAACAGAATATTTCTTTTTTTGATGTTTTTCCACAGGCCAAGAATTAGAACTACTAGTACGTCTAAGGTGCGCAGCGACTACACTTGTAAATTAAACGAGTCGAAATTAGGAAGCCTCGATCGCAACGATCCAGATGGATTGCTTCTCAGCGAAGGCAAGGCTCGGATCAATTTGCTTGAGCTAAAGCCTGCCGGGCCTGCTGCGCATTGGTCGTGTTTAATTTCATCCGCAATGCGGCCTCGAGCTGTTCCTTGCCCTTTGCTTTCTGCCCAGAAGCCAGCAGGGTCATACCAAGATGATAGTGAAAGTCCGCGGAATCCGGGGATTTCCGGACGCATTCTTCGAGCAGAGGCAGGGCGTTAGCATAATTGCCTCGCTTGTACATCACCCATCCCAAGGTGTCGGTAATCGTGGGCATGTCTGGCTCGAGCGACTTGGCCTTCTCTGCCATGCCTAACGCAACATCGAGGTCCTTACCTTCTTGCGCATCGACCCAGGCGGTATTCGCGATGGCAATGGCGAAGTTGGGATTAGCGGCGATCGCTTGAGCATAATATTTGCGCGCCCTTTCGAGCTCTCCTTTGTCCAGATACAAATTCCCAATCATGGTGGCAAGCGGTGCAAATTTCGGTTGTAGGTCGAGCGCTTTCTGATACCGCGCGATGGCCAGGTCGCTCTGCCCCTGAGCTTCGAAAATCTTACCAAGCCTCAAGTAAGCTTGAATGTTATTGGGATCGATTTGGATGGCGCGCTCGAACTCTGCTTGCGAAGTAGCATAATTCTTGGACTGAAAGTTTAGGGCGCCCAAAACGACATGGCCATTCACATCGTTGGGGTTGGCGGCAACGTATTGCTGAACGCGAGCGAGTGCTTGAGCGGATTCATTTCGAGCGCTCAAGAAATCCGCCAGTTGTGCCAAGGCGGTTGTGTTGTGCGGATCGAGCTCGAGAGTCGTCTCAAACTCCTTTTGAGCCTCCGGCCATTTCTTTTCTGCGTTGTAGATTTGCCCGAGTGCGAGGTGGATGGTCGGGTCGCCGGGCGCCAATTGCTTGGCAACGAGGATTTGCTCCTCCGCCGGCCGCAGTTTCCCTTGTCTGGCTAGCACTTCGGCAAGAATCTGGCGATTCGATGGTTCAGCGGGGGACCGTTGGACCAGCTCTTGAGCGTAGATCTGGGCATCTGCAACATTCCCCTGCCCCAGGCTTAGCCGCGCCAGCGCCTCTAGGGCGATGGGAAATCCCTCAGAAACCTTTAGAGCATCCATAAGGGCGCCTCGGGCCTGTCCCAGGTCGCCGTTTTGCCAGAAAGCCATGCCCAAATAATAGTGAGCCTCGGGTGAGTCGGCGGCATCGGAGGTAACCTTTTGAAGGAAGATAATGGCATCCTGCAATTGGCCCTGGGCCATGAGCAACCGCCCATGATTGATGCGGACGAAAACATCTTTCGGCGCGTTCTTCATCAATTCCTTATCCAAGACAGCCGCCGGTTGCGTCTGGCCGGTAGTCAGGTAGAGATCCTCCATTCGCTTCTTGATCTCCCCATTCGCAGGCGAGGCCGAAAGGCCGCGACGATACTCAACCAGGGCCTGATCGGTCTGCTTGCGTTGAAAATAGAAGTCGCCGATCGCCACAGCCGCTTCAGCGGAATCGGGAAGCTGCTTCCGTAATTTTTCAAGAAGCGCTTCGGTTTCTTCCTTCCTGCCTTGGCTCCCGAGCATAGACGCCCAATCGATATAGAGCGAGGCTGCCGCTGGATTCTTACTGACTCCGTCCTGAAGGACAAGTTGAGCCTGCGAAGGCTGGTTCTGAAGTCGATAGAAATTCGCCAGATCCGTATAGGCCTGTATGGACTTGGGATCGATTTCCACCGCCCTCTTCAAGTGCCGCTCGGCATCGGCTGAGCGGTGCAAGCTGATTTCAACCAAGGCCATATTTATGTACGCGCTGGAATCGGCCGAGCGTAACTCGGTAACCTTCGAAAATGCCGCCAGAGCTTGGTCGAGTTTCTGCTCTCCGATCAACGCGGCGCCGAGGAGCTGATAGGCGCCAACGTTTTTCGGTTCCTCTTGCAAAATGGAGTTGGCCTCCTGTTCCGCCTTATCGAACTGCCGCGCAGCAAGATACAGGCGTCCGCGATCCAACCTGGCATCCAAGCGTCCGGGGTCAAGTTCAATGGCTTTCTCGAGCGATGCGTAGGCCCCCTGCCAGTCGCGCTGCGCCAGGTCAGCCTGAGCGAGCTGGTAGTAGGCGTCCACAAAGCGGGGATCGAGCCGGAGAGCGTTCCGAAATTCGATGCTGGCGTCGCCGTATTGGCCCTTTTTCATGTACTTCTGACCCTCGGCAAGATATTTGGCCTTGGCTTTCTCCGGATCGCGCGAGCACGCGACGAGCAATAGAGCCACGAAAATTGCACTTACGGCAATTCTCAGTTTTCTGGCGCCTTCCATGTCATTAGCCCCGTCGTCCCCGGGAACTTCACTTCGGAATTAGTTTATCCAAGGGAGGAAAAAGTTCTTGGGTAAAGCCCATAAGCCTGGCCCGGCCGCTCGCCTCATTGTCGTATATCGGCGTATTCAAACGAACTAAAGCGCCGTCTGTCCGATTCCGCGAGATCGCGTCGGTCACCATCCAAAATTTGGCCGCGTATTCACTGGCAATGACCCGATCTCTGCCCTGATACCAATAAAAGACCAGTTGCTTATTCTCGTCCCGTTGGATGACATACTCGTTCACGACAATCCGGCGCCCTCCGGCAACGGAGATCGTGGCGAACCCGGAATGCACGGGATACCAGCCCGCTCCCGGCAAACAATTTTTTGGCGAGTGGATGGTGTCCCCGGTCGCTTGACTCCCGTAGTAACCGACATACAACTCAACGGGCGCAATTCCGTCCGCCAAATACAATCGATTCGTATAGTCACTCACGCTCACCGCTTGCACGATTTGTTCCGGCAGCGGGCGCTCCTGGCCTGACCATTTTCCGACCTGGTAAGGAAGGTCGTGAAGCGGCTGGTGCGAGACGACCGGTTGGCCGTGACTCACGCTGTGCAAAAGGATCAATGCGCCAAGAAGAACAGCAGCCGTAACCTTCCATCGGATTGATCCCGAGGGATTAAACATGGGCGGCTTTGTTTCGGCGTTCACCGATGTACCGCAGAACCCGATGGCTAGTGAACATGAGTCCCAATGCCAGGAGGAAAATAGCCCAGCCCGAGAACTCGTGCAAAAATCCTTCCGCAGCCGCGGGTCCAAACCGGTGGGCCAGGATACCGGCGCCCATGATTCGGATTGCGTTGGTGAAGATGGCAATGGGAACCATGACTCCGACCAGGACATAGCGGATCGAGCGCCGCGGCGAGGCGAGATAGCCGTAAGCGACCGCGAGAGCCATGAGTGTCACGAGCGACCTGATCCCGCTGCAAGCCTCCACTACCTCCAATGAATAGTTCGACATAATCAAAATATTTCCATCTCGCAAGACAGGCACATGAGCTAGTTCCAGCCAAGCCGTAGCGAGGCGGGACGCAAGTAATTGCAACGGAAATGTGATCTGATTGTAAATAATTACTGGAATGGGAATCATCCAAGCCAGGTAGGCCAGGGGAAAAGAAACAGCACGCAGCATCTTCCAGCCGACCAAAAACAGAATCATTCCCGCAAGCAAGACCAGCAAGGAGAACCTGCTGACAAATGATTCAGCCCCCAGTGACCCGACTATGAGAAGGGCAACGGCCCCCAGCATGATCAGGAATCCAAAGTTGCTTGGCTTGCTTTCCGTTTTCGTCCAGCGTTCGCGCTCGTGCCACAGAATGTAGCCCGAGAAGAGCGGAACGAAAAACCCGTGGCCATAGTCGCCGTCTGTCCACCACTGCGCGACCAAATTCCTGATCACCGAAGCGTAGAGCGCGAGAATCAGACCTGCCAAAATCACACACCACACCACTAGCCGCCTACTCCACAACCGCGTGTCAAGGTGCTCGGTATTCGAAAAGGATCCGGCCGAAACTGACACCCCGTCTCCTAAGCCCCACGGAAATATCGCGGAATACAAACGCCGACGTCGTTAGAAAAGATGACCTGGCTCATTATACTTCGAAGGGTTCATCGGTGAAACGGCCTCCCTTATGACTTCACCACGGTGAAACATCCTGGCCGTGACGGCTTCCTCCTAGGTCACGCCGGCCGCCACCCGCACTCGCAAAAAGCCCCGCTAGAAGGCCACAAGATCTCGGACGTCCGCTCCGACGGCTGTCCGTATTTTTCTTGACTCATCACTCGGTAGCGGGTGTGCGTGAGCAAAATTGCTTCCAATTTGAGCAAATCTTTTCCGCAAACCGCACAGGCAGTGAGTCTTTTTCTTACCACCCGCAAGAATATCGAATAGACGGACTGAGTGTTTCTCCATTTTTTTTGACCTAACTCATTGATTTGAGGTCTGATGTGTCGTTTGTTCTCTGACGGAAATATTTTTGATTTATGGAATTCCCTGTGCAAGGATAACGCCATCCGCGGGGGCTACAGTGTTTTTGTGTCTCTGGCATGTCCTTTCCGAAGCTGACCGGGAGTCACGATGATCGATGAAGAACTCGGCGAGGTATCTGGCAGCCTGGATGAGTACTGGGCTACTGTGCGCCGGCGGCGCTGGTACATATTGGCTCCCATGTTTGCTTGCTGGGCGATTGCCTGGGCCGGAAGCTGGTGGGTGCCGTCGGTCTTCCAGTCCGAGGCGCTGATCCTGGTAGAACAGCAAAAGGTTCCCGAGCAATATGTCGTTCCGAATGTGACCGTGAGCCTTCAGGACCGTTTGCAGAGCATGACGCAACAGATTCTTAGCCGCACTCGCCTGCAGTCGACCATCAACCGTTTCCATCTTTATGAAACGCACAGACGGGGGTCCTTCACTCAAGACGACGATCCGGTTGACCAAATGAGAAAGGACATCAAGATCGAGCTGGTGGAAGCGCCTGGGCGGCCGGGGCAACTTACGGCTTTCAAAATTCGATATTCGGCCGGCACGCCTGCGCTTGCTCAGCAGGTGAACAGCGAGCTTACCTCGTTATTTATCGATGAGAATCTTAAGTCCCAACAGCAGCTTTCCCAGAGCACCACAGCTTTTCTAGAAGGCCAGTTAGCGGATGCAAGATCAAAGCTGGAAGAGCAAGAGGTTAAGGTCCGAACATTCAAAGCAAGTCATTTCGGGAATTTACCCAGCCAGGTGGAAACGAATGTCCAAATCCTAAGCGGTTTGCAAGCTCAACTGCAAAATACCCAGCGGGCTTTGGATCAAGCGAACCAGCACAAGCTGTATCTGGAGTCCCTGCAACAGGAGTATCAATCGATCCAAGCAAGTTTAGGCAACGGGAACTCCCTGGGGACATCCCCGGATACGATGAAAAAGGACCTCTCCGATTTACGCCGCAAGCTTCAAGAAGCTCGGCTGCGATATACCGAAGACTATCCCGACGTCGTTCAGTTGAAGGACAAAATCTCGAAGATGGAGAAACTGAAACAAGACGTGGACTCCGAGCTCACGACCAACGAGAAGCCCGGGAAGGCCACCAGTGAAGTCGACCCGGCCGCGGCAATCGAGGTGCAGCGCGGGTCAACTTCTCCCATGATGCAGATTCAAAGTCAGCTCAAGGCCAATCGTTTGGAGATTCAAAATTATCAGCAGCACGAGAAGAAAATTGAGTCTGATATTGCCACCTATCAGGCCCGCCTGAATTTGACTCCCGAGACCGAGCAGGAGCTGGCGGATATCTCCCGGGGCTATGAAGAGTCGAAGTCAAATTACAATTCGCTTCTCCAGAAGCAAAACCAGTCGCAGCTTGCAACCAGCCTCGAACAGCGCCAGCAAGGGGAGCAATTTCGCATCCTGGATCCGCCGAGTTTACCGACGGGACCGTCGGCTCCCAATCATTTGCTCATCAGCTTTGCTGGTCTGGTGCTGGGTTTCGCGGTAGGTGCCAGTCTGATGGTTTTGCTTGAGTTCACTAATGTGCTGGTGCGGCAGGAGAAGGACCTCGAAGAAGCAGTTCCACTGAAAGTCTTGGTCGGGATTCCTCATCTGGATACTCCCGGAGAGGACCGTTCTCGCGTTCTGTTTCGACGAATGGAGATTGGCGCAGCCGTGGTAATGACGATTTTGATCCTGGCTGGAAATCTTTACGCATTCTATAAGAGATAAATTCGATGTACGAAGAATTCTATGGCCTGACGTGTAATCCGTTCGAAGTCAGCCCAGATCCATCTTTCCTCTATCCCACGCCCCGTCACATGGAGGCGCTGGCCAATCTGGCTTATGGCGTGTTCCGCCGCAGGGGATTTGTCGTGGTCACGGGCGAAGTGGGAACCGGCAAGACGTTGCTGGTGCGATGTCTGATGGAGTTTCTCACCAATAATAAAGTCTCATTCGCGTATGTGTATAATCCGATGATTTCCGTCTCGGAATTTCTCACCCATGTGATCAATGACCTGGGTCTTCTTCCTGCGACCGCACGCACAAAAAGCGAGGCTCTTTCGCGGCTCAACAACTATTTGATGGAGCGTTCGCGCCAGGATTTGACCACCGCCCTGATCGTGGATGAGGCCCAGTTGCTTAGCTGGGAGTTATTGGAAGAAATCCGGCTTTTGACCAATTTAGAGACTGCGAAACACAAACTTCTCCAAATTGTGCTGGTGGGCCAGCCGGAGTTTGAGCGCAAGCTCGATTCACAACAACTTCGTCAATTGAAGCAAAGGATCGGTTTGCGCTGCAGTCTGAAGCCGCTCGAACCGGAGGAAGTGAAAGGTTACATTCATCGCAGACTAAAACTAGCGGGAGCGAATTCGCACGCCGCCGCCATTTTCCCCGATGATACGATCGCTTTAATTCAAAAGTTTTCACGAGGGATTCCGCGCTTAATCAACACATTGTGTGAAAATTCGCTGCTGCTGGGGTTTGGCCATGGCCAGCCGGAGATTTCACCCGAAATTGTCCGGGAGATCGCCCGGGATCTTCGATTGGACGGCACCGAGGAAGTCTCGTTTGGACCCTTTGATGACCGTAATTTTCATCCGGGAGTGAAATCCGAGTGAGCCGGCTCTACGACACTTTGCGAAGAATGGAAAAGCAGAGACGGCGGCCGGGAATGGCTGTGCCCGAGCCGGACCATCCTATCGAACTGCTGAGCAACCTTGTGGCACCCCCGGCAGAGATCGCCGACGGTGCCTGCGCAAGAATCATAGCTGGCGAGCCTTCGCGTTTGGTCGCGCTTACCGACCCCCAGAGTTTAGGCGCCGAGAAATTTCGCGCCTTGGTGGCTCGACTGGAGAGCCTGCGCCAGAAGCGCGAGCTGAAATCGATACTCATCACCAGTGCCGTCATCAATGAAGGCAAGAGCCTGGTCGCCGCAAACCTCGCTATCACTCTGGTGAAGCACTTCGGCTATAAGGTGCTTCTGGTCGAAGGGGACATGCACAGGCCGACGCTCGCGACCTTGTTTGGATGGAGCGAGATGGAAGGGATCAAACAATGGTGGCACAGTCGAGAAGAAGACAGAAGGATTGCTGACTTCATTTGCAAATTGGACGACATGCCATTGTCGTTTCTTGCTGCCGGCTCCGGGCACGATCAGCCATCGCAAATTTTGCAATCGGCCCGATTTGCGGAAACCTTCCTGCGACTGGTAGGCGGTTTTGACTGGGTCATAGTCGATTCAACTCCCATGTCGCCCAGCGTCGACACGAACCTGTGGTCAAGACTGGTGGACGGAACCCTGCTCGTGGTCCGGGAAGGTGTGGCACCGATCAAAGCTTTAAAGAGGGGCGTGCGGGACTTGGATAATCCGAAGTGGCTCGGAATGGTATTGAACGAGGCTTCCGAATTCGATCGTGTGAATTATACAGACCAATATTACGGCGTTCAGACGAAAGAAAATCGACCGGAAACAGAGAAGAAATCCAAGCGGGCTCTATGATCCGTTTCCTGAATGCTTATTTTCCAAGGCGCACCCTGCTATTGGGAATTTCCGAAGCCTGCCTGGTTGCACTCGCATTCGTCGCTGCTGCCATTGCGCGGTTGGGTGCGAACGATGCCACCTTGATGCTGAGCTACGAACAGGGGGGTTCCAAGATTTTCGTGGTGTCGGCAGTTTTTATCGCCTGTATGTACTATTTTGACCTCTACGACACCTCGATATTAAGCAACCGACGCGAAGTCCTCAGCCGATTGGTTTCGGTATTCGGCGTAGTCTGCATACTTCTGGCCCTGATCTATTTTGTGTATCCACCCTTAGAGCTAGGCCGAGGAATCTTCGGGATCGGTTTAGCGCTCGTTGCGGTCATCCTGCTGCTTTGGCGGAGGCTGTTCTTGGCCGTCAATAATCACCCCCAATTTGCCGAACGTGTGCTGCTTTTTGGTGACAGCCCCCTGTCTGAGTCGCTCATCGCTGAGTTGAGCGCTCGTCCGGAATTGGGTATGCGCGTCGTGGGTCAACTGAAGAGCTGCGCGAACGGAAAAGAATGCCTGCGCTTGGGTTCTGGCGAGAAACTACGCGATCAACTTCTGAACGCAATTGAGCCCTACAACGCTGAGAGAATCATTGTAGCGATGAACGAACGGAGAGGAAATTTGCCCGTGCAGGCTTTACTTCAGTTGAAGAGTCGGGGGGTAAGCATTCAAGACGGCACGGAGGTTTATGAGCAGATCACGGGGAAAATCCCGATAGAATCCCTGTGCTTGGGCACGCTTCTTTTTTCATCTGGTTTTCATCTTTCTCGCTTTCTTGAGATTTACAAGCGCCTCAGTTCCATCGTGGTGTCGATTGTCGGTTTGGTCCTGAGTTTGCCCTTGCTTCCTTTTATCGCTCTGGCCATCAAACTGACATCGCCGGGGCGCCTCCTTCATCACCAAGAGCGTGTGGGACGGGACGACACCGTTTTCTATTGCCACAAGTTTCGTACCATGCGCGCCGACGCGGAGGCCGATACAGGTCCGACCTGGGCGGGCGATGACGATCCACGAATCACTCCCGTGGGGCATTTTCTTCGAACTGCCCGGCTCGATGAAATTCCTCAGCTATGGAACGTACTGAAAGGCGAGATGAGCCTTGTCGGTCCTCGTCCGGAGCGTCCAGAGTTTATAGAAACGCTCAAACAAGAAATTCCTTACTACAGCCTGAGGCATGCTGTCAGACCCGGGATCACCGGCTGGGCGCAAGTCCGATACAAGTACGGAAGCTCGGTCGAAGATGCCAAGGAAAAGCTACGCTATGACCTTTTTTATATCAAGAATCTTTCGCCCGGGCTGGACTCGCTGATCGTGTTTCATACCGTGAAGATTATCCTCCTCGGGCGAGGCGCGAAGTGAAGGCGCCGATTTCGGCTGGTTTACCGGCTTTCCCCTGATGAGTTTCACTCCCCCCGAGTGCGCCGATAGCTTCCGCGGTATGGTCTTCGCCGCAGTGTTTCCCGGAATCGACCGCACCATTCTCCCGTACGCTCGTCTTCTTCCTCGCAACGAATTCCGACTGCCTCAACCAAGAGTTCCTCCTTGAGCTAAGATAAAAAGCCACAGGTCTATCCGCTGGGTTCAAAACGCAATCCGTCCGAAAACCAGCGCGAAGTGTAGCTTGCCTGCACCCCAAAAACTCCTAGCGGTGGATGAGTGCCCGATTACGACAAAGAACGATTGCAGAATGCCGGCTCTCTAGGGCCCGCGCGGGGACCCGGAGATGTACCTCCAGACCCAAAAAGGGCCGCGGATCTAAAAAATCTCGACAAAGCCTTCGTTCGAGGGGTGGCCTGGACCGCGGCTGTTAAATGGCTAACCCAGGTGCTCACTTGGGGTATCACCGTCATTGTCGCGCGCTTATTGGTTCCATCCGACTACGGGTTAGTCGGAATGGCGGCAATTTATGTCAATCTACTCACGCTACTCAGTGAGTTTGGCATCGGCACTGCCGTCGTTACTCTGCAGAACCTGACCGAACTCCAGATATCACAACTCAACACGCTGTCCCTGCTATTGGGTTTTCTCGGCTTCATCATTTCCGCTGCCGCGGCCATCCCCTTGGGCAGGTTCTTCCATGCGCCCAATCTCCCGCTGGTCGTGATGGTACTGAGCGGTGGTTTCATTGTCTCTGGTCTCCGCACCGTACCTTACTCTCTGTTGCAGAAAGAATTGCGGTTTAAGCTTCTCGCGGTCATCGAAGGATTGCAGGGTGTGATTCAGGCCTTGGTCACTGTGATCCTGGCCTTTCTTGGTTTTGGATATTGGGCTCTGGTTTTGGGTATTCTCTCTTTCAGTATTACTCCCACAGGGCTTGTCTTGATCTGGCGTAGGCAAAGCTTTGCACTCCCAAGATTCTCATCCATTCGAGAGGCCATACACTATAGTCGTCACGTTTTGATCGGGCGATTGTGCTGGGCGGCTTACAATGATTCTGACTTCATCATTGCCGGTCGGGTTCTTGGAGAAGCACCGTTAGGCGTGTACACGCTTGCTTGGACATTGGCCCATACACCTCTTGAGAAATTAACCTCACTGGTGAATCGCGTCACCCCCTCTGTGTTTGCCGCAATTCAGACTGACACCGAAGCTCTGCGTCGGTACATCCGAAATATCACCGGTGTCATGGCGCTCATGATTTTCCCCGCCACGATCGGCCTGGCATTGGTCGCTCCCGAATTTGTTCCTTTGGTTCTTGGCCCCAAATGGAACGGAGTCGTAATTCCACTCGAGCTGCTCGCCGTCCATGCTCTGATGCGTTCGAATGTCATTTTGCTCACTCCGCTTCTCAATGTGATTGGTGAAGAACGCTTGGTAATGTGGAATTCGGTTGTGGCCATGATCATTCTTCCGATCTCCTTCTATATCGGGAGCCGTTGGGGAACGGCGGGGATCGCCGCCGGGTGGGTGGTCATTTATCCCTTCCTGCAGCTCCCGCTTTTTTCTTGCCTGTTTCGAAGAATCGGCTTACCTCGATCTGAATACTTGCGAGCGCTTTGGCCAGCAGTGAGCGGTTGCGCGGTGATGGCTCTATCCATCGAAGTTTTGAAATCGGCCCTCAACGAAGTTTGGCCGCTCTATGCACGGTTGGTGGCAGAAATCTTTGTCGGCATCCTTGCTTATGGGGTCGTGTTGCTGCTCTTGCATCGCAATTATTTGAGGGGAATTCTCGAATTTATAAGAGCGACACGGTTGGGACCGGCATAGATAACCGTTGCGCAAGGAAAGAGCGATTGTGTCTTACGGAGGGTTTGCCATCTTGCGGACTTATTCGCATCGAACTCGTTCCAACCGGAATTGACCGCTCCTAGAGGTCCAGCCTATGGGTTGCGGCAAAATTCGCACTGAGTGCACTGCAAATTGCCAGGGCCTCACTCTAGACTTCGAATGGAAAAATCGGTTAAGCAGCGGATTGAAATTCAGTCGCTTCTCCCGGCTCGGTCGTTCGGCTCGCCCGGTCCGTCTGGCGGGCGGACTCGAGTGTAGTAGTCAAGAAAGTTCCCTTTGTTTTTTGGCTTTCCGTTAGCTTTTTGGCTTACTGATTAAAGTCCGGCGCGCTGCCTTTGCCGTGGACTTCAGAAGGCGAAGCATACCCACTGGAAGATAGGACGAGCCTAGTGCGGTCCAGGCTTTCGCGCTCGAAGGAGAATAACGCAAAGCCTGCCGCAGCTTACGCCTGGCAGGCTCGAGATCCAGGCTCCGAAAATTGTCCCAACCCATCCCCCAGCAAAACTGAAACCTGACCTCTTGCATGAGTTTGTGCCGGGCGCGGAGCTGAGGAATGGTAGCTTCAAACCAGTCCAGTTGGGCCAGCCAACCAGCCAAAATATTCTCTTGATTTTGATGGCTGAAGCTCTCGGGGTGCACGCGATAATGCACAAGAACTTCGTCGATATAATAGACCGGATAATCGGCGGCAATTCGCACCCACATGTTCCAGTCGTCCCTGCCCAAGGCAATGGTGTCTGTCGAGAACTTGCCTACCTTTTCAAAACATTCTCGCCTTACCATAGCGCCAGAAGTGGCTATCCAGTTGTCGAAGATCAGCTTCTCAAGAACGTACCCGCTCGGGATCGGTGGCCTGAGAGCAGAGCATGACGGCACGGTAATTCCGGTTGAGTCAAACTTGGCGATATCCGTGGTGATAATTCCGTATTCGGGATGGCTGTCCGCGATAGAGACCTGCCGTTCCAGTTTGTGCCGCAGCCACAGATCGTCAGAATCAAGGAAAGCAACTAAGGATCCTCGTGAAGCCTCTAGGCCCAGATTCCTGCTCGAAGCAGGTCCTTTGTGATTGTTCTTCAGTAATATGATCTTGTCCTGGAACTTCTCGAGGATCCCTTCGGTTCGATCTGTCGAACCGTCATCGACAACAATCACTTCGAAATCCAGGAATGTCTGCTCGAAAACGGATCGAAGGGTTGCCGCGATATACTCTTGCCCGTTGTAAACGGGGATGATCACGGAGACCCTCGGCATCATCAGCGCTCGCTGTCGACCCGGATTGCCATTTTGATTCCCGGATGTGTCGGTTCCGCCTGAAATCGGGAGAGGGCGTTCTCCGTTAGTGAGGATTCCGTCCCTAGGCGGGGATTTTCAAGGCATGGGGGTTGACCGATACGATGGAGGTTTGGGGCAGCGCAAGTAGGTGATGCTCGCGCCGCCGTTCATGGTTTCGATGAACCCATCAGGCTATCCCTCAGCATGGTTGCGTCCCCGCAGAGCCCGCTTCCATTCCGCCTGGCGGAGCCATTGTACTCCGAATCTCATGCGGCGTTTTGCGGGTCAAGTCGTCTGGCAGTACAGATGGCCCTCTAGTGCGACGGAAGTGTTTTCCGGCGTGATCAAGGTGTCGGTCTCGATGTGACGGATACGCCGGTAGTTGATCTCCCAGAGAAAGGCAACAATCTCGGCCACTTTGCGCCTTTTCTCCCGAATCGTCTCGCCATGCATCTCGAGAAACAACTTCGGCTTATACAACTCGAGCGTATGGCGGGCCCCTCGGAGCGCTTCGATTTCCCAGCCCTCAATATCGATCTTGATGAAATCAGGCGCGGCCAGATGGGCTTCGGGAAGCTCCTCGTCCAGTGCGACGATCGAGATCTCCTCGACCACCGTTCCGACCCCGAACCGCAACAACTCCTCCACCGTCCTTTCGTCTACGCTCGCGCCGCCCGCCATGAGCGGATTCCCCACCATCTTGCGCGTCTCGTGACGGGAGCCAACGCCGACCTTGCGTACCTCGACGTTCTTGATCCCGTTCAACTTCAGATTCTCCATCAGGCGCTTGTGGTTTTGGGTATTGGGCTCGAAGCTGACCACCGCCTTGGTCCGCGAAGCGAAGAACAGAGTCAGCAATCCCTGGAATGCGCCGACGTCGTAGACGATCATTCCGCTTAGATTGAGACCAAACCAAAATTGCTCTTCGGCCGTCATAATGCCAGGCGAGAACATCGCCGGAAGCCAACCCAGCCCTCCCTTCCGCTTCATGCCTTCGAGCAGACCATGGCGAACTGTGTAGGTTGCGGTATCGAACAAGCGCATGGCGATCCAGGCTATCAGGCGGTGCTTCAGAGTGTAGTGGCGAAACGGAAGACCTTCCTCCCAATGGGGATCAGCCATTCGTCTAGAATAGACCATCGCTTACACTCATCGGGTAGCTGGGCACAGCTGCCGTCGAAGCCGCGCCTCTGCCCGCTTGTGATCGCGGGCGTCGTGGATCTCTATCTCGCGACCGGCCAGCATTTCGATCGGCGTCAGGAATGCAATCGGGCAGTCGAGCCGTACGGTGTTGTAGTGGTCCACGCACTGCTCAATCAGTCGCCGCTCCGTTCCGGAAGAACTCCTTCTGCCACGGGTAGAACACCCTCGACTGAAGTCCCCGTTCTTCACAAAGATCCGAGATCGGCACTCCTTCCGTCAAATGCTGCCTCAGGAAGAATTGAGCCTGCGTCTTTTTAAAAGAACCAGCGGGATCAAGGTATCGAGAGGCGTCCCGCACGAAGCACAGAGACGACAGTCGAAGGTAATGAGCCTGGCATAAACCTTTTCTCGACCCGGAAGTCCAGAGTTAAGGATTCAATTCGTCCACGTTATATCGCCGCTAGAACGATCACGAGGATTGCCAACGCCACAGCCTGGCTTGCGCGGTCATAGAGTGAAAACATGATGGGATCTTCGCGGATTGTGCCGCGGTTCGCGAGGATCAGGAGCCGGCTTTGCCAATAAACAAGCAGGGGGAAGATTCCAAGAAGCAATTGCGGCCGGGAATATAGAGGCAGCACTTCGGGACTTCGCACGTATAGGATGAAGACCAGGGCGGCGACGCAACCGCTCGCGGCGCACAAGGCCGTCAACTGCGCCAGATCGGCGAGCTGATAATCGCGCCCGGAGGAGGCTAATCCCTCCTCAGAAGAACGCAAGCGCAACTCGGAGATGCGTTTGATCAACGCCAGGCTCAAGAACATAAATATGGAGAACGCCAGCGTCCAGAGGGACACCCCAATCCTGGTGCCGGCGCCTCCGTACAACAATCGCAAGGTATAGAAGCCGGCCAGCATGATGACGTCGACCATAAGCAGTCGCTTGAGATAGAGAGAATAGGCCACGGCGGATGCGCTGTACAGTGCCAGGAGAAAGCCAGCTTCGCGTGTTGGATTCAGAACCGCTGCGCCCACCAATAGGATAGTAGCCAGGATGACGGCCGTTGAAATCGAGAGGTCACCGGCGGCCAACGGTCTCAGGCGCTTCTCCGGGTGCTTGCGGTCGCTAGGCAGATCCAGCAAGTCGTTGATCAAGTAGATCGCGGACGCGCAGAACGAGAAGGCGAAAAAAGCTCGAGTCGCGTTGAGCACCGTCCCGCGCTCAAGCAAATGATGCCCCAAGAATACCGGCAACAGCACCAACACGTTCTTCATCCACTGATGGACTCGCATGGCCTTCGCGATGGTGCGAAGGGAGAACCGCGGGCCTGGAATTTCACGTTCGATCATCACCCCGAAGCCCTCCACTTTCTTCCGGAGCCGTGTGCTGGCCCCGGCGATCACCGCGCTCTTTGCGGCCTTCCAGACCGGGAGATCGTCACGGGAGTTGCCGAGATAGCCGAAGTCCTCCTGCCCGAGCACCCGCCGGATGGCCTGGAGCTTTGCAGAGCCCGTGACATTTTCGCGTCCGTTACTGCAAATGACCTCCGAAAAGAAGCCCAGATGCTCCGCGACGGGAATCGCGATCGAGGCATCCGCACCCGTCACCAGGAACAACTTCCGCCCTCTTTTCCACTCCGACTCGATGTAGTCGACCACAGGCCGGGCGTAAGGCAACGCCTGGGGATGGACAAGCGCGGAGTGACCCAGCTCTTGCTTAAACCGCGCTTTGCCCCGGCACGCCCAAAAGAGAATACGAAAGAATTGCAAAGGCTTAGCGCGGATAACCACAAGCACTGACTCGAGCATGGTGTCGGTTTTGATGAGTGTCCCATCCAAATCGACACACAAGCAGTGCGATACTTCTCCCCGCGTTTCTTCCCTGGTTTCGGCCCGAGTCTTCATCATCCCACTCCCATAGGAACGCGAAGCATCACGAGGAGGGATTAGCCGGTTGCCCCTGCCTGGTCAGCAGAAAAGCGGTCGCCATGGAGCTGACCCAAAGGATTGGAAAGCGGTAACGCAAATCTACCTGCACAAGATAATGGACCAGCGGAAACGAGAACAAGCACGAGGCGAGCAAATAGGCTGCGAAGCGGTTCGCTCGATACATGAGCACAAGGCCGGGAATCGAAGCCGCGGTAATCAAAGAAACGACCAGGGTCCCGAGCAGCTCCAGACCTCGCCCGCCTGCGGCCGCCGGGAACCAAAAAAACAAGAACCTCTTGGCCGAGAGCGCAGCAAACTCGACCCAGTGCGTGCGAGTCCAGGACCAAGCTGCCTTGAGGCGTTCTTTATTGAACCGAAACTCTCCGATCGCGGCGATCCGTTCGTCCAGTTCGAGGTTGGCATTCGGGTGGACCTGAGAAAAGCAAGCAGAGTGCGTGTTGTCGAGCGACCAGGCGGATGCGCAATCGTTATTGGATACAGCTAGCTCAGTCCCGAGGTCGTCTCGGATGAAAATGAATGCGCCGAATACTTTATAGTTCCGCAGCAGCCAGGGAGAGATGATGAGAAGCGGCAAACCCGCTAGCAATAGCACCGCCTTCAGGTTCAGCGATCGCCAAATTAGAAGATCCCAGGCGATCAAAACCACTGCGAGAACCGGGCTAAACAGCAGCGCGATGCCGGAAAGAATCCCGAGGGCGAAAGCTGTGCTCAGCGCTTTTGAGTGCCGCAAACGGACCGTGGTATAGGCAATGGCGACCAGCAGCAGCCCGCTAAATAACGCTTCCCACTTGTAGCAACTGCCGGGCAACGGCACCAGGCAACCGAGCCCGGCTGCAACCAGTCCTACCAGCGGCGTGAACCCCAACTCCATCCCAAGCCATGGCAGCAAAGACAATCCGAGAGTATACGCACCGAGAGTGATAAGGCGTATGGCCCACCAGGCAGCCTTTCCGGTTCCGAAGCCGGCCACGACCGCGCTGTACAGGAGCGGGTAGGCCGGCGCGACGTGTGCGGTTGGACCGGTGGGCATGGGTGCGAACGGGTCGCGAAATTCACCGTATTTCAGTATGGCCGCGGCAGTACGGGTAGACTCGACCCCGAAGTCAGCCCCCTCGGCCGAGCTCAGCCAATGCCCAGCGATGCCGTTTCCCAATGTGCATAAAGCGAAAGCCGCGAGCCATAACAGAAATAAGCCCTTAGCCCCGAAGGCACAATGCCCCGTGGGCCGCTCAGGCGGACTGAACGATTGAGGCTGTGAAGACGCAATCATGTCTTGGGCATTCAATCGGGGTCAAAGTCATACTACTTCAAACCATTCCCCAACGGAATGCTGGAATGGCCCTACTTATATCGACTTCGGATAAAAAGACAACTAGAAGAGGCCCCTTTTAACGGCGCCGCAACAGTGGAAAACTACGAGGTAATTGATTGTGCGGCACCGTTCCCAGTCGTGCTTCTAGCAACCCAGTTTGCGCCGGCCGGGGCAACCGTCTGGCGATGGCATAGGCTAGACGAATTACCAGCATAATTCATCTTTTCCCAATTACACCTGATCTCGAGCGCAACTAGATCCATGCTGGGCCTGGCTCGACCAAGCAGTCGTTCACAACCAAATGTGTTTGTATTCCCGCTAACAATGAATTTAGCTTTGGCTGCGGGGATTTCCGAACTCTGGTGTCCCACCCTCGTGTCGCAACATTCCTAAGAATAAGTTATTCTCCGCGTGTCAAACTTCACATCCCAAAAGTCACCGCGCGGGAGTCGATCGTGAAAACCATGCGGAGGTTCTTGCTGCTTGCGCTGGTGTTCGGGGGGGAGCTTCGGTGTTTTTCCGCTACCAGCATCGTCTCGATCGAGCCGACCGAGATGCAGGCCAAGGTGACCGTTCAAACGGATCAGGCTGGCAATTGCACCTATCGGGCGTCGCGGGGCATGTCTTTCACCTCGAACCTCGAGGACCTCGCCGACAACGGAAATACGGATGCGCGGACGGGCTCGCTTGTCGACGGAGCCAATCATGTCTTCGTGCTGGGAACCAGGAGAGGATCTGACGCGCTGGCCGCGGCCGCGACTTATTGGATCGGGATCACTTGCGGCTCGGACAGCGAGGTGTCCAATGTTTTCACGACTCTGCCGGTCCCTTGGGGCAATCTGGCGCCCGATCCTGTGCCTTTCAATCGGGCCCGTTTCGGAAACATGGACTATCCCTTGATTGACTGGACCGATCAAAGCAAGAGCTACGTGGATCCGGTCGAAGGTCTGGAATATTGGAGGCTCACTGGCCCGGGGTTGTTGCACGCGGATTCTTTCACGGCGCAATACAACCAGACAACCGCCGCACCGCTCGATCTCACAGGTAGTGTCAGTTGGAGGAACATTCAGAATGTCGCGACGAACGGCAAGACCTATGCGACCGCGAGCGGTGGCACTTCTGAGAGAGTCTTCATCCCGATTGCGCCCGGCAATTTTTACAACTCCGGCGGGTGGCTCACCAAAACGAACGTGGACGATATCCTGGTGAATGTCTACTGCGGCGGTGCAAGCCAGAAGAATATCACTCTCACGCTTCAGTTCACTTTCGACGGCGGACAAACTGTGGTTGGGACGCCGGTGACCACGGCCGCATGCCCCGAAGCCGCACCCAGGAAGATCGGCGTCTACCCGCAATCGCATCCGAGGCCTTTGTTTCGTGGCTGGGGCATGAATCCGCCCGAGCACAATCTCGTGATTCCACCTGCGGGCACGGTTTCGGTGGCCCGCTCGGTCGTGACACTGCAGTCGCCGAGCGGATCCAACAATTTTTTTATGACCGAATGGTCGCCGGGCACTCCGATTCTCATCAACGACACCTACTATCACATCGCATCCATGCAATCTTCCGCTCAGCTTACCCTTGTCGAGGATCCGGGAACACTTACCAATGTTACGTATTCGGGAGCAAACGCCGGGATGGTCCTATTTAAGAACGGCCCGGGCTCGGTCAGCATCAGCCTGGGTTTCGATCTATACGGTTCGAGCGTGCCAGACAACGGTCTGAACGGTGCTGCAGCGATGGTGAATCCGGTACCGGTCCGGGTAAGCAGAACGGCGGACGGCGCGACCCGTCTCAGTCCCCCGCTCGTTGGATACCTCGCTTATCTCAGCGACCAAGGCGGGACGGGATCGATTCTTTTGTGGGTTCCCTACAACGCGGATAATTCCGCTCGCAATGAAATTCGGCTCCTATCTGTGGGTAGCAAGCCGGCAACCAGTTCAAGCCTGCATGCCGCAGGAGACCCGGTCCAGTACACCGTAGGAGTCAACCCTCGGCCCGGGACTGTGTATGACGGCAAGGATGGAAAGAGCTGGTTCGGGCTGAGCGTCGACAATCTCCATTTTTTCCACATCACCTACGACGAAACATTGCCGGGGTGCGCAGGATTTCCGGCCTTTAATCCCTATCCCGCGTCAGGCGGATACAACAACAGCACCGCGACGGTCGCCGACGACTGTTTCCAGTGGCACAACCTGAACCCGTCGAACGTGAATCCGCCGATGGATGTGCTCTCGCAGATGAAGCGAGCGTACCAGACTGGGCTAAACAGTTTGGGTGAAAGCGTGGGTCCGCCCCACCCGAACTTCGACCTCGGTTGGTTTGGACCGCCGTCATCGGGTTTGACCGATGGAGGGTACTTCACCGCGAACATTTCAAACCGCGGCGAGCATTTGAGCATCTTCGCCGCCTTTGACACCCAAACCGGCATCATCAAGCTGATTAAGAACATGTGGGGAGGCGACGGCGACACGGAGGCCAGGTGGGGGGGCATCCATGGCATCGTATTGACCGCGGGAACCTGGCGCTGGGGCTCGATGAACGGCCTGGACGATAACACCGGTGCTCCGGGCCAGCAGGTTTTCAACAGTGCCTTCGACTTGCCCATCGTCAAAGTCAACCGCGCCGGGTACGGATCGCCCCCCAAGTGGGACGGGAACACTTCGCTCACTGGCACGGAGGCCTACACTTGTCCGTCCGCCGTTCCATCGCGATATAAAAATCTCGCTGGCACAGGAAACTGTGTGGAAGTGAAGGTGACGACGCCTCCCTGTAGTGCCACGCCAAACTCGTCATATATCTTTCCGGATGGAAAGCGGGAAAAGGAAGAATTCCCATGCACCACCCCGGGCTTCGGCATGGCCGATCCGTCCCGCTCCAAGTTAATGGACATACAGCCTGGGGATTGGCTGAGGGAGCGCAGGACCGGCCAACTGAACGAGCAGTTTGTGGCACTGACGGTGACCTACAACGGATCGAACGACATCGACCTGTGGCTTTTGCGGTGGGCACGGCACAACTACTTACTCCCGCTGCTCAACAATGGAGACGATTACCAGCCCCAATATGACGCTCGTTCTAACGGCTGGTTTTTATCTATGGCGCCGTCATTCAATGTGGGCCCCTCAAGTATTTCGATCGACCTATCGGCGGGAGGCTCAGCATCTTGGCTACCCGACAATGGCCAGCGGGCAGGTTGTCACGGGACGCTCGGGCCAGGAACATCTCAAGGTTTATACATCTATGCGGAGCCTTGCGACCTACCGACTTACCGGGGCAACTTCAACATGCCCCCGTCCGAAATGATATTCCAGCCGTTTCTCCCCATGGCAGCTGGCTATCCGGAATTCGGGGGCAGCCCTTACGGGGTGGCTCGGGACTTTGTTCAGAACTATAACAACAACACCTGGTGGTTTGGAGCCGCCAATCCCCCATTTCAACTTGATTTCCGTCATTTGAATCCTCCCTTCGGCGCAGGTCCGGAAAATCTTAACTCCACAATCGGGCGCGCTCGGGCGCTTACCTTGGTTGCTGGAACGAACCACAGCTACTTGATCGGAGATACGGTGTCGGCAGGACGGTCTGATTACAAACGTTTGCCACTACACGGCTATGCTGGGCACTATCTTCTGAAAGATGTCAGCGGGCCGGCAACGGGGAACACGACCGATTTGCCCGACTACAGTGTCTGTCGCGCGCTCAGCAAGGGTGAGTGCTTCGCTGGCTCGGCGATCGGGAACCTCTATGTGACCGTACCAAAGGCTTACGTCGACAACTACTGTCGTACCGACCAGTTCACGCTATCTGATCCTTGCGCTTTCCAGCTGGCTCCAGTTGCGGGGCAAGTCCTCGAATTCAGAACCGACCAGCCGGATGCAGCAGGCTCGACGGTTCGGAAATTAGGTTACCTGCACGGTATGCCGGGTTTGCAGTATCAGTTCTCAAACTGCCGAGCCACTCCCGATGCCGCCTTCGCGTTTTGCGTGGCCGACTGGTTGGACGGAGTGCGCTCGGAATGGGTGGCGTTGCGGCTCGATCCGATGCCCAAGCCTGACGGCAAGAACCGAACCACGTTCGTTCCGATTACGCTTACCCTCGAGGGCAACTCCGAAGGGAGTTACATTCGCGCGCGCTTCGGCTATCTCGAGAATGGGGGGACACTGCTGCGCTGCACTCCCTATCAGGCCGAGTGCTCGACTGAAATCCCCAGCCGAGCAGGAACCGATCCCTACAGCTTCACGAACGAGTCGGTCGAGCGGCAGAGTTGTCCGAACGGTTCGAAATGCACGATTACGATCCCGGCGATCCCGAATCGCATGCTGTATTATGTGGTCGAACGATTGGACGCGAGAGGCAAGGTCGTGACCTCACATCCGATGCGGGTTGTGCCGGTGCCTTAGCTTGGCCGGTCTTTTCGGCGGGAGGAATCGTTCGAGGACTGTTCTTTGATTGGAAAATCCTGTGGGCCTCGAGCCACCGTCTCAAACGCTTGGAGCGGAACGGTCGAGACTCTTTTGTGCTTGGCAGTGGGACTGAAAGATCCCGTAGTCGGTTCACTTTGACCGCGCCACCCAGACTTCATAGATCCCGAATTCTTCCACCTTCGTAAAGTTGCCGCTGATCCAAGCATTCAGTTTGAGCATGCGAGGCAGTGAGTCCGTGTCTTGGCCACCCGCCCAGGAGACTTTCTCGAGAATCACAGTTCGGATTGCGTTGCGGCGCAGAGAATTGACCACGACCTCGTCCACGTGCGGCAAATCTGAGTCGAGATAACTGTGCCCTTCTAGAAAATAGAGCCAAGGTTGGGGAGAGATGCTCCCATGCAAGCCGTACAACATGGTCGAATCCCCGAACACAAAGAAATTGCCTGGGTTGCGAGTGAGCCATTCGTTCAACCCTTCAAAATCAGCTCTTCGAATCCACCACTCGTGATCGGGGTCCTCTCTTTGGACGCCTGTCGAGAGCGCCAGCCGGTCAGAATAAGAGAAATCCGCCCACTTCAGCCGAGTCAAGCCGGGAACGTTCAAAACTTCTGTAAAGCTGCTTTCGGCTGTGAACTGTTGAACGGGTCGGTTCCAACTTGTGCGGACACCTTGCACGATGAGGGCGCCCCATAGCAAAGCCGACGCGGCCAGTAGGAGACGGCGGCTCGAACGCCCCGATATCCGGGCCTCGAGAGATCGTTCGCCAGATGTCAGCGAAAACTGAACGCCCTTTGGCCCCAACACCACAGACAAAAGACCCAGGGCTAATCCCCCCGCCAGGCCGAAGAAGGGGACACCGTTTGCGGCCTCGTTGACTGTCGTCAAGATAAACAATTGCTGGAATTCAAGACAGCTAATGATGATCCAACCGGCTAGCGCACAGACCGTGGACTGCCTTGCGGACTTGGGCCATCGCAAAAGGCCCGAGACCAGCGCCGCTAAGCCGGGTAGAGCGAAGAAGAGCGCGCACCATTTGATCGACGGGGCGAGCGCGGAGAACGTCAAAAGGCCGGCGAGAAACAAGACCGGGTTTTCGGGAGTCCGCGCAGCTGCCAAGCTCCGGGTAATCGCGATCGAGTAATGGAAATATTGCCGCGGATCCGAGTAAAGCCAAAGCCACAAGAGAAAGAAGGTGAACCCAACCAGGAGCCCGCCCCATTGAGCAGCCAGTCGGGCCAGCGCCGCTAGCGGCTCGCGAATGTGCGCAACCAGGACGGTTCCGGCAAGAACAGGAAGGAACAGCAGCCCGGCATTCTGTTTCGACAGCACGGAGAGCGCAAGAAATATGCCCGCCAACGCGTGAAGGCAGTAGGAACGCGGACTCACTGCTCGCTCGGCTTCCAAGGCCGTGAGAAGCCCGACCAGAGCAAAGAAGAAAGCAGTCTGTTCGAACCAGAGAGTGCCGAAAGGAGCTTGGAACCAGCAAGCGGTTACCAGGCCGGCTACGAGCGCCGTCACTTTCTCGCCGGGCAGAAGGAGCCTCAAGATCCGTATCACGACGAGCGCCGCACCGGCATTCAAGACTGCGGCTGAAAGTACGGTAACCGAGAAATCGACCCCAAACACCTTAAAGAACATTGCCTGTATGACGAAGGTGATCGGCCCGAAAGGAAAAAGAAAATCGCGATAGGGGACCTGGCCTTGAAGCAAGCGCCAAGCGCCATCGAATACCATGGACTGATCCTGCAAGAACAGTCCACGATGCCCGCACACCCACACCAGAAGGAACGCAAAGACGGCTACGGCAAAATTAGCGAAAGGCCACAGCCACCGAGAGCGAACTCCCGCCTCTTGGCCTGGCAATTGATTAGCCTATCCCAACACTTTGGGTTCGCACTGCGGCGGATGCCTCTGCGCTTTACGTCCTGGAACACCTAGTACGACTGACGAGCTCAAAAATCGCCTGCCCCTCGATCCAACGATCTCATAATTTCATACGTGCCCGAATCTTGACGTGTTACCCTTACGCGCAAATATAACCAGAGGACCCGAGAGATGCCCGGCCCAAAACTCTGGACTTGCTTACTCACTCTCATAGCCTCACCGACTGCATTGTTGGCGCAGGTTGCCGTTACCACTCATCATAACGATCTCAACCGTACCGGAGCAAATCTAAGCGAGACCATTCTCAACACCTCAAACGTCAGCGTCAGCACGTTTGGAAAACTGTTCTCAAGAAGCGTAGACGGGCAGATCTACGCTCAGCCGCTGTACGTTCCGCACGTGACCATCCCTGGACAAGGCGTACATAACGTCGTGTATGTTTGCACCGAGCATAACAGCGTTTACGCGTTTGACGCCGATAGCCCCGCGCTCGCGACACCACTGTGGCAAGTGAACTTTGGACCCACGGCGAATGGTATTGCCCAGAGCCTAGAGCCGGAAGTGGGCATCACCTCGACGCCGGTGATCGACCTATCGTCGAACACCATGTATGTGGTTTCTGAGAGCACTCCTGGCGGCACTACGATTTTCCAGCTGCACGCCCTGGACATCTCGAACGGAAACGAGAAATTCAGCGGCCCCGTGACGATTCAGGCGAGTGTACCGGGCACGGGCGCGGGTAGCAGCCAGGGGGTTCTGGCCTTTGATCCCCCGATGCACTGGCAACGACCGGGACTGTTGCTGCTGAACGGCAGCGTTTATATCGGGTTTGCTACTCACGCAAACGACGAACCTCCCTACCACGGCTGGATCTTTGGCTACAACGCGACCACGCTTCAGAGGACGACGGTGCTCTCTACCACCCCAAACGGAAGTGATGGCGGAGTTTGGGGCGGAGGCCAGGGTCTGGCTGCCGATGCTGGTGGCAACATTTATGTGGCCACTGGAAACGGAACGATGGATGCAAACGTCGGTGGCAAAGACTACGGAGACAGCATTCTAAAGCTGGGCACGGCTGGTGGTCTTTCGGTCGTGGATTATTTTTCTCCTTCCAATGAAAATACCCTGGATATCGACGATGCTGATCTTGGATCGAGCGGTCCACTGCTGATCCCCGGCACTACTCTCGGCGTTGAAGGGGGCAAAGATGGAAGGCTATTTCTGTTCAGCACCAGCAACCTCGGCCAATTCCATTCGACAGACCAAGTGATTCAGGAGTGGCAAGCAACCTTTAGCGAGATCTCGGGATCGGGCGGGATCTTCGGCTCAGACAAGGCCTATTACAACTCCAGGCTTTATCTTTGGGGACGAAACGATGTTCTCAAGGCGTTTGCGTTTAACGGAACGACCTTCAACACCACGCCCATTTCACAAACTACCTTTAAGATTCCAGACGGCTATTCGAACGAGCCAGCGGTGTCAATTTCAGCCCAAGGTACGACGGCAGGGACTGCGATTCTCTGGGCTGCATATTCCGCCAATGGCGGCTGGGACGGTTTTGCCTATCCCGGAATCCTTCGTGCTTTTGATGCCGCTGATTTGACCCACGAACTTTGGAATAGCAATCAATACAGTACACGGGATTATTCGGGGTCCTGGGCGAAGTGGTGCCCGCCGACCGTCGCAAACGGAAAGGTTTACCTAGCAACATTTGACAACACACTGAACGTTTACGGCCTGTTCGCGTCCGTGTCGGGTGGCGGGGGATCGATTTCTGGCGCTGGCGATAGCTCTACCACCGTAGCAAACCTGACTAGTGAAGGACCTGTGGATTGGGTGCATTGGGGAGATGGGAGCCTGAACCGCAAGGCCGGGGTGGGAGCCGAGATCAGCACGTATCGCGAGGTGGGCAGTGGAACGGTATACAACTACAGTCCGGATCTGCGTCCTTTAAGCTGGAGCGATGGCA
>Ga0210384_10001332_pt1 | contig 34010 bp, 29 predicted proteins | sample IncBWH2MmetaG_FD_160574 | JGI IMG/M metagenome (GOLD analysis project Ga0210384, IMG submission 160574) | Forest soil microbial communities from Barre Woods Harvard Forest LTER site, Petersham, Massachusetts, United States - Inc-BW-H-2-M | ecosystem: Environmental > Terrestrial > Soil >...
CCCATCTCTTGTCGAGCGCGCGCACGAACGTGGTGACCATGATCTTGCGGTTCTTGTCGATCCGCACGCCGATGGTGCCTTCGGTCGTGTCGTTCTTTGTGCCGTTATCCGTTTCGAACTCGATCCACGCGCCGCGGTTCGGAATCACGGTCGCGCGGTAGATGGGCCGGCCATTCGTGTCCTGGTCGCCGGCGAAATACACGCCGGGTGAGCGGACAAGCTGGCTGACGATCACGCGCTCGGCGCCGTTGATGAGGAACGTGCCTTTTTCGGTCATGAGCGGGAAATCGCCCATGAAGATCTCTTGGTCTGGAATGCCTTTGATCTCGCCGGATTCCGACGTGATGAGGCGGACGCGCACGCGCAGCGGCGCGCAGTAGGTCATGTCGCGCTCGCGGCACTCGTCTACCGTGTATTTCGGCTCGCCGAGGCTATGCTCGCCGAACTCTAGGACGAGGTTGCCCGTGAAGTCCTTGATAGGAGAGATGGAAGAGAACGCTTCGCGCAGCCCCTCGGTGATGAACCAGTTGAACGAGTCTTTCTGCAGCTCGATCAGGTCGGGGATGTCGAGCGTGTGCGGGATCTTCGCGAACGTGAAGCGTTCGCGCTTGAGTCCGGGCGGCCGCACGTCGGCGCTCGGTCCCTCGACGGTCTTGACGACGCCCTTCGTCTCGATCAGCGCTTCGAGCGCTGCGCGTGGATCGGTGAGACGCGCCAAACGCGCGATCGGCCTCGGCTGCCGCGCGCGGGCGCGCGCAATCGAGCTCCCTTTCTTCTTTGCAGGAGCTTTCGGTTTCGGCGGCTTGGGCGGCTTCGCAGCGCGGGGTGCCTTTGGCACCTTCGGCGTGGCGGATTTAGTCGCTCGGGGAGCCTTCGGCTTGCTCGAATCTTTTGTGGCCATCGACTTTTAGTGTCACCTTGCTCTATGGTAGCTCGGCTTGCGCATTAGCCGGGCTCGTGCATTTTAGGTTCAGAGGCGCGGGGAGCGCCTAGATAGCTCTGGCCGGCAGAAAGTCGCGGGCCTTGAAAGCAAAGCGGACGACGCGCGGTGAAGCTGTCGGCTGCATCTCGGGCTTGAGCTTCCGGTTCAAGCTCCGGTGTGCCGACGGGCGCAATCGTCCCACTGTGGCATAGATTGCCATTATAACACAAAACCCCATACAGTCAAGCAGCGGTGCACGCTTCTCAACTGGGTGGGTGTTGCGTATTAAGTTTTCGCTCGATCGTACAAGGTCAATTCGACGCGGCGAAAACGGTTCCTATGCCGACGCCGACGCTTTCGCTAGAATCGCCAATGTCGCGTCTGCTGTTCTATCCCATGACATAAAGGCAGCCCGGCGCAGTCCGTTCTCGCGCAAGTCGTTCTGCTTGCTTGGTTCGTCCAAAACGGATTGGAGTGCTAGTACCAATTGGTCTACATCGCCTGACCGAAAATACAACGCGGCGTCTCCACCGGCTTCAGGTATCGCGCCCGCGTCCGACGCGATGACCGGCGCGCCGGCTGCCATCGCCTCCAAGACCGGCAGTCCGAACCCTTCGTACGACGATGGATACACCACGACAGCGGCGCCCGAGTATAAGGAAGCGAGCCGTTCGTCGGAGACCGCACCGAGGCCAATCACGAGTGGCCGGCCCAAGCCGTCGTCGAATATTCCCGTGCCTTTGCCCGCAAGCACGACGCCGAGACCGTCCTGGGTCGCGGCGGATAGACGCTTCGCAGCCGCAAGCAGCAACTCCAAACCCTTGCGTGGCTCGGGCTCGCCGACGAAAAGCACGTAGCGGCGCAAGCCATCGAAAGCGGCAGGCGCGACCGAGCGGGGCGGATAGACACCGAGGTGCACGACGTCGATGCCCGATCCAGACAGCCCCAAATGCCGCTCGAGCTCCGACTTCGAAAAATCCGAATCCGTGATCACTTTCCGCGCTCGATCTGCCGCCAGCCGAAAGGGGCTTCGTTCCTCCTCGGCTGCAGCCTCATCGGTCGGCGGCAGCGCGAATAGCGATGCGTCGTGAAGGGTCGCGACCGCCACGAGGTCGGTCGTCCACGACATCCCGTTCCAAGGAAACCAGGCAACGTCAAATCGGCCGCGCCGCGCAGCGCTCCGATGTTCGACGGGCAGACGTCCTGCGGAGAGCTCCGAACGATAGGGCGCGGCATGCAGCCAGGCTGGCCATTCGGGGATGATGAGCGTCGGTGTTACGCGGTCGGAAGCGCGGCGCTGCCACGACCCCAAAATCGCCCGAACGTATCGCCCTATGCCGCGGCGGTCATGCGGCAGATTCCACGCGTCGACCGCGACGCGCAGCCTGGATCCGCTCACTCGCCGATCAGAAAAACCAGAACCGCTTGCGCCGTGCGGCGCGCGGGGCGCCTTTCGTGAACGTCACGATGAACGCATAGCGCAGGTCGCGGCGGATCGCGCTCAGCCGATACGGCGCGTCGTCGCCGCGCAAGAAATCTCGATATTGCTCTTCGCTAAACCGCAGCCGGTCGCCGGGCGGATACGGCGCGATCTCCACGCCGCCCAATCCCGCGCCTTCTGCCAGACCGATCATGTCGTCGAGCGAGACGGAATCCTCGAGCACGCCATGCGACTTCGTCTCCGATTTCGCTTGATCCGATTCGTGATGATGACCGCCGGGCTCCACGAAGGTCGCGCGGCCGCCGTCAGCGAGTACGCGCGCGAACTCGGCGAAGATGGCCTGCTTGTTCGGGATATGATGGAAGGCATCGAAACAGGCGACGCGATCGAATGCTGCGTCGACGAACGGGAAACGATAGCCGTCGTACGTCGCGTATTCGAGCGCGACATCCGCATTCAACTGCGGCGACGCGGCGGCCGCAGTCCGCGCGAATTCGATGGCCGATTCCGCTACGTCGATGCCGCTCGCTGCAAGTCCGAGCTGGTTGATCATGCGCGCGAGCCAGCCCGCGCCCGTACCGAAATCGAGCACTCTGAGACCCGGCCGTAGATCCATGGCGTAGAGCATCAAGCCAAGTTTGTAGACGAGCTGCGGAGCGCAAACGGTGCAGCAGAACGGCTTACGCGTTTCGTGCCGCAAACCGATGTCGGTGGCGACGAATTCGCTGAAGCGCCGTTCCGCCGCCGCGTTGAAGCGGTCGATCACCGTGCGGTCGCTCGTGTCCATTGGCTCCTCAGTTGCCTCCGCGGCCTTCATAGGAAAGGAGGTCGCGCGCGTTCGGGCAATTCGGTCAGCATGCTCCGGTCTCCCGGCATAGTCGCCAACATAATCGTCGGCGCAAAGGCCGAACCGTATCTCGCCGCGTCCCTTGAAGCCATCGCGGACGTCTGCGACCACGCGGTCATCAACGACAATAGCGGAACGCCGTTCGGGGCGAACGCGCCGGTCTATTCGCGTTCGCGTCTAGCTGCGACGGGCCGGCTGACCGTGATCCGCACGCGCTTTGAGAATTTCTCCGTCGCGCGCAACGCGTGCCTCGAAGCCATCCCGCGGGCCTTCAACGGCAGCTGGATTCTTTTCGTCGATGCGGACGAGATCCACGGCGCCGAATTGCCGGCGATGGCCAATCTCCTGGACCGGCTGCCCGATGACATCGATGCTGTGGACGGCTACAGCAGGCACTATTGGGGTTCATTCCGTTGGTGGGTGGCAATCGATCGGCGGCTCTGTTTTTTCAGGCACACGCCGCGTGTGCGATGGTGCGGGGCGGTCCACGAGCATTTGGTAGGCGCGGATCGCCGCGCCGTTCTTCCATCAGTCTGGGCGCACTACGGTCATGTCGTCACGCCGCGCATGGAGTGGGAAAAGAGCAGGCTGTACGCGTCGCTCGGGCAGTGCGACTGGGCGCCGGATGACGCCACACTCGCAGCCGCAACGCCGGCAGATGTCTATGGCCAGCGGGCGCGGCGCGCGATGCCGCATCGCGGCGCGCATGCGCCGTTTGTGGCGAAGGTCGTCGCCGCACTCTCGCACTCATGGTCCGCGAACTTCCACGAGATCGATCGCCTCGTCGCAATGCAGTCGCCCGCTGATCGGGCGAGAAATGCACTACGTTCGGTGAACTATGCGCGCTTGCTGGGCTGGCGCGCCGCAGAAGCGCGTATCCGGTGGGGCTGGTCCGCGGGTGCGGAGCAGCCTGCGCGTCGACTCTTGCCGGCTTCGCGCGCCGTTTAATTCGGGCAGCTTGTTTTGCGGCGCGCCATTAAGGTCCGCCCGACATCGCTTGGCGGACCGTAAGGTCCGCCCTAGATTCATGCGGACTTCGCTGTAAATCGCTTGATAGCTATGTCGTAGCCTTTCTGTGTCGCGCGCGCGCTCTGTAGCGCAGTCAACCGACTGATGCGCCGATCCAGCGAATCGCCATGCGCACGCGCGGGCCGCGCTCGCGAGCGCTCGACAGCAGCCGAGATCGAATCCGGATCAGCCGGATCAGCATACTCCGCGTCGTCTTCGAAATATTCGGCTTCTGCGCCGCGGTCGCCGACGACGATCTTTGCGCCGACCGCAGCGGCCTCCAAACTCGCGATGCCAGCGGTCTCCACCCATGACGCTAGGATGTGAATTTCGCACTGCCCGTAAAGCCGCAAGAGCGTCTCGCGGTCGACCGCGCCGAGGAAACGCGAATTCTTGGACCATGCCGCGATCGCTTCAAACGGCCACGGGTCGTGGGCCGCGCCGACCACCGTAATCGGCAGGGGGACATTGCGCAGTCCGAACAGCATAGCCGTCTGATTCTTGCGCGCCTCGATACGCCCCACGCACAAAATTCCGTTGCGCGCTTTCTGCCAGTATGACGAGGGCGTGGGGTCAGCCGCGATCGGCACTACGACGAACGGCGTTTCGCGGACGCCGAGACGCACGAGACAGTCACGCGCCTCGATCGTGCTATTCGGCAAGAGCACGTGTGCGCGCCGCAGCAGATCAGCTTGCGCAGCTCGTGAGCGGCCCAGGCGGATGCGATCCCGCAGGCTCAAGAATGACGCAGCCGTGCGCGGTCTCCACGCGCGCAGTTGGCGCTCGAGCTTTGCCGAATCGCGCGTGCGCTCGAACAGACGATGCTGCGCTTGACCGCGGCCCGTGTATTCCTCAAGATCGAGCCAGACGGGCGAGAGCGCGATCGGCACGCGCGCCTTCTCGCACGCGGCGATCTGACGCGCGCATATCTCTGGCTGGCCTACGTTGAAGACGTGCGCGACGTCGTAGCCGCGCGGGTCGGGTTCATCGGTGTGGACGACGTCTGCGCCTACGCCGTCGGCGATCAATGCCGCGGCCGTGTCGCGCACGAGGACGGTATCGCCGCCGAACCTAGTCTCGGCATCGGGCCTCATGATGAGCAGTGCGCGCAGAGTCATGTGCCGGACATACCTCGGCGCGCGCATCGCGACCTTGCTGCGCCGCTCAACTGTCAGGATAGGATTGCTTGGCCCGCCTGACGTACACGGCGCCGATGTTGCCGGCGCTTCGAAGAGTCTTCGTCCCTTGGATAGCGTCACCTAACGATTACGAGAAGCAGGTACGCTCGCAGAACGGCGAGGACGGAATCCTTGTCGAGCTCTTCTCGCGCTTGCAGATCCACCGCGGATACTTCGTCGAGTTCGGTGTTCAAGACGGCGCGCAGTGCAATGCCGCGCATCTCGCCTTGGACCGGCAGTGGGCCGGGGTTATGATCGAGGGCAACCCGGACTATGCACCAGCTCTTCTGCAGCGTTACCAAACTAGTGCGACGCGTGTCGTCTCGGCCTTCGTCACGGCTGAGAATATCGCCGGCCTCTTCGAAGCAGCGAGCGTACCGGCCGACTTTGATCTTCTCTCCATCGATATCGACGGCAACGATTACTGGGTGTGGCGCGCGCTGCACGCATACCGACCGAAAGTGGTGGTCATCGAATACAACGCCGTCCACCCGCCGCCCGAGCGCTGGGTGATGCGCTACGATCCGGCGCATGTCTGGGACGGCTCAACGTATTACGGCGCAAGCTTGGCTTCGCTCGTTGCGCTCGGCGAATCGATGGGGTATGCGTTGTTGTGCACAGACGTGCGCGGCGTCAACGCGTTCTTCGTCAGGCGCGAATTCGCGGCGGCCGTGCGGTTCGCGCTCCCGTCGGTCGAGCGCGCATATCATCCGGTCGCGTTCCAAGGCTCCACGGGCGGCATCGGTCACCCTCCGGGAGAGGGTTCCTTCGAGCGAATCTAGTCCCGCTGCAAAGGCATGAGCCCGCTGCCATACATGCCGGATAGACCGAAGGCTTCAATCGTCTCAAACGCCCAGCGCACTTGGTCGTCGGTAAACGCCGATCGCCACGTATCCACGAGGTCGTCCCCCTTGGAGATGGCGGTTGCACGATCAAGCGCGGTCGCCGACGGACGACGCACAGCCCGCGCGAGGCGCGGGCTATCCACAGGTATCGACGCATAGTCCATCAGCCGCCGTAGTTCGCGGTCCGGATCCGTGCAGAGCAGTTCGTAGTAGACCGTGCGATGTTCGCACCGTCCGATCTGGTGCTCCGCGACGAGATATTCGATGCACCACGCCGTCACGTGCTTCTCGAAATCGGTACGCGCATGCGCGATGAGATCAAGATGCGGTTGGAGATGATCGCGAACGAGTTTCTCTTGACTGAGGAATTCCGCGTCGAGGTTCATCGCCGGCGTGTGCGCGAGTCGCGACCGCACAGTGGCAAGCGGGTGGCGCAGCAGATAGATGATCTTCATCCCCGGGAGATTCTCGGCGAGCCAACCGATCATCAGATTTGCGCGCACTTCTTTGACGAGTCGGCGTGAACAGAACAGCCTGCGGTTATACATGTCGACGCGATCGTGGCGCAGGCGACCGGTGAGAACCTCTGTCGCGAAGCGCAGGTGCGTGGGCGAGTCTTCGTCCGGCGCAAGGTATTGCCAGTTCGCAAACGCGGCTGCCGCGGGCACCTCACCCGCGTAGAACGGCTCGAACATGTAGCGGAAGTCGTTTCGATAGTTGAGCAGCTCGGCTAGCCACGTCGAGCCGCCGCGCCCGGCGCTTGTGAGCAGCAAGGTCCGCCTTGGATCGGGATCCGCGTCTACGAAGTGTTTGACGAGCACGTTGCGGATCGCGCCGATCACCGGGGGACTTCCTCCACTTAGGTGCTAGTCTCCGCCGGTTCGAGCGCCTGCGTGCGATACAGACGCGCGTATAAGCCGTCGTGCGCGATGAGTTCGGTATGCGTGCCGCGCTCGACGACGCGGCCGTCGTCAATCACGAGGATCAGCGTAGCGCGCCGGATCGTGGATAGGCGGTGCGCGATGATGAACGTGGTGCGGCCCACTAACAGGCGGTCGAGTGCATCGTTGATGAGCGCTTCGGATTGCGCGTCCAGCGACGAGGTAGCCTCATCAAGGATGAGGATGCGCGGCTTGCGCAGGATGGCGCGCGCGATCGCGATCCGCTGGCGTTCGCCGCCCGACAGCCGGATGCCGCGCGCGCCTACAAGCGTCAGGTAGCCGTTCGGGAAGCGTGAGATGAACTCGTCTGCGTTTGCCTGCGCCGCCGCGTCGCGCACTTCTTCAGGGGTTGCGTCGAGCCGTCCGTAGCGCACGTTGTCGGCGATGGTCCCCGAGAACAGCTGCGGATCCTGCGGTACGATCGCGATCGCGCCGCGCAGCGTGCCGAGCGTCGCCGATCGGATATCGCGCCCGTCTATCGTCACCGTCCCCTGCGACGGCAGATAAAAGCGGGGAAGCAAGTTGACGATCGTCGTTTTGCCCGATCCGGAGGGCCCGACCAGGGCGACGACGTCGCCGGGCGCGATCGACGCGGTCACTCCTTTGAGGACATTGTTGACGCCGTCGTACGAGAAATGGACATCGCTGAATTCGACGGCGCCGCGGATGTCTTTGATCGGACTTGCGCCAGGCGCATCGCTCGCTTCGACGGGCAGATCGAGGATTTCGAATGCGCGCTTGGCGCCGATATACGCTTTGTTCAGATCGCCGACGTAATTCGAGATCTGGCTGACTGGATTTCCCGAGACCATCGCAAGTGTGAAGAACGCCGCCCATTCCTGCATCGAGAGCCGTCCGATGACGACTTCGTAGAACGAGTAGCCTGCAAGTATCGCTAGGCCGAGGCTGACGATGACGTCTACGACCGGGGTCTGCGTCAGCGCGATCTGCGACATCTTCAGCGATGCGCCGAGATAGGCGTCGTTGCTGTTCGTAAAGCGCGCGTACTCGTGTTCTTCGCGGCCGAACGCCTTGATGACGCGCATCGAGTCGATCGACTCCACGAAGACCGCGTTGACATCCGCGACGCGAGCGAGAGATGTTCCGGTGACGCCGCGCAGCACGGCCGAGAAACGCGAAACCGCATACGAAACGAACGGCGAAACTACCATCAAAACGAGCAGGAGCCGCCAGTTCACGACGCTCATCGCGATGATCGAACCCACGAGCGTCAGTATCGCGCCGATGAACTGCGGAGACGACATCACGCCCTGGACCATGATGTTCACGTCGTTGGAAAAACGAGATAGGAGCTCGCCGCCGCGCCAGCGGTCGAAGACATTCAGCGGCAGGTATTCGATACGCCGGAACAGCTCGGAACGGATGCGCGCGACTATCTGCTGTCCCGTGGCGGCGATGGTGTACGAACCCGCGTATGTCGCGGCGTTCTTGATAACGTTAAGGATGGCAAAGGCGAGCAGCGTTTCGAAAAGCAGGTTAAGGCTCTTGCTTTGGACGGACGAAACGAGCGATTCGGCCACTTTGAAATAGGCGATGGTCGCAGCCGAGCCGAGGGCCGTGCATGCCAATCCGAGCGCGATCCGCCAAACGTGCGGCCGCGCGTAATTCAGCAGTCGCCTATAGACCATGTGTGTCCGGCCTGTTTGGCCGAGCGGCGTGGGAATCCCCCAACTGCGCACGCGCCGCGGCGGTGAAACAAACCTCAAACGCTCAGGTACATCAGAGCGGATGGACCCTTGGAAAACCACGGAGATGGGATTCCACACGTCATCGGAGGCGCCACATGAGCTGCTACTATCATCCTGCCGTTCCGACCGCGCTCACCTGCCGCGATTGCGGTCGCGAGATCTGTTCGCACTGCTCGGTCGATGCTGTTTGCCCCGGCTGCCGGCTTGGCCGGGCGATCAACGCGCATGCCCCTGAGCGGCCCCGTTTGTCCGGAGCGGCGAACGGCGGTCCCCGAACTGTCGGCCCAGAGACCGCAACTGCCGCGCCCCCGCCGAGTCAGCCGCGGGCCTCTGCGAACGTGAGCACGATCGAGCCGGCGCCGTCTTCTGAAGACCGCCTGCTTGCGGCGCTCTGCTACCCGCTGTGGCCGCTCGCGCTTCTCATGCTCTTCATCCGCTCGCATCGCAACGCTTTCGTGCGCTATCACATCGTGCAGGCGTTGGGCGTGAACGCGCTCGGCGTGCTCGTCTATCTCGCGTACAGCTACAGCGTCAATCTGCCGCTCGTGGGATGGCAGAGCGCGCTCTTCATGCCGTTTATGGTACCTGCATGGTTCTTCGTGGATCTGTATCTCGCGGTCCGTACGTTCGGCGGTCATACACCGCGCGTGCCGATCGCAGCCGACTACGCGGAGAAATACGCGGCGTAGATTGCGATCTGCTGTGGATTATCTGAAGGGGCCGACTTTATGTCGGCCCTCATTTTAATCGCCCGCGGCATCACCGGCGATGTCGTCAGACGGGGCGTCTGAGGCGGCGAAAGCCGCCGAAGTCGAGCGGCGGATGTTGGTCATCCCGTTGATCCGCCGCGTCCCCGGCGCAGACATCGCCGATGATGCAGAGCGCAACGAAATGAGGGCCGACATAAAGTCGGCCCCTTCATCCGCGGTGCGCTTTGTAGCGCGCCAAGAACGCGCGCGCTGCCGTCGCGTGATCGACCATCTGCTTCGCGTAGTGGTCGGGCGTGAAGAATCCGAACTCGATCTGGTGGCTGCGATCGACGCTCCATGGCGCGAGCGCCGCTGATGTCGGCAGTTTGGCGAGCTCCGGAACGTAGCGGCGGATGTAGACCGCTTGGGCGTCGAAGTAGCGCGCTTGTTTCACCGGATTGTAGATCCGTGGATACGATGCTTGATCGGAGCCGCTGCCGGCGATGCGCTGCCAGTTTCCGTCGCACTGCGCCTCGTCGGCCTCAAGTAGTTGATCCATCCAAAGATCGCGGCCCGTACGCCAGTCTCCGCCGAGATCGATGCAAAAGAACGAAGCCGCGCAAATCGCCGCGCGCTGATGGACGTGTCCTTCCGCGCGCAGTTGGCGCATCGCCGCATCGACCAGAGGGTAGCCGGTATTACCGGAGGCGAAACGCTGCAGCGTCTCGTCGGAAACGGCGGACGCAAAGCCGCGCATCTTGGGCTGCTGCTCAAGGTCGTGGAGCGACGGATCGAAGTAGCCGAGCTGGATGAAGAAGTCGCGCAACGCCAATCGGCGGATCACGGTCTGCATCGAATGGCGCTCTTCTACCAGCGTCCACGAACGCGACATCTTCTCGGCCAGCGCGCCGTAGATCTGACGCGGACTGATACAGCCGAAACGAAGCGACGCGGCGAGGCGCGACGTTCCCCCGCGCCCCGGATATTCGGCGTTGGTCCGATAGTCGCCGGCAGACGCGGTGATGAAATGCGTGAGCCGATCCGCGGCCCACGCTTCGCCGGGACCGGCGACGCCGAACGCGCCCCCGAAATCAGGCAGCGGACCGTCCTCATCGTCGCGTCCGTTCGGCGGCGATTCCGGTCCAGGGGGATCGGCCGGGATCTCGCGCCACACATCGTAGAACGCGGGAAAGACGAGGTAACCATCGCCGGGCGCCTGCTTTTTTTCGGCAACGACTTCGGGTTCGTGCACGCAATCCGCGCGACCGGTGTGCAGTTCGATGTCATCTCGTGCAAGCACCGCTGCAACCTCGGCTTCTTGCTCGCGCTCCAGTCGGCTGTAGCCGCGCGCGCAGTAGACGGCGCGCGCTCCAAGCCGTCGCGCCGCAGCAGCGATCGCTTCGCCGGCCGGTCCGTCGCAGAGCGTCAACGAAGCGTCGCGTTTCGCGAGATCCGCCCGCATCTTTTTGAGGCAACCGCAGGCGAACGCACGCTGTCGGATGTTCAGCGCGCCGAAGTCCGCGCTCGCGAAGACTCCGTATGTCGTCTGTGCTGCGGCGCGCGCGGCGGAAAGCGCGGGGTTGTCGCGCAGACGCAGATCGCGACGGAACCAATAGAGATTGACTGTCACCGTGTTCCGCGTTTTACGCCGTCGCGTCGCGGCGCCTGCTCGCGCGTGGTCGGGAAAGCAAAAGCCCGGCCGCGAGGCCGGGCTCAGATGGGTTCGAGCGCCGTTCTTACTTCTTCAACGAAGCGACGTACGCTGCGATGTCCGCGAGATCCTTATCTGTGATGCCCCCCAATTTCGGCATCGCGGATTCCTTATCGACCGCCGCCGGATTGCGGACCATAAACGCCACCTGACCGGCTTTGAGTCCGACGCCCGCAATGGTCGGACCGACTTGACCGTTCTTCCCGCCGGCACCGTGGCAGCTCTCGCAGTTCGCGGCGAATAGCTTGGCGCCGTTTGCGACGTCGCCCGCCGCCACTTTGAGCATGGGCAACTTCGCGAGCGGAATCGGCAGGCTTGCGGCCGCGGACGATCCTGCGGTCATGGCAGCTGCGGTAGCCGCTGCCATCGTGGGGGCCGAGGTGTCGGCGCTTGATCCGCCCGAACTTGAATTTGCGTTCGAGTTGCTTCCGCATGCGGCGACGGCGACTGCCGACGCGAGCATGACTGCCACCAAAGCTGCGATTTTCTTCACGCTGACGCTCCTTATATCAAGCGCTGCGGTGCGATTCGAGGCGGGTTATCGGGGCCGTCGCGTCATTCCTTCCGCCTCGCCCAATGGCTCGCGCACGAACGCGAGCGCGATCGCACCGAGAACCACATAGGCACTGACGAGCGCGAAAAGCACCCGATATCCATCGCCGGGCGCCAACGCCGCCAGGGCTCGTGAATCGACGAGTAAGCCGCCGATGAGCGGGGCAAGCACCTGCGGTCCTGACGCCCCGATATTCCAAAGAGCCATGAGCGCGCCGGCGCGTGCACGCGGCAAGAGATTGCACGCAAGCGCCCAGTCCACGGAGTAGTACGCTCCCCAGCCGATGCCGATCGGTATGGCGACGACGGTGACGATCTGCAAGTTCGTGGCAAGCGCGAGCCCGAGCGCGCCGATCGCAAGCGCGCCAAGCGCGCCGAACATCAGCGCTTTCTTGGAAAATCGATCGCTCGCGATGCCCGCGGGCAACGTGCCGATAAGCGAACAGCCGGTCATGACGAGCAGCAGGTCGACGCTTGTGGGCAGGTAGGTCGCGACGTGGATCGCGTTTCTGAGATAGAAAGCAAAAAACGGGAGTATCGAATACAAGCCGAGGTTGACGAGCGCGCGCGAAACCGTCAAGATCGCAAAGGAACGCCGGTATCGCCATGGCTCTTCCGTAGACGCGCCAGATGGTTGTGCGGCGCTGTCGTCCGTTCGTGGCGCGACTTCGCCGGCGGCTACGAGCGTGATCAGGAGTCCGACCACGAGCAGAGCCGAGATCGCCGCTGCCAGCAACAGCAGACCGTGTTCGAAAGCCGCGACGCTGACAGTGGGACCGGGTTGGCGAACGAACACTCGCGCGAGCAGAAGTCCGCCGGCGTTGCCCGCGAGGCGGAAGAGACCCATGAATGCCGACGCGCGTCCTTGCTGTTCCGGCGCGATTCTATCCGGTATGAGGGCCTGATATGGTCCGCCGGCGATGTTGAGCGAGATCTGCACCGCACAGAATGCGACGACCACCGAGAGAAACGACGGTGCGAGCGCGAAACAGAAAAGCGCCGCCACATCGCACACGGTCCCCGCGATCATGAACGGCATGCGCCGGCGCATGCGGTCGGATGCGCGACCTGCGACGTATTGCGAGATGATCGAAAGCGCGGCGCCGAAACCGAACAAGATAGACGACGCGTGACCGACGAACGACGGGTCGGCAAATCTGGCGATCTGTCCTTGCGCCGCGGCGCCTAGAAGCGCGGCCCAGTGCGCCTCGAGCGCGAACCAGTAGGCGGACAATGCGGCTGGATGGACGCGCCGCGCCAGGCTCATGACGCCACCCGCTCGTAGCGCGCCTGCGCGTATGTGAAATCCGTCGCGTCATCGCAATCCAGCGCGAGCGCCGGGTCGGCTCCGCGCAGAGCGACGACCGTTCCTCCAAGCAGGGCGCTCGCCCGCACTTCGATCTGTCCGACATTCGCCGCGCCGCGCACGAACGCGAACGCTAACGCCGGGCCGAGGATCGCCGCAAGCGCGAAGAGATTCTTGCGGGCACCGAACGCTTTCGATAAGAGCGCCGAACGCTCGCGCAGTGCCGCCGCCCGGACGACGAACGCGCTACCGCCCGTGAATTCGCCATCCGCCAGCCGTGCGAACGCACTGCGGCCGCCCGGGAACGCCGCATCGAATTCCGAGCGCGTATATATAGGATAGACAACGACTGCCGGCGCCGGCGCGCGAAGCAGCAGGTCGTCGAGCGCGCCGGCCGTCACAAACGCCATATCCGACGCGCAGAGCAGCGTGCGCTCGCCCTGCACTGCCTCGAGCCCGGCCAGCAGATTTTTCTCGCCGCTCGCCGTTTCGTCGACGAATCGATCGACGTCGATGCGACGGCGGATCTCGGCCGGTCCGACAACGGTGATGCGCTCGACCACTCCGACGCCGCGCAACGCCGCGATCGTCCGATCGATCAGGGTGACCCCGCCGATGGGAACGAGCGCCTTTATGTCCGTCTCGAATCGGCGAGCCAATTCAAGCGGTAGACGTGCGCCGGCCGTGACCAGAGCGTCGATCACGGCTCGGCCGTTCCGCACACGAGCGCCCACTTCTTCTCACGCAACGTCGCGCAAATCAAGACGGCTTCATCGCGGTCGCCGACCCGCAGCAGCGCCCGGATCTCGTCGGGCTGCATCGGAAACGCCCTTGTTTTCACGATCACGTCGTGCAGGCCCAATTCGCGCAAGCGCGCGCGGACGCGGTGGACGTTGAACGGTAAAGCCTCGATCAGGCGAAACCAGCGCGCGAACGGCGTACGCGCAGGGTTGTCCGACGTGAGATACGCGACGTGGCGATCGACCACCGTTGCATTCTCGATCGCGCACAGCTCGGCGATCAACCCTGCGCGGATCACGGCAGCGTCTGGCTCGCCGATGAAGGACCGGAACACCGAGGTAGGGGCTTCGCTGTGCATCTCACCGTCGAGCACTGCCGCGATGCCAGAACGGATGACGGTCGCGCGCCGCGCGCCGTCGTGCCGCGCGAGCTCGCCGCACCACAGCACCGTCTCTTTGCACGTGCCGCGGTCGGATACGAGCTCGACTTCCAGAGCGATGCCCGGTGCGAGGCCTGGTAAGACGCGCTCGCCCACGCGAAGACCCGGCGCGGCCTTGACCGCAAGCCGATTTCCTGGCAGATGGGCGGCACGCGCGAGCACGGCGGCGAGCGGCGGAGAGTATTCTTCGCCCCTTTTCACCCGCAGCCCGCAGCTGCGCCGCGACGGGTCGGCGAACGCGGCGTCGCAACCTGACAGATCGAAGGTCATGGCATCACCGGATTCCACGCGTACGCGCTCGCCCAGTCCGAGCGCCGCGGCGTTAGCCCTTACGCAAGCACAGGCATCCGCGGAAAGATCGATCGCGCGCACGTTGCAGCCGGCGCGTGCAAGAGCGAGCGTGTCGCCGCCGATCCCGCAGCACAAGTCGGCCACGGTTTGAAATCCGGCGAAGCGCTCGGCGCGGTGACGCGCCACCGTGTCGGCCGTCGCCTGTTCGAAGCCCTCGCGCGTGAAGATCATGTCGTGCGGTTGGTCGAACTTATGCGATCCTGAGGCACGCCGGCGTGCGAACACCGTCGCCAGCGCCGCGGCGGCGAGCGGCGCTGGCACGCGTGCGCGCGCGTACGCGACGGCTTCGGTGAGGCGCGCCTCGGTGAACGATTCAAGACCTTGGATCAGCGCTTTGCCCCGTTCCGTCGAAAGCTCAGCGAAGGGGCTCTCACGGTCAGAAGCCACGGTTCAGCGGGTCTCGATTTCAAATGCCGCAAGTTCGGCTATCGCGTTTTCCCATGCCGACATCGCCGCGGCGTGCTCGCGGGCGATCGACTCTAGTTCGGAGGTCGCTGCGCGTATGGCGTCGGCATCTTTGCCGATCCCGGGTGCGGCGAATCGCGCTTCGACTTCACTCCTACGCGCATCCAGTTCTTCTATCTCTAGTTCTCGTGCGGCGCAGTCGGCTTCGAGCTGCGCCCTGCGATTCTTGGAGAGCGGCGCACGCGGCACCGCCTCTTCGGGTTTCGATCGCTCGTCGACTTGCGCCGAATCGAGCGAGCCTTTTGAATCTCTGTTCTCGAACGCGTCGTAGCCGCCGTCGAATAGTTCCCAGCCACTTGGAGACAGCGAGAGTACGCGGTCGGCGATGCGCCTTAGCAAATACCGGTCGTGTGAGACCGCGATGATCGACCCTGGGAACGTGTCGAGCGCGCGCTCGAACGCCTCGCGGCTGTCGATATCGAGATCGTTTGTGGGCTCATCCAAAAGCAGACATGGCGCCTCGCCCGCGATCAAACGCGCGAGCATGATGCGCCGGCGTTCGCCTCCCGAGAACGATTCCACGGGTTTGTCGCCGGCTTCACCGCTCAAGCCCAAGGCACCGAGCAACGAGCGAGCGCGTTGCGGCGTGATACCGGGTGCGTGCGCGACAACATCGACGGCTCGCGCACCTGGGGGTAGCGCTTCGCTTGAATCCTGCGAGAAGTAAGCGGGCGCGACGCCTGATCCAAATGTGACGGTCCCAGCGTCCGCCTTGATCATGCTCGCAAGTATCTTGAGCAAGGTGGATTTGCCGGCGCCGTTCGGACCGACTACGGCAAGCCGCTCGCCGGCGACGAGTTCGAATCGCAGGCCGGAGAAAAGCGGCTTGGCGAATCGCTTTGCGAGGCCGTCCACAGAGATGGCGACGCTTCTGCCCGTCGCGCGCGAGGATCGCAGACCGATCCCGATCGCGCGCGCGCGCCGCCGCGGTCCCTCCGGCGCGACGAGCTTCGCGAGTTGTTTTTCGCGGCTTCGGACTTGCGCATAGTTGTGAGAGCCGTGCGTGCGCAGTTCTGCGATGACCTTGAGGCGCCGATCGCGCTCGGCTTCGAAGCGCTCGCTCTCGGCGGCCGCCGCTTCTTCGCGCACTTGCCGCTCGGCGACGAACGCTGCATACGCACCAGCACCACGCGGTGCCGGATAGTCGATGACCTTGCCGACGTCGAGCTCCCAGATGTCGGTCGAAACGCGATCGAGCACGTAGCGATCGTGCGAGACGATGATGTAGGCGCGGCGATCGCTGATTATCAGATCTTCCAGCCGGCGAACCGCCTCGAGATCGAGATGATTCGTCGGTTCGTCGAGCAGCAGACAATCTGGATCTTCGAGCAGCACGCGCGCGAGATTGGCGCGCGTCCGCTGACCGCCGGAGAACTCTCGCAATGGACGGTCGAGGTCATCCTCGCCGAAACCAAAGGCAGCGATCATCGATCGCATTCGCCGCGGCATCGCAGCGCCGCCGTGACGCTCGAAGTCGTCATGCGCTTGACCGTAGCGGACCATAAGGCGCTCAAGATCGGACTCGTTCGCCGTCGCCATCGCTTCTTCAAGCGCGCGAAGCTCGCGCTCGTGTTCGAGGACGGCTGATACGGCCGACTCCAGCGCCTCGCGCAAGCTTCCGTGCGCTCCCTCGGATGCGTCCTGGCCGACGAAGCCGAAGCGCGCGCCTCTCGCTCGCACAACCGTGCCCCCGTCGGCGCGATCCATACCCGCGAGGATCCGCAGCAGCGTGGATTTTCCCGCACCGTTGCGGCCGACAAGTCCTATCTTCTGCGAGTCGCGCAGCACTCCCGACGCGCCGGACAGGACGCTCTGTCCGCCGTACGTTCGAGCAAGGTCGGAGAAGCGGATCCACTCCATCGGCATCAGTCGACGACGATGACGTCCACGGCGTTCGACTCGGTCATCGCGGAGCTCGCGGCCGTTATCTGATGCGAAGCGCACGATGCGATGATCGCGATGCTTCCTTCTTGCATGCCGTCGATCAGGCGATACCCGACATGCGTGGAGAGTCTGGGTCCAATCGCGGTCCCGAGGACCGCGCCGCCGATAATGCCAATCACGAAGAAGAACAGTGCGTCGGCGACGATCGAGAATTCGGGCTCGACGTGTGCGACCTGGCCGACTGGGGAAAGCCCGAAAGCGATGCCAGCGAGAATTCCGACCGATGCACCGACGAGCGCTCCGCGGTCGGCTCGCGCACGCTGCTCGACGGGTCCCTCAAGTCCCGGCGCGCCGGCAAGCGGATCTTCGGCGGAACGATCTCCGCTGACACCCAGACGATCTGCGAGCGCTCGCGCTCGGGCGACGTCATGAGCGCACAGACTCAGAGACGGCGCTTCGATGCCGGCCGCGATAAGCGCCGCGATAGTCCTCTCCGCGGCGGACTCATCCGCCGCGAGACTGGCCACGGTCGCGCGCCCCAATGGCAGGTCCATCTGCTATCGCACCTAACCTCTAGAGTAAGAGCCGCGATCGTTGCCAACCGGTCCGGTACGCACAGCATGATCGATCGCCCAGGCGTGCTCGTCGGCAAATCCGTCACGATCCGCGCAGGCGGACCCGAGCCCGAGTACTTCACGGCCGTCCACCGGCAGTTCGCCGGCAGCACGGGTCGCGTCCATGCCGTGGTTCCAGCCGAACCGCGCGAGAACCCGCTCGTCAAAGTAGGCTTCGAGGACGGCACCAAGATCGCGTTCTTCCGGCTCGCGGACCTCATCGTCGATCGCGAGGCCGAATCGGCGACGCCCGTCAAGCACGGGAAACGCGGCAGCCACCTACCCGGCGGTTCGTGACCGCCGAAATCAAATCGTGCGCTGTCGAGACCGCGCGGAACTTTTGCACCTCGCGTGAGAGCGCCAATGCTCGGAGGCTCTACGGCGCCCCGTTCGCCGCGGTTTCATCGACGCACGCGCTCGCTGCGACGGCTATCGCCGGGGCGTCGATCGTCGGCGCGCTCATCTATACGCTATGCGGCGGCGTTGCGGAAATCGAATCTGTCGCCGTCGATCCGGCGCTCCTCGATGTGGGTGATGCGCTCGTCCGCCGTTTCGAGGAAGCTGCCTCGTACAACAATTGCCACAAGCTCATGGCGCGTGTGAAACAGGGCAGCCCGGAGCAGGCGCTGCTCGAACGATTTCGTTTTCGCGTGACGGCCGTGCTCGAGCGGCATTTCTTCCAAGCGGACTTCGCTGATATGGTGAAGTGGATCGCATGATGTGTCGCTTGCCCCTTCAGATTGTTCCCCGACGAATCAATGCCCGGAGAGCGCCGAGTGCAACCACGAGAGGCCTTCGACGATGCGCGGGCCATTGCGTTCCATGATGTCATCGGACGGCGGCCGCAGCACTGCACCGTCGCGGACCGCTCGCAGCACGCGCCACGGCATCTGCGCCCGCACATCTTTGTCGAACGGTGTGTCGACGGCGACGATGATCACATCCGGATCAGCCCGCACGATCGCTTCGGCATTCAAATCCGGGTACGGCTCGTCGCTCGCCGACGCCACGTTCTCTCCGCCCGCCGCTTCGATCATGTCGCCCAAGAACGAGTGCTTACCCGCCGCGAAACCGGGAAGCCCGAGCAGGTAGAGAACATGCGGCCGCGGCCGCCCGCGCGACGCGCTCGCGATCGACGCGATCTTCTGCGTCAACGACTTCGCGAGCGCAGCCGCTTGCGAAGTCCGGTCGCACGCGCGCCCGACGCCGTCGATGTCCGCAGTAAGATCGCCGAGGTCGCGATTCGGCAGATACGAGACCGGAATTCCAAGCTGTCGCTCGATCGGCGACCCTTCCGCCTCTTGGTCGTGCAGCGCGACCACGATCGTCGGATGCAGCGCAGCCACGAGTTCGAGGTTCGCGGTCCGCGTATCCGCCACGTGGGGCAGCGCGCGTGCGACGGCTGGATAATCGTCGAAGACCGTGTCGGCGACGAGGCGCTCGCCGCAGCCGATCGCAAATGCGATCTCGGTGAGCGACGGAGCGAGCGAGACGATGCGCGGACTTGTGCCGGCCGGCGCGCTATTCTTGGTCTGCGCCGCACACGATGCTAGCATCACCCCGAACGCGCAGATCGCGACCCCGAGCGCACATACACGCATCAAGGCCGCGCCACCGTCAGGCGGACGCTGAAGGTCGTGCCCTCAACCGGATACCCGAACGTGTCTTGAACGCGCTCGCCGGTGAGATTATCGGCGCGCAGCGTGAGGCCCAGGCCGCGTCCGATAGGCCGCTCGATAAAAGCGCCGACACTCGCGTAGCCCGGTAGCACGATCGTGTTGGTCTCATTCGCGTACCGGCGTCCGGTAAACGTAAGACTCAGGCCCGCCGATCCCGATCGCAGCGCGCGTTCGATGTCGGCCGAGCCGGTCGCAGTCGGACGATACAAGAGCCTGATGTTCGGCGCGCCGCCGAGATCCGCCGCACGCGGATAGTCCGTATATGCAAACCGCATCTGCCAATCATCGGCGGCGCGCAGCGCAACGGACGCGTTCACGCCGCGCACGCTCGCGCGGCTGACGTTCACGGGCAAGAACGTGATCGGATCGAACACGATGAGGTTGTTCGTATCAGTGCCGAACCAGGTGAGACTCGCGCTGCCTGCGGCGTTCTCGGCGCTCAATCCGGCGTCGAACGTGGCCGCGTACTCCGGCTGCAGCGCCGGATTTCCCGCAAACGGAAAATACCGGTCATCGAGATCGGGTGTGCGAAACGCCCGCGCATAATTCGCGCGAAACGTCACTGCGCCGGAGAGTTTCTCCAGAATCCCGATTGAGGGCACGCCTGTGCGCTTCGTCCCTTGCGGCCGCTCCTCGCGCAATCCGACGCTTGCCGACAACGGCGAACCAGCCGCACGCAGATCATCCGCCACGAAGATCGCCGTGGTCCCGTCAGATGCCGGCGAAGCCGGCTGCCCAACGCCCGAACCGAAGTACGCGCGATCGCCGCGCGAATCATACCCGAACGTGACGATCTGGCTCGCACCCGCCTGCATCGAGTCGCGCAATGAGAATCCCCGCGATACTGCGTTGTCGAGCGCGTCGTATGGAAACGGGAGGTCCGGATCACCGATGTGCTGCCGCCTTCCGTCCGCGAACAGTTGCAGTGTCCACGCGTTGCGGCCCGCAGGCGCTTCTAATGTGAGATCGCTGCGCTCGTAGATCCGCTGCTCCCGCCCGAGCGGCGTCGACTGGAACGAGAGATCACCGGGTATGCCGATCGATTGTGCCTGGTCGCTGAGATGTAAACGGATCGATACGTTTCCGGCATCGTGCGATAGCGCAAGCGATTCGTCTTGCAGATTCGCGTCGGAATTCGACCGAGTGCCGGCGGGCAGCGACCCGAACGCGGGATAGTCAAATTGGTTGCGCGCGTGCGTGGTGCGAACATCGAACGCATAGGCGAGCGATTTCGCCTCCCCGCCGGACGCGGCGATACCCTGATCCACCCTGCCCTCGAAGCCGGCCTCCACGAACGCGCTGGCCGCCGGCGCGGATGCTTGCTGCGTGATGATGTTGATGACGCCTCCGACCGCGCTCGAGCCGTAGAGCGTCGAGGCGCCGCCTTCGACGATCTCGATACGGCTTATCCCGGCCACGGGCAAAGACGAGAAATCAACCGCGCCGGTATCGGGATCGTTGATCGGCCGGCCGTCCACCAGAACGAGCGTCTGCGTCGACGACGCGCCGCGCAGAAACACCGACTGAAGCGAACCGACGGTCCCCGCGTCTTTGACGGTGATGCCGGGGATGAAGCGCAGCGCATCGGCGACCGAATTCGATCCGAGTCTGCGAAGGTCCGCGGCGGAGACCACCCACGTCTCGCGCGACGTCGCGCCGATCGTACTAGCGTGACGCTGCGATGTGACAACCACGGTATCGAGCGGCTTCGCATGCGGCGACGCCGATGGTGACGGCGATGGCGCGGGCGACGGCGATGTTGCCGGCGCCGCGCTTGCCGGCGCGGTGAAGACCAACGCGGAAAGCACGCAGGCGACGATGGCGATCGATCGGTTCATGAGCGGCTCCTTATCTCTGAGGATGGCGTGCACAACAGAAAACCCCACTCGGGATGGCGATGAACGCTGACTTCGACGTCGTACGCGTTCGAAAGAATTTCCGCAGTCAGAACTTTCTCAGGTGGACCAACTATCATCGTGCCGCCCGCGAGAACGCACACTATGTCGCCGAAGCGCGCTGCAAGCGAAAGATCGTGCACCGCGGCCGCGACCGCGACCCCGTCTGCAGCAAGCGCGCGAAGCGTTTTCAAAACGTCGATCTGATAGCGCAGATCGAGGTGCGACGTGGGCTCGTCCACGAGCAGCGCGCCCACTTTTGTCGCCAGCGCGGCGGCGATCCAGGCGCGCTGGACTTCGCCTGCGCTCATCTCGCCGAGCGCGTCTCGTGCGCGATCCGTCAGTCCGGTCCGCGCTAAGGCGGCTTCGACCGCGTCATCCTCTTCGCGCGACGCAGCAAGTCGGTACCACGGTCGCCGCAGCGCGAGTCCATATCCGGCGAGATCTCGCGGCGTGACATCCGGCGGCGGCGCGGACTGTGAGCCGATGAGCAGCGTTGAGGCAGATCGCTGCACGGCGCCAGTCGACGGTTTTTGAATTCCGGCAAGGACGCGCAGGAGGCTCGACTTGCCGGAGCCGTTGGGACCGACTATGACGACCAACTGTCCGGCCGGCAATTCGAGATCGACTTCGTCGAAGACGCGCCGCGCGCCATAGCGCACGCCGAGCGATCGGCCGGAGACCGCGATGCTCATATGTCCACCGGCCGGCGCGCGATGATCAGAAAGAACGGCACGCCGGCGAACGCGAGCACAACGCCGAGCGGCACCTCCGCGGGTGCGGCGATCGTGCGCGCTAACCCGTCAGCGAGCAGCACGACGCAGGCGCCGCCTACGACGCACGCCGGCAGCAATCGCCGCGCATCGCCGCCCACAAGCCGCCGCATCGTGTGAGGAACCATGAGACCGACGAAGCCAACCACGCCGCTCACCGCCACGCACGCGGCAGTTATCAGCGCTGCGATCGCCAGGACGCGCAGACGCGCCGCATCGACATTGAGCCCGAAACCAGCGGCAGCGACCGTTCCCAAGCGCAGCGCATTGAGATCGCGCAACGCAAAGATCGAAGCGGCGAATCCAACGGCTAGATAGGCGACGACCCAGCCGAGCTCCGGCCACCCGCGACCGCCGATGCCGCCCGCGAGCCAACCGATCACCGATCGTCCACCTGCTTCGCCGGCAGCGAGCAGAACGAGCGTCACGATCGCCGCGCACAACGCTGATATCGCAACGCCGGCTAACACGAGCCGCAGGTTCCCGTCGGCCCCGCCGCTCGCGCCGACGAATGCGACGATCGCGGCACATGCTATCCCGCCGGCGAACGCATACGCGGGGATGACGGCAAACGACGCGGAGAGCGAGAGCGCGGCGACAGCGGCAAGCGCCGCGCCGGCCGACACGCCGCTGATGTACGGATCGACCAGCGCGTTGCGGAAGAGCATCTGCAACATCGCGCCCGCCACGCCGAGCCCCGCGCCGACGCATATGCCGATCAGAATTCGCGGCAATCTGATCGCCCACACTATGGTCGCGGCAAGGTCTGTGTGACCCGGATGCAGCAACGCGTCGAATACTTGCGCTGGATCTAGCGCGACAGGGCCATAGAAAAGACCAGCGACGGCCAGAGCGATTGCGAGAAGCGCAAGCGCAAATAGGCGAACTGAGTAGCTGGCGCCGATGCGCCCCGAAGTCATTGTGCCTGAGCTCCGTCTCTCTCTCGCGAAGAGGCCGTGCCTATTCGATTACCTGAGTCCGAGACAGGTCTCCTGACTTCCGGATCCTAGCCTTGATGCCGGCGCCTTCCCATCGCTAGGACAGTGGCGCGTCGGCGGCTCCCCGGTTACAGTGGCGCGTCCGTGCCGGATTTCCACCGGCTTCCCTGACGCCTCGGACCGTTGACGTCACCGCTTTTCTCGCGCGCTAGGAGAAATCCCGCTGCGCTGTAATCACCGCGCATGACTGCGCGCCTTCTCGAGTACTTCGAGCCGCACTTCTTGGAAGAGGCGCTGGTCGTGCTCGATCGCTTCGACGGCCGCGCACGAGCGCTCGCGGGCGGCACCCGCCTCGTCCCTGAACTGCACGCGCGGCTCGGCGACGTCGCCGCGCTCGTCAATCTCAAACGCGTTGCAGATCTCCATGCGATCACCGCGGAGAACGGCGCGATTTCGATCGGCGCTCTTGCTACGGCCGCGAGGCTTACGAATGACCCGGCCGTCGCGGAGAACGCACCGCTGCTCGCTGTCGCCGCTTCGACGCTTGGGTCCGTTCAAGTTCGCGCGCTCGCCACGATCGGCGGCAACATCTGTTCCGGCGATCCCGCCTCGGATCTGACGGCGGCACTGCTCGCGCTCGACGCCACGTGTTGCGTAGCGACGCTTGCATCCGGCGAGCGGCGGGAGTCTCTGAGCGATCTCTTGGTGCCGGGCGGCGTCGCGCTTCGCACAGGTGAAGTGTTAACACGAGTCATCATCCCGTTCCAAAGATCGCGGTTCGCCTACCGCAAGATGGCGACGCGCCGCGGCTTCGAGATGGCGCTGGTCGCCGTCGCGATCCTGCTCGAAAGCGACGGTGCGCGTATCCAAAGGATCCGGATCGCGTTCGCCGGCGCCGGGCCGACGTGCGTGCGCGGGCTCCATGCCGAACAGCGGGCACTCAACGCGAATATATTGTCGGAAGATCTCGATGCGGTCGCCGCCGCGGCCGCAGACTATGATTGCGCGCCGCAAACGGACCTCCGCGCGAGCGCGCTGTATCGCAAGCAGCTCGTCAGAGTCTTGACCAGGCGTTGTCTCGAAGATGTCATGAGAGTGCGGACTTGATGCAGCCCGTCCATTGCGTGGTCAACGGCGAGGCTCACGATCTGCTCGTACAACCGCTTGAGACGCTGCTCGAGACGCTGCGCACGCGGCTTCAAATGCCCGGCACGAAGGAAGGCTGCGGCACGGGTTACTGCGGTGCGTGCACCGTGCTCCTCGACGGCAGCGCCGTCAACTCGTGTCTTCTTCTCACCGTCGACACGGACCGCCGTGCCATCACGACGATCGAAGGTCTATCGCGTGATGGCGTGCTCGACGCCGTGCAGGCTGCCTTCGTCGCGAACAGCGGGCTGCAATGCGGCTTCTGCACGCCGGGGATGATCCTCTCAGCGTGCGCGCTGCTCGCGCAGAGTTCCGACCCGTCGGAAGGCGCGATCCGGGAAGCGATCGCCGGCAACGTCTGTCGCTGCACCGGATACCAATCGATCGTCGCGTCGGTGCGTGACGCGGCGCAGCGGCTTCGCGCAGCAAGCGACGTGCGTGACGTACCGCGGCCACGGCCGCCCATCCGGAGCCGCGCATGACGGTGCCCGGCACGGTCATCGGGGCGAAATGGCCGCGCGGCGACGGACACGTCAAAGCAGCGGGGTCGGCACGCTATACCGCGGACATGATGATCGATGGGGCGCTCAGCGGCGTGGTGCTGCGCTCGCCTCACGCGTTCGCGCGAATCCGCCGCGTCGACATCGCAACGGCGCGCGCGTTACCGGGTGTGCACGCGATCGCGTTCTCCGGAAACGTGCCGGCGAAGCCGCTCGATTTCTCGATCAAAGACCAGCATCTCTTCCCCCCGGACTACGTGCGCTATCTCGGTGAACCGGTGGCAGCGGTTGCCGCGGAAACCGAAGCGCAGGCGCGCGATGCAACAGCGGCGATCATCGTGGAGTACGAGCCGCTCGCGCCGGTTCTGACGATCGAGCAAGCCCTTGCGCAAGACGCAGCCCTTGTACATCCGGACTGGCAATCGTACGAGCGCCGTGAGAGCAGCGTCTTGGAAGGCAATGTCTGCGGCCGCAATCGCATTCGGCGCGGCGACGTGGATGAAGGCCTCGTCCGTGCGGCACACGTGGTCACCTCCGAGTTTACCTTCTCGGCAGGTCTGCCCGGTTACATCGAACCGCGCTGCGCTGTTGCGCACGCCGGCAAAGACGGCACGTTGACTGTCTGGTGCGGCTCGCAATCACCGCATGGGAACCGCGACGATCTGGCGGCGTTCTTCGACCTCGATCCGTCGAAAGTCCGATTCATCAACCAATACGTCGGCGGAGCGTTCGGCGGGAAGATCCTCATGGCGCCCGAGATGTATGCCGCGGCGCTTGCGCTGCAATGCGATCGTCCGGTACGCGTCGCGTGGTCGCGTCACGAAGATTGTATGCACGCGTTTCCGCGCGCGGGCGGATCTGCCGTGTTCACGTCCGGAGCGGATGCTGATGGCCGCCTGTTGGCGATGCGCGCATCATTCGTCTTCGACACGGGCGCCTACATCGGCTATGGTTCAGGCTCTGCCTTGATCGCGACGATGTTGGCGTCTGCACCGTATCGCATTCCGGCGTTGGATTTGGACGGGACGCTCGTCTACACGAACAAGCACATCGCCGGTCCGGTGCGCGCGCCGGGCGCTCCGCAAGCGAATTTTGCAAAGGAACTGCATCTCGATGAGCTTGCCCTGGCGGCCGGCGTCGACCCGTTGGATTTTCGGCTCATTAACGCGTGGCAGGATGGCGACCTCAGCCCGACGGGTCAGCGCCTTTCCTCCGTGAGCGTTCGCGAAGCGCTCGAAAAGGCCGCGGCGGCGATCGGCTGGGGCCGCCCTTTGCCCGCTCTTCGCGGTCGCGGCATCGCCGCCGGATGGTGGTTCTCGGCGTGCGGCACGTCGCAAGCGCGGGTGCGCGTCAATGCCGACGGCCGCGTGCGGGTCATCTCCGGCAATCCGGAGATGGGCACCGGTGCGGCCGCGCAGGGCCTGCCCATCATCGCCGCCGATGCGCTCGGAATCGATCCCGCTAACATTGAATTTGCTCTCGCCGACACAGGCGATGAAGCGCCTGACGACGGCGCTCACGGAAGCATTTCGACGTTCTCTGCAGGTCAAGCGGTTGCGGCAGCCGCCGCCGACGCGCGCGATCAACTCTTGGCGCAGGCTGAGTCCATGCTCGAAGCGCGGCGTGAAGATCTCGAACTTCGCGATGGTCGCGTCGTCAATGCGGAAGTTCCGTCGGTCGGGGCGTCGTTCGCGGAGTTGGCGCTTGCCGCAGGCGGTTCTATCGAAGGACGCGGCGCGAGCAGCGGTCTTGCGGATCCGGAAATCGACGAGTCACTCGTGCAAGGTCACGGTTTTGCTGCATGGCCCGCCGCCTCGTTCCTCGCGACGGCCGCGGAGGTCGAGGTCGATCCGGAGATGGGCGGCGTCCACGTGGTCCATCTCGCGACCGCGCAAGACGTGGGGTTTGCATTCAACCCGGCCGGCGTCATTGGACAGATCGAAGGCGGCGCCGTTCAAGCGATGGGTTGGGCGCTCACCGAAGAGTTGAAATACGAAGATGGCGCGCTCCTCAACCCCGACCTAAAGCACTATCTTCTTCCAACGGCGCTCGACGCGCCCCGCATCACTGCCATCATCGTCGAGCGGCCATCCGAAGAAGGGCCGCGAGGGATGAAGGGCGCGGGCGAGCCGCCCGTCACGACACCGGCAGCCGCGATAGGCAACGCGATCCGCGCTGCTTGTGGTGCAGTTCCCCACACGACGCCGATGACACCGGAGCGCATCTGGCGCGCTCTCAATCCAAATCTCCGCGCCTGAAAGGCCGATTTTGCTGAAGGGGCCGATTTGCTGAAGGGGCCGATTTTATATCGGCCCACGATATGTTCGCTCGGGCCGACATAAAGTCGGCCCCTTCAGGCTACCCCTTCAAATTAGTGGAACAGCGAGTAGCTCTGCAGATCGAAGTAGACGCCTCGACACGGCGTGCCGTCGCACTGCGCGGGGCGATACGTGGACTTCTTCGCACTTAGCACGGACGCCGCGTCGATCTCATCGTTGTGCGATGAGACGACGATGTCAGCGCGCTCGACTCCGCCGTCCGGTCCGATGACGACTCGCACGACGACCGATCCTTCGATGCCGGCGCGTGCAGCGTCGTCAGGATACGGCACGAGGTCTTCTTTCGTCATGATCGGCGCCCGGTGCACGACAGGTGAAGAGACGAATGGCGGCGGCGCGAGATATCCAAGACGTCTGGCCGAGAGATCATCGAGCGCCAGCAATTGCCCCACTCGCCCCGACTCGAGTTCCGCGACTACCACGCCGCCTGAGAGCGCCCATGCACGGATCGTCGAGTCCGGCTCGGCGATCATCTCGCCGCCCGCCTTGGCGATCGAGGTGCCGGCGTCGTCCGCTCTCATGGTCAAGGCCGCAAACTCGGCCGGCTGAACGATGGGAGCGGGCGTGCTGTTCGGCACCGATGCCGGCTCCGCGACCAAGACTTGTTGAACGATCATATCGTCGTCGGTCAGGACCTCGCGATCGAGTCCGCCCGTGTCGACCCACTGCCACTCGTGTCCTATGTCCGTCGTGCGCAGGACGTCCGGCGGACCGATCGATTTCACGACGTCGAGCACAGAATGCCCGATGATCACGCCGCCGAGCGACAACGGGGTCGGTGTCGGTGTTGCAACGGGCGACGGTGTTGCGAGCGGCGACGGTGTTGCGAGCGGCGACGGTGTTGCGACGGGCGCTGGCGAGAGCGCGGCGCCTCCAGCCGCGGGAAGGCTCGCGATCGTCAGCCCTGCGGCCAATGCCGCGAGCAGCATCCAGGCGTCACCGCGCGTCATCGAGATACATCGCCAAGAGATCCTCTTCGGCAGCCCAAAACGGCGCCTTGCCGAAGCCAGAGAGCGTCGTCGAGACCGTGCCGCGCGACGCCGCATAGGCAAGCACTCGACGCTCGCCTTCGAGATAGCGCCGCTTCGCGCCGAACTTCGCATAATACCACGCGAATTTCGCCGTCTGATTCGGGCCTGCCGCGACATTCTCGCGCACGATCAGACCAAACGTCCGTGAAAAGGCGAGCGCCCGAGGGATGTAGACTCGCGGAAATCGCTCCCGCGCCACACCGGCGACGAAGACGTGCGCAAAGCGCGTCCCCTTCACAGCGACCACGCCCTCGCACGCGATCGCGCCCGCCACGCCGACAGCCGGATCCGGAGCGACGACGCCGTCCTCGATCAGGGCTACCGCCTCCGAAAGATTGCGGCACGCTCCGCTCGACCACGCGTGGTCGAAGGCGCGCGCGAGCCGTGACGCATCGGCGCCGAATCGCTCCGCCATATGCGGCTGCGCCTGGCGCCAGTGTGCGTCGAAACCGGCATCGACGATGAGATACCGTAAGGCGTCCGGCGGCGAAAGTCGGGCACAGGCAGTTCGCCACGTCGACATGCGTTCGCGCAACGCGCTCATCGACCGGCGCGTCTCCTCCGGCAGCCCCACATCGGCTGCGCCGCTCAAGACATTTTCTGCAAGCCGTGTGAAGCCGGCGCTGCGCGAACCGCCGCGCACCGGCTGAGCTGCGTCGATCTCAAGCGATAGTTGTCGCTGTGGCGCAGGGTCCGAACAGAGCGCGAACAACGAGGCATCGCTCAAACCCACCAGCGGCGACGCCAAGACGCGGAGCAGATGTACTTGATCGAAAGGGTCGTCGCAGACGCAGGCAAGCGCGAAGAGGTCCGCGATGTCGGCGACTGCGGCAAAGTGCGAAGATGGCGGCAGTGCCGGAACGCCGCGCTGCGCGAGCAGCGTCGCGTAGACGCCGGCCGCTTCGTCGTCGCGCGCGAGGACGGCGATATCGTCAGGGCGGACCCCGCTTGCGATGAGATCCACGATCGCTTGCGCGATGAAGTCGGATTCCGCGGACTCATCGGCGAATCGCCACGCGCTCGGGCGCGCCGCTAACGCGCGCACGAACCGCGGCACGCTGCTGTCGCCGGCAGAGCACAGTCGCCGCCCACCCAAGTGGTCTATGGCCGACGCTTCGCGCCCGGCCACGATAACTTCCTCGACGCCCGCCGAGCGCGCGAGGGCAAGGAGATCGGGCAAAGCCGGTTCGGCGTCCTCAGCGTCGTCGACGATCAGCGCCGCAACGCCGCGAAATGCGCGTTGCGCCGCCGACGGGTCGGAAGACAGCCACGCTATTCCCGAATCGATGACGCCGGCCTCGGATTTCACCGCTGCGCGCCGCTCAACGTCGATGTACTCCTCGTACAGTCGAGCGAGCAGAATGCCGAGATCGCGTTCGGCACGACGTTGCAGACGCAACACGTCTTCAGCGGCGCGCAAAGCTTCGCGCGCGCGCCGGCTCGCGCGCCGTACGGTTTCGGGATCGGCGAGCCTGATGCGCGCGTCTTCGACGTCGGCGCCGTAGAATTCGCGGACACCGCCGTCGCATGCCGCGCGAAACGCCGCCGGCGTGACGCGATTGCGGCGCAGCCACTCGATGAGCGCCGCGCTTTCGTCCAAGAGCGTGCCGACGCGCCGCGCGTACGGAAGGTCGAGGTCGATCGAATCGTCGCGCAATTCTGGCCAGGTTAGGTCCAGCATGCCGCGCGCGGCCTTCGCGACAATCGCGCGCCCGGCCGCTGGTCCGCCGACCAAGAAATTCGGCGCCGCACCAGAACTCGCGGAGTCCGCGCGCATCAGCCGCGCCAGAAGTCCGCTCAGCGTGTCTACGTCAAGCGCGCCGGGGTAGTCCAGCTCATCGCACGCTCGTCGAAACGCCTGACATGACGAAGGATGCGAGCAGATGACATAGACACTCGCGCGCCGCGCATGTTCGACCGCGAGCGCGGCCAACGATGCGGTCATCCCCGTCGCCCGCGGTGAATCCGAGGCGAGCGTGCTAACGCGCAAAAATCCTCTCCTTCCGCAGCGGCCGCTCGCGGCAGGCAGCCGCGTACGCGCAATAGCCGCACGGCGGATCGACGCCTGGAACGAAATGCTCGAGTCCCGTCTTGGTCAGAAGATCGCAGCGCTCGAGAATCGCCGCCAACGCTTCATCGAGATCGGCGGTCGAGCAGACGGCAGATCCTGCGCGCGGTACCGGGGCGACCGCCTGATCGTCGACGATGTCAAGTGCCAGGACTCGAACGCCCGTTTCCGGATCGCGTACGGAGACGAGTGCCACACGGCCGACCTCGGAGCCCGCCGCACGGCACATGAAATAGTAGAGGGGCAACTGCGACTCATCGCCGCTGCGGACGTCGGCGAGATACGCGGCCGGATTTGAAGTGATCCTCCCCGTCTTGTAGTCGTAGATCGTCACCGGTCCGCCGCCTACGGGTTGGTCGATGCGGTCGATATATCCGACAAAATCGTGCCCACCAGCACGCAGGCGGTGCTGCGATTCCAGCGCCACGATCGTCGCGGGCGCGCTCTTGGCTTGTGCGACGAGCCAGTCGACGTAGTGCGGCGCGATTCGCCGCGCCTGCAGTCTTGAGACCGCGTATTCCCACGGCGTTGCAAACGCGCGGCGCGACTTGGCGAACGCCGTGTCGATCTCGAGGAGCAAGGCAGCCAACGTCGCGGACGAGCGCTCTTCCGAGAATTCTGATTCGTTATGGTGCAGCGCCTCGAGCGCTTCGTGCAGCACCCGGCCGTAGGTCGCCTGGATCGACCCTTCATCTTCCACTGCGTCGCAGAGGTACTCGAAGAACCAGCGCCGGCCGCACTTCACGAACGCGTTCAAACGCGACGCCGAAAATGTCATCGGCGGCGCGATGACCGCGCGATCGGATTCCGAAACCGGCCAGACCCACGGACTTTCTGATTCAAGCGATGCTCGTCGCCGTTCGCCATTCGGCCGCGCGGTCGGCAGAGAGACCGCGGCGCTCATGAAACTCGGCGACGCGATCGGCCACGCCGCAAGGGTCGCCTCGTGCCGAGTCAATGCGTCGAGAAATATCTGCGCACGATCGCGCAGCGAAACCTCACGCGCCGCACCGCGCCATATTTCGTCTGCGCCGCGCGCGGCAGCGCAGAGCGCATCCGCGACGCCTTTGGGAAAAGGATCGGCGATGCGGGCCGACGCTACCGCGCACATCCCAGCGCGAATCAGCGATTCAAGCGTGGTGCTCTCGTCTGCCGCGGGAACGGATATCGCGCGCAGCGCTGCCGCTGCCCGCGCCGCGATCTCTCGCTGCGCGACTCCGGGAAACGCGTCGAGCGCCTGACCAAGCGCAGCTTGCAGTGGTTCTCCGCGCCGCATGCGGTGCGCGGCGCGGACGTGGGCGATGTCAAGGCCGACATCCGCCGAAGCCAAGAAGCGGATAACGACTTCATCGTGCGTGGACAGTGCAGCTTCGATGAAACGCGCGAGCACAAGCGCTGAGCCGTCTGAAGCGACGTCACCGGCCTCGTCGGGCGATTCATCAGCGAGCCAAGCTCGAGCGGTCAAGAACACGCGCGCGATCAGGCTCGTCGCGTTATCGCCTTCAGCGGCCGCCAGAGCGAGTGAAGTCGCGTCAATTGCGGCCGCCTCCGCGGCGGCGAAGAGCGCGACGTAGCCATCGAGCAGCGCTGCATCGACAAGCCAATGCTCGTTCGCCGGCGAGACGTGTTCAGCGAGCGCTACCCAGAGGGCCGCCCGGCGGCGTACCGTTTGGATCACGGTAGGGTGAGCCGAATCACGTGGAAATCCAGATCGGACGCCGTATGAAGTAGGTGAAAAGTGCGCACGGAAGCCTCTGGCGAATCGAATGGGGCACGATTGACGTGTTACTATAATGTAGAAATGTTGGAGTATGGAGGTACGGTTTTGAGTTCGCGCGGCTGTCCCACGCCGCCTTGGCTGGCCCCCGATCGCATATTGAGTGTCGCCGCTCAAACTATGCCGCTGCATGTAATGTTCTGCCGGGAGCGGCCCGATATTGTAGTCATCGGGAGCTGTCCCGAAAATGACAGCTTTCTCGAATCTCGGGATGACGACGGATAACCAATGCTGCCAATCTTTTTCGGTGTAACGATACCGGGGGCAGTGCGGTCGTATCACCTAGAGCCTGTCTCGACTGGTCGAGACATGGCCCTCATGCAGAAAATCGCCGCGGGGGACGGCGAAGCGTTCGCTGAGCTGGTGAGGCGATACACAAGAATGCTCTACAACGTGGCCTACCGCTACAACGCATCTTCTGCCGAGGACCTCGTGCAGGAGTCCTTTCTACGTGCTTTTCAGCACGCGAACACGTTCTCCGGACGAAGCAAAGTGTCGTCGTGGTTGTACCGCATCTGCGTGAATGTCTGCCTGACCCACCAGGGCAAGGCCGGCCTGCCGATGACGGACATCGACGATGTGAATGAAGCCGAGCTGCAGAGCCGTCACGACGAGCGGCCCGAGGCGACGGCCGAGCGCGGCGAGACGTTCCGCGCTCTCGAAGATGGTCTGCGTGCGTTGCCGAGCCAGCAGCGCATGGTCTTCATCCTGCGCGAATTGCAAGGCCTCTCTTATGGGGAGATCGCGGACATACTAGGCATCAATGAGCAGGCGGCCCGCACGAACCTCTGCCGCGCGAAGCGGCGGTTGCAAGTGTGGCTCGACCCGCTGATCTGCTGAGCAAGGAAGGAGAACGCAGATGGAATGTTCCGAAGCGCTCGACCTGCTCTACTCGGCATTTGACGGGCAGATCACGCCGACGCAACAAGCCTTGCTCGACGGCCATCGCCGCGTCTGCTTCGCATGCGCGACGTCCCTCATCAAGGCCGAACGCTTCCAAGAACTGATCCGCCATGTGCCGCAGCTCTCGGTGCCGCGCGGTCTCGAGCAGCGTATCATCAACCGCGTCACGCAACGCGCAACCGCCGGCGCGCCGGCGGGCGACAAAGTTCGATCGATCGCGAGCGCCGCAGGGCGATACTGGCGAGCGATGGCTGCTACGGGCGGTGTCCTCGCCGCGGCGTATGGCCTGTTCTTCTTGCTGCAGGATCCGCTGAGCGCACTGCTCACGCATCGTCCAAAAGACGAGACGGTCACCGCGATGGTCTCGGGTCAACTGCAAGACCTCGCGCCGAACAACAAACAGACCGAAGTGGACGGCGCAAGCACGCCGCTCAGCTCCGGTGAGACGCTGACCAACTACACAGCCCGGTCCGCGACTGTCGCGTTCTCGCCGCATCTCGCGGTGACGATCGGCAGCTCGACCGTCGTACACGTCAACAAACTGCACGTCTCTGGCGACGGCACACTCGACACGGTCGACGTGCATATCGACCGCGGTTCGTTCGGCGTGACGGAAGATCTCCATCATGGCGATTCACCGATCTACGTAGCGACAAATCAGGCCACGATGGTGCCGACGGGCACGACGTTCACGGTTCTCGAGAGCAAGAATGTCACGCACCTCGGCGTCGTCAAGGGCAGCGTTGCGGTGTACATGCCGGGTCGGACGTTCAACGTGATCGCAGGGCAGACGGTTCAGATCTCGCAAGGCGGAGTGCTGCGTGAGATCGTGACGAAAGCCAAGCGCCCGGCCGGGACGGCGCCGGTCAAACCGGTAAGCCCGGCGAACTAGCACCGCGCAACTACGAGCAAGAGCGGCCAAGTTGGCCGCTCTTGTCTTTGTCGGGGGTCGAGCGAACCGATAACATAGCAATGCACCTTGCAGCGCTGGCTCTGGTCATGCACTTCGCCCGCGGCGAACGGTTGTCAGAGATGGTGAGTTCGAGCGACCGCGTTGCGTGGATACTGCCAAAAATCAAGCTCGAGAACGCTCGCCGCAATGGCATCGTCATCGTGGAGGACACAGTGAGCGTGACGATCGCCGGCCTTTCCATCGTGAATGCCGATGCGGCTTCTGCCACCATCCATTCCATCGCCACGACGGTGACGCTCGATGTTCCGCGGCGCAAGAGCGCCACGACCAGTATCAATGCCGCATCGACCTTTTGGACCGACGGCGGCCACGCGGCTTTGAGTCTCTCGCCGGTCGATGCGGCAC
>Ga0210384_10001333_pt1 | contig 34007 bp, 31 predicted proteins | sample IncBWH2MmetaG_FD_160574 | JGI IMG/M metagenome (GOLD analysis project Ga0210384, IMG submission 160574) | Forest soil microbial communities from Barre Woods Harvard Forest LTER site, Petersham, Massachusetts, United States - Inc-BW-H-2-M | ecosystem: Environmental > Terrestrial > Soil >...
GGAAGCAGCACTCTGCGGCTCCGCCGCGGTGCGCGCCGCGGCCGCCAGGATGCGCTGCGCCTGGATGAGATGCGGGCGATCGATCATCTGGCCATCAAGGCTTGCGACTCCGGCGCCGCCCGCGGCAGCGAATGCGGCCACGATCCGGCGCGCCTGCGCGCACTCCTGCGCCGTGGGGGCGAAGGCGGCATTGATGGCCGCCACCTGGTCAGGGTGAATGGCGAGCTTGCCGGAGAAACCGTCGCGGCGCGCGTCATCGAGCTCGCGCCCGAGGCCCTGCGCATCCCGGAAATCAACATGCACGCTGTCAATCGCGTGAACCCCGAGCGCCGCCGCCGTCAGCAGGCACGCAGAGCGCGCCATCTGGAACGTGAAAGTCAGCGCACCGCCCGCATCGCGCCTGTCGAGGACCCCGAGCGCGGTCCCCAGATCCTCGACACCCCAGGTCAGCCCCGCAAGACGCGCCGCGGCGGTGGGCGTTGCCCCGAGCACCGCCGGGTACTGCGGCAAGGCCAGCACGCCCAGCGGCGTCTCGGTCGCGATCACGAGCAGTCGCGTACTCCCGGAGCGCACGCCGCAGCGCGCCTCGAGCTCCTGCAGCTGCTCCGCTACCAGGATGATTTCCGCCGGCGTCGAGACCTTCGGAACGACAATGCCGTCGGCCGTGCGCGCGGCAGCGCCATATTTAAAAATCGCCTCCAGGTCGTCGCGCCACAGGTGGCCCGCGGGCGGATTGATCCGCACCCACAGCTGCGGGCGGGAACCGGCCGGGCGCGCGCGCAGCAGGTCCCGAACCCGGCTGCGTGCCGCGGGCAGCTGCTGCAGATCCACTGCATCCTCAAGATCAAGAATGAGCGCATCGGCCGCGGTGGTGAGCGCCTTCGCCTGCTTGCGTTCACTATCCCCCGGCACGAACAGCAGCGAGCGCAGCGCGACGGCTTGCGGCACCTCGCTCATGCGGCCGGCTGCTTCAGCATGAGGGCCGTACGTCGGCACGAGGCGATCTCCTCGTCGCGCTGGTTCCAGGCCCGATGCTCGAAGACCACGAGCCCCGAATCCTGGCGCGACTGGCTCTCGCGTTTGGACACCACCGTGGTCGCCGCGTGCACGGTGTCGCCGATCAGGACCGGCTTCGGAAAGCGTACGTCCTCAAAGCCCAGATTGCCGATGGTCGTGCCGTAGGTCGTGTCGTAAACCGACAGTCCCACGAGCAGCCCGAGGGTGAAGATGCTGTTGACGAGGCGCTCCTTGAAGGGAGTGCCCTTGCAGTACTCGGCGTCGAGGTGCACGGCGGCCGGATTCATGGTGAGGGCGCTGAAGAGCAGGTTGTCGGTTTCGGTGACCGTGCGCCGCACCAGGTGCTCGAAGCGCTGCCCCACGTCGAATTGCTCGAAATAAAGTCCCGCCACGGTCCCCTCCTGCACGTCGCGCCACTAGTGTTGCACACGCTCATAACCTCAGAAAGAGGCCGATCCAACCACTCGGTATTTCGGCCCCCGCGGCTGGCGCTCCTATAGTGACCGCGCATGTATCAGTACGACGAGCTGGATCAGGCGTTCATCGAGCAGCGCGTGGCGGAGTTCCGCGACCAGACGCGTCGTCACCTTGCGGGCGAACTCTCCGAAGACGAGTTCCGCCCCCTGCGCCTGCGCAACGGCCTGTATCTGCAGCGGCACGCGCCGATGCTGCGCATTGCGATTCCCTACGGCCTGCTCGCAGCGCGCCAGCTGGCCGCGCTCGCCGCGATCAGCCGCCGCTACGATCGCGGTTACGGGCACTTCACCACCCGCCAGAACCTGCAGCTCAACTGGCCGCGCCTGGCCGACGTGCCCGACATCCTGGCGGAGCTCGCGAGCGTACAGATGCACGCCATTCAGACCAGTGGCAACTGCGTGCGCAACGTGACGGCCGATCACCTGGCGGGCATCAACCCCGAGGAGGTCGACGACCCGCGCCCCTACTGCGAAATCATCCGCCAGTGGGGGACGCAGCATCCGGAATTCACCTACCTGCCGCGCAAGTTCAAGATCGCGGTCACGGGCGCCCCGGAGGATCGCGCCGCTTCGCAGGTACACGACATTGGTCTGCATCTTAAGCGCGACGCCGATGGTGGACTCGGCTTCACCGTCCTCGTCGGCGGCGGCCTCGGGCGCGCCCCCATGATCGGGCATGTGATCCGCGAGTTTCTGCCGCTTGCGGATCTCTTGGGCTACCTCGAGGCGATCCTGCGGGTCTACAACCGCCATGGCCGCCGCGACAACATCCACAAGGCGCGCATCAAGGTGCTGGTCAAGTCACTGGGTCCGGCCACTTTCCGCGAGCAGGTGGAAACACAGTGGCGCTCAAGAAGCGCGCACGCGACACCCCTGTTGCCGGAGCAGATCGAGCGGGCGCGCGCGTACTTCCGGCCGCAGCCCTACGCAGCCCTCCCGGATCTGGACGTGGCGGCGGGACGCGAGGCCGCCTTCCTCGCCTGGTACCGCTACAACACCCGCGCGCACCGCGTGCCCGGCTATCGCGCCGTGTTCGTATCCCTGAAGGCCCACGGCCAATCCCCCGGCGACATGACGGCGCAGCAGATGGAGTCTGTGGCCGCCCTCGCGGAAGCCGTGAGCTTCGGCCTCGTGCGGGTAACGCATGGCCAGAACCTCCTGCTCGCGGACGTGCGGCAGAGTGATCTTCAGGAGGTGTGGCTGAAGCTTAAGGAGCTCGGGCTCGCCACGCCCAACATCGGCACGCTCACCGACATCATCGCCTGCCCGGGACTTGATTTCTGCTCGCTTGCAAACGCCGGCACCCTGGGGTTGACGAAGCAGATCCAGGAGCGTTTCGATGACCTGGACTACCTGTACGACCTGGGGCAGATCGAGATCAAGATCTCCGGCTGCATGAATGGCTGCGGCCACCATCATGTCGGCCACATCGGGATCCTCGGGGTCGAGAAGCGCGGCGAGGAGTGGTACCAGCTTACCCTCGGTGGCTCGGCCAATGGCTTCACCGCGCTCGGTGAGGTGATCGGCCCGTCGCTGCCGCGGGACGAGGTGGCGGGCGCCATCGAACGCATCATGGAAACCTATCGCGCACTGCGCGACGAGGGCGAACGCTTCATCGACACGCTGCGTCGCGTAGGACTTGAGCCCTTCCGGGAGCGCGTCTATGCGCCACATCCTGCGGCGGCGTGAAATCGTCGCTGACGACTGGTATCACCTCGGGGAAGAGATCCCGGAGGGCTGTCCACTCATCATCCCGCTCGCGCAGTGGCGTCGACAGCCGGGGCGCTGGCGGGAATGGCCCGCAGCACTCGGCGTACGCCTGGCACCCGCCGACGCTCCCGAGGATCTGACCGATGAGCTGCCGAGGCTCGCCCTCGTGGCGGTGGAATTCCCCGGTTCCGGTGACGGCCGCGGCTACACGCTGGGGCGTTTGCTGCGTGAGGATCTACGGTTCAACGGCGAGTTACGCGCCGTGGGCGCGGGCGTACGACAGGACCAGGTGTATCTCATGAGCCGCTGCGGCTTTGATTCCCTGGAACTCGCCCCGGGCGAAGACCTCGAGGCGGCCCGCCGCGCGTTGCAACGGTACGACGTCGCCTACCAACCCGGCTCCTCAGGCGCTGGCGCCGGCGCCGCCACGCCGATCCGGGCGCAGCGTTTTTGAAAAGCGCGTCTGCATCAAACGTGGATCTTCGCGGCGCCTGCGGGCGGACCGGCCCGCATGGTCTGCGAAAACCGCCGGCGGTACTCGAGGGGACTCACTCCCACCCTCCTGCGGAAGTGATGCCGCAGCGTCATCGCCGTGCCAAGGCCCGCCCGCGTCGCAATGCCTTCTATCGATAGCGTCGTACTCTCGAGTAATTCGCGGGCGCGCTCCACGCGCATGCGCGTGATCCAATCGGCCGGAGTCATGCCAGTGGCTGCGCGGAAGCGGCGCAGGAACGTGCGTTCGCTCATCGCGGCAAGTCGGGCCAATTCCGCAATGCGCAGCGGTTCACCGAGCCGGCGGTGCATTTTGTCCAACAGCGCGGCCAGGGACCCGCGCTGCCGGGTTTCGACGGGCCTTTCCAGGAACTGCGCCTGACCCCCATCACGATGAGGCGGTATCACCAGCCGGCGAGCCACCTGGTTGGCGACCGCCGCGCCGTAGTCGCGCCGTACCAGGTGCACGCACAGATCAAGCCCGGCGGCGCTGCCGGCCGAGGTCAGCAGCTGTCCTTCGTCCACGTACAGCACGTTCGGGTCCACCTGAATCCGCGGGTAGCGACGCTGCAGTTCATCGGCGTAGCGCCAGTGGGTCGTCGCGCGCTTGCCGTCGAGCAGGCCCGTCGCGGCGAGCACGAAAGACCCCGAGCAGATGGAGAGCAGGCGCGCACCGCGGCTGTGGGCCTTGCAAAGCGCCTCGATAACCTGCGCGGGTACCGGAACGTCAATGCCCTGCCACCCCGGGATCATGACGGTGCCGGCCGCTGCAAGTCTGTCCAATCCGCCGTCGACCTGCATACTCAAGCCGTACTGTCCGCGAATCGTGCGGCCCCTGACCCCGCAGGTCTCAAAACGATACCAGTCCGGTCCGAGTTCCGGCCGCGGCAGGCCGAAGACCTCTGCGGTACAGGAAAACTCAAACGCACACAGGCCGTCGTAGATCAGCGCCACGACCAGCGGATTGAACGCTCCGGAACGGCTTTTCGCCTTTGGCATGATTTGATCGATAGATGGCGATTCCGCCAATGATACGCCTGCGGCCTGCCTGCAACAATGCCGGCCGTCATTGGAAAAAGGACGCTCGCCATGCCCAACGCCGTAACACTGGTGCCGGCGGCCCCGTCGGAGGCCGCGGTTCAGCACTTCGAATCACTACTGACTTTCGAGACCGACTGCTGGGACACGCACGAGGCGCTGCGCAGCGCCCCTGCGGGCTTCGTGCTGCTGGACGTTCGCAGTACGGCTTTGTTCGAGGCAGGCCATGTGCCGGGAGCCATTAGCCTGCCGCACGGGAAAATCATTGCGTCCCGGATGAGCGCCTACCCCCGTGAAACGCTGTTCGTCACCTACTGCGGGGGTCCGCATTGCAACGGCGCCGCCCGCGGCGCCGCCAGGCTCGCCCGTCTCGGCTTTGCCGTGAAAGTCATGGCAGGCGGCATCACCGGCTGGATGGATGAGGGTTTCGAACTGGAGCACGGCACCCGCGGTGCCGCCGCCCTAGGCCTGCCGGCGGCGGCTGCGAACGGCGGGGCGCGACGGCAAGCCGACCAGTGATCCCAACATGCTGCGCGCCTGCGCTTCGCTCAGGGCCTGCGATGCCTCGAGAATCTCCTGCGGCACCCACTTGGGGAACGTCGTCTCACGATTGACGTGACGCCCGGAAGCGGTGTGCTCCTGGCGCACCTGCGCGAGCTGCCTGGGCTTGAAATGCGCTGCCATCCTGACGAGCGCGGGCCACAGACGCCGGTGTACGAACGTGACGTGGCCGTCGACCAGCCGGCACACGAGAATGTCCGGGGAGTCTTCGAGCTGCTGCAGGATGGCGAAAATCTCGCGCCCCTTCGGATGCGCCCACCAGCTGCCCCTGAAGGGCGCCCCGGCGATCGCTTCCGCCAGCCGCGGCAGCGGACCCTTGGCGGCGACCAGCACGGCGCCGTGGTCGTGAACAAAGCGCAGGGCCTGCGCGGCGGTCACGAGCCTCAGCGCTCCGGCAGCGTCAGGTCGGCGAACATGCGTGCGACTTCCTCCGCCGTTCCCGCCCGGTGGGCCCGGTCCACGAGGCGCCGGTCCAGGTGCGGGGCGAGGAGCTGCGCAAATTCGTACATGTACTTGCGCAGGAGCGTGCCGCGGCGAAAGCCGATCCAGGTGGTGTGCGCGGGGAACAGGTGCGTAGCATCGATGGCGGCGAGGTCCGCATCCTGAGCGTCGAGCGCCATGTGCGCGACGATGCCGACCCCGAGCCCGAGGCGCACGTAGGTCTTGATCACGTCCGCGTCGCGCGCCGTGATCGCAATATTCGGCACCAGCCCCGCCTTCGAGAAGGCCTCGTGCAGTGACGAGGGACCGCTGAAGCTGAATGTGTAGGTGATGAGCGGGTGCGCCGCCAGCGCCTTGAATGTCAGCCGCCCGGCACGGGTCAGGGGATGGTCACGGGGCACGATGACGGTGCGATGCCAGCGATAGCACGGCAGCAGCGTAAGTTCCGCAAACAGCGCCTCGGAACCGGTGGCGATGGCGCAGTCGATGCGATCATCCGCCACCATTTCCGCGATGTGCTCCGAGGTTCCCTGGTGCAGGTTCAGGCGCACCTGCGGGTAGCGACCGCGGAACACGCGAATGACCTCCGGCAGCACGTAACGCGCCTGGGTGTGGGTGGTGCCGATCGACAGGCTCCCCCTGCCCTCATCGCGCAGCTCCGTCGACAGGTCACGGATGCTCTGGGCTTCCTGCAGGATTTTCAGCCCGCGTTCGATCACCTGTTGGCCTGCCGGGGTGATGCGCGCGAGATTGCGCCCCTCGCGCACGAAAATCTGGAAGCCGAGCTCGTCCTCGAGCAGCTTGATCTGCTTGCTCACGCCCGGCTGCGAGGTGTGCAGCTTGTGCGCCGCCGCCGTGATGTTGAGACCGTTCTGGGCGACGGCGGCCAGATAACGCAGCTGATGCAACTTCATTCACAAGCCTTCGCGAAGGACCCGCTGCAGGCTACCGCCTTAGTGACCCGGCTGTCACCGTTCCATAACCACCGCGCACACCTAAAGAAGCAATCCTTCGTTCAATCCGTGCTCACCCCGTGACTATAGTCGCTCGCACCATGGCGGCACTCCTCTCGCCGGAAATCGAGCACAAGGCTGGCGCGGCGCGCGCCGGGCTCGAGGCGGCGCTGCACCGCTTCGGACGCCTCGTCTATTCGAACAGCCTGGGCGCTGAGGCGATGGTGCTGACCGACCTGATCTGGTCGCACCTGCCGCAAATCGAGGTCTTCAGCATCGACACCGGTCGGCTGCATGAGGAAACCTACGCGCTCCTGGAGAAGCTGCAGCGGCGCTACCAGCGGCGCGTGCGCCTCGTGTACCCGGATGCGCAGGCGCTGGAGGCACTGGTGGCCGCCCAGGGTGTGAACGGCTTTTATCACAGCCTGCAGGCGCGTCTGGATTGCTGCCGGATCCGCAAGGTCGAGCCCTTCAGGCGCGCCATCGCCGGGTTCCCGGCGTGGGTGACCGGGGTGCGTCGCGAGCAGTCGGCAGACCGCGCCCGCGGCCAGAGTGTCGAATGGGACACGCAGCACGGCCTGTACAAGGTGAGTCCGCTCCTGGACTGGACTGAGGCCGAGGTCTGGCAGTACATCCGCGGCCGCCGCCTGCCGTACAACCTGCTCCACGACCGTCAGTTTCCGAGCATCGGCTGCTCGCCGTGCACACGCGCCGTCCAGCCGGGCGAGAGCCGCAGGGCGGGACGCTGGTGGTGGGAACAACCGGCGTCGCGCGAATGCGGCCTGCACCCGCGCGTGCCGCCCGCGGCCTTGGCCGTTTGAGCGGCGCTGGCGCACTCATGGATTACCTGCCGATATTTCTGCGGCTCAACGCCAGACCCGTGCTCATCGTGGGTGGTGGCAGTGTTGCCGCTCGCAAGGTGGCATTGCTGGTCCGCACCGGCGCGCACCTCACGGTGGTGGCGCCGCGGCTGCATCGGGAGATTCAAGGCTGCGTCAGCCGCGGTGAGTGTGTGCACCGGGCGGGCGTCTTTGCGCCCGAGCAGCTCGCCGGGGTCGCCGTCGTGGTGGCCGCCACCGACGATCGCGCCGTCAACGCCGCGGTGTCGGCGGCGGCGCGTGAGCGTGATATTCCCGTGAACGTTGTGGATGCACCGGATCTGTCCACCTTTATTTTTCCCGCCATCATTGACCGCTCACCCATCCTCGTCGCCGTGAGTTCCGCGGGAACCGCGCCGGTGCTGGCACGGCGCGTACGCGGGCAGATCGAGGCGCTGTTGCCGGCGCGCCTGGGGCAACTTGCGCGCTTCATGGGCGAGCGGCGCCTCAAGGTCCGGCAGGCCCTGGGGCTCCTGGCGCGGCGTGTTTTCTGGGAGCGCATCGTCAGCGGCAATACGGCGACGCGCGTCCTCGCCGGTGACGAGGCGGCCGCCACCACCGCCTTCGCTGCCGAGCTGCGCACCTCACGGCTCACGCAGCACGGCGCGGGCGAGGTATATCTCATTGGCGCCGGACCCGGAGACCCGGACCTCCTGACGCTGCGGGCGCTGCAGCTGCTGCAGCAGGCGGACGTCATTCTCTATGACCGGCTGGTTCCCGAGGCGATTCTGGAACGCGCGCGACGCGACGCCGAACGCATCCCCGTGGGCAAGGCCGTAGGTGATCATGCCCAACAGGAGCGCATTCACGAGTTGCTGCTGCGCCTCACCGCCGCGGGCAAGCGCGTCGCACGGCTCAAGGGCGGGGATCCATTCATCTTCGGCCGCGGCGGCGAGGAGATCGAACTGCTTGCCGCGCACAACATTCCGTACGTGGTGGTGCCGGGCATCACCGCGGCGCTCGCCGCCGCGGCTGCCGCCGAGATTCCCCTCACCCACCGCCGGCTCGCGCACAGCGTGACCCTGGTCACCGGCCATGCGGCCGCGGACACCCAACTTGACTGGGCGGCGCTCGCAGCGCCGCACCACACGGTGGTCTTCTACATGGGCATCGCGCAGCTGCCGACCATCGTCGCCAGGCTACGCGCTGCCGGGGCGCCCGCCGGCACCGGCGCGGCCATCATCGAGCGCGCGGCCTTGCCGGGCCAGCGCGTGCTGCGGGCGGATTTGCAGCGCATTGCGGCACTCGCCGCGCGCGAGCAGGTCGCGGCGCCGGCTGTCCTCATCGTCGGAGCGGTCGCGGCCTGCGGCGCGGCCGACGCGCTCACGACATTCGCCGCGGTCAGCCCCGCCACGCAAGCCGTGGCATGACCTGAGGGCGGCGGCAGCCGCGCCCGCTCTGGCCTGCGCCGAGTCTCTCGTGAGACAGTTCGCGCAGGCCATGAACGGTCCGCTCAATTCCGCCGAACTCGACGCCTTGCGCCTGAGCCTCGAGGTTGCCGTGCGCAGCGTCGTATTCAGTCTGCCGCTGGCGGTCGTGATCGCATGGGTGCTGACCCGCACGCGCTTTATCGGACGGACGCTGTTTGATGCCTTCGTGCATCTGCCGCTCGTCCTGCCGCCGGTTGCCGTCGGTTACGCGCTGCTGATTGTGTTTGGAACACGCGCCCCTGTCGGCGCGTGGCTGCGGGCGCACTTCGGCATCGAGCTCGCCTTCACCACGGCGGGCGCGGCGCTCGCCACCGCGGTCATGACCTTTCCGCTCATGGTGCGCGCAATCCGCCTGTCGCTCGACAACGTGGACCCGGGACTGGAAGCGGCCGCCCGGACGCTGGGCGCGGGACCCCTGGACCGCTTCTTCTCCGTCACGTTGCCGCTGATGTTGCCCGGAATACTGGCGGGCGCGGTCACCGCCTTTGCCGCGGGCCTGGGGGAATTTGGTGCGGTCATCACCTTTGCCGCCAACGTCCCCGGCGTGACGCGCACGCTCCCCCTCGCGCTCTACACGGCCATGCAGTCACCCAACGGCGACGCGATGGCCCTGCACCTCGCCGGCCTGTCGTTCCTGCTGGGATTTCTCGGCCTGCTGGCGGCGGAACTGCTGGTGCGACGCGTGCGGCGCCTGGTGGGTCGCTGACATGCTGCGTGTGTCGGTTCGCAAACGCCGGGGAGATTTCACGCTGCAGGCGGCCTTTGCAGCGCCGACTCCGGGAATCACTGCCCTCTTCGGGCGTTCGGGGAGCGGCAAATCCACACTGGTGGACATCATCTCCGGCCTCCTGTCGCCGGACGAAGGCAAAGTGCGGCTGGGCGATACGCTCCTCACCGACACGCAGCTGCGCGCCTCCCTGCCGGTGGAACGGCGTCGCATCGGCTACGTGTTTCAGGATGCGCGCTTGTTCCCGCACCTGCGCGTCCTGGGAAACCTGCGCTACGGCGCGCAGCGCGCCGCACCCGACACACCGGTCATCGTGTTCGATGAGGTCGTGAGCCTCCTCGGTCTGAGCGGCCTCCTGCAGCGGCGGCCCCAGGAGCTCTCCGGCGGTGAAAAGCAACGGGTGGCGCTCGGGCGGGCGCTGCTTTCGCAACCGCAGCTGCTGCTGCTTGACGAGCCGCTCGGCTCGCTCGATCTCGCGCGCCGCCAGGAGGTGCTGCCGTACCTGGAGGCGCTGCGCGACCGCTTGTTGATTCCGATGGTGTATGTCAGTCACGAGTTCGAGGAAGTGCTGCGCCTGGCGACCCACCTGGTGCTGCTCGATGCCGGTCGCGTGGTCCTGGAAGGGCCGGTGAGCGAGGTGAGCCTGCGCCCGGAATTGCGTTCGATCGTGGGTCCTGACCTCACCGGCTCGGTGCTCGAAGGCGTCGTCACCGCCTGCAACGAGGCGGCGGGCGTGGCGGACTTTGCGGTCGGCTCGGGCACCTTGCGATTGAGCCTGCGCGGGGCAGTTCCCGGCACGCGCCTGCGCCTGCAGCTGCTGGCGCGCGACGTCATTCTTTCGACGCGCGAGATCGCCGGCCTGAGCGTGCGCAACGCGGTATGCGGCACGATCGCCGCGATCTCCCCGGACGAGGAGGACACGGTGCTCGTCAGCGTCGACATCGGTGGCGCGATCGTACTGGCGCGCATCACGCGCGCGGCACTCGCGGCGCTGGGCCTGCACAGCGGGCAGCCGATCTGGGCGCTCGTGAAAGCGGTATCCATGCGCGGACACGCGTTCCGCGCGCCTACGCGTCCGGAACCGCCTTCTCGCTCACCATCGTAAGCACGTCGTAGTTGGCAACCGCCTCGCCGTCCTGGTTGGTGATGGCCGTATCCCAGCGGACCTCGCCATAGCCCTGCGCGGGCCGCAACGACTTGTCCTTGCAGGTCAGACGCACCTTGATCCGGTCACCGGGTTTCACGGGCTTCAGGAACCGCAGGTTGTCGATCCCGTAGTTCGCGAGCACCGGACCATAGGGCGGATCCACGAACAGGCCCGCGGCGGCCGCTACCAGCAGGTAGCCATGCGCGACGCGCCCGCCGAAGAGCGGGTTACGCGCCGCCTGGGTCTCATCCATATGCGCGTAGAAGGTGTCGCCCGAGAGCGCCGCGAAGCGCTCGATATCCGCCACCGTGATCTCGCGCTCGGCCGAGTTGAAGGTATCGCCGATGACGAGCGCGGCGAAGGGTTTGCGGAACGGGTGCGTGCCAGGATTAAGTTCGCGCGCGCCGCGTACCCAGCGCCCGGTGACCGCGGTGATGACATCCGGTGTGCCCTGGACGGCGGTGCGCTGCATGTAGTGCATGACGCCGCGGATTCCGCCCAGCTCCTCCCCGCCCCCCGCGCGCCCCGGCCCGCCGTGCACCAGGTGCGGCAGCGGCGAGCCATGGCCGGTGGATTCCTGGGCGCAGTGGCGGTTGATCACCACGATCCGGCCATGGAACGGCGCCAGTCCCAGTACCAGCTGCGCGGCGAGCGCATCATCGGCGCTGAAGATGGAACCCGCGAGACTCCCGCCGCCACGGCGCGCGAGCGCGATGGCTTCATCGACGCTGCTGTAAGGCATCAGCGTGCACACCGGGCCGAAGGCCTCCACGGAATGGATCGCGGTAGCGCGCGACGGGTCGCGGCAATACAACAGCGTCGGGCTCACGAAGGCGCCGCGGTCGGCATCCGCGCCGACGAGCCCCGCGCCGCTGCTCTCGCCAACCACAACTTCGGCTTCGCGCTTGAGGCGCGTAATCTGCTCGAGGACCTCCCGGCGCTGGCTGAGCGAGGCCACCGGTCCCATGCGCACGTTTTCCAGGCGTGGATCACCGACCACGATCCTGCCGAGCGCGGCGCGCAGGGCAGCTGTGACCTCAGCGGCGCGCGCCGCGGGAACGATTGCCTTCCTGATGGCGGTGCACTTCTGCCCCGCCTTCACCGACATTTCCCGCGCCACTTCGCGTACGAACAGGTCCAGCTCCGCAGTGCCCGCGCCCGCGTCGGGCCCGAGGATCGAGGAGTTGAGCGAGTCGGTCTCGGCGGTGAAGCGCACCGAGTTCGCCATGATCACCGGGTGTTGCCGCAGCTTGAGCGCGGTGGTCGCGGAACCGGTGAACGACACCACGTCCTGGCAGGTCAGGTGCTCGAGAAGATCGCCAACGCTGCCGCAGATCAACTGCACGGCGCCCGCCGGCAAAATCCCGGATTCCACCATGATGTGGAAGGCGCGCTCGGTGAGATACGAGGTCTGGGTGGCAGGCTTGACGATCGCGGGCACGCCCGCGAGCAGCGTCGGCGCCAGCTTTTCCAGCATGCCCCATACCGGGAAGTTGAACGCGTTGATGTGCACCGCGGCGCCCTCGAGGGGCACGCAGATGTGCTGGCCGATGAAGGTGCCGGTCCTGGAGAGGGCTTCGAGCCCGCCATCCACATACACGCGGCTGTTGGGAAGCTCGCGTGTGCCTTTGCTCGCATAAACGAACAGGGTGCTGATGCCCCCGTCAATATCAATCCAGGAATCGCCCTTGGTCGCCCCGGTGGCGTAGGACAGCTGGTAGAGCTCGTCCTTGTGTTCACCGAGGAGCTTCGCGAGCGCTTTGAGCAGACCCGCCCGCTCGTGAAACGTCAGGCGACGCAGGTTCGGGCCGCCCACTTCGCGGGCGTGCGTCAGCATGGCGCCGGTGTCAAGGCCGTCCGCGGTGGCATTGGCCACGACCGCCCCGGTGGTGGCATCGCGCAGCGCCACTGCGTTGCCGGTGCCGCTGCACCATTTGCCGGCCACGAAACTTTGCAACTGCATGGGCACTACTCCCTACCTCACGACCTGCCCGTCGAGGCGATACGAGCGGCCGCGAAACAGCGCGATGCGCTCGCCGCGCTGGTTGCTGACGACAATCTCGTACAGGCCGTTGCGCCGTGTGCGCCACAGCTCGGAGGCCTCCGCGGTCAGCTCATCGCCCGCGCGCGCCGCCGCCAGGAAATCAATGCTGGCCGCCGCCGCCACGGTGTTTTCGTTGTACGAGTTACAGGCAAAGGCGAAGGCGCTGTCGCCGAGCGCGAACACGATGCCCCCATGGCACACCCCGTGCCCGTTGACCATGTCCGCGCGCACCAGCATGGCAACCCGCGCCCAGCCCGGCCGCACGCCCGTGATGCGCATGCCGAGCGCCTGCGAGGCACGGTCACGGGCAAACAAGGCGGCAGTGGCGCGCTCCGCCTGCTGCTGCGCGTCGGCCGCGGGAGTCAGCGCTTCATTCACGGCTGCACTTCAGCGCCCGGTAAAGGTCGGCGCGCGCTTGGCGGCGAACGCGGCGACCCCTTCGGCGTAGTCCGCCGTGCGCCCGAGCTCCCCCTGGTAGTCGCGTTCGATGTCGAGCTGTTGGTCGAGCGTACGACCCCAGGCCTCGTAGATCGCCTGCTTGGTGCGCGCCAATCCGCGTGTCGGGGCGGCGGCCAGCTGCCGCGCCAGTGCGTCGACCACGCCCGCCAGTTCGCCATCCTCCACGCAGCGCCAGATGAGCCCCCACGACGCGGCCTGTTCGGCGGACAGCTTCTCTCCCAGCAGCGTCAGGCCCAGCGCGCGCGCGCTGCCCACCAGGCGCGGCAGGAACCAGGTGCCGCCGGAATCGGGCACCAGACCGAGTTTCGAGAACGCCTGCACGAAGTTAGCCGAGCGGGCCGCGATCACCAGATCGCAGGCGAGCGCGATGTTGGCGCCGGCACCGGCAGCCACGCCGTTGACCGCCGCGATGACGGGCATCGGCAGCGCCCGCAGCGCGAGCACCAGCGGTTTGTAGTGCTTCTCGATCGAGTCGGCGAGGTCGGGCGGCCCCGCTCCCGGGGCGACCGCGCGATCCCCGAGGTCCTGACCGGCGCAAAAGCCGCGGCCGGCACCGCTGATGACCAGGGCGCGCGCACTGCTGGCCGGAATCTGCGCGAGCGCCGTACGCACTTCCGCGTGCATCTGGGTGTTGAAACTGTTCAGTCGCTCGGGCCGGTTGAAGGTAAGGCGCGCGACGCCATCCTTCACCTCAAAGAGAATGCACTGGTAGCTCACACTGAATGCTCCACTGGCCGCTTGCCGCGCCTGAACCTCTCAGGCCCCGCGTGGTCATTTTTCGTCGTAATCGAGTTCCAGCGCCGGCGTCTTGACGTGCGACTGGCACGCGAGCACGTACCCCTGCTCGACCTCCCAATCCTCGAGCGCATAGTTCTGCGCCATCTGCACCTTGCCACTCACCACCTTGGTGCGGCAGGTCGAGCACACCCCGGCGCGGCAGGAAAACGGCAGCTCAATGCCGGCGCGCGCCGCCGCGTCGAGCACGGTCTCATCGTCCATTTTCATGGTAAACGTGCGCCGGCGCCCGTCCATGAGCACAGTTACTTCCGCGCCCCGGGCGGCGCGCTCCACGGCGGGAGCCGGCGCGGCGCCTGACACCGCCGGGGCGGCGGCTCTGGCGGGCTCGCCGGTACTGGTAACGGTGAAATGCTCGGCATGCACCCGCGCGCCGTCGACCCCGAGCTCGCGCAAGACCATCGACACCTGTTCGATCATGTCGCCCGGACCGCAGATGAAATACTCCGCCACCTGCTGCGCCGGGAAAAACGTGGCGGCCAGCTGCCGCACCCGCGGCGCATCGATCCGGCCGTTGTAGAGCTCGGCCTCCTGCGGCTCGCGGCTCATGACAAAATGCAGCGACAGGCGCTCGACGTAGCGGTCCTTGAGCGACAGGAGTTCCTCTAGACACATGGCGCGAGCGGTACCGGTGTTGCCGTAGAAGAGAATGACGCGGGTATGCTCCCGTGCCAGGAGCGAGCGCACGATTGACAACACCGGTGTAACGCCGCAGCCGGCAGCGAATGCCACGAAGGTCCCGCCGGCCTGGGCGCGGCGCGGGGTGAAGCTGCCGTTCGGCGGCAGCACTTCCACGCGTTCGCCGGCGCGCAGACTCTCCGCCAGGTAGCGCGACATTTTGCCCGCCGACTGCACCCGCGGCACGATGCGCAGCGGCCACTCTCCGGGTGCGTTGACGAGCGAATAGGTGCGCCGCGTGTCCTCGCCGTCGACGCTCAGGCGCACCACCACGTGCTGGCCGGCGCAGCCGCGATACTCGCCATGCAGCTCCGGCGGCACCTCGAACGCGATGCTCACCGCATCTTCGGCGTCCGGGGACACCTGCGCCACGGTGAGCTCGTGAAACTTCAGCATCTTAGAAGCACTTGAAGTAGTCGAAGGGCTCCCGGCACGCGCTGCATTGGTAGTGCGCCTTGCACGGCGTCGAGCCAAACTCGCTGATGCGTTCGGTCGCGCGGCTGCCGCAGCGCGGACAGGTCACCAGCGTCGCGCGCCACAGTTGTTTCGGGCTCGCTACCGCCTCTTCGGGAGGCGCGATGCCGAAGGCCGCAAGCTTGCGACGCCCCGCCGGCGTCAGCCAGTCGCTCGTCCACGGCGGCGACAGCACTTCCTCGAGCACCGCGTTGCTGTGGCCGTGCTGGTCCAGGGCGGCGCGCACACTGGTGCGGATTACTTCGGTTGCGGGACAGCCCGAATAAGTCGGCGTGATTCCAACCCGCAGGGCCCCGTCGGCGCCTTGCCGCACGTGGCGAACGATCCCCAGGTCCACGATACTCAGCACCGGAATTTCCGGGTCCGGCACCTGTGCCAGCAACTCCCACACCTCGCGCTCGCGCGCGGCGCTACCTTCCACTTCGAGCGCTGCTGGCATGGGTTGAGGCCCTCCCTTACCAGCGCGCGCCCGGATAGGTGCGCTGCAGGTGCTGCATCTCGGCGAGCACGTAGCCTAAGTGTTCAGTGTGCACGCCACGTTTCCCGTGCCAGGGGTAGGGCTGCGGGGCCGGGCGGCTGAGGGTTGCCGTGCGCAGGTCTTCGTCCACGCGCGCACTCCAGCGCGCCGCCCCGGCGCTCAGTGGCGCGGCGATGCCGGTGTTCGCCATGTGTTCATCCACCTCATCTGGCGCGAACAATTCGGCGGTGAAGCGCCACAGCTCATCGACGGCGCGCTGCACGCGCTCGTGACTCTCCGCGGTGCCGTCGCCCAGGCGCACGAGCCAGCCGCTGCTGAAGCGGTAGTGATAGCGTGTCTCCTTCAGTGCCTTGGCGGCGATGGCGGCGAGGCGGCCGTCAGTGGAGGCCTGCAGCCCACCGTAGATTTCCAGTTGCCAGGAATCGATCAGCCACTGGCGCACGATGGTGGTGCCGAAGTCACCGTTGGGCTGCTCCGCCAGCGCGAGGTTGAAAAACTCCGGCGCATCGCGGAGGTACGCGAGCGCGTCTTCGTCGCGTTGCCGTCCTTCGATCTCCCCCGCGTAGCTCAGCAGCAGCCGCGCCTGCCCGATCAGATCCAGCGCGAGGTTGGCGAGCCCCAGGTCCTCTTCCAGCGTCGGCGCGTGCCCCACCCACTCACCAAGTCGTTGGCCGAGCACCAGGCTGGTATCGGCGAGGCGCAGCACGTAGCGCAGCAGCGCCTCGTTGGCGCGCTCGGGCCGCACTGCCGCTGCCGCCGCCGTGCTCACAGGTTCTTCACCTCATCCGGTATGGCGTAGAACGTCGGATGGCGGTAAACCTTGTCGCGCGCCGGCTCGAACAGCGCATCCGCTTCCGCCGGGTCGGAAGCGATGATGCCCGCGGAAGCGACGACCCAGATGCTCACGCCTTCCTGGCGGCGCGTATACACATCGCGGGCGTGCTCGACCGCCATGCGCGCGTCCGCCGCGTGCAGGCTGCCGACGTGCTTGTGCTCGAGTCCCGCGCGCGAGCGGATGAATACTTCGAAGAGCGGCCACTCCGCGGTGGCCGGTGTTTTGCCTGCGTCAGTCATGCTCGCCTCACTATGCCGCCTGTGTCGTGCGCGCGGCCAACTTCGCGGCGTGGGCGCTGGCCGCCTCGCGCACCCAGCGGCCCGCGTCCCAGGCCGTGCGCCGCGCCTGCAGTCGCTCGCGGTTGCAGGGGCCGTTGCCCCTGAGCACGGCGTTGAATTCGCTCCAGTCAATCGGCCCGCCGAGGTAGTGCTGCGTGGACTCGTCCCAGCGCAGCTGCGCATCCGGAATGGTGAGCCCGAGGAAATGCGCCTGCGGCACGGTCACATCAATGAACTTCTGGCGCAGCTCATCGTTGCTGAAGCGCTTGATCTTCCAGCGCATGGACTGCGCGGTGTGCTTCGAATCAGCATCGCTCGGACCGAACATCATGACGGACGGCCACCACCAGCGGTTGAGCGCCTCCTGAGCCATGCTGCGTTGTGCCGCTGAGCCGTGCGCAAGGGTGAGCATGATCTCGAAACCCTGGCGCTGGTGAAAACTCTCTTCCTTGCAGATGCGCACCATCGCCCGTGCGTACGGTCCGTATGAGCAACGGCAGATGGGAATCTGGTTCATGATGGCAGCGCCATCGACCAGCCAGCCGATGGCACCGACGTCCGCCCAGGTGGGCGTCGGGTAGTTGAAAATGCTCGAGTACTTCGCCGCCCCCGACAGCAGCTGCTCGAACAGCTGGTCGCGGGTGACACCGAGCGTCTCGGCCGCGCTGTAGAGGTACATGCCGTGGCCGCCCTCGTCCTGCACCTTGGCGATCAGGACCACCTTGCGGCGCAGGCTCGGCGCGCGCGTGATCCAGTTGCCTTCCGGCAGCATGCCCACGATCTCCGAGTGCGCGTGCTGGGAAATCTGGCGGATGAGCGTCTGGCGGTACGCCTCCGGCATCCAGTCCTTGGGCTCGATTTTTTCGTCCGCGTCCACGCGGTTCTGGAAGCGCGCCGCGTGCACGGCTGACTCCCCCGCGGCCGCGGCAACCGGCTCTTTCCCATGAGTATCAAGCGCCTGCGTGTACATGCTGTCTCCTCGCGGGCAAGCCTAGCAGCTTCGCTGTCGTGCCGCTGCTACTCACCCGTGCGCCGGTCAACCACGCGCCGGGCCTTGCCCGCGGAGCGCTCGATGCACCCCGGATCCCCGACCGACACGCGCGCGGAAATGCCTACGCTCGCCTTGATGCGGCCCTGCAGGTCCTGCTGCAGGCGCGTGCGCGCGCTGGCGTCCGCCGCCAGATCCGGCAGGCACTCGACCTGCACGGCGAGCTGATCCAGGTGCGCCTCGCGCGTGAGCTCGAGCTGGTAGTGGGGTGCGAGTCCGGTGACCTCAAGCAGCAGCTCCTCGATCTGACTCGGAAACACGTTGACACCGCGGATGATCAGCATGTCATCCGAGCGCCCGGTGACGCGCGCCATGCGGCGCATGGCACGCGCGGTCGGCGGCAGGAGGCTGGTCAGGTCGCGTGTGCGGTAGCGGATGACCGGCAACGCTTCTTTGGTGAGGGAGGTGAGCACGAGTTCTCCGTGCGCACCCTCGGGTAGCACCGTGCCGGTGGCTGCATCGATGATCTCCGGATAGAAGTGATCCTCCCAGATCACCGGGCCATCCCGGGTCTCGAGGCATTCGCTCGCAACCCCCGGCCCCATCACTTCCGAGAGGCCGTAGATGTTCACCGCATCAAGGCCGGCGCGACGTTCAATCTCGGCGCGCATGGCATCGGTCCAGGGTTCGGCACCGAAGACACCGATGCGCAGCGAGCTGTCCGCGGCATCGAGCCCCTGGCGCGCGAATTCCTCCACGATCGCCAGCATGTAGGAAGGCGTGACCATGATGATGTCCGGCCTGAGATCCACGATCAGCTGCACCTGCCGGCTGGTCTGGCCCCCGGACATCGGTACCACCGCGCACCCCAGCAGCTCCGCGCCGTAGTGGGCGCCGAGCCCGCCGGTGAAGAGCCCGTAGCCGTAGGCGATGTGCACCATGTCGCCGGGACGCGCACCTGCGGCCCGCAGCGAGCGCGCCACCAGGCCCGTCCAGGTTTCGATGTCGCGGCGCGTGTAGGCCACGACCGTGGGCTTGCCGGTGGTGCCGCTCGAGGCGTGCACGCGGATGATCTCCCCGCGCGGCACGGCCAGCAGGCCGAAGGGGTAGTTCTCGCGCAGATCCGCCTTGGTGGTGAACGGAAACTGCGCGAGGTTGGCGAGGGTCTTAAGATCGTCCGGGTGGACTCCGAGCGCCTCGCACTTGCGCCGGTACGGCGCGACATGCTCGTAGGTGTAGCGCACCGACCACTGCAGCCGCGAGAGCTGCAGGGCGCGTAACTCGTCCTCGCTGGCGCGCTCGATCGGTTCCAGCTCACCCATCATGGGGTGTTACGCCGCCCAGTCGTTCAGCCGTTGCACCAGGACTCTCATGAAGTGGTTGGCCTGATCGCCGTCCATCACCCGATGATCGAGTGTGAGCGTGACGTAGCAGCGCGGTCGCACGACGATTTTTGCTTCGCCGCCCTCCTCCACCACCACCGCGCGCTGCTCGAGCTTGCCGACGCCGAGAATTGCGGCCTGCGGCTGATTGATGATGATCGGCGCGGCGAGCAGGCTGCCGCTCACCCCATGGTTGGAAATGGTGAAGGTGCCGCCGCGCATGTCCTGGGGCGTGAGCTTGCCGGCGCGTGCCCGGGCGACGAGATCCGCGAGCGCACGCGCCGTGCCGAACAGATCGAGCGACTGCGCATCGCGCAACACCGGCGCTACCAGCCCCGATCCTTCGACCGCCGTGGCCACCCCGACATGGATAGACTCGTAGATCTCCAGCGCCGTGTCGGTCCAGCGGCTGTTGGCCACGGGCACCGCGCGAATTGCGGCGACTGCGGCCTGCACGAAGTACGCGGTGAGGGTGAGCGAAACCCCGCGGCGCGCAAAGTCCTCGCGCTGCCGGGCGCGGTCCGCGAGCACCGCACTCAGGTCCGCTTCGAAGACCGCCGTGACGTGGGGCGCCGTGTGCAGGAGGCTTTGCACCATGTGCTCGGCGATGCGCTTGCGCACCGCGCTATGGGCTACGCGCCGCACCGCGCCCTGGGGCGCGACCTGCACCGCACCTGAGACCACCGCTGCGACCGGCGCGTCGGCACTGTCCTGGTTCGCAGCTTGCGCCGGTACCCGAGGCCGCGCGCCTGCAGCCCCGGACGTACCCGCGGCTGCGGCGAGAACATCCTCCACCGTGATGCGTCCGCCGGAGCCTGAACCGCGGACCGCGCTGGCTTCAAGTCCGTGCTCGGCAAGCAGGCGCCGCACCGCCGGACTCAGGCCGGCAGCGCCAGAACCCGGCGCCGCGGGCACACCCGGGCGCGCCGGTGCGCCGCCCGCAGGAATGACACTCGCGCGCTTCGGCGCCCCCGTCACAGTAGCGCCGGCGCCGGCAGCCTCGATGCGTCCGAGCAGTTCCCCCGGCGCGATTTCGTCCTGCTCGTGCTTGAGAACCTCAAGCAGAATCCCGGACGCCGGTGCGGCAACTTCGACGGTCACCTTGTCGGTCTCAATCTCTATCAGCGGCTCATTCTGGATGACCGCATCGCCTGGCCGCTTCAGCCAGCGCAGCAGCTGCGAGCGCGTCCCTTCGGTCTGCTCGGCCGGAGCCCTGACTTCGATCGGTGTACTCATACGTGACTTATACGCTCGCCAGCCGCTGGATCGCACGCGTGATGTGCGCGACGTCGGGCACCGCGGCCTCGAGCAGCAACGGGTTGTGGGGACTCGGTATATCGGGCATCGCCAGCCGTTCAAGCGGCGCGTCCAGACTGAAAAACGCCTCCTGCGCGAGCGTAGCGGAAACTTCCGCGCCAAAGCCGGCCGTGAGGTTGTCTTCGTGCACGATCAGGCAGCGGTGGGTCTTGTGCACCGAGGACAGCACGGCCGCGCGGTCCCAGGGTGACAGGGTGCGCAGGTCCAGCAGCTCCACGTCCACGTGCGATTGCGCCGCGGCCAGCTCGCAGCGCTCAACCATGGCGCCCCAGGTCACGATGGTGAGTTCGGCGCCCGCGCGCACCAGCCGCGCCTCTCCGAACGGGACCACAAACTCGTTCCCCGGGTACGGGCGCCGCGCCCAGGCGCCGTCGAGCATCGCGCGGTGCTCGAAGAAAATGACCGGATCGTTGCCGCGCAGCGCCGCGCGCAGCAGGCCGACCGCGTCCTCGGCGTTGGCTGGCACCGCGACGTGCCAGCCGATGCCGTGCACCCACGCCACTTCGTTCGTCTGGCTGTGCCAGGGATCCCCGCATTTGAAGAACCCGCCGGGCATGCGCACGATGATCGGTGCCGCGAACCGGTTGCAGGTGCGCCAGCGCAGCGTGCCGCAGTCGTTCAACTGCTCCGCCGCGGAATCCGCGTACTTGCGGAACTGGATTTCCGCCACCGGCAGCAGGCCCGCGAGCGCCATGCCGACCGCGCGGCCGATGATGCCCTCCTCGGAGAGGCTGGTGTCAAAGACGCGCGCGACGCCGTACTTGTCCTGGAGCCCCAGCGTCGCCCCGTGTACGCCGCCCTTCGGGCCCACGTCCTCGCCGAACACCACCATGCGCGGATTGGCCTCGAGTTCGACGTCCAGCGTGCGCCGGATTGCGGTAAGCATGTTGATGCGTGTGGCTTCCGGTTGCGCTCGGGGATTTGACGGCCGGAACTTAAGTCCTTCGGGGAGCAGTCCCCCCTGTTCCTGCAGCGCCTGACTCCCATCCGGCTCCTGCCAGAAGACATGCCGCGTCAGGAGCTTCGGGTCGGGCTGGGCGCGCGCCAGGGCGCCCGTCACCGCCGCCTCGACGTCACGGCGCGAGTCGGCCGCCAGGCGCAACCACTCTGCTTCCGGTATGACCCGCGGGACGAGAAAGGCATGCAGGCGGGTGAGAGGATCGCGGGCGACTTCCTCGCGCACGGTCTCCTGCGACTTGTAGGCCTGCGTGTCCTGTCCGGAATGGCCGGAGAGGCGTGGCACGGTCAGCCGCAGCATGACGGGTGTACGTTCCGCGCGCACGGCCGCGACCGCACGCTGCGTCAGTTCCGCGGCCTGCGCCGGGTCGCTGCCATCCCCTTCCAGGATCGCGAGGCCTGCAAACGCGCGCAGGTTGGCGGCGATGTTGCCGCCGGGCGTTTGCAACACCGACGGCACAGAAATCCCGAAGCCGTTGTCCTCGATGTAGAACAACATCGGCAGTTTCAGCGTCGTCGCCATGTTGAGCGCCGACCAGAAGCCATTGGTGGCCGTCGAGGCATCCCCGCCCAATACCACCGCGATGCTGCGCGCGAAACTTCTGTCCTGCAGCGCTTCGTGCCGGTAACGGATCGCCTGAGCCCAGCCGGCTGCTGGTGTGTACTGCGCGCCGACGCCGCCGCAGGCGGGCAGCACGCTCGGGCGGCCGCGCCCGGGCAGATTGAAGACCACCCCGATGTCGCGACCGTCGCTGAAGGAGCCGCTGCGCGCGAGCGGGCCGGCGGCGGCATCTTCAAGACTCACGCCGAGCGCGAGCATCATCGGCCGCGAGCGGTAGTAGACCGTCACGCCATCGTGTGCGTCGGTCAGCTGTGCGCCGAGAAGGATCTGCGCCAGGTCGTGGCCACGCGCGGAGAACTGGTAGAGCACTTTGCGCTGGGGTACGAGGCGCGTCTCCTCGATCTCATCGAGTGCGCGCGAAGCGTGCAGCAGCGTTACGACGCGCTTCCAGTCCGGGTATGCCGCCACGCTACGCTCAGTCAAGGCGGGCTCCGGGCTGCGCTGCAGCGACGCGCTGGCATTCGCAGCCCAGCGTATCAGGGCCTGCGAACCAGAAGGCAGATCCGGGCAGGCGGATATCAGCGTGCCGCCATGCAGCCGCGTACTCGCGTGCGAAACGCGCCGCCGCCTGAGTCTTCCCCTGCGCTTTGAGCGCCAGGGACAGCCCATGGAGCGCCCAGCCGTTTTGCGGGTTGCGCTTCAGGTCCTCGCGGTACACCTGCTCTGCCTCGGCGGGCTGTCCTGACAGCAGGAGCTCGGCACCCAACAGGTGTCTGACGGGGAAGAACCAGTCGGCCGGTTCGTTGTAGGCGAGCTTGTCTTCCGCGGCCACCGCTTGTCTGAGGGAGGCAACTGCGTCGGCGTCACGGCGCTCGGAAGCGGCGATGCGCGCCGCCACGAGCGGCTCGGCCACGCCGATTATGCCGCGCAGGCTGTTGAATCCTGCCGAGGCGTCGGCTGGCGTTGCGGCGCCAAGCTCGTGCAGCTCGGTCAGCACGGCCTTTGCATCCTTGATCCTTCCCCGTGCGGCAAGCGCGACGCCGCGCCCGTACAAATACCCCGCGCTGAGGCCCGGCGCCCCGGGATCCGGCGCCGTGAGCGCAATCAATTCGTCCCACAGACCAAAACGCACGAGGGCCGCGTATTGCTGGGTCAGCGCCCAGCCCGAATCGCCCATCGCGAGCACCATCCCGAGCGGCAGCACGCTCGTGACGCTCTGCACTGCGGTCAGGGTTTCAGCCTTGCGCCCTTCCATGGCGGCGGAATACGCAAGGAACGCGTGGTTGTGCGCGAGATACATCACGTAATAGTCCGGAGCTGCGGTGCTGGCGAAATACGCCTGATCCGCAGCCACGCCGCGCCGATTCGCCTCGGCCGCCTCCTCGTAACGCCCCACGCGCTGCATGATGTGCGCTGGCATGTGCTCAAGATGTCCGGCCGCCGGCATCATGCCGCGCAGCCGTTCCGCAGAGGCCAGCGCCTTCCCGGGTGTTGGTGATTCCTCCATGACGTGAACGTAGTAGTGGTTTGCGCCCGGGTGGTCCGGAGCACGCTTCAACACGGCCTCGAGTTGCGCTTCGATCTGCGGTGTGCCGGCAACGGGCGCACCCTGCGCCGTCCACAGCTTCCACGCGTGCACGTTCATGGCCGCTTCCGCACACAGCACCTGCACGTCGAGGTCGTCAGGAAACTGATTCGCCACGCCACGCATCGTACTGGCGTAGGCGTTCAGGATCGCATCCGAGTTGGCTGCTGCAGGCGGCTGAGGCGCGGGGTAACGTGCCGCGAGAGCTGCGATGAGTGCCTGCTCAACGGCGGACGCCTGCGCCGCGTGTTCCTCAGCCTTATGCAACGCGTCCCACGCGACACGCGCGCGCGCCTCCTCCATGGCCGGGAGGTTGTAGTTGGGCCCCACGGTGAGCGCCACGCCCCAGTAGCAGGCGGCGCACGCAGGATCGAGCTGCGCAGCTTTCGCAAAGGAGCGGGTCGACTCATCGTGATTGAAGGCCCACAGCAGGCGCATGCCCTGATCAAAGTACTGCTGTGCCAGCGGCGAGGCGGTGCTCACCGGACGGTGATAAGTCCCCAGGCCCTCAAAGAGGCGTGCACCGTGCGCCCAGTCCGACAGCGTCGTCGGCACGTGCGGCATGCCATGCGGATCTGCCGGCAAGCTAGCGGCGCGGGCGAGACCCGCCAGAGCAAGCAGCGCCACGCTCGCTGTCGTGCGCACGGGTTGCAGCCGCTCTCCTTTCATGTGCTCCAGCCCTGCCCGGAAGCGGCGAGGCGCTCGAGCAGGGACGCCGGAGCCCAGCGCGCACCGTGAGTGGCCGTCAGACGGCGCATGGTGTCGACCACGCTTTGCAGTCCGGCATGCTCGGCCCAATACATGGGTCCGCCGCGCCAGGCCGGAAACCCGTAGCCGTTGACATAGACGACGTCGATATCGCTGGCGCGGGCGGCGATGCCCTCCTCGACGATGCGCGCGCCCTCGTTGACCAGCGGGTGCAGCAGCCGGCTCAAGATTTCCTCATCCGGGATCTGCCGCCGGCTGATTCCGAGCTCGCGCGAAACGTCCTCGATGAGAGTGATCACCTCGGGCTCGACGATCCGGGTACGCCCTTCGTAGCGATAGAATCCCTTGCCGGTCTTCTGACCCAGACGCCCTTGCGCGACCAGACGCTCGAGGATCGGCGAGTAGCGCTCATCGGCCGGGAGCTTCCTGCCCTTGCGGATCATGAAGCCGATGTCGTTGCCGGCAAGATCGCGCACGGCGAGCGGCCCCATGGCAAAGCCGAAACCCTCCATCACCCGATCGATTTGCTCCGGGGTCGCGCCCTCCTCCAGCAGGAACTCCGCCTCCAGGCCGTAAAAACCCAGCATGCGGTTGCCGATGAAGCCATCGCAGTTGCCGGCGAGCACCACGACCTTGCCCAGGGTCTTGCCGAGCGCCATGACCGTGGCCAGCGTCTGCGCCGAGCTTTTCGCGCCGCGCACGTTCTCGAGCAGCTTCATGACATTCGCGGGGCTGAAAAAATGGGTGCCGACGACCTGCTGGGGGCGCGAAGTGGCAGCGGCAATAGCATCAATGTCGAGGCTGGATGTGTTGGTGGCGAGAATCGCATGCGTCGCGGCGACCTGGTCGAGGCGGCCGAAAACCTCCTGCTTCACCTTCAGGTCCTCGAACACCGCTTCCACGACGATGTCCGCGTCCTTGAGTTCCTCGTAGTGCGTCGCTGCGCGCAGCAGCGCCAGCGCGCGGTCGGCGCGTTCCTGGGTAATGCTGCCGCGCGTGACCGAGGTCGCATAGTTCCTGCGGATCACACCCAGCCCGCGCTCGAGCGCCTCGCCCGACAACTCCAGCAGGGTTACCGGAATGCCGGCGTTGGCGAAATTCATGGCGATACCTGCGCCCATGGTGCCCGCACCGATGACCGCGGCGCTGCGGATGGGCCGCGGTTTGACCGCCGCCGGCAGCCCGGGAATCCTACGCGCTTCGCGCTCGGCGAAAAACACGTGCACCAGCGCCAGGCGCTGCGCGCTGTCGCGGCACTCCAGGAAGGACTGTCGCTCGAGCCGCAGGGCTTCCTCCTTGGGCTTCGTGCAGGCGGCCTCGATGCTGTCCACGATCCGAAACGGCGCCAGCTGGCCGCGGGCCTTCGCCTGAAGCTTGCGGCGAAACTCGGCAAACACGGCCGGGTCCACCTCGCGGGTCCGCTCCGTCAACTCGCTGCTGATGCGCAGCGGTTGTTTTCCCAGGGCCAACCGCCGGGCCAGGGCAACCGCTGCGCCGAGCGCATCGGCCTCGACCACGTCGACGACGCCGAGCTCGAGCGCGCGTGCCGCGGGAATGTGCGTGCCGCCGGTGATTGCCTCCAGCGCGGCGGCGGGTCCTGCGAGTTTGGTGAAGCGCAGCGTGCCGCCGGCGCCGGGGATCAACCCGAGCTTCACTTCCGGAAGACCCACCCTCGCCCCGGGTTCGGCGGTGCGCGCGTGGCAGGTGAGTGCGATTTCGAAGCCCCCGCCGAGAGCCAGGCCGCTGATCGCCGCCACAATCGGTTTGCGGCTGGCTTCGATCTGCGCCTGTACATCCTGGATTATCGGCGCCGTGAGCGCCGCACCCGAGGCGATCTCGTTGATGTCCGCGCCGCCAGAGAAGGTGCCGGAACCGTTGACGACCACGGCCTGCACCGCCGCATCCCCGGCGGCGCGCCGCAGACCCTGTATCAAGCCCTCACGCACAGCAAGGCTCACCGCATTCACCGGCGGATTGGCGATGGTCACCACGGCCACCTCGCCTTCCAGGCGATAATTCACGGCGGCCACGCAACTCTCCTGGTCAGCGAAGCTCGTGCGTTCGCCGCGGGTTCAGTGTGCCCGGATTGCCTCGACCTGGATCGCGAGCTTCACCTCCATTTTGAAGCCGTAGGCATCGCCGTAGCTGATGCCGAAGTCGCTGCGGTTGAAGGTGGCCGAGGCGTCTGCGCCGCAATGTTCCTTCTTGTCCTGCGGGTTCACCTTGCACAGGAACTGATTGATGGTCAGCGTCAGGGGATGGGTGACGCCATGGAGCGTGAAATCACCCTGCACGCGCGTGGGCGCGCCGTCCTTGAAGCCGACGAGCGTCCCCTTGAAGGTCGCGGTCGGGTACTTGGCCACGTCGAACATTTCCGCCGACTTGGTGTGTTCGTTGAGTTTCGGCATGCCGAAGTCGATCGAAGCGGTATCGACGGTCACATCGACCGTGCCGGTGCCCTTGTCCTTGTCGAGCACGATCGTGCCGGAGGAGCTGTCGAACTTGCCGCGCCACACCGACAGGCCGCCAAAGTGATCAGCCTCGAAGCTTGGATAGGTGTGGGCCGGGTCGATCTGGTAGGTCACCGGTGCGGCCACCGCGTAACCTGCCACGAGGGTGAGCGTGGCAGCCAGCAGCGCAGTCTTCGTCATGGGGAACTCCTTGAAAGCGTTGATTCTCGGGTCGCATAGCCTAGCGGCACCGCGGATGCCCAGCCACTCTCTTAATGGAGAGCCTCGCTGGCGCGGCGGCCGCGCTGCTGAAAGGCGCGCCCCAGGGCGAGCGCCAGCACGGTCCACAGCGCCGCAATCCCCGCGCCCAGCCAGCCGATCGTAGTCGGACTCGCGCCGAGGCCGTGGGTGAGACCGCGGTACAGCGAGCCGCTGAGCGCATCCCCGCCGCGATAGGCAAAGGTGTCGATGAGGCTCTTGGCCTGGTACTTCTCCTCCCGGCTCACCACGGTAAACAGCGAGTCGCGGCACGGGCGGGTGATGGCGTAGTCGCTGACGCGGCGCACGGCGTACACCACCACGAGCACCATGAAGAACGGCGCGAGCGCGAACAGCGCGTAGCCGGCCACCATGATGAGTGGCACCGATGCCAGCAGCGCGCGCATGCCGAACCACTTGAACAGCCGACCGAACAGCAGGAACTGGATCGTCAGCGATGCGGCCTGCACCCAGAAGTCGATGCCGGCAAAGAAGCGCGTGCGCTCATCAGCGTTGGCGAACACCCTGGCGACGAACGCCTGCTGCTCGAGGTACAGGAACGTCGACACCCAGGTCATGAGCAGCACGAACAGGGTGATCCCGAGCAGGTATGGGGAGCGCACCACCTGCCCGAAGGCGGCGAACACTCCACCGCCCACCCCGCCGTGGGAGTTTGGCGCGGCGCCGCTCTCCTGCTGCGCGGCTGTGCTTGGCAGCTGCCCGGCCTGGCGGCGCTGCCAGCGAATCACCACTGCCATGGACACCAGCGACAGCAGCAGCAGCCCCGCGGAGAGCGGCAGGAGATTGATGGCGCCCAGCGGCACGGCGAGCTTGCGGTCGATGAGCGGGCCGAGCAGGCCGCCGGTACTGGCGCCCGCCCAGATGAAACCGAACAGACGGCCCGCCTGCTCGCGCGTGAACACGTCCGCCATCAGGCTCCAGAACGCCGCCACCACGAACAGATTGAACACACTCACCCAGACGAAGTAGGTGCGCGCGATCCAGGTGTGATCCGCCTGCACGCGAAACCACACCCAGAAGATGAGCAGGTTGAGGGCGAAGAAGCCGTACACCCAGGGCAGGAACACCGAGCGCGGGAAGCGCGAAGTGAGCCAGCCGTACATGGGCTGCAGCAGCAGCATGACGACGAACACCCCCCAGAACAGGTAGGGAATGTTCTCCAGCCCCGAGGTGATGCCGAGCGCGTCGCGCACCGGGCGCAGGATGGTGTAGCTCGCGAACATGCACAGCAGCGTCAGGAACGAGGCCAGCAGCGCCGGTGCTTCACCGGGCTGCAGGACGACCAGGCGCCGCAGGAATTGGTTCATGACATAGCACTTCCGATGTTGTGTGCGTTGTTGGCGAAGCAGACCCGCATACTACTCAACGCCTTACCATTGAACCGGAGTTTTTGGATTCTGGCATTGCCGCTGTTCCCGCAAAGGAGTTATCGATGAAAACCTTATTCGCGGCGTTGTGCGTCGCGGTACTCGCCGCACTGAGCCCCGCGCCTGCGGCGACGGTACTGATCACGGGATCCGATCGCGGTCTCGGCCTTGAGTTCGCCAGGCAATACGCCGCCCGGGGCGACACGGTCATCGCCACCTGTCGACACCCGGAAAAAGCCACGCAATTGCAGGCGCTCGCCGCCGCCAGGAAAAACGTGGTGGCGGAGACCCTCGACGTGAGCGATGACGCCAATATTCGCGCCCTCGCCGCCAGGTACCGCGGCAAGCCGATCGATGTCCTGATCAACAATGCCGGCGTGCTCGGCGCTCACGATGACCAGACGCTCGGCAGCTTCAGCCGCAAAGGCTTCCAGGAAGTGATGGACGTGAACGCCTTCGCGCCACTGGCGGTCACGGAGGCGTTTCGCGACAACGTCGTCGCCAGCAAGGAGAAGAAGGTGGTGGCGGTAACGAGCGGCTTAGGTTCGATTTCGCGTTCCGGAGGCATGCCTAAGGGGCCCTACTACTACCGGATGAGCAAGGCGGCGCTGAACATGGGTCTGCAGGCCCTGGGAGCGGACCTCAAGGCGCAGGGCGTCACCGTGGCGGTGCTCTCCCCCGGCGCCTCGGACACCGAGATGCACAGCGCCTACAGTACCGAGTACCTCGGGCAGAAAAAGCCCCTCAATACTCCGGCGCAGAGTGTTACCGGCATGATCGGGATCATCGACAGGCTCGACCAGACGCAAGCCGCAGAGGGAATCCTCAACTTCGACGGCAGCGTCACGTCCTGGTAGACCGGCGGCGGACCTTAGTGATCCTCGTCCATAATTCCGTCAGACCACTTGCGCACCGCGACAAAGAACAGCGTCGGTTCGTCCGCGCCACCCTCCTTCGCAAACGCGAGACTAGGCGCGGCTCTTAGTAACCGCGCCCGAGGTCCACCACCGCGAGCATCGGTTCACCGGCGGCGTAGCGGCGCAGATTCTCCCGCAGCAGCGCGGTGCGTTGTTGCGTCGTCACGGAGGTATCGGCCGATACGTGTGGGGTAATCAGCACGCCCGGCAGATGCCACAGCGGGCTGTCGGCAGGCAGGGGCTCCGGATCCACTACGTCAAGTCCGGCGCCCGCGATCTTGTGTTGGCTCAGCGCCGCGATCAGGTCCGCGGTGACGACGCTCTTGCCGCGTCCTACGTTCAGGAAATAGGCGGTCGGCTTCAGGGTTGCAAAGAACTCCTGGTTGAAGATTCCCGTGGTCTGCGGCGTGAGCGGCGTGCAGTTCACTACAAAATCGGCGTCCCTGGAGAGTTTCAGCAGTTCCTCCGGCAGGCCGACGTAGCTTACGTAGTCAGGTCCGGTGCGCCCGCTGGCTCGGGTGGCGGTGACCTTCATGCCGAGCGCGTGCGCGCGCCTGGCCACCTCGGTGCCGATGCCGCCGAGCCCCACCACCAGCACCGTCTTGCCGCCAAGATCGGCAAGTTGCGGGGACTCCTGCGCCCAGTGAGCCTGTGCCTGCTCCTTGTAGAAGTAGTCCAGGTGGCGGCTCAAGGCCAGCATCAGTCCGATCACGTGCTCGGCCATGCTGGGAGCCGCCGTGCGCTGCATGTTGGTGAGAAGCACGTGCCGCTCGCGTACCAGGGGTTGCTGTACGCAAGGTTCAACGCCGGCGGCCAGCCACTGAATCCACTGCACCCGGGTGGCGCGGGTGAGGACTTCCGCCGTGCACACGCCCACGGTGGCATCCGCGGCGGCGACGTCGCGCGGCGCAGCGCTCGTCATCTCGATGAGTCTCACCCCCGGCACGGCATCCTGCAGCTGCGGCAGCTCATCGTGCAGGCGGGAAGAGACCAGGATCAGCTTCGGTGCGCGCCAGCCGGCACGCTCGCGCACGGGCTGCGCGGCCGGTTGCAGGCCGAGTGTTTCCAGGTTGGCGGCATCCGCCGGCGGCGCCGCGTCGGAGCCGCCGGCGGCGCCGACCATGAGGGCGGCGCACACTCGCAGAAGTAACCGCATAGGATGCTCCGATAAACCGCGTCGCCGGCGCGCGCCTCTTCAGCCGATGAGCGTCATTTCTCCGGCGGTCAGTTGCAGCTGCGCCGCGGCGACGTTCTCATTCAGATGCTCGACCGAGGAGGTGCCGGGAATGGGCAGCATCGCCGGTGACTTGGTGAGCAGCCAGGCGATCGCGAGCTGCAGCACGCCCACGCCGCGAGTCTTCGCCAGCGCTTCCAATCGCTGGCCGCTCGCGTCGCGTTCCAGCCGTTCCGATGAACCGCTGGCGAGCGGTGCCCAGGGAATGAAGGCGATGCCCTCGCGCGCGCACAGGGCAAGTACGTCCTCCGAGGTGCGGTCCGAGACGTTGTAGCGGTTCTGCACCGAGACCACCGGCACGACTTTGCGCGCTCGGGTGAGTTCCTCGACGTTGAAGTTCGACACCCCGACGTGGCGGATCTTGCCTTCCTTCTGCAGTCGCGCGAACTCTCCGAGCGACTCCTCCAGCGGCACGTTCGGATCGATGCGATGAAACTGGTAAAGGTCAATGCGTTCGAGCCGCAGACGCTTGAGGCTCGCCTCGCACGCCTCACGCAGGTGCGCCGGTCGTCCGTCCGGGGTCCACTCGGAGGCGCCCGGCCGTACCAGACCCCCCTTGGTGGCGATAACCAGTCCGCGCGGATATGGATACAGCGTCTCGGCAATCAACAGTTCACTCACCATCGGGCCGTAGGCATCCGCGGTGTCGATGAAGTTGACGCCCAGGTCAAGTGCGCGGTGCAGGACCCGGCGCGCCTCCGCCGGGTCCTTCGGTGCGCCCCAGATACCGGGGCCGGTGATGCGCATGGCGCCAAACCCAAGGCGATTGACGCGAAGATCGCCGCCGACGCCGACGGTTCCGGAGGCGGCCGCGGGCACGGTGCTCGCGGCGGCGCCGACCTTCCAGGGTGTCAGCAGCGCACCGACACCGGCGACACCACCTGCGAGTACCTGTCTGCGAGTCAGGGGGGAAATGTTCATCCCCTGATGCTACAACCGCATCTGAATGCCATCAAGGAGCCGGGTCGAATGCCGGCGCGCGCGTGGCCCTTCAGGCGACGAGCGGACGCGCCTTCAATCCCAGCGCCTTCGCGACCACTTCGTGGGTGATTTCCCCGGCGTGGACATTCAGCCCCGCGGCCAGCCCCGGATCGCGCTTGCACGCCTCCCGCCAGCCTAAGTCAGCCAGCGCGCGCACGTAGCGCAGCGTAGCGTTGGTGAGCGCCAGGGTAGAGGTGCGCGGCACCGCGCCCGGCATGTTGGCTACGCAGTAGTGGATGACACCGTCAACCACGAAGGTCGGTTCCGCGTGAGTCGTCGCCTTGCTGGTCTCGAAACAGCCGCCCTGGTCGATGGAGATGTCGACCAGCACCGTGCCGGGCTTCATGGTCTTGATGGTGGCGCGTGTCAGGAGCTTCGGCGCCGTGGCGCCCGCCACCAGCACCGCGCCGACCACGAGATCCGCATCCTTCACCAAGCGCTCGATGGTCTCAGTGGTCGAGTAGGCGGTGCGGATCGAGGAGCCGAAAATGGAGGACAGCTCCCGCAGCCGTTCCACCGAGCGATCCACCACCGTGACGTCGGCGCGCAGCCCGACCGCCATCTCGGCCGCGTGGGTACCGGCAACGCCTCCGCCCAGAATGATGACTTTCGCCGGCGGCACGCCGGGAACGCCGCCCAGCAGGATGCCGAAGCCGCCGTTGGCCTTCTGCAGGCTGGCCGCTCCCACCTGGATCGACATGCGGCCGGCGACCTCGCTCATGGGTGTCAGCAGCGGCAGCGAGCCGTTGGGTGCGGTGACGGTTTCGTAGGCGATGGCGGTCGCGCCGGACTTCATCAGGCCCCGCGCCTGCGCCGGGTCCGCGGCGAGGTGCAGATAGGTAAAGAGCAGCTGCTCCTTGCGCAGCATCTCGCACTCGATGGGCTGCGGCTCCTTGACCTTCACCACCATGTCGGCGCGCGCGAACACTTCGGCCGCGTTGGCCGCGATTGCGGCGCCCGCGGCACGATACTGCGCATCGTCCACGCCGATGCCGATGCCGGCGCTGCTCTCCACCAGCACTTCATGGCCGGCGGCCACGAGCTCGCGCGCCCCTGCCGGCACCAGCCCGACGCGGTATTCATGAACCTTGATTTCCTTCGGAACGCCGATGCGCATACGCAAGCCTTTCGCTCGGGAGTTTTGTTCTAGCGTGCGCGCGCGTAGGCCGGCAAGCCCTGCGCGAATTCACGCAGCGCGCCGATGCCGCTTTGTTCCGCGCCCCTGCACCATTCGCGCAACTGCGCGAGCGCGCGTGCCGGACTTGCGGACGAGCCATCCCACAGCTGCTGCAGGGTGTCGCGATACTCGACCACGCGACGCAGCACCTCGTACTTCTCCAGCAACTCCCGCAACCGCCGTCGCGCGCCATCCGCCAGCAGCGTCGGATGGCGGATCAGGAGTTTCGGCGCGATGCGCGGCACCGCCCCCTGCGGCTCACGCCGCGCCAGCTCCCGGCACACGGGCAGCACGACGCGGCGCGAGTAGGCGCGCAGCACGTGCATGCGGTTGGTGAACAGCGCTTTCACCGTGTCGTCACTGAGCTCATGGCGACGGCGCTCGAAGTGCGGTCGCGGCGCCGCCCAGCGCACCTTCGCCAGCCCCAGGGCGCTGAACAGGCGTATCCACAACCAGCCGATGTCCAGCTCCCAGCGTTGCACGGCAAAGCGCGCCGAGCGCGGAAAGGCGTGATGGTTGTTGTGCAGTTCCTCACCACCCAGCAACAACCCCCAGGGAATGAGATTAGTCGCGGTGGAGGGCATCTCAAAGCTGCGGTAACCGACCGCGTGCCCGAGACCATTGATCACGCCGCCGGCAAAGAACGGCTGCGCCACCATGTGCACGGCGATCATGATGATGCCCGCGGCACCGAACAGCAGTACGTGCGCAGTGATGAAAAGCACGATCCCGAGGGTCGGGTACCCCGTGTAGAGGTGCCGCTCGAGCCAGTCATCGGGCGTGCCGCGGCCGAAATTCTTCAGTAGCTGCGGATCGCGGCTGGCGGCCTGGTACAACTCGAAGCCCTGGAACAGTACGCGCCGCAGTCCGAACACCACCGGGCTGTGCGGGTCGCCGGCCTGGTCGGCATGGGCATGGTGGCAGCGATGCACCGCAACCCATTCCTTGGTGATCGCACCGGAACTGAACCACAGCCAGAACCGGAACAGGTGACGCAGCGCGGGATGCAGGATCAGGCCGCCGTGCGACTGGTCGCGGTGCAGGTACAACGTCACCCCGAGAAACATGCTCTCGATGGTCAGGAACGTCACCAGCACATAGCCCCACCAGGGCAGTGGCACGAGGCCATACGGTACAAGACTCATCCGGACGTTCTCCGTCGGCTGCTACGCGAGTCTGGCGCAAAAGGGTA